>Ga0207683_10000432_pt1 | contig 38828 bp, 39 predicted proteins | sample KBSM73metaG_FD_184333 | JGI IMG/M metagenome (GOLD analysis project Ga0207683, IMG submission 184333) | Miscanthus rhizosphere microbial communities from Kellogg Biological Station, Michigan, USA - KBS M7-3 metaG (SPAdes) (version 2) | ecosystem: Host-associated > Plants > Roots > Rhizosphere >... | reverse complement strand
GGTTCAGTCGTTAGAGAGACCTGAAGATCGGTTCTTCTGATTCGCAATGAGCTCGCACGCGCTCAGATGATTCGGTGCAGTGGGGCAAGGAAACCCTCAGCGTCGATCTGCCGCCCTACTCAGTTGGAACGCTTGCGATGCGGTCCGCATGAGAACTGCGCCGAACTGGCGCAATCGTGGCCATCTTTTTAACTTGCCGCGCTGTGTCTCACCTCATCGAACGCCATGAGGAGAACCGCAACAAGCGCCAGCACCATCCCCGCCAGATTGAACCTGCTGGGAATCTCCTTATAGATCAGCAACGAGACGATAATGGTGACGAGCGGAAACAGGCCATTCACCATAGGCACGACCACGATTGCCTTTCCATAGCGGACGGCATAAACGAACAGCAAGCATCCGACTGCATTCAGAGATTGAATCGCGAACGTAAGTGCAAACCCGGTTCCCGAACCGGCGTGAAGTCCCGGGCCCATCATGAGCGCCACCGGACTCAGCGCCAGACCTGTCGCCGTCATGTAGAGAAACAACTCTTCCGCACTGAGTGCGTTCGCGGACGATTTCATAAAGTAGGCCTGCAGACCCCACAGTAAAAAGATGGCGATTGTACCTACCAGCCAGAGACTCCCACGAACCGGGCCGTTCGATGGCTCCTGGAGAGACACAAGGAGAATTGCGGGCAGTGACAGCAGGATGCCGGACAGCGCAAGGGGATACGTGCGTTCCCGCAGAATCGTCCACGAGAGCACGATCGTCACCGCGGGCGAGAGGCAGACAATCGGGAAGATCAGATACGCCGGGCCCTGTTGCAGCACCCAAAACAGCATCAGTTGGCCCGCGGCGCCCGAGAATCCTACCGCACAACCATAGACGACAGACCGGCGAGTGTGGGTCAGCCTCCAATTGATCTTACGGAAAGCAATTAACGAAACGGGAATCATGGTCAAGGACCAGACTACATATCCGAGAGTTGGCGGAAACGTTGGCTTTAACCACTTCTCCGGAATTTCAGTGAGAGCTCCCCATAACCCCCACAGCACAGGCACCGTGACCGAAAGGAGCAACCACCTTGGCAATCTCATTTGGCTAGATCGCGCTCACTTGTTGACCGCTCAGCGAGACTTCTCAATCCGCCCTCATCTTCGACGATGTAAGAACAGAGCCGGAACGAATCGGGATCTTCACCGAGCACTGCGGCAAATCTTTCAGCAGCGATCTGGATTGGGATGACATCGATGAGAAACTGCCATCGAGCCGGAACTGCGGGCAGGCGAAGTACGCATTGCGCCGCGTTCTCTTCGAGCCCCTGCCCAATTAAGAGCACTTTAGATCCAAGCCTCGTAAGGTCCCGAGCCAGTTCGAGATCCTGTCCGCGCATGCGCTCCCCATCAATCCATATGCCGATGCGCGAGCCATTCCTGACGATCTCCTGCGGACCATGACGGAATCCGCCAGAAGTCAGTGCAGTCGCAGGTCTCTTGGCTGCCTCTTCCCACAGCAGCCTGGCCTCGTGGCAACTCGCGAGGCTGACGCCACGGCCGAGAAAGTAGGTGAAGCCCCCGCCATCGTCAAGCCAGCCAGACCGCTCAATCGTGTTGCGCCACTCAGGAATCGCTGCCGTCGCCTCCAACAGCGGCTGCGAAAGCTCATCCTGCACGGATCGCACCGATTGACCCATCGATTCCTGGGCCAATAAGGTGCCGGCCAGAGCAATCGCACTGTAGGTGGTAACCGAAACCGCATGATCGAAATCTGTATTTATGTTCAGAACAACATCTGAACCTCGAGCAAGCGGGCTGTCGGTCGCGTTGGTGATCGCGATGATGGTTGCTGAGCGTGAACGGCATTTTCGGATGAGCTGAACGATCTCCGTGCTTTTCCCACTACGCGACAGCATGACCACTGCTGCGTTCTCTGGCAATTCGACAAAGTGGAGCAACTCCGAAGCATCGAGGAGCAGAGCCGGATAGCCGTTGGCAAGCAGTTCGGCCTGCATCGCCATTCCCGCGTGCCAGCTGGCTCCAATGCCTGTGATGACGATCGGCCTGCCCGAGCGCATCACACTCGCCGCCTCTGCCAGCGCGGGCATTCCCGCGCCGAGCATATGCGACAACGACGCCGCAAGCTGACCCGGTTGTTTGAGAATATCCTGGAAGAGTCGAGTCTCTGAGGCTGCCCCTTTTCTCATCGCTTCCGGTCCCACCCGAGCGCCTTCGCTCATTCGCAGCCTCTCTCGTCGTCTCCTGAATATTCTTCGCGAACAACCGTTGCTTGTTGCTGCACGAATGTGTTTCCGACCATACTCACGAACGATACCTCAACAGCCAGGCCTGGGCTGCCCCGCGAAGTCCTGCGTCCGTTCCCAGTGAGGCGAGACGAATGCGCGTCTTCTCAGAGGGAACCTGCGTACATACGTCCATGATCATTCTGCGGGCATTTGCCATGAAGAGGTCATTGCTCTTCATCACGCCGCCGCCCAACGCGATCCTGTCCGGCGCGAACAGCGTTATAAGATTCGCCAACCCGAGTCCAAGGTAAAACCCCTCACGCTCCACACACCGCAAAGCAAGCGGATCGCCGCGCCTCGCCCCCTCGCATATGTCGGCTGCAGTGGCAACTTGTGCGCGCGGGTGCTGCTCGACCATCCATGAAACCATGGCTGGTCCACTGGCCAGAACCTCCCAGCATCCCTGCGCACCGCAATAGCAGCGGGGCCCCGAATGATCGAGTATTTGATGACCGAATTCCGGATGGGAGCCGTCCACTCCACGGTAGAGTTTTCCATCAATAAGGATTCCCCCGCCGATGCCGGTGCTGATTGTGACATAAATAAAGGTTCCGCAAGGAGACGCATCTCCCCAATTCGCTTCGCCCAGCGCGGCCGCATCGGCGTCGTTCTCAACCGCGATCGGGAGATCCAATTCTGACTGAAGCGCAGTCACGACGTCTCCGCCTCGCCATCCAGGCAGTGTTCCAACTTCGCCAATCACCCCGGTAAATGGGTTCAGAGGCCCAGGGCATCCAACGCCAATGCCGCCCAGGCGTGTTCCGCCGGCTGAGATGTCGCGCAGCATCGCGACGATACGTTTCATTGCATGCTGAAAACCTTTTTCGGGCTCGGTGGGGCACTCAGAGCGCTTCAGGATCATTCCGTCTTCCCTAATCGCGCCGACCGCAATTTTCGTTCCGCCGATATCGACAGCCCCGATGGCGATCATGTCATTTTCCTTCTAGAGTCGCCCTAAACCATATCAGGCATTGAGATTCCCGGGCATGCCGGCTCACTTCCGGACGGCTGGGAATCGCCGCCGCTTGCTCTCGTGATTCGGCCAAAACACTTGCAACGACGTCGTTTATCGCTGTCGAGCCTCCCACGAGTCGAGTGAACTAGATCACATCTGAGTCGTCTCCACGAGGGATACAATTTCGCGGTGAGAAGTATCAAGCCCACGCCGAAGGCGAGCCCAGACTCCTCACAGATCGAGCCCAGGCTGAAAGAAACTGGCAAGGGTTTTTCCGGCCAGGATCCGAGCAGAAATTACCGGCGTGGGCGACAGCGGCATGAACTGAAGCTCAGGTCCTGACGTGACTGTGCGGAACCGCACAGACCGGCGGGAACCCGGAGCCTCCAACCATAAATACAGGTTCAAGTTCATACCGACTGATCCAGGAGCAGTGATGGCGAATCAAGCAGACAGCCAGAAAAAAACGCCCGCGGTGGACAAGATTTCCGCCCTCCGCGCCATGCGTGCCGAGTTGGAGCTTGGCGGCGGCAAGGAGCGCATTGAAAAGCAGCACGAGTCCGGCAAGCTGACTGCACGTGAACGAATCGCCAAGCTCGTGGATAAAGGCAGCTTCGAAGAGATTGGATTGTTCGCCCGTCATCGTGCGACGTATTTCGGGATGGCCGACAAAGTGTTGCCAGCCGACGGCGTGGTCACTGGCTGCGCAACCATCGATGGGCGCCTCGTGCACATGGCCAGCCAGGACTTCACCGTGTTGGGTGGGGCTGCGGGAGAAACGCACAGCAATAAGGTTGCAGAGATGATGAACATGTCGCTCAAGACCGGGAGCCCGTTCATCCTGATCAATGACTCCGGCGGTGCACGCGTCCAAGAGGGTATCGACAGCCTCGCTGGATATGCCCGCGTCTTCTACAACAACGTGATGCTCTCAGGAACCGTGCCGCAGATTTCCCTTATCTGCGGGCCTTGTGCGGGAGGGGCAGCCTACAGCCCCGCGCTTACCGACTTCGTGATCCAGACCCAGCAGGGCCGGATGTTCATCACGGGACCACAAGTCATCAAGCAGGTAACGGGCGAGGTCGTCAGCGCTGAAGAGCTTGGTGGCCCCCAATCCCAGATGAACCATTCGGGGGTGGTGCACCTGATTGCACGAAATGATGAGGAAGCACTTCAATTGTGCAGACGCCTGCTGAGCTTCCTGCCTTCTAACAACCTTGAGGATCCGCCCCGCGCCGCTTTCAATGCGCGGGTGAAGCCTGATTCAGATATGAACAAGGTTGTTCCAGTTGACGCCAAGATCGCCTACGACGTGCGGGCAGTCGTTGCGCGCGTCGTAGACAATCAGGACTTTCTCGAAATTCAACCCGGGTTTGCTCCTAACATCGTCATTGGTTTTGGGCGCCTCCAAGGACGCCCTGTCGGAATCGTCGCCAACCAGCCCTGCGTTCTGGCCGGCGCGCTCGACATTGATGCTTCAGACAAATCATCGCGATTTGTTCGCTTCTGTAATGCCTTCAACGTTCCGCTCCTCACTTTCGTTGACGTTCCCGGCTTCCTTCCCGGAGTGGAGCAGGAACGCGGCGGCATTATTCGTCACGGGGCCAAACTGCTCTTTGCGTATTCGGCGGCCACGGTTCCCAAAATCACAGTGGTCCTGCGCAAAGCATATGGCGGGGCCTACATCGCGATGTGTTCAAAGGGTCTTGGTGCGGACCGCGTTGTGGCTTGGCCAACCGCAGAGATCGCAGTCATGGGTGCTGAAGGCGCCGCCGAAATTGTCTTCCGCCGCGAAATTGATGGTGCGGAGGACAAAGAAGCCCGGCGAAAAGAGATGGTCGACGCGTATCGAGACACGTTTGCCAATCCCTTTGTGGCAGCGGGACGCCGGCTTGTGGATGACATCATCGAGCCTGCCGAAACCAGGCGATATCTCGCCCAGGCTCTTGAATCATTGCACACAAAACGCGAGTTGCGTCCACAGAAGAAGCACGGATTGATCCCGTTATAAGAAGGAGCAGTGCGTGGCATCAAAGAAAAAGACCTCCCCTACAGCGAAGCAAGCGACCGTCACAACGGAAGAGGAGATCTCCGGCGAAATTCTAGCGGTGATCGTCGCCGCTGCGACCACATTTCTCGGCGCGCAGTTGCGGATCGTGTCCGTTAAGGTGGCAAGATCCTCGCGTGGACCGGCAAGCCGATGGTCGCGCCAGGGACGCGCATCCGTTCACGCCTCACACAACCCCCGGTCGAGACGGTAATAGGAATGCAGGAAAGGAACCCAGCAGCTTGAAGCTTCAGATAACAATTAACGGGAAGACTTACACGGCTGAAGTTGAAGTTCTGGAAGATGACGGCGGCACACGCAAGTCAGGCTCCGGGCCGGACCAATCAGATTCCGCCGCGCCGATCCCAGCCATCGGTGCATACACCCCGGCTTCGACACTGAATAGAAGCGACGTCAACAATAAGCTCTATCTCAGTCCTCTCATGGGCCTAGTTGTCAAAGTGAACGTAAAGCCGGGCCAACGAGTTGAAGCCAACGACCTGATCATCGTGCTCGAAGCGATGAAGATGGAAACGAGTATCACTGCACACCATGCCGGCAAAGTGAAGAGTGTGAGCGTTGCCCCAGGTGACTCGGTGAAGTTGAACCAAGTGCTCGTCGAATTCGAATGACAACTTCTCCAAGCCACGCAGAGCGATCGAAAGGCCGTTGATGAACGAAGTACACGAAGATTTGAAGCAGATTCCCGGAATCAAGTTTGTCGACCACGTCGCGATCGCGGTCAAGGCAGGTGACCTGGACGGACAGGTGAAGGCATATGAGATGCTCGGCTTCCGGGAAGTTCACCGCGAAGAGGTTCTCGGCGGAGACCAGGTGCGGGAAGCCTTATTGCAAATTGGCGACGGCCCGAATCTGATTCAACTCCTCGAGCCCCTCACTCCAAATTCTCCCGTGCAAAAGCTGATCGAGAGAAATGGCGGTCGCGGCGGACTGGCTCATGTCGCATTCCGAGTGGAGAGCGCACAGCAGGCTTTCGATGCAATGAGCGCTCGCGGATTTCAACTGATAGACAAGGCCCCTCGAAAGGGATCGCGAGGAACGACGGTTTTCTTTGTCCATCCCAAGTCGAGAGCGGATAACCCATTTGGATTACTCATTGAAATTGTTGAAGCCCCTGAAAGTATGTGAGCTGAATGTCCACACACAACCTGCTCCAGGAATTTCCTTCCGTAAGTACCCAGGCTTGGGAGGAGATCATCCAGAAAGATTTGAAGGGTGCCGACTACGTCCGAAAACTGATATGGCAGACAGACGAAGGGCTCCGAATCAAGCCCTACTATCGAGCCGAGGATGCTAAAGATCTGCAGTATCTCGATACGGCGCCCGGTGATTTCCCATATCTGCGCGGCGCGCAATCCACAGCCGGCTGGCGCATCTGCGAAGAGATTGACACCGTCGACCCCGAGGAAGCGAATCGCGCAGCTTGCAGTGCGGTTGCAGCCGGAGCAGAAGAGATTGCCTTCCTCAACGTAGCAATCGAAGATGCTTCCGATCTGGAAATTCTCGACGCCAATTTGCGCGAGATTCCCGTGCATCTGGAGAATGCAGCCGAACCGCAACTTCGACTCGTCATTGACCGCCTGAAAAAGAGGCCTCGACCTGCACCTATATCGACCGGCTGGAATCCGCTGTCCAATCTTGATCTATCTGCGGAGACCATCCGGATCGCGCCGCTCGGGCTTGTGCCCTTCACCATCTGTGGCGCGGTGTTTGAAGAATCAGGTGCGACGGCCACTGAGGAAGCAGGATTCACCCTCGCCGCCGGGGTTGAGTTCATGGCTGAAATGCAATCTCGCAAAACAGAAGTTGATCGCGCCGCTGCTTCGGTACGGTTCAGCTTTGCGATTGGCTCCAATTTCTTCTTTGAGATTGCAAAGCTGCGCGCCTTTCGCCTGGTTTGGGCGCGAGCCGTCGATGCCTTTGGCGGAGAGCGCGGATGCGCCAGGGCACACATCCACGCCCGTACCTCGCGCTGGAATAAGACCGTGTACGATCCCCACATCAATATTTTGCGTGCCACAACAGAGGCCATGTCCGCAGTCCTTGGGGGCGCAGATTCAATTTCGGTTGCGCCTTTTGATGAGTGCTACAAGGCCCCAGACGAAGCAAGCCGGCGCCTCGCCCGAAACACCCAGATACTCCTTAAAGAAGAGGCTCTGCTATCTCAGGTTGGCGATGCCGGGGGTGGATCGTACTATCTCGAAGTCCTTACCGATTCCATCGCGCAGGAGGCGTGGAAATCGATGCAGGGAGTCGAAGTCGCAGGCGGATTTCGCAAAGCGCATGCAGAAGAATATATCGAATACCTTTTAGAGCGCTCCAGGACTGCGAAAGAGAAAGCGATAACCTCTCGCGGCAGGGTATTTGCCGGAACCAACAAGTTTGCCAACCCATCCGAGAGGGCGCTGGACCGTATCGATCCTGCTCGTATCGACTCAAGACGGCGCGGCACGACAATCTACGAGCAGCTCCGTCTGCGCACCGAGGCTCACGTCGCAAAAGGATGCAAGTGCCCGCGTGTTCTCCTCGCCGAAATTGGCGATGCGAAGATGCGGACGGCTCGCTCCGGCTTTGCCGCCGATTTCTTCGCATGCGCCGGCTTTGAAACTGTCACGCAGCAATTTTCGCGGATAGAGGACATGGCAGCCATCGATGCCGACCTCATCGTACTCTGTAGCTCCGACGCGGAATATCTGGGAGTCGCGAATCTGCTTTCTACGGAATTACAGTCACGCGGACGCGACATCCCGGTTCTGGTTGCAGGCAGTCCCGAAACGAAGGAACATCTGCAGGCAGCCGGTGTCGCGGATTTTGTTCATCTCCGAAGCAATCCCATCGAGTTACTTTCCAAATGGCAGCAACGACTGGGGATTAAGGACTAGGTATGCGTCCGGACTTTTCAAAGATCGATTACAGACCCGCGGTAGAACGAACGCCGGCACACGAGAGCGAACAGTTGTTGTCTCCTGAGCACATCCCGATCAAAAGTTTCTACACGCGCGAAGACCTCGAAGGGCTCGAACATCTCGAGTACGCCGCGGGCACCCCACCCTATCTCCGCGGGCCATATAGCACGATGTATGCCATGCATCCATGGACGATTCGCCAATATGCCGGCTTCTCTACTGCGGAAGAGTCCAACGCTTTTTATCGACGCAACCTGGCGGCCGGACAGAGAGGCCTCTCGGTAGCGTTCGATCTTGCGACACACCGCGGATACGACTCCGATCATGAACGCGTTGCCGGCGATGTTGGCAAAGCGGGAGTGGCAATCGACTCGATCCTCGATATGAAGATTCTCTTCGATCAGATTCCTCTCGATCAGATGTCGGTATCGATGACCATGAACGGCGCTGTGCTCCCGATCTTGGCGCTCTACATTGTTGCGGCAGAAGAGCAGGGAGTGTCCCCCGAAAAGCTGAGCGGAACAATTCAGAATGACATCCTCAAAGAATTCATGGTCCGCAATACCTATATCTACCCCCCCGAAGGATCCATGAGGATCATCGGCGATATTTTCCGTTACTGCGCAGCCCATATGCCAAAGTTCAACTGCATCAGTGTGAGCGGTTACCACATGCAGGAAGCCGGAGCCACGGCAGATCTTGAACTGGCTTACACGCTTGCTGACGGCCTGGAATATCTGCGCACCGGAGTGAAGGCTGGTCTTGACGTCGACGACTTTGCTCCCCGCATCTCGTTTTTCTGGGGAATTGGCATGAACCACTTCATGGAGATTGCCAAGATGCGAGCGGCGCGCATGCTATGGGCAAAATTAGTTAAGACCTTCAATCCCAAAAACCCAAAATCTCTGGCCTTGCGGACCCACTCGCAGACTTCAGGCTGGAGCCTCACAGCGCAAGACCCGTACAACAATGTAGTGCGCACCTGCGTCGAAGCACTAGCTGCGGCGCTCGGGCACACACAGTCCCTGCACACAAACGCATTGGATGAAGCAATCGCATTGCCTACGGATTTCTCAGCGCGCATCGCGCGCAATACCCAGATATATCTCCAGGAAGAGACCGGCATCACCCACGTGGTAGACCCCTGGGCCGGGTCCTATTATGTCGAGCGGCTGACCCATGAACTGATGCACGCGGCGTGGGCGCTGATTGAAGAAGTCGAACAACTCGGCGGTATGGCCAAGGCGATTGAAACAGGCGTACCGAAGATGCGCATCGAGGAGGCGGCAGCGCGCAGGCAGGCACGCATTGATTCCGGCGTAGATGTAATCGTCGGTCTCAATGCCTATCTTTCGCCGGAAGAGACGCTTATTCCTGTTCTTGATATCGACAACAATGCGGTTCGTGAATCACAAGTTAATCGTCTTGCCGAATTGCGGCGCTGCCGCGACAACGACGCCGTACGCGAATCGCTCGAACGACTCGAGCGTTGCGCAGCCTCGGGCGACGGCAACTTGCTCGACTGCGCAGTGAATGCGGCTCGCAAACGCTCCACCGTCGGCGAAATCTCCATTGCACTCGAAAATGTCTGGGGACGCTATCAGGCGACGACGCGTACTATCGCCGGCGTTTACTCGGCGGAGAGCGGCAATGCCGAAGAATTCAAAAAAGCCCGCGAGATGGTCACTGACTTTGAAAAATCAGATGGCCGGCGCCCCCGCATTCTCGTGGCCAAGATGGGACAAGACGGCCATGATCGCGGCGCCAAAGTCATCTCCACCGCCTTCGCCGACATTGGCTTCGACGTTGATATCGGGCCACTATTTCAGACACCCCGCGAAGTTGCACGACATGCGATCGAGAACGATGTGCATGTTGTAGGCGTATCCTCGTTAGCCGCTGGACATAAGACACTCGTTCCGCAATTGATCGAAGAGCTGCGCAAGCTCGATCGGGATGACATTCTGGTGGTTGTAGGCGGTGTCATTCCGCCGCAGGACTTCGACTTTCTCTATCGTGCGGGAGTGTCCGGAATCTATGGCCCGGGCACCGTGATCCCTGTAGCTGCGCAGCGGATTCTCGAAATTCTCAATAGCTGTACCGTTGGAGGGCCTTCGTAGTTGCCAGACAAGGCGGAAAGCGCGTTGCGAGTTCGCCCCGGATGCGCCACACCGGAGCCGCCGCAGGGCCTCGCCGCGCGAACGTCTGCCCGCCATCGCTCTCATCCACCCAAACACTATGTCGATGGAATTCTGAGCGGCCACCGCACCATCCTTGCCCAGGCCATAACGCTCGTTGAAAGCTCTCGCGAAGCCGATAGGGAGTTGGCCGAGCAAATCATCGAGGAATGCCTTCCGAAAAGTGGCGGCTCAATCCGAGTTGGTATCACGGGCGTTCCCGGCGCAGGCAAGAGCAGCGTGATCGAGGTGCTCGGCACCTACCTGATTCGAGAGCATGGGCAAAAGGTCGCCGTACTCGCCATCGATCCCAGCAGCCAACTGTCCGGCGGGAGCATCCTGGGCGACAAGACGCGCATGAACACCCTTGGATCGAGCGACATGGCTTTCATCCGCCCCACCCCCGCTCGCGGAACGCTTGGTGGAGTTGCGCAGCGCACCCGCGAAGCGATGCTGCTTTGTGAGGCGGCCGGATACAATACCGTCTTCATTGAGACTGTCGGAGTCGGCCAATCTGAGATCGCAGTTCACGACATGGTGGACTTCTTTCTGCTGATCATGTTGGCAGGAGCAGGCGACGAATTGCAAGGTATGAAACGCGGCGTGATGGAGATGGCCGACCTCGTGGTAATCAACAAGGCCGACGGGCCAAACGTTGGTGCTGCACATCGTGCACGGGCCGAAGCACAAAATGCACTTCACTATTTTCCATGCTCTCCATCGGGGTGGACTCCGCGCGCGCTCACCTGCTCAGCACAGAGCGGTATGGGCATTCCAGAACTATGGAACTGCGTCGCAGAATATGCTGCGGCTACGAAAGCCAATGGCTGGTTCAAGCTTTCTCGGCAGAATCAGGCACAGCAGTGGATGCACGAAATCATTCAACGCGAATTGAAGCGTCGCTTTGAGTTGCATCCCGCTATCCGTGAGCAGATGAAAGCACTTGAACAGGAAGTCACGGAAGGCCGCAGCTCGTCTTTTCGTGCGGCGCGCGCTCTTCTCGAAGCGTATTCAGATCCCAGCTGCCAGGCTTGATCTGAAATCGGCGACCCGCTCAGCATCTGCAACGCAACGCCTCCAATACCCTTCGCATCGTACTGATGGGCCGTACCAACCGAGCAGGAACGGCGCGCACCAATCTACGAAGCCATCGATCGCTCGTCCGTAGATATACACGTTTGTTGCTCGCACACGGCATTCCTTCTTCTCTCGCCGAGGACTCTCGGCCCTATTTACATGCCTCCGATGCATCATAGTTCACTGAGCAAACTTGAATTGAACAGGAGCAGGATCTTATGGCAAAGCGAATCTCAGATCTTATCGTCGAAAGGCTGATCGACTGGGGAGTAGACACTATCTTTGGACTTCCCGGCGACGGCGTTGACGGCTTCTTTGAAGCGTTGCGCACCCATCAGGAGAAACTCCGGTTCATCCAGGTCCGTCATGAAGAGGCCGCTGCTCTTGCGGCGGTGGGATACGCCAAGTACACCGGACGCATTGGTGTCTGTTGCGCAACGTCAGGCCCCGGAGGGGTGCATCTGCTCAATGGGCTATACGATGCCAAATGCGACTCGCAGCCGGTACTGGCAATTACAGGCCACACCTTCCACGATCTCATTGGAATGAACTATCAGCAGGACGTGGATTTGGACAAACTGTTCATGGATGTCTCGGTGTTCAATGAGCGCGTTATGGGCGCTGCCCATGCCATTAACGTCGTCGACATGGCCATTCGCACGGCGTATGGCCGTCGCGGCGTCGCGCACATCTGCATTCCAAAAGACATCCAGGAGTGGGAAGTCTCTGACAAGCACCGCAGCAGCGCCAACGTCGCTCGCCATAGCGGCGACTGGAGCGCACCTTCGTCGGCCAGACCCGCGGCCGCAGTTCTTCAACAAGCGGCTGACGTCATCAATGCCGGATCCCGAGTTACCGTCTTTGTCGGACAAGGGGCGCTCGGTGCCCGCGAAGAGGTCGTTCGACTCGCAGAAATGGTTGGTGGCCCCGTTGTCAAGGCCCTCCTCGGAAAGGCCGTGCTGCCCGACCGCAGTCCCTATACAACCGGCGGAATAGGCCTCCTGGGCACATCTCCCTCGGTGGATGCCATGGAAGAATGCGACACCCTAATCATGATCGGGACCAGCTTTCCTTACATGGACTTCTACCCAAAGCCAGGGCAGGCGAAGTGCGTCCAGATAGAGCTTGACCCAAGTCGCATAGGCTTGCGTCACCCCATCGATGTCGGACTCGTGGGCGATTCCAAGGTCATACTTCAGGCATTGCTCCCGCTGCTGAAGCAGAAAAACAACAGGTTCCTGAAGAAGGCGCAGGAGCGCATGAAGGACTGGAACGACCTGATGCGGGAGCGCGGGACGCGCACGGATATGCCAATGAAACCGCAGGTCGTGACGTACAGCTTGAATCGGCTGCTCAATGACGATGCCATTGTCTCCGGAGATAGCGGCACCATCTCTACCTGGGCTGCGCGTTACATTGAGATTCGCGGAGATATGAAATTCTCCCTCTCCGGATCTCTTGCCACCATGGCCAATGGCCTTCCCTATAGCATTGGCGCGGCAGTCGCATATCCCGATCGCCAGGTGGTGTGCGTAGTAGGCGACGGCGGCCTCGCCATGCTGATGGGCGAGATTGCAACCTTGGTGAAGTACAAGTTGAATGTCTGTGTCGTTGTCATCAAGAACAACGTGCTCGGACAAATCAAATGGGAGCAGATGATTTTGGACGGCAATCCCGAGTTCGGCGTCGAGCTCGAACCGATCGACTTTGCAAAAGTAGCTGAGGCATGCGGAGCCCGTGGCTTCACGATCGAACGTCCCGAAGATGCGGAAGAAATACTGAAGGCCGCTCTCGCGCATCGCGGACCCACCGTAGTGCAGGCTGTCGTGGATCCGAATGAGCCGCCGATGCCCGGCAAAGCGACCACCAGGCAGGCGCTCCATTTGGCCAAGGCTCTCGCTCGTGGTCAAAAGGATGCGATAAAAATCATCATGACAATTGCAGAAGACAAGATTCGCGAAGTCGTCTGATCCACCGCGCAGCGATTCGTGCTCTAAATGCTGCGCTCTCTTGCGCTGTCTATATTCACGTCCGCGAGGCGTCGGCTGCCGAAGCTGCGAAACTCCTTCACATCGTGCAGAGCGAAGGCGGGAGCACCCTGAGGCACGCGCACGTTAAAGAAATCCGCGCCTTCAACATCGCGCAGCCAGAATGCAGGCCGCGCATCGGATGCGCGCGACATAACCTCAACGTTGCTGATGTCGAGCCCTCGCACATGACGCGCAAAGACTCCCGAAGCAGGCAATTCGCCAAACATGTCTGGATCGGGATAGGCGGCTTCACGCTCCTCAGGCTGAAGGGCCGCCAGCTCCGCGGTTCCGCCACCAGCATGCTCAAAGAAAACACTGCTGATCTTGATGTCCTCCAGCGGATGCCCCGGAACTCCAGACAAAATCCCAGGCAATCGCGCCACACTAGTGCAGGTGATGTCACTCATAATCACGTGCCGTATCACCCCGGGTTTTGCATCGCTCGGCCCTCTCATGCGCGTACCGAGACGCAGAAAGAATGGCGCGCTCCGCATGTCACGCATGGTGATGCCGGTAAATGTCACGTCCTCTACAAGCGCGCCATCTTCGGACTCGAGCGCAAAACCCTTGCAACTCTCAAATACGCAGTTGGAAATGGCAACGTTGCGAAAGCCCCCATTCGACTCTGTGCCGAGTTTGATTCGCCCGGTGAAAAACTGATGCTCCCCGCCGATCGGCTTCCATGTGCCGTCGAGAACCGAACCGAGGGCGTAGCCTCCAGTTACGTAACAGTTCGTGATAGTCAGGTTTTCGGTCGCCCGAGCGTATCCAAGCGCGAACGAACTCTTGGGACAGATGCCATCGTCCCAGGGGGAGTTCACCGTGCAGTTCGAAACACGTACATTGCGGCAACAATCAATATCTATCCCGTCACGATTTGTGTCGATGAGCAGATTGTCGATGGTCATGTTGTCGACACCCGTCGCCAGCACGCCGAACCAGCCGCCTTCGAGAATTTTGAAATCGCGCAGTAGGACATTGCGACAGTTCTTCAGCGCGATCGATTTGTTACCCACTCCGGGTTTTGTTGTGTCGGCCCGGCCGGCTTCGCGGTCCCATCCACGTGTGAGCCCTTTGCCCCAGATCAACCCGGAGCCGGTGATCGAAACGTCATGGATGCCCTCGCCCCAAATCAGCGAATTATGCCAGTGATTGTGCCCATAATCCTGGTAAGGCTCCCACGCGCCCTGCGGTTCAGCGGCATCGTATCCACCTGTGGTAACTCCATCCAACGGCGTTGGACCAGCCAGAATCACAGCACCCTGATCAAGGTGAAGTCCCACCTTACTCTTCAAATGAATGGAGTAGCTGAGATAAACGCCAGCAGGAAAAAAAACCGTGCCTCCACCGGATGCCGCCGCAGCATCGATGGCGCGATTAATGGCAGCGGTATCTACGGTCGCACCATCCCCCTTTGCGCCGTATTGACGAACGTTATGCCCGACAGTCCCGAGCGCCTTCGTGCTAGAGCCGGCATCTTGCACTCCGTACGCAGATTCAGTTCCCGGAACGATTGAGGCAGCCATTCCAGTTCCAGCCATCTTTAAAAGATCTCTTCGTTCCATCAATCTCAATTCTCGGGCGCTGCGGCTCCGACGCCACTGACGCAAAATTCCTGAGAGACATTGTCACACACAAATCCTGCCGCCTCTGCGGTTCTCCGTTGAGGACCGTCAAAATACAAGCGTAAAACCTCATCAGTGCGAATCTAGCGTGGGGTGCTGCTAAGCCGCCGCGACTCGCCTCATCAGATCAGCTTGCTCATTCGCATTTTCAGCGCCAATGGTGAACGCGTCGAGCACGCCCGATCCGAGAGCAAACCGAATCGCCTCATCCTGCCGGGTTCGCATCGCGCCCTGGCCCAGAATCTTCATGCCAATGATTCCCTTGCCCTGCGCGCGCATCTCCTTGATCACGCCGATCACCGTTTGTGGGTCTGCATCCATATGCGCGCCGACAGGATTCAGCCGCACCAGGTCGACTTCAACCCAGGGCGAGCGAGCCGCCGCCCGCAACGCTTCGATACTGTGGCACGACACGCCATGCGTTTTGATGATTCCCTTCTGCTTCGCTTCCGAGAAGACGTCCATTACCCCGCGATACCGATCGGTCCAATCGGCCTCCGTGACGCAATGCACCAGCAGAATGTCGATGTAGTCCGTCTTCAATTCGCGTCGATAGCGGTCGAGGTTAGCCTTAACTTGTTTCGGATCGCGCGAATCGCATTTGGTCATCACAACAACTTTCTCGCGAGGCAGATGGCTGATAGCCTCCGCCACCTCGGGGTGCGATCCGTAAGAGTCGGCGGTGTCAAAGAATGTCAATCCGCGATCGTAGCCCGTACGAAGCAAGCGCGTCAGGCCACCCTCCCTGGTCTGGTTCGACGAACCGGCAAAGCCGACCGTGCCTGTGCCCATGGCCAGGCGACTGGTACGAATTCCAGTCTTGCCTAAAACCACCGTATCGGTGGCCTCCACCTTTCCTGCATGAGCGGGCGCTTCAAGCCCCTCGGCGATCGTTCCCGGTGTGAGATAAGCCGCTCCGAGGCCAGCGACGGCACCGGCTATGAATTTTCTCCGATTCATAAGACCTCCTGCGTTGGGGAATGGAATCTTCGATCCGAACCGGCCGCATTAAGGCCGCCCGGAAGCGTGCCAGTGCCAAGATTCTACCGCCGGTTCAGTGTGCGGTGCCACCGAGGGGTCGAAGTCCTTGATTTGCTGGACTATGGATTCACAGGCATGCAGTCCTCGCGCTAGCCCGGCACTGATCGAGCCGCAGCGGTCGACTGGGCACATGGATTGACGCCTATACTGATCTTGGGCCAAGCCACAAACCATGCGACCAGAACTTACGAAAGCTGCCGAACTACTGCAGCGCAAGACTCCCGAAGCACTCGAAGAGGCCATTGGGCTTCTGCAGAACACGGTCTATTCCTTCAGCATGAAGATGTGCGGGCACCCCGAAGACGCGGAAGACACCACGCAGGAAGTCCTGTTTCGATCGCTGGCCCACTTAGCCAAGATTCAAGATCCACGAGCGCTGGCCGTCTGGCTCTATACGGTGACTCGGAATCGATGCTGGCGGATGCGGCGAAAGCCCGCTGGGGCACCAGCACGAACCTTATCGTTGGATGAACTGATGCCAGATGATGCAGAGTTGGGCCGCCTGCTTCAGGACGCTGCGGACAGTCCTGAGCGCACTCTGTTAGCCACCGAGCGCCACGATCTTCTCCATCAGGCAGTGTTGCGCATTCCCGCGACCCTGCGCATCGTTCTTGTCCTCCACGACATGGAAGAATTGGCCACCGATCAGGTCGCTCAGGTTCTCAACCTGCAGCCTGGAACGGTGCGTGTACGGCTGCACCGCGCGCGGCTCGCCGTACGCAAGGAGATGAGCCAGATCCTCGACTCAACACCTGCACTTCCAGATCCAGTACTGTCCGTTTTGGACGAAACCCCTGACATCGCGAAACCCAGAAAGCGGCCGGCCGAATGTCGCGAGCTCTTCGCAGGCCTCTCGGAGTATCTGGATGGACGAGTGGAGCCGGAAACTTGCGACCAGATGCGCAATCACATTGACGCTTGTCCAGCCTGTATTGAATTCCTGCGAAGCCTGCGCGCCGCCATCGACCGTTGTCGGGCACTCGAGGTTCCGTGTAACCCAATTGTCGCGGCTCGGCTCCGATCACTCCTCACTGCTGAGTACCTCCGCATGCTCGGAATTCCGATTCCAGAAAAATTGACCGCGATGGTGTAACAAATTGAGAGGCCCGTGGCTTTCTTATATGTAAGGCACGAGGCCCTCATGGAAGTTAAGGTTACACAACTCGATCATTTCAAATTCGCCATTCATTCCCGGTCTCACTCGATCATCTGCGACCAGCCCGCTGAAAATGGTGGTGGCGATTCCGGGATGACCCCGCCCGAGTTCCTGCTTGCAGCGCTAGGCTCCTGCGCCGAATTCTATGCTGTGCAGTACCTGTGTGCTCGCAACCTCTCGACAAGCGGCGTCGAAGTCACCGTATCTGCAGAAAAACTCAAGCAGCCAGCGCGACTGGGTAATTTCCGAATTCACGTGGCATGCCCGACTGAGCTCAGTGAAGATCAAACCGCAGGTCTTGAGCGATCGGTTTACCACTGCCTCATTCACAACACTCTGCTTTCGCCGCCAGAGATTCATATTGAGCTTGCCGTCGGCCAACCGGTGCTCCGCTAAAAGCGTCTGTCAGGAGCCAACACCAAAACAAAGATCGGCTCCAGAGGGAGCCGATCCTCATCGGACCCAAACTTCAACTTTGAATCTCTCAGTAGTGATCACGATCATGGTCGCGATCACCCATCAGGTGCGACACGCCCCTGTCGTATCCTCGTCTGAATCCCTCACGGTAAGCGTTACGCGCTCCATGTGGAACATCCGGGTGGCGGTACTCGTCGCGGTTGTTCACATCGGGCCTGCGATGGTTGTCGAAATCTCTGCGCGCCCCTTCGATTCCGTCGTGGAAGCCGCGCCGCTCTACCTCATTCCAGCCGCTCTCCGGAGCATCCCACGACCGTTCCGCAACGCGCATTTCGTATCCAGGTCTGCTCATCAAGTGGGATACGCCAACGTCATATCCGCGGCGAAACCCTTCGCGATATGCGTGACGATATTCTGATGGAACATTTGGGTTGCGGTACTCATCGCGATTGTTGACATCGGGCCGACGGTGGTTGTCGGCATCTCTGCGCGCACCTTCTATCCCGTCATGAAACCCGCGGCGCTGAACCTCATTCCATTCTCCTGGAGGCGCATCCCACCCGCCGCGATCCTGACCATAGGCTTGAGGCGCTCCTATGGCAATAGCGTTCGCCTTCGGACTTGAAATGCCGATGATCCCCAGCGACAGTGCAACAGCCGTAACGGTAAGCCGATTGAGCCTCATGATGAAATCTCCTTCCTTCTCCGAAACCCGGTTTGCCCGCAAAAGTCGTGTGCCCGCGGAGGAACCCGCGTGAAATCGGGACAAATGGTCTTAAACAAAGCCAATTGTAACTATGCGCATTGTTGTGCCAATGAGCTTCCAAAGGAACTTACGCGCGGGAGTAACTTGCGGACATTAGGAGAATCTGCCTGCCGGTTGGCATTACTTTTGTGTCGTACATTACAGCGGACCTTCGTGTCGCCAGCTCAAACGGACGACACTGATAGCTTCTTCTCTATCCCGCAAAACAGGAATGCCACCACGCTCGACATTCCTGTTCCGAAGAATGCGTTTCTTATCGCGTTTCCTTTTTGTCTACTCAGTTGTCGTGATCGTGGTCATGATCGTCGTGGTCGTGATGGCGGTCGCGATAGCTCATCATGTGATTCATAGCCTGCTCATATCCGCGGCGGAATCCCTCCCTGTAGTCCTCACGTGCGCTCCGCTCGACATGAGGATGGCGATACTCATCGCGATTATTCACATCAGGCCGACGATGTTCGTTGTAATCTTTGCGCGCGCCCTCGATCCCGTCGTGATAGCCCTCGCGCTGAACTTCGCGAAACTCGCTGGGCGGAGTATCCCATCCACGCTCATCCTGCGTATAGCCCGGCGCTGGTGCTTCTTGGGCCTTGGCGTTCACTAAGCTTGTCGATCCTAAAGCGAGGGCAAGAACAGGAAGTGCAAACAATTCTATTTTCATAAATACATACCTCCGTTTCCTTGGCTTCAGATGACCTATTTCGTGCTCGCGTTGTCCGTCGAACACACCGCGAGTCTTTGGTCCATGTTTCGTAGAAAAGAAATTTTCGATTTGCGGGCAACCTGTCTGATTCGTTTTGTTTTTGTCTTTTCTTCTTCCACCGCGCCGCACCTAATCGCTGAGTGATTTTGTCGTTGCGTTCCTCAGTATCCCGATTCGCGTTGCATGAACTACGATTGGCTCATGGCTTCGCTGCTGGACATCCGTGATTTGCGCATTCGCTTCGGTGCCAACGAAGCCGTTGGCGGCGTCAGCCTTCAACTTGAAGATGGAGAAGTGCTCGGCGTCGTCGGCGAATCGGGATCGGGAAAGAGCGCCACCGCGCTCGCGATCCTAGGCCTGCTCGGTCCAACAGCAACGGTTTCCGGTCAAATCTTATGGCGCTCCTTCGCCGCGACACCAAGGGAATCGAGCGAGTTGATTGACCTCTTGCGTCAGCCGCCAGCGGAGATGCGTTTGCTTCGCGGAAAAGAAATTGCCATGATCTTTCAGGAGCCCATGACTGCTCTCAATCCTGTCATGGCAATTGGGAGGCAGGTAGCCGAAGCCGCTCAGGCTCACTCGCGATCGTGGACTGGAACAGAAGCAAGGCGTGCGGCAATCGCTGCCCTCGAAGCCGTCTCGATTCCCGAAGCGGCACGCCGCTACAACGATTATCCGCACCAGTTTTCAGGAGGACAACGTCAGCGCATTCTCATCGCGATGGCGCTTATCAATAAGCCAAGACTGCTGATCGCCGACGAACCCACCACGGCGCTCGATGTCACGGTGCAGGCTCAAATCCTCGAGTTGCTCGCCGACCTGCAACGTCGTCATGGCCTGGCAATGCTCTTTATCTCCCACGATCTGGCCGTGGTCGGCCAAGTGGCTGGCCGTGTGGCTGTAATGCGCAACGGCGAGATTGTGGAATCTGGCCCCAGCAAGAAACTGTTGACCGCACCGAATCACGCATACACTCGTAGTCTGCTCGCGGCCGTTCCCACATTACGCACCAACCGCGATGTACCACTCGCGACCGTGACCGCTGCCATCGGCACACAGTCCCGATCTGTAGATGTCGAATAATCGCGGACCGGCTTATCTTCCAGTCCCAATGGACGATGGGCTTGTGTCGCAGTTCAAGACCGTCCAGAGACACGACCGCCCCCCAGCAAAGCCGGGAGGCGGAGTGGTGGTCCGAACAGCGAATTGCTAATCGGCTACAGCAGGTACAGGCGCGGTCTCCGCGGATGCAGTGGCATCGGCAGCGTCAGCCGCAACCTGAACCTTAACGTGCGCAGTCACCTCGCGATGCAATTTGATCGCCACGTCAAATGAGCCCAGGCTCTTGATCGGCTCAGCCAATTGAATCTTGCGGCGATCCACTTCAAAGCCCTTGGCTTCCAGATCCCCCGCAATGTCGGCGGATGTAACAGAGCCGAAGAGCTGGCCGTTTTCGCCGGACTTGCGGGTGAAACTGAGCACGAGCGGTTCGAGCTTCGCGACCAATTGTTCTGCTTGCGCTTTCTCTGTCGCGGACCGGCGGGCGGCAGCAGTCTTCATTTGTTCAATCACGGCCTTGTTGGCCAAAGTTGCCTGCAGCGCCAGCTTGCGGGGCAGCAGAAAGTTGCGTCCGTAGCCGTCCGCCACCTTGACTACGTCTCCGCGGTGGCCGAGATTGGCTACGTCTTCTTTCAGGATAACTTCCATGTGAAACTCTCCATGTTGCGGGCGGCGAACCAGACATGCCGTCCGCCCTTTGTGTTAGACACAGGCGTCTCGCGATGAGTTGCGCCGCGCAGATTCTACAACGGCCTTTGCAAGTCCGTCGCCTGTGAAATGGCGCATCAAAATACAACTAATTCGCCATTGGTAATCTAAGCGACAACCCCCGGCTAGTGCCGGGTTGCAAATGGCAAAAGCGCGATGTTCCGAGCCTGCTTGATTGCCCGCGTCAGTCGGCGCTGGTGCGTCGTACAAACGCCCGTCAACCGGCGAGGCACAATCTTGCCGCGTTCGGCCACAAACCCTTGCAGCAGACGAACATCACGGTATGGAATCGCGTCAATCTTTTCGGTGCAGAACTTGCACACCTTCTTGCGACGAAAGAACTTGCCGCGACCGCCAGGGCCGCCGGAAGGCCGTCCGCCTGAACGTGGGCCGGAACCGGGACCGCCGGGACCGGGGCCCGATGAGGCTTGTGGTGCTGATGCTGGTGCGCTCGCTTCGGGCGCCCTGCTGGGAGTTTCGTCAGACATGCTGTTTCCTCTTCACTCTCTTTGCTTCCCGCTCTCTATGAATAAGGAGCACAGGAATGCGGTAATTCGAGTCGCAACCGAGAAACCCCAAACGGGGTCGGAAGCGACAATCTGTTTCAGACTTAAGCGGTCGCGGGGACCGATTCCGCAGCCTCAGCTTGTACCGGCGCCGGTGCGTGTGCCGCTGCAGGCTCCGGAGTGGTCTTGCGGCGAACTCCCCGCAGGGCCTTGACCTTGGCCAGCCGCTTCTCTTCCTCATCGATGCGCACGGTGATGAACTTGATGATCGGCTCGGTAACGCGCAGACGCCGCTCGAGTTCGAGCACCACGGCTCCATTGGCTTCGATAGTCATAAGCACGTAGTTGCCATCGTTGAACTTGCGCACCATATAGGCAAGCTTGCGACGGCCCATCTTGTCGACGTTCTTGATCACTCCGCCGCCATTGGTGACGTTGGTTGAAAAGCCGGCAATCAGCTTGTCAACTTCTTCTTCGACCACGTCGGGCCGAACGATAAACATAACCTCATACACTCGGGACATCCGATTTCCTTTTCCGCCGGATCCATCAGGCCAACCCCGATTTCCAGCCTCGCCCGCCGGCAAATGCCTTGGCGGTTTCATTCCTTCACTACTGCTCCGTCGGGCCGTTTCGCTCTCGGCGGTTAAACTCGTTCATCGCGGGGCCTGGCCCGTCCTGAATGATGCGCCGGGTGGCCGTAGCCACTCCGTCCAGCACCTCGTCCAGCACTGCCAAATCCGCCTTTCGCATCGGCGAGAGAAGATAATCTCTGCCTGGCCTCTTGCCACCTGCGGCTGCTATCGCCTCAGGTGGCAAATCCGGCCCAACGCCGATTCGCAACCGCAGCCATTCCTGACTGCCCAAAGCCGAGGTCACGCTGCGGGCTCCGTTATGGCCTGCCGGCGAACCTCGCTCCCTGATCTTGAAGGTACCCAGCGTAAGATCCAGCTCGTCGTAGATCACAAGCAGGTCCCTCGCCGGGTCCACTTCAAACTCCCGAACCAGAGCAGCCAATGCTAGCCCGCTCAGATTCATAAACGTCTCCGGCTTGGCCAGAACCACGTTGCGCCCTCCCAATCGGCAGTTCGCAGTTACGGCCCGGCAACGCCGGTTTTGCACCACAACGCCCTCTTGCTCTGCGATGCGGTCGATCGCCATGAACCCCGCGTTATGCGGCGTCCACAGATACTCGAGGCCCGGATTCCCAAGCCCCACGACTAGAAAAGGACCGGACGAACTTGCGCTGCGCAAAGGGCCAGTCTGTTCGCCGGATTCGCTTTCCAGGGCCACTGCTTACTTCTTCGCTCCAGTGCCCGCGTCTGCCTTCTTGGCTCCGCCTTCAGGTTCGGCCTTGCCCTTCTTTGCCACTTCCGGTTCGCCCGGTGCCGCGGCGCCTTCAGCAGCAACAACTGCTTCGCCCTCAGCCGGAGCAGCGACAACTTCCTCGCGAATCGAGACCACGTGAACAACGGTTGCGTCTTCCGCGGTCAGATACTTGATCTTGTCGGAATGGGGAAGATCGCTGACGCGCAGTGAACCGAATAGTTCGAGGTTGCTGACATCCACGTCAATGTGGTTTGGGATGTCCGCAGGAAGGCACTCGATTTCAACCTCACGCATCACTTGATCGAGAATCCCGCCAGAATTCTTAACGCCCACCGGCACACCCAGCAGCTTGACGCGCACGCTGACCCGCAACGTCTTATCCAGAGCGATCCGCTTCATGTCGATGTGAATCAGCTGATCCTTGATCGGCTCACGTTGCCAATCCACGATCATGGCTTTCGCTGACGGCACGCCGGCTACTTCCACGTCGAAAATCGTGTTGTGCCCGGTCTCAGAGAAAAGAATCCGGGAAATCTGCTTGGGATCCACCTCGACGGCTACGGCATCGTGACCAGCGCCATACAAAACTGCGGGAATTTTACCGGCCACCCGCACGCGGCGAGCAGCATTCTTATTGAACTTGCCCTCACGGGGCTTGGCTACGACTACTTCAGGCATTCCATCTCTCGTTTCTGTCTTCGGGCACGGCCATCTGCAGGTCCGCTCCCTTTGTTCGCGGCAGTCAACGCGACTGCCGAGGTGGTTCTTAAGAGAACAGCGTGCTAACGCTGGTCTCCATGTGAATGCTCTCGATCGCCGCGCCCAACAGGCCAGCAATGGAAAGCACCTTAATTTTTGAAACCTTTTGCGCCGCCTCGCGCAGCGGAATGGTGTTCGTAAACACCACCTGCTCCAGCCGCGAATTGGCAATGCGATCGATCGCCGGACCCGACAGCACTGCATGGCTCGCGCAGGCATACACTGCAGCGGAACCCGCAGCGTAAAGCGCGTCCACTGTCTTCACCAGGGTCCCGGCCGTATCGATAATGTCGTCAATAATGAGGCAAGTCTTGCCGGCCACGTCACCAACCACGTTCATCACTTCGGCAACGTTGATGTCGGTGCGGCGCTTATCCACGATAGCCAGCGGCGCCCCCATTTTTTGTGCAAAGAATCGTGCCCGTTCGACGCCGCCCGCATCGGGCGAGACCACAATCAGGTTGGGCAGCTTTAGCTCACGGAAGTAGCTCACCAGAACAGGGCTGGCGAAAAGATGGTCGACGGGAATGTTGAAGAAGCCCTGAATCTGCGCCGCATGCAGATCGACGAAGAGTGCCCGGTTCGCTCCCGCGGTTGTCAGCAGGTCCGCAATGAGTTTGGCGCTGATCGCCACTCGCGGGCGGTCTTTGCGATCCTGGCGCGCGTAGCCGTAATACGGCACCACCACCGTGATTCTTGCCGCCGACGCACGCTTGAGGGCGTCGATCATGATCAACAGTTCCATCAGGTTCTGGTCGACGGGATAGCAGGTGGGCTGCACGACAAACACATCAACGCCGCGCACATTCTCGAGCAGTTGGAAGTAGACCTCGCCATCAGCAAAACGCTGCATCTTGGCTTCGCCCACCGGAACTCCGATATGGCGGCCAATCTCATCGGTAAGCGCCTTGTTGGCCGATCCGCTAAAGAGCTTGAAGCGTCGATCCTCGCTCAGGTTGCGGGTGCGCTTGCGCTCGGCGGCCGGTTTGGCCTCCTTCGCCTTCAAAGCAGCGTCAGTCTGCAAGGGCTCTTTCACCGCTCCATCGCGGGTCGCGATCGAGACGCCTTCCTGCTGCTTATCTTCCGACTGTACCGTCACTGTTCCCACTTCCATCTCCGAGGTACCTCCAAGCTGGTTGGCTTTGGCTGCATTCCCGCTTCTAACTGCAAACTTTGGCTGGGCGACTAGGATTCGAACCTAGACAAGTGCCTCCAAAGGGCACTGTCCTACCATTAGACGATCGCCCAACTTCGCGAATCTCCAGGTCTCCCCGGACAACACCGCTTTCGACAGCCGCACGCGAGTCTCTCTCCCGCAAACGAAGGCTGTCAACCTTCATGTTGCACAAGCATTTTTTCCCAGTACTCCCGCCGAGGCATCGTGCGCGTCAGTTGACTTTCAACGCCGGCTGCACTCAACCGTTCCTGGGCTGCCTCTGCAAATCCTCGGGTCAGGTACAACCCGAAGAGTGCTGAACCGGATCCGGACAGCGAGGCATGGAGGGCTGCCTCCGGGGTGCCCGAAGCCGCAAGAAGACGCTTGATTTCGCGAAGGGAGGGATGCTGGGTAAACACGACCTGTTCGAAGTCGTTATGGATCCAGCTACTGATCCCGGTGCGGACAAGCGCGGACTCTCGAGGTCCGGCCAGGTCCTCTCCACTGGAAAGGACACCGGAGGAACCGACTCCCTGCCGACCTCCCGGAATTGCTCCCGAAAAGGCGCTCGCATAGGCGCGGCTCAACTCCTTGAGTTTAACTGCACTTGCTTCCTCAGTCAAACCCTCAGCAGCACAGAGTTTATCCCAATCGCGAAATGCCTGTGGAGTGGAGACTCCCACCCCAGGTGTAGCTACCACGCACCACAAGAGTTCGATGTCTGGCAGGGGGTAAACCTCCTGTCCGCGGTCAATCCCAAGTACCGATCCACCGATCAGAAAGAGAGGCACGTCCGAGCCCACCTGGGCGGCAATCTCCAGCCGCCTCGCCGACCACCGGATATGGCTTCCCCATCCTTCAAAAGTCGTCTGTTCGAACGGTGGCAATCCGTTTCCGTCTGCCCCGATCCCCAATTCCACCTCTAACCCCACCAAGGCCGCGACCGCGTTTGCCGACCCCGCGCCGAGTCCGCCCTGAACTGGCAATCTCTTTTCAATATCGACTTCCACCGTAGCCTTGACATGCAACGCTTCAAGCGCTAGGTGGACCATCTTCCATGCAGTGTTGCGGCTATCGGTCGGAACCCGGCCGTCATTCGACGTCAAAATAAGCGTGGTTGTCGTTGCCGGTGAGACATTAACCGTCACTAGGTCGTATAACTCGATCGTCTGGTACACGGTAGCCAGGGCATGAAACCCGTCAGGGCGCGGCGCACCGATCCCGAGACCAAGGTTGATCTTTGCGTGCGAACGGACTGTTGTGGGCATACCGGTCCATTGTAGAGCCGGGCCGCCCTGCGTTTTCCCCGTCCGCGCGGCACCCAAGCCCAATTTTGGTGGAACGGCGCAGGAATTCGGCCATAGAATCTGCTTGTAACGGAGCCACCTCCCCATCGCGGGCACTTCCGTTGGGCATCCAGAAAGAAAAGAACACCGACCGTCCATCGACAGCGTCCAAAGATCAGACGACCCCGATCGCCGTCCCTTCGACGCGCGTGAAAGGACAAACGGCATGGCGATCCTGGCAAGAATCGGCGGCTGCACTCTCCTGCTGGCGCTCGCCATATCCTCAGCACAATCGCAAGATCCCGTCTACACAACACACATGGAGGTCGTCCGTGGCAAGCCATACGTAATGGTCATGGTCAATGACCGCGGCCCGTTTCGCTTTCTGGTCGACACCGGCACCGGTGGCCAGGCAATCGTAACGATGGAACTCGCCGATCAACTCCAGCTTCCTTTGGTCGGCGATACGCGAATCACAGACCCCAGCCGACAAGGTGAAAAACGCGCAGACACTGTCTTCATCGACAAACTGAGCATCGGTGGGGCGGATTTCATCGCTGTCGAAGCAGTGCGTCACAAACTCTATGGCGATGATGGAGAATGTCAGGGAGTCCTGGGATTCAAGCTCTTCGAAGACTATCTCTTGACTCTGGACTATCCCAACCAGCGCCTTACGCTCGCTTCCGGCGCATTGGTGCCGGATCATGAAAACACTGTTCTGCCGTTCCAAATGCCCGATGGAGTGCCTGTTGCACGCCTGCGCATCGGAGATCTCCAGGTCGACGCGCTATTCGACTCCGGCGGCACCGGCCTCAGCATCCCCGAACAGATTGCCTCTCAGCTCAAGTTCTCGTCTGAGCCCGTGGACTTCGGCAACGGCGAATCCCTTTCCAGTCGCTTCCTGATCAAGGCTGGAATCCTTGGCTCGGATGTGCAGGTCGGCCAATACACGTTTGCGCAGCCCTTCGTCGAAGTGAATACCGCATTTCCGCAGGTAAACTTCGGATCCTGTCCAATGCAGAACTTCTCGTTCACTTTTGATCAAGTCAACCTGCTGATGCGACTCGAGGCCAGCCAGAGGGTGCTCCATCTGGCGACCACTCCAACCAAGCCTCGCCTCCAGAACGCGCCGCAGCTAAAGCCACCCGCTCCTGACCTCGTCCCAATTGGCTAGGGCCAATTTGTCGTTTGGTTTCAGTTGAGTTAAATTGAGTTCGTTCCTTCCCTGATACCTCGAGAATCAATTTAGACTCGCGTCCGCAGTGAGTGGCGCGTCAGCGATGTCTGCATTCAAGATCGGAGAACGCATGAAGCGCCGTTCCTTTCTCAAAACCGCCGCCGCACTCTTCCCCGCCGCAGGACTCGAGTCATTCGCGCTGGCCCAAACCCCCGCGCCGTCCCAGTCGGATCAGCCGCATGTCATCCCTGCTGGAGAAGATCGGCTCGGCGAGTCACACTCCCGTGGCTACAGCTCGATCCTTTTCAAAGTTCTGCCTCGAGAGACCAGCAACGGCATGTTTGTAATCGAACATCTCAATCTGATCAAGGGCGGCCCTCCCTTACATCTCCACCTGCACCAGGAAGAATATTTCTATGTGGTCGAGGGCGAAGTGAACTTTCAAATTGGCGACAGCCGTAAGCGCCTCAAGCCGGGCGACTCCATTCTCGGTCCGCGCGGCGTTCCGCATACTTTCGCAGCGACTGGCGAATCACCCGGGCGCCTTCTGATCGCCTTCACCCCAGCTGGCAAGATGGAACAGTTCCTTCGCGATACGGCGATTCCAAATCCACCGAATCAGGATGCGGCTTTCTTTCGTCGATACGGCATGGAGCTTCTCGGACCCTCGCCTTTCGCCACCTAGCGCTCCGAAGCACCTCCCAAAATTAGGCCCCTCCCGCTCTCTCTGCCATTTGTTTCGCCGTGCGCAGTGCCGCCACCGGTTCCCCTGTCGGGTGGAACTCCATCGCCACCACATGCCGATACTTCCGCTCCGCCAACTTACGATAAATGCTTCCGTAATTTATTTCGCCTGTTCCTGGTTCGTGCCGTCCAGGCACATCGGCTACGTGAACCAGGCCAATCACGTCGATGTTCTTGTCGAGCTTTTCAATCAGGTTTCCCTCGGCGATCTGCTCATGGAAGAAATCGTAGAGAAACTGCACCTGCGGATGATTCACCGCGCGCACAATCTCGATAGCCTCTGTAGCCGATTGCAGATAGTACCGTGGGTTCTCCTCCGGGTCGATGCACTCCAAAAGCAATCGCACCGGCTGGCCTTCGATCTGCTTGCCTTCCACCAGGGCAACAGCGGCTTTGAGCCCATCAATGCAGCTTTGATGCTGGGCCTCTCGCGACATCCCCGGAACCACATTCCCGGAAAGCACAATCATCGCGGGACACCCCAGCGTCTCCATCGGCTTGAGAGCCTCGCGAAAGTCCGCGAGGAATGCATCGCGCTCCGTCGGATTTCCAATCCCGTGACGCAACCCCGCGGTTGCATCAAAATGAATGCCGAGTCGCTTGCGAGCCGCATTCGCGCTGGCAAAATCAGCCTCGGACCATTTCGCGTACTCGCCTACCAGCTCAACATTGGTGTAGCCCGCCTCCGCAACCTTCTCCAGCCGCTGCTCAAAAGGCAAATCGGTGAATACAGTCCACAACATCACCGAAACCGGGAAAGGCGCAGCTGCATCGTTGCTCTCTGCCGAAGAACGGCTCGCGACCGTCGGAAGTGGAGCGGCCGCTCCGAGGGCTGCCGTTGCTAAAACTTGTGTGAACGTGCGGCGATTCATTTGGGTCTCCTTCGATTCCATTCTTCGTTTAGTTCACTCTAACCTTGCCGGAACGCCGCAGCGCCTGCCAATCCCTTTCGGTCTGGTCTGCGTAGAGCGAGCCGAACCTGCCCAGCGCTTCGGCGAAAGTGTTTCCGGGGCCAAGATATCCGGCAATCACCCGCGGATCCCCCGAACGCGCATGACCTCGCGCCAGCAACTCTCCGCATACTTCCCCAAACGCAACCAAGCCCGGGCCCGCAAGGTCCTCGAGTTCGATGGATCCCCTGTGATCATTGAGTTGGCGCACCATGAACTGCCGCGATCCGACGTTCGTCCACCCAAGAAAGGGATCCGACTGCACCTGCATGGCGCGTTGCCCCATCACAACGCGCTGGCCATTGTGCAGCACAGGATGCGCATTCGGGACATAGGGAGAGTAAACCGAAGGCGCTTCCTCCTTTACCTGCAGAAAAAGGGGATCTTCTGGTCCGTTGCCTTCGAAATAAACACAGTAGTCGCGCAAGCCAATCGAACCTTTTCCCACCACTTTAAAGGCGACATCAATTGGCCTGTACATCGAAAACAGATGCTGTCTCTGCGGTTCGATGGTCTCACGATAAGCGCCCAGCGCCTGCAGCACCTGCTCCGCCTGCGCCGGCGCAAGACGGTTCAGGATCGGCTTGGATTCTTTGAATCGCCGCGGAATTCCCGGCTTGTTTGATGTTTCCTCGGTGAGTCGCTCGAGCGTACGCAGAGGAGTGGCCCGCTCAGCCTTCGTCAGAGCTTCATGAACCGGTTGTATTCCTCCGAGGCGATGCACCTGGTAGCGCGCAACCTCAATCATGGGCATCTTTGAAAATGCGCGCATCTGCGCGCAATATCTGCCAATGCATGACTCGACGGCATGCCGGGCAGAGCTCTCTTTGTGATTGGACTCGCGCCCTGCCACGATTAACGAAGTTGCCATCCGCTTCAGGTCCCACTCGAACGGGCCTCGTATGCTCTCGTCAAAATCGTTGATATCGAATACCAGCCTTCCGTCCGGCGCGGCAAATGCTCCGAGATTACGCACATGCGCATCGCCGCATAGCTGGGCCTCGATGCCGGTGTTCGGCAGCACGGCCAGATCTGCGGCCATCACGCACGCTGCACCCCTGAAATATGCGGACGGCGATTGAGACATGAGTTGGTGTTTGAGCGAAAGCAGAGCCGGCAGGCGACCCCGTTCCGTTCTTTCAAGCAATGCCAATGCCGTGAGTGTGCGCGCCCTGACATTGAGCGCGTCGTGTTCCTGTCGTCCAACCTGCTTTCGCCGTGATTGGCCAAAATTGCGCCTGTCCTCCGGAGTCGTCCAGTGCATGACCGGGACCATACACCGTCCCCCCGTCCAGCGCAACCATCGTTGAAGTGCCCTAACCCGTCAGGACCGTGGACGTTGCCCTTGATTTACACTTTGATTCTGGAAGCCCGGCGCGAATTTATCCCGCCTAAACGTACGCCCGGCTCCGCACGGGAGGAATTTCCTTGAAGCGTGCAGCCGCCGTCTTGATCCCGGCCATTCTCTTATTCCCTCTTGCAGCCCTTCCAGTTGCCGCCCAGTCTCAAGCCAAGACCCTGACCGTCGAGGACATCTTTGCGCATGGCCCGCTCATTGGAACTCCCCCCAAAGACCTCGCCTGGTCGCCCGATGGCCAGCACCTCACATACCTTGATGGAGGCGAGCTTGTCGACATTGCCCCCGGTTCGGAAAGACCTCACGTACTTGTGAGTCGCGCCAAAATCTCAGCTCTCGCGGTCGGCAAAGCCTCTGAGCAGGATAACGATCACCGTGATCGCTACAAAATGGCCAATTATCTATGGGCTCCCGACTCGAAGCACCTGTTGTTCGATTCCAACGGCCGACTTTGGCTCTACGACCTCAGCAACGGCACCGGTCTTCAAATGGGCTTCACCGGTGAAGCTTCAGGGAGTGATCCGAAGTTCTCACCCAACGGTGAATTCATCTCGTTCATACGCAACCACAGTCTGGCCGTCGTTCACCTTCGCGACCCTGGCACCCCCACAACCCTAGTGGCAGCCACATCGACTCCGGGAATCCTGAACGGCGAAGTCGATTGGGTTTATCAGGAGGAACTGGACACGCACAGCAATTACTTCTGGTCACCGGACTCGAAGCAATTGGCCTTCCTGCAAATGAATGAAACGGCCGTGCCTCAATATCCGATCACAGATTGGATTCCCATGCACGCGACAGTCGATCAACAGTCTTATCCACAGCCCGGCGATCCGAATCCTGATGTTCGCGTCGGCGTGGTCGCAAGCAAAGGCGGCAAGACTTCGTGGATCAAGCTTCCGATTCATGCCGGTCAGGACTACATTCCACGTTTCGGATGGGTCGACCAGAAGACGGTGTGGATCGAGCTGGTCACCCGCGACCAGAAGCACCGGGATATCTACTTTGCTGATGCGTCCACAGGGCAGTCACACATCGTGTTGCAACTTCTTGACGAAAAGTTCCTCAATGAAGACTACGACGTATATGCGGCGCACGGCTCGATCGTATTGACCAACTGGAACGATGGCCACAAGCACATCTACCTCTACCAATTCGAAGAAGGAAAGACGGACGCGACCGCCAAGCTGCAACTACAACTCACAAAGGGCGACTTTGAAGTGAGTGACATATACCGAGTCGATCCTTCGCGGAAGGAAGTCTTCTACGCTTCCAACGAAGGTTCCGTGCTCGAGCAACAGGTGTGGCAGGTCAACTTCGACGGTGAGAGAAAGCAGCTATCCAGCGGTGCCGGCCATCACGAAGCCACCTTCGCACCCATAGGCGCGAGTTTCGCAGACAAATTCTCCTCGCGGATGAAGCCACCTCTACTGCAGCTTTGCTCAATCGGTCAAAAATGCGATGTTTTTTGGTCCACTCGCGCCGTCGAATCCTATTCTTTCCGTCCACCAGAGCAGCTCGAAGTAAAGGTTCAGGACGGAACTTCGCTTTATGCAACCCTTCTGTTGCCTGATGGCGTTACGATTCCCGCCAGCGTTCCGCTCGTCGTAAATCCCTACGGCGGCCCAGGTCCGCAAACCGTCGCTAATCGATGGAGCGACAGCCTTCTCTTCGATCAGTTGCTTGCTCAACATGGATTTGCCGTGCTGCATGCGGACAATCGTGGCACAGGCATGCGTGGCCGCGCTTTCGCTCAGGCGGCGTACCACAACTTCGGCCCCATACAGTTTGAAGATCAGATGGCAGTGGTCGACGCAGCATTGGCCAAGTTTCCGCAGCTCGATGGGAAGCGGATGGGTTGGTGGGGATGGAGCTGGGGTGGTACCTTTACCCTCTACGCTCTGACCCACTCAGATCGTTTTCGCACCGGTGTTGCCGTGGCTCCGGTTACAGACTGGCGAAATTACGACTCCATCTACACCGAGCGCTACATGAGCCTGCCAGGGGAATTCTCAGATGGATACAAGACCTTCTCCGTGGTCAACTCCGCCTCCAAACTCAAAGGGCGACTGCTTCTCGTGCATGGAACTGGCGACGACAATGTTCATCTCGAGAATACGGTGCATTTTGTGCAAAAGTTGATTGAGGCGGGCATTCCATACGATCTGCAAATCTACCCTCGGAAGACCCACTCCATCTCTGGCCCTGACGTCCGCACGCATTTGTACAACCGCATAGTCACTCAGTTTGAGCAATATTTGAAGCCACCCATCCAGTAGGCTCATATGAGTTCTAGATCAGGGAACGGTACCGCCAAAGCATTAATTGCCGCACGCATTCGTCAAGGTGAAGAAGCCTTGCTTGACTCCGCGGTGCGTCGCCACCCCGAGTTCGTATTGGCACTTCTGGCTGAGGACTTTGTTGAGTTCGGCGCGTCGGGAAAGACATGGAATCGCCAACAGATAGTCGATCTGCTCGCCGTTGAAGAATTTATCCAGCCCGCAATGGAGAATTTCGAGTGCCGCCTGATCGCCGACGGTGTCGCGCTCGCAACATACAAAGCCGTGCGCACAGACCCGGGGACAGGCGATCGCTCAGTCTCCTTAAGAAGCTCTCTTTGGACAATGGAATCTGCCGGGTGGCAGTTACGTTTCCATCAAGGTACGCCAACTGCCTGAGTGAGTTGGCCAGGCGAAAGCGACTCTAGACTTCGTGGCGACGAAATAGTTCGTCTTTCTCGCGGCAGTTGCAGTTTGTGCATTCCACGCAGCACACCAACAAAACCGCTACGCCCAGAGTCACAAGGATGGCCAACACAGTCGCATTCGAAGCGAACCAGTGAACTACGCTATGCATAAGCCACACATCCCTACGCAACCCCAAAATGCCCGGGAAACGTATCCTCTATTCATCGATTTGATGAAATTCCCCAGAACTGCGTTATCCGGTGGCACAAGTTTACCACTTGTAGACGTCAAAAAAATGTTCTCTTGGATTTGGCACGAGGAATAAAATCAATTGATATAAAGCGAATAAAGAGCGAAAATTGAGCCGTGGAAATTGACCCCAATCCGAGTTCCACAGACTCCCCGAATCATTCGTCTGACAGCATTCAGGAGCCGAAGGATCGGCCGCCGACACCCTCCTCCGCCGAAAGCCTGGCCGATCTGAACTGGCTTTTCGTCGATCTCAACTCCTACTTCGCCTCATGTGAGCAGCAGGACCGAACCGATCTCCGCGGTCAGCCCGTGGCTGTCGTGCCCATGATGGCCGACACAACCTGTTGCATCGCTGCCAGCTACGAAGCAAAAGCATACGGGGTAAAAACCGGCACTATCGTTGCCGACGCGAAACGCTTGTGTCCCAGCATCATCCTGGTCGAGGCACGCCACGAGCTCTACGTTGACTATCACCATCGCATCGTCGAAGCGGTCGAAAGCTGCCTGCCCGTCACCGCCGTCCTCTCCATCGACGAGATGGCTTGTCGTTTAATGGGCCGCGAGCGCCCTCTCCTGGCTGCATTGGAACTTGGCCGCAAGGTCAAAGCGCGCATTCAGGAGCAGGTCGGCCCCATGCTCCGCAGTTCCGTCGGACTCGCCACCAATCGCTATCTCGCCAAGATTGCCAGTGACATGGAAAAGCCCGATGGCCTCGTTGCCCTCACCCTCGACGTTCTCCCTGAAGCACTCAGCCGCCTTACGCTTCGCGACCTACCCGGCATCGGAGCGCGCACTGAAAAGCGCCTCAACGAGAAGGGCATTCACACCATGCCGGAATTGCTCGCGCTCAGCTGCGAACAGGCGGGAGAACTCTGGGGCTCTGTCTGGGGCGAACGACTATGGCATTGGCTTAAAGGCCAGGACTTCGACATGGCCGAAACCGAGCACCTCAAATCCATCAGCCACTCTCATGTACTCGCTCCCGAGATGCGCACCGCAGAAAAGGCCTGGGCTGTCGCCCACAAACTGCTTCACAAAGCGGCAATGCGTCTGCGCTCAGGCAGATTGTGGGCCAGCAGCATTGGCCTCGCTGTCGGATTCTCAGTCCCGCGCGGCCAGAATGCTCCTGTGAGCCGCTTCGGCGTCCCCACGCGCGGATGGCACGGGGAAGTGCGCCTGAGTGAGTGCCAGGACAACCAGACACTCATTGCCGCTCTCAGTCGGCTCTGGGCCAACCGCCCCAGTGGCGCCGGATACGACGAGCCATACTTTATTGGCGTAAATCTCAACGGACTCGTCCCCGACCGTCTGCACTCCCTCAATCTCTTCGACGGGCTCGACAACGCGAAGAGCCGCACCCGTCTGCTCGAAGCCATGGACCAGCTCAATCAGAAATACGGCATGAGCACTCTGGCCCCGGCAACCATGCTCGCCGCATACAAGGCTGCCCCCACCCGAATCGCCTTCCACAGCATCCCAGACCTGTTCTAGTCCGACACTCACAGCGAGAGCGGCCACGGTTATACCTAGATATTCAAGGTGGACGTTCCAGCTGGCGGTGTGTTCTCCTTCATGGCAATTCCTTGCGCCAATTCGCGCGATGCTTCTAGATGCTACGCTGGGACCGAGCGAACCCCGTCCATTTTTGACAAGTTAGCCGGAATAGAGGAGAAGTTGAATGCTCAGAGACTTGATTTCGCCCCGTCGCTTGCACATTTTCTTGCTTTCATTGCTCTCATGTCTCCTGGTCACAGCCTGCAGTAAACAAACTGCGACTCCCCCCACTCGCCCGGAAGCGCAGCAACAGACGGCCCCCCCGCCGGCGGTAACTCCAGACGGCCTTGCTACCGAAGCATCCAATGTCATTTCGTTACCAATAGGATTTACACGCGATACAAGCGACCTCGATGGAATGGTCAAGCGACGCCAGATCCGGGCTCTCGTGATTCTTAACCCGATTGGCTTCTTCTACGACAAGGGCCAGCCAAGGGGTGCGATGTACGAGGCCCTGGAAGAATTTCAAAAGTTTGCCAACCAGAAATTGAAGACGGGCAAGCTGCCGGTAAAGGTCACGTTCATCCCAATGCGTGCCGATCAGGTTCAGAAAGCGCTGGCCGACGGGATTGGAGACATCATCGCCCACGGTGTCGTCGTCACGCCCGAACGAGAAAAGCTGGTCGCATTCTCAACACCAATGGTTACAGATGTAAAGCAGATCATCGTCACAGGTCCAAAGTCCAGCGCCGTCTCAACCCTCGAAGACCTTGGCGGAAAGGAAGTGTACGTTAATCCGATTACCACCTATTACCACAATCTTCAAGCCGTCAACGACACACTCAAGAAATCCGGCAAGCCGCCGATCGTAATTAAATCCGCCGATAAGAATTTGACCGACGACGATCTCGTGCAAATGGTGAACGCCGAATTAATTCCGGCCACCGTGACAACCCAACAACGTGCCGATCTTTGGTCCAAAGTGCTGCCGGACATCCATCCGCATCCAGAGCTGACGATTGCGAGTGGCCAAAGCCTCGCCTGGGCCATGCGAAAGAACAATCCACAGCTGAAGCAGCTCGTCGATGAGTTTCTCACAACGCATGCGGCCGGCTCTTCCTTTGGAAACACGCTGCTCCGCCGCTATTTGCAAAATACGAAATGGATAAAGAAATCCACCTCCTCCGCGGAGATGAAGAAGTTTCAAACAAATGTTGCGCTCTTTAAACAGTATGCAGGCGAGTATGACTTCGATTTCTTGATGATCGCCGCGCAGGCCTACCAGGAATCTCTTATCGATCAAAGCAAACGAAACCCAAGCGGTGCAGTCGGCATCATGCAGGTAATACCGAAATACGCGGCGGCTCCGCCCATCAACATACCTAACGTGGGAACAGCGGAAACAAATATCCATGCCGGCGTAAAAATGTTGCGCAACATCGACGACACTTATTTCAATGACCCGAAAATCGATCGGCTCAACAAGACGCTCTTTGTCTTCGCCAGCTACAACGCGGGTCCAAACCGTATCGCAAGGCTGCGCAAGCAGGCCCCAGCTCTGGGCCTCGACCCCAACGTCTGGTTCGGAAATGTTGAATTGGTTGCAGCCAAGGATATTGGGCAGGAGACTGTCACCTACGTATCCAATATTTACAAGTATTATGTTGCGTACACCCTGGCGCTGCAGGAAATCCAACTTAGGGCAGCCACAACCGGATTGCCACCCAAGTAGGCGTCAACAACCGCCACACCGCACGCGAAGTGACGGCATAACGACCTCGTCCGCTTACGAGATTTTCCAATATAGCGCGTTGCGACCATCGAGGCGGAGTTGATCGCTACAATTTTAATTTATCTTCGAATTGTTCACAGAGTATCTTGCCGTCTTCGCAGTGCTTTTTCATCGCACTCCTTCGTGAAGATGCCGTGCACTAGACGCCAAACACCGTTTTCTGCACGAGCATCTTTCTGCTTCCAAGGCATATGGTTGTCCTCACGCTTCCGGATGCGATTTGCAGAGAATTGCGAACTTGTCCTTTCCGACCCGCTCCACTTCAAACTGGCAATAATGCTTCCCGTGGTGTACCGACATGCCGTTCAGGAAATGACATTCAGAAGTTGCGATTTCCAAGACGCTGTACAACGCCATCGGTTCTCTGCTGTAAAAGATGTCGCAATCCTGCGGCACCTTCAGCGGGTCGTGGTCAATTTTAGTCCTGTAGTATACGTAATTCATCAGGCTCACATGTTTCCTCTCAGAGCAGCGATTCTTGAGAGTTGAATACTCAGGCACTACGAAGAATTTTCACTGTGTCTGGCGTTTCTTATACCGCTCAACCATTGAGAGGTCGCATTTGTGCTTTCGCTCCTCGCGCTCAAGATCAGATGCCGATTCCTCAGTTGCAATCGTGACGAAGCAATCGCGGCAGATGGAATCAACTGTGCCGTCTTCATTAAATCGATGTATGAACTGTACTGCATGGGTTTGGGGCATGGTCTTTCATCCTTTCGCACGACATCAACCAAGGCTGAAGTCTTATCTCGACCGCCTCTGGGGCGGCCATATGATCCCAGTGGCCAACTACTTTCACTGCAATTTGTTTTCCAAAAACCTATAGTCTGAAGGACTTTTTTCGCGATTTGCAGGGTTGCAGACTACGCCCAATCCGGGCATCAACGGTTAACCGGAGACGGACGTATTGCCTGCGAAGCCAGTGTTTTCCATCGTGACGGCCATTTCTGTCCCATCCCTGGAGAGCCTTATCCCGCTCGTCGCGCCACGAGTTGACCCTTCATGCGGTGCTCGCATCAAACAGCCCCAATGACGCACACTTCGCATCGCGACCTTCTTCGTATTCTGCGCGCCACTCTTTCCTTGTTGAAGGCTGCGGAATACCCCGACAAGGGAACCCCGCAGACCAAAAAGGTGGCGAACTGCCTCCGCGAAGCGATCCTTGAGTTGGAGATTTCCACCCACTCCACAAACGAAGGGCAACGCAGCCGCGTCTAGCATCGCGGCCCTCCTCAATGACCAGAGATACAAATCAGAATTGAACTGGATCGGAGTCCATAAGGCTTCCGAAAGTGAGCCATCTCTAACGAGATCCTTGCATCCAAATCACTGTGCATCGCTGTTGCTCCAAACTGTCCGAGAACAGTTCGAGCAGCAGGGAACACAGACCTCGTTGCGCGGGTGCAACGAGGGATGGCGCGCTGTCCGTTCGCTCTAAACTATCCCCTGTAAACTATCTCCCTGAGCATGACGGGCAGCGTGCCTGACGATTTGTTTTAGTTCTTAAACAATTCTAGAAGGCCCCTCCGAAATGAACAATGAAGAAGCTCATGCTCGTCGAACTTGCCGAGTTTTTGTGTTGTCTATTTTGGGGATCGTTGTAGTTACATTTCTTCTCATCGTTTGGTGCTTTAATGGCTCCCCTAATGGGAGGCATCGGCTCTTTCCAAGTGCAACTCGAACATGGAGGCGTAAAACCCCGTCGCCTCTCCCTCAGACTTTTCCTCTAGGCCGTGCTCAGGCAGATATTCGCCTCTGTGTTGTGACCTAACTCGACTATGGGTCTGCGACGCGGGGCATCCTGAATGTGCAAAATCCGGCATAACACACGCGTGGATAAAGGTTCCAAGGCTATCTCGGACAGAGGTTCGGGATCTATCCCGTTCATCGTATAGGGCTTTTATAATATGGCGCGCCCAGTACGTTCCGGCTGATCTCTGCGGTTCGGCTGGCGCGGGAGGAGATATGAGGCCGTCAGCTGACCCGGTTCGTCGAATGTACTTTCCTCATCGATTGGAGAAATTGGCCTCTCCGGACTACCTTGGCATCGCCGACCGAATCTATACGCAGGAGGGTTTGGTGGATGCAGCATCCAAAGATCGGATGATTGGAGACCTCCGCACCATCGTTGAAAAGGTGCAGGAGAAGGTACACCTGTCACCGGACAATCCCGATATCATCGCACTTCGGCGCATTGTCCAAACTAAAATCACCGAATTGGAAATGGAAGAAATCTCCAATCCCCTTCTTTCAACGCTACCTAGCGTTCCCTAAAGACGCAAAAGGTACGATCCGGGCGTCTTGAGTGACGTCCTTGCATCCGCACCTGTCACAGGGACTGTGGCACTAACGTTGAAGGCGTTC
>Ga0207683_10000431_pt1 | contig 38849 bp, 32 predicted proteins | sample KBSM73metaG_FD_184333 | JGI IMG/M metagenome (GOLD analysis project Ga0207683, IMG submission 184333) | Miscanthus rhizosphere microbial communities from Kellogg Biological Station, Michigan, USA - KBS M7-3 metaG (SPAdes) (version 2) | ecosystem: Host-associated > Plants > Roots > Rhizosphere >... | reverse complement strand
AGCAGGGAAAAACAGTAGCTCTTTGACGTAAGGACTGGAACGGTGGATACTCAACGCGCGATGCCAGCCTCGTTCATCCTCCGGAACGCCAACGTCCTGGACGAATCCGGCGGTTTCGGCGAACGGCTCGACGTGGCGGTCGAGAACGGGATCGTCTCGGAGGTCGGCGGCGACGTGACGCTGCCGGACGCGCCCTCGATCGACTTCTCCGACCGCTGGCTCATGCCCGGCGTGTTCGACTGCCACCTCCACATCGCGTCGTCCTCGCTCGATGCGATGGAGCTCATGCGCACGCCGATCACCCAGTGGGCGCTCGAGACTGCGCGCAACATGCGCAAGACGCTGGAGTGCGGCGTCACGTTCGTGCGCGACGCGGGCGGGGCCGACGCCGGCATGCGCGACTCCATCGCGCGCGGCTTCGTACCGGGCCCGCGACTCCAGGTCGCGGTCGTCGCCATGTCGCAGACAGGCGGCCACATCGACGGCTTCCTGCCCGGCCCGGGCTTCGAGATGTCCGCCGACTACGTCATCCCCGACTTTCCCGGCCGGCCCCCGTGCGTCGTCGACGGCATCGACGACATGCGCAAGGTCGTGCGCGAGACGCTGCGAGCGGGAGCCGACTGGATCAAGCTCTGCACCACGGGCGGCATCCTCTCTGCCCACGACGACGGCGACATTCCGGAGTTCACGATCGAGGAGATCGCGGTCGCCGTCTTCGAGGCCGAGCGCAGGGGCAAGGGCGTGATGGTGCACGCGTTCGGCGGCGAGGGCATCGACAACGCCATCGAGGCCGGCGTGCGCACGATCGAGCACGGCATCTTCCTGACCGACGACCAGGCGAAGCGCATGGCTGCGGCCGGAATCTCGCTCGTGCCGACGCTCGCGGTGATCCGCGACGTGATGCGCTGGGCCAAGGCCGGGCTGGTGCCGGACTACGCCGTCGAGAAGGCGCTCGCCATCGAGCCGCGCATCGGGGCCGCCGTGCGCACCGCGAAGGAGCACGGCGTCCACATCGCGCTCGGCACCGACTACGTCGAGCGTGGTGAGCACGGCCGCAACCTCGAGGAGATCTGGCTCATGCACGAGGCCGGTCTCACGCCGGAAGAGGCGCTGCTCGCGGCCACGATCCGCGGCGCGGAGCTGTGCGGCGTCGCCGATCGCTACGGCCGCATCGCCCCGGGCTACGTCTTCGACGCCATCGCCCTCGACCAGGATCCGAGCGACCCCTCGATCTTCGCCGAGCCCGGTGCCGTCGTCAGCGTCTTCAAGGGCGGAGAGGCGGTGCTGCCGGATCCGCGCCTCACCGGCGCGGGCACCCCGGCGTGAGCGAGCTCGAGCTGACGCCGGAGCGCCGCGAGGAGCTGGCGCGCGACTTCGAGGCAGTCGCAGGCTGGAAGCGCGACCTCGCCGAGCTCGAGCTTGACGACTACGACCCCCTGCTGACGCCCGCGACCGACGACCCGTGACGGCCCCGCCGGCGTCGATCGACGAGCTCGGCACCCGCCTGCGCGCCGGCGAGGTCACGGCCGTCTCGCTCGCCGAGGAAGCTCTGGAGGCGATCGAGCGCGCCGAGCCGGCCATCAACGCCTACATCACCGTCACGGCCGAGCTCGCGCTCGAGCAGGCTGCGGCCGTCGACGCCCAGCTCTCGCGCGGCGTCGATCCAGGGCCGCTGGCGGGCGTCCCGATCGCCGTGAAGGACATCTTCGAGACGAAGGGCATTCGCACGACGGCTGCCACACGCCCGCTGCGTGACTGGATCCCCGCGCGCGACGCCGAATTGATCACGCGCCTGCGCGAGTCGGGCGCCGTGCTGATCGGCAAGGCGAACCTCGAGGAGCTGGCCTTCGGACCGTCGTCGGAAACCGGTCGCAGCAACAATCCGGTCGATCCCACGCGGACGGCGAGCGGATCGAGCGGCGGCTCGGGCGCGACCGTCGGGTCGGGCGCGGTGCTGGCCTCGATCGGCACCGACGCCGGCGGCTCCGTGCGCCTGCCCGCCGCGCTCTGCGGCGTGGCCGGGCTGAAGCCGACGTTCGGCCGCGTCAGTCTCGACGGCGCTCTGCGCGTCACCTGGTCGCTGGAGCACTGCGGCATGTTCGGCCGCGGGGTGCGCGACGCGCGATCGCTGTTCGAGGGCGTCGCGAGCCGGCCGCCGCGTCCGCGCGCGCCGCTCACCGGCCCGCCCTCGATCGCCCTGATCGAGGGCTGCTTCGATCACCTCTCCTCGCCGGTCGAGTCCGCCGTGCGTGACGCGATCGGGCGGCTCGAGCGCAGCGGTGCGTCCGTCGGAGAGCGGAGCGTGCCCGACGTCGACCGCTTCCTCCCCGCGTTCATGGTCACGTTCGTGTCCGAGGGCGCCGTGGGGCTGCACCGCTTCCTGACGGAGCACACGCTCGAGATCGGTCCGCTCATTCGCAGGACGTTCGAGCTCTCGGTCGACCTCACCGCAGCCGACTACATCCGCGCACAGCGGTTCCGGCGCAAGCTTCGCGCCGCCGTCGACGAGGCGCTGAGCAGCGTCGACGTCCTCATGACGGCCACCGTCACCGAGGTCGCCTGGGAGAGCGAGCACGATCCCACCGGAGAGGACCTCGACTGGGACACGCTCGGCGACGTCGTGCGCTGGATGGTGCCGTTCAACCTCACAGGCCATCCGGCGATCACGATCCCGGCTCCCGTCGACGGCCTCCCGGTCGGCATCCAGCTGATCGGCCGGCTGGGCGAGGACGAGCGCCTGCTCGACATCGCGGAGTGGGCCGAGGCGGCACTGGCGGAGGCCTTGTGAGCGGCAGCCTCGTCTCTGCGGGCGACACCGAGCTGTACGTCGTGGAGCGCGGCAGCGGACACCCGCTCTTCCTGCTGCACGGCGAGCCCGGAGACCACCACATGTTCGCCGACTACCTCGATCCGCTGGCGGAGCGCTTCCGGCTCCTGCTCGTCGACCTGCGCGGCCACGGGCTCTCGGCCGAGACGGCGCCCGAGACGTGCACGCTCGAGCAGATGGCGCGCGACGTCAGCGCGCTGGCCGCCACCCTCGGCCTCGCGCGCTATGCGGTGCTGGGCCACTCGATGGGCTCCTTCGTCGCCCTGCAGCACGCCGTCGACGCCCCTGGGGCCGCAGCCCAGACGATCGTCTCGAGCGGCGTGCCTGCCCTCCATTACCTGGACGGGGCGACAGACGCACTCGACGCCTTCGAGCCCGAGGACCTGCGGAGGCAGATCCTCTCGTCGATCGAGCGCGAGTCGACGGCGCAGACGCCGGGCGAGGTGACGGCGCTCATGCGCGACCAGCTGCCCGTCCACTTCGCCGACCCGCGGGATCCGAGGATCGCCGACTACGCCGAGCGCACCGCGGCGTCGGTCTACCGGCCGGAGACGCTGCGCCACCTCGCCACCAGCGGCTACGGCTCGATCGACGTCGAGCGCCGGCTCGGGGCCATCACGCAGCCCGTGCTCGTGCTGGCCGGCGCCTCGGACCGGATCTGTCCCCCGGCGGGCTCCGAGGCGATCGCGGCGGGCGCGCCCCGCGCCGAGCTCGTGGTCTTCCAGAACAGCGGTCATTTCACCTTCGTCGAGGAGAGCGAGCGGTACGTCTCCGCGGTCGCCTCCTTCCTCGACCGACACGAGGAGCACCCGTGAACAAGGACGTCCCGGCCGAGAACGCCAGCCCCGGCGAGCCCCCGCGCGGGGACATCTCCCCACGGGTGACCAGCGAGACGCGCGTGCAGCACAACCTGCGCGTGCCGATGCGCGACGGTGTGGAGCTCTCGCTCGACCTCATCCGCCCGGACATCGAGGGGCCGCTGCCGGTCGTGCTCGTGCGGACGCCGTACGACAAGGTCATGGAGCGCTCGGGCAAGGAGGCCTACGAGAAGCTCGCGCAACGCGGCTACATCATCGCCGTCCAGGACGTGCGCGGCCGCTTCAACTCCGACGGCGAGTTCTTCCCGTACTTCAACGAGCACGACGACGGCTACGACACGGTCGAGTGGATCGCCGCCCAGGACTGGTGCGACGGCAACATCGGCATGACCGGCGGCTCCTACGTGGGCCAGACGCCCTGGTTCGCAGCCTCGCGCCGCCCGCCGCACCTCAAGGCGATCGCGCCGATCGTCTCGCCGCCCGGGAACCTCTGGCGCAACGAGCCGGTCTACGGCGGGGCGTTCCTGCTGGGCATGGGCGAATGGCTCGTCGGCATGGGGCTGCGCTCCTGGCAGGTGGGCGAGTTCATGACCATCTTCAGCGAGCAGCAGGACTACTTCGAGGCGCTTCCGCTCGCCACGCTGCCGGAGCGGGCCGGCACGACGAGCACGTGGTGGCCCGAGCTGATGAAGCACCCGACGTTCGACGACTTCTGGAAGCAGGGGTCCTACGACAACTGGTCCGAGATCGCCGCGCCGGCGCTCAACATCACGGGCTGGTGGGACATGAACTTCCCCGGCGCGCCGCTCAACTTCGAGAACATGCGGCGCGAGGGTGCGACGCCCGATGCCCGCAACGGCCAGAAGCTCGTGATCGGCCCGTGGCCGCACTGGGTCAACAACCACCGCAGCCGCAACGGCGTCGACTTCGGCGAGCACGCGATCATCGAGCTCGACGACTACATCACGCGCTTCTTCGACCGCTGGCTCAAGGGCAAGCGCAACGGGATCGACGACGAGAAGCCGGTGTACATCTTCGTGCTCGGCGCCAACGAGTGGTGGGCCGAGGACAGCTGGCCGCTGCCCGGCACGGAGGAGGTCCCGTTCCACCTCCACTCGGGCGGCAGCGCCAACAGCCTCAAGGGCGACGGCGGACTCTCCACGGCGGAGCCCGCCGACGAGCCCGCGGACACCTATACCTACGACCCCGCGGATCCGGTGCGCATCCTCTGGGGCCTGCACGACGGGCCGGTCGACGATCGCATTCCGTCCACCCGCGACGACGTGCTCTGCTACACGAGCGAGGAGCTGAGCGAGCCGCTCGACGTCGTCGGCTGGGTGACGATGAAGCTGTGGGCGTCGAGCTCGGCGCTCGACACCGACTGGCACGCGCGGCTCGTCGACGTGCACCCGGACGGCAGCGCGCGCTTCCTCTGCCACGGCATCCTGCGCGCGCGCTTCCGCAACTCGTTCGAGAAGCCGGAGCTGCTCGAGCCGGGCAAGCCGTATCTCTTCGAGTTCACGATGAACGCGACGGGCAACCGCTTCCTGCCCGGCCACAGGATCCGGCTCGAGCTGACGAGCTCGTGGTTCACGCAGTACGACCGCAACACGAACTCGGGCGCCGACAACCCGTTCATGGACGACCAGCTCGTCGTGGCCGAACAGACCGTCTACCACGACGCGGAGCACCCCTCCCACGTCGTCCTGCCGGTGATCAGGCGATGAGCTAGGAGCCCTGCGACCAGCGGTCGAGCACCATCAGGGTCTTCGTGCCCGTGACGTGCTCCGTGCGCCTGAGGATGTTGACCACGTGCTTGAGGTGGTCGACGTCGTGCACGCGGATGCGCACGAGCGCGTCGGGATCGCCGGCGATCGTGAAGATCTCCTGCACCTCCGGGATCTCGCTGACCACGGCGACGATCGCCTCGAAATCGGCCGTCCCCACATAGCGCAGCTCGGTGAACGCCTCCACAGCGCCCTCGAGCTTCGTCTCGTCGGTCACGACGGTGTAGCCGACGATCACGCCGAGCCGCTCGAGCCGCTCGATTCGGCGCTTCACCGGCGCCGGCGAGAGGTTCACGCGGGTCGCGATGTCGGCGACCGTGCGGCGGGCGTTCTCGCGCAGGAGAGCGAGGATCGCGCGGTCGGTGTCGTCGATCGTCGTGCCGGCCATTGACCGAGCTTAGCTTCCGCTGCGCCTCTGCGCACGTTTTACGACAATGCGGCTCATATTCGCCTCGATTCGTGCGCGTTACTGCGGTATTCGATCGATCTGGTTGCACAATCGTGCGAATTGGGGTCCAGTAAGAGGATGCAGCCGCACTCCGGCCCGCAGGTGCTGGACTCCACCGCGATCGCCGATGCGGCCGGCCTCCGCGAGGCCGGCTACTGGCTCCACCTCGTGCGCGCGGTCGAGGCCGCCGGCCGGCGCCTGTATCTCCAGGGCCGCCTGCCCGGCTCGTTCTACGACGGCTACGGCCAGGAGGCGACGGCGGTCGGGGCCGGGCTCGCGCTGGCGCCCCGCGACATCGCGTGCCCGGTCATCCGCGACCTGGCCGTCCACCTCATCCGGGGCATCACGCCCGCCGAGGTACTGCGCCACTACCTCGGCAAGGCCGGCGGGCCGATGGACGGCCGCGACGGCAACGTCCACATCGGCTCGTTCGAGCGCGGCACGATCCCGATGATCAGCCACCTGCCCGAGATGCTGCCCGTGTGCATGGGCGTCGCACTCTCGCGCATGCGCCGCGGCGAGGCCTCCGCCGCCCTCGGCTTCTGCGGCGACGGCTCCTCGTCCGGCGGTGTGTTCCACGAGACGCTGAATCTGGCCGCGGTCTGGAAGGCCCCGCTCGTCGTGATCGTCGAGCGCAACCGCTTCGCGTACATGACGCCCGAGGACAAGTACCTGGCCGTGCCCGAGATCGCGGCGCGCGCGGCCGGCTACGGAATCCGCTCGTGGAGCGGCGACGGCAACGACGTGCTCGAGGTGCGCTCCCTCGTCGGCGCGGCGCTCGAGCACGCCCGCTCGGGCGGAGGCCCCGCGCTCGTGGAGTTGTTCACCTACCGCATGCACGGCCACGGCGCTCACGACGACCAGCGCTACGTGCCGCCGGGCGAGCTCGAGGCCTGGGCGCTGCGCGACCCGCTGCTGCGCTGGCACGAGCTCGCCGTGGAGCAGCTCGGCTGGACGGCTGCCGATCAGCAGGCGCTCGAGGCTCGCGTCGCGAGCGAGGTGGCCGCCGCGGTCGAGGACGCACTGGCCGCTCCCTATCCCGATCCCGACGGCCTCGCGGCCAGCGTGTTCGCGCAGTGAGCGACACCGTCACCTACGTCGAGGCCATCCGGCTCGCGCTGCGGACGGCACTCGGCGACGACGAGCGCGTGCTCGTGCTGGGCGAGGACGTCGGCGGTGGCGGCGGCGCCTTTCGGGCGACCGCCGGCCTGCAGGAGGAGTTCGGCGAGCAGCGGGTGATCGACACGCCGATCTGCGAGTCCGCGTTCACCGGCGCGGCCGTCGGCATGGCGCTCGACGGCATGCGACCGGTCGTCGAGTTCCAGTTCAGCGACTTCCTGACGAGCGGCATGAACGCCATCGTCAACACGGCCGCCAAGATGCACTTCCGGCACGGCCTCGGCGTCCCTCTGGTAATCCGGGCCCCGGCCGCCGGAGGATTCGCAGGGGGCCCGTTCCACTCGCAGAACCCCGAGGCGTGGTTCCTGCGCACGCCCGGCCTCAAGGTCGCGTGCCCCGCCACCGCCGAGGACGCCGGGCTGCTGCTCGGCGCCGCGATCGCAGATCCCAACCCCGTGCTGTTCTTCGAGCAGAAGAGCCTCTATACGCGCGTCAAGGGCGAGTTCACCTACGACAGCTCGGCGCCACTTTCGGGCGCGGCCGTGCGCCGGCCCGGAAGCGACGTGACGATCGTCTCCTACGGCGCCACGCTGCACCTGGCGCTCACGGCCGCCGAAGGGCTCGCGGACGAGGGCATCGACTGCGAGGTCGTCGACCTGCGCGTCCTCTGCCCGCTCGATTTCGACACGGTGGCCGCCTCGGTCGAGAAGACCGGCCGCTGCGTGATCGCGCACGAGGACTACCCGGACTACGGTGTCGCAGCCGAGCTCGCAGCGAGACTCGCCGGCGAGCTCTTCAGGGCGCTCGACGCGCCGGTCGGCCGCGTCGGAGCCCGCTTCTGGCCGATCCCGTTCAGTCCGCCGCTCGAGCAGGCCACGCTGCCGACGGCAGAGGGCATCGCAGAGGCCGTGCGCGAGCTCGCGCGCTTCTGAGCGAGACGCTAGGCTCGCCCGCGACCCCTGACGAAGGAGCTCGCCGTGCCCGAGTATGCCCGCGTCGTGACGTTCGACGCCGACTCCGCAGCGCTCGACGCGCTGGTCAACGAGATCAAGTCCGCGGGACGCGCCCCGGAAGGCGTGCCCGCGAAGCGGATCACCGTGCTCGCCGACCGCGCCGCCGGCAAGGTCGTGGTCGCGATCCGCTTCGGCTCGGAGGAGGATCTCCGCACGGGCGCGGCGACGCTCGAGGGAATGAGCCCTCCGAGCGATGCCAACATGCGCCGCGTGTCCGTCGATGCGTACGAGGTCCTGCTCGAGATGGAGGCGTAGGAACCGAACCCTCGCGCCGACGTCGAGGCGCCTAGGTCGGCAGCGCATTCGCGGGTAGGATGACCCCGCGCCACACCGACCCTGACACCCGTCTCTGTGCGGCGCCCAACCAACCTCGGGCCCAACTCCACGTTCCGGGGACGCGTTCACATCGGGGTCACATGGCACTGCAGAACGCCCAAACCACCGCAGCTCCTGCTGTCGAGGTGGATCTCAGCCTGCCGGGAGTCGCGTTCGTCGCGTTGCACGGCGAGCACGACCTGAGCAGCAAGCAACCCCTGAACGATGCGCTGGCGCGGGCCGGCGCCAGGCGAGATGTGTTCGTCGACCTGTCGGGGTGCACGTTCATGGACTCGTCCGTGATCGGGATGCTCTACCGCGCGCGCACACGGCTCGAGTTCCGCGATCGGCGGCTCGAGCTGATCATCCCTCCGAGCGCGACCACCGTCCGGCGGATCGCCGACGTGACCGTCCTGAACGCCGTCCTGCGGATCCACGAGTCGCGCGACGACGCGCTCATCAGCCTGCGCACCGGCGGGCACGTGATCCAGGTCAAGGATCTGCGCGCGCGTTTCGGCGACGTCGAGTCGTACGTGGCCGAATGCTCCTGCGGGTGGAGCGGCCAGACGCACACGGGCTGGCGGACGGCTGCGCGTGAAGCACGGCGCGACGGCGCGAAGCACGTCGACGAGGAATCGGGCCGGGCCGGGTAGGCACGACGAGTCAAGCAGCGAGGCCCGCCGCCTGGACGGGCCTCGCTGTCGAGCGTGCGCCGGAGGTTCAGCCGCCTTGCTTGCCGGCTGCGTCCTTGACGTCGTCGAGTGCGTCCTCCGCCTTGCCCTTGGCCTGATCGAGCTTGCCTTCGGCCTCACGCGACTTGTCGCCGGTGAGCTTGCCCTCGGCTTCCTTGGCCTTGCCGGTCACGTCATCCTTGAGTCCCATGAGGGGTTCCTGTCGTCGGGGTACGGAGCCGGGTATGCCACGCCCCGGAACGCTGAAACACCGCCCACCTGACGCCCGAGCGGATGCACCGCGATCGTCCATCGTCATCGGTCGGCTCTTGCGCGTCTGGAGCAGTCACGAACCGGAGCCCGGGCCGCGGAGCGCTAGCTGCTGAGGTGGCGCCCGAACCAGTCCAACGTGCGTTCCCAGGTGTCGAGCACGTAGTCGCGCTGCGTCCAGCCATGGCCGCCCTGCGCGTAGACGACGAGCTCGCTCTCGCAGCCGGCGTCGACGAGCGCCTGGTACATCTCCTGGGCCTGGCTCTCGGGCACGCACAGGTCGAGCCGGCCGTGCAGCAACAGCATCGGAGTGCGGCAGCTGCGCACGTGCATGATCGGCGAGAGCGCGAAGTGATTGCCCGCGAGGTCGTAGGGATCGCTCTGCAGGAAGAGCTCGTCGAAGCGTGCGATGTTGCTCGTGTTGTGGAAGCTCAGCCAGTTCGTCACCGACGCGATCGCGACGGACGCGGCGAACGCGTCGGTCTGCGTGGGAGCCCAGGCGGACATGAAGCCGCCGTAGGAGACACCGGTGATACCGACGCGATCGCGGGCGACGACGCCGCTCTCGACCAGCGAATCGATGCCGGCGAGGATGTCCTGGAGGTCATCTCCACCCATGTCGCCGAGGTTGGCCCGCGCGAATTCCTGCCCGCGACCTGCGCTGCCGCGGATATTGGGCAGCAGCACGGCGTAGCCCTCGGCCGCCAGCACCAGGCCGAGGTGCATCGCGCCCGGTGAGAAGTCGTACGTCCAGGCGCTCGTGGGACCGCCATGCACGAAGACGACGAGCGGCAGCGGGCGCTCGGCACCGTCGTCCGGGAGCATCAGCACGCCTTCGATCTCCTGGCCGTCCGCGGCCTGCCATGCGTGTCGCCGCATCTCCGCGTCGCGCCCCGCGAGCGCCGCGTTGATGTGCGTCACCTGCCGCCAGCCATGCTCGGTCGCCGCGGTGTCGAGGAGGCACACCTCGTGTGGTTCGCCCGGCGCCTCCTTGGCCACGGCGAAGACGCGCCCGTCCGCGCTGGAAGCGAGCTTCGTGCGGCCGCGCCTGCCCAGCGTCGCCGGGCCTCGCCACTGGCTCTGCACCACTCCCTGAGCCGTGACCAGGCCGCACCCCGTCTCGAGCCCGCCGGGGCCGACGTACGCGAGCCGGTCGCCCGCGACCCAGCGGACGACCGCGACATCGTGCGGTGCGGCGACCGTCGTCGCCGCGCCGCCTTCGCCACCGACGATCGTGACCGTCCCACTGATGACGGCGCGGTCGCTGCCGCAGCCCTCCACGAAGGCGACGCGCGAGCCGTCGGGCGAGAGCGACGGTGACTGCAGCTGCCACTCCGCCTCGTAGATCGTGCGCGACGTGCGCGCGACCGGATCGAGCAGCGCGACCCGCGCGTCGTACCAGGCGCTCTCGCCCGGATCGTCCGAGACGATCGCGGCGACCTCGCCCGAGCCGTTCCAGCCGAACTCCCAGACGTTCAGGCCGGGCGGGCTCACCTCGCTCGTCTCTCCGCTTTCGAGCTCGACCCGGAAGAGGCGCCGCCAGGTCTCGCGCGGGCGCCGAACGAGCGGATCGGTCTCCGCCTCGGCGGTCGCGATCCGCGTCGCTGTCAGTGCGCCTGCGCGATCAGATCCCGGATCCGCGGCCAGCACGAGCACCGCGGAGCCGTCGGCCGACCATGCGATGTCCTCGACCGCGCCGGCGATGTCGCCCACCGGCCGAGCCTCGCCGGTGAAGTCGAGCAGGTGGAGCCCGAGCAGGCCCGGCCGGCCGCGGTCCGATGCGAAGGCGAGGCTGCGGCCGTCGGGCGAGAAGTGCGGCAGCGCATCGTTGCCGCGCCCGCGCGTGACCTGGGCCGCGCCCTGCGCGTCACCGAGCCAGATGCTCGCCCCTGCGGATGCGCCGTCCTCTCGCGAGGAGCCCGCGACGACGAAGGCCACGCGCAGCCCGTCCGCCGAAAGCTCGACGTCCGAGACCGCGCGCAGGTCGAGCAGGTCCTCGAGTGCGGGCCTAGTCGCCATCGGGAGCCACGCCCATGACGGCCTGCTGCGCCGTGAGCCACTCGCTGTCCGAGCGCGGGATCGAGTCGACCAGCTTCTGCGTGTACTCGTGCGACGGGCGGCCGAGCACCGTGTCCACCGGCCCCGCCTCGACGACCGCCCCGCGATAGAGCACGTAGACGCGCTCGACGATCTGGCGGACGACGGCGAGGTCGTGGGTGATGAAGAGATAGCTCATCCCGAACTCGTGGCGCAGCGTCGCGAAGAGGTTGAGGATCTGGGCCTGCACGGAGACGTCGAGCGCCGAGACGGGCTCGTCGCAGATGAGCAGGCGCGGCTTCACCGCGAGCGCGCGGGCGATCGCCACACGCTGCCGCTCGCCGCCCGACAGCGCCACCGGCTTGCGCGCGGCGTACTCGGGCGGCAGCCCGACCGTGCGCAGGAGATCCGCCACCTGCCCGCTGACGCCACGAGCCCCCGGCTCGGCGACGAGCACCGCCTGCTGGAGCGCCGAGCCGATCGTGCGCACCGGGTTGAGCGAGGAGTACGGATCCTGGAAGACGATCTGCACGCTGCGACGCACGGCGGCGCGGTCGCGCGTCGAGAGCTGCGTGTAGTCGGCGGCCTCGATGCCGTCGATCGTGATCGTGCCGGAGGTCGGCGTCTCGAGCCCGACGATGCAGCGGCCGAGCGTCGTCTTGCCCGAGCCCGACTCGCCCACGAGCCCGACGCTCTCGCCCTCGCCCACCTCGATCGAGACGCCGGCGAGCGCATCGACCTGCCGCTGACCCGTGATGAAGGTCTTGCGAAGGTCGGCGACGTGGACGAGTGCCGAGCTCGCGCCCGAGACGGCCTCGACGTGAGCGCGCTGCGAGGCCTCCAGGCGCTCCACGCGCATCTCAGGGCGGATCTTGTCGATGCGCACACAGGCCGTCGCCCGCCCCTCCGCGAGCGAGCGCAGCGGCGTCGGCCCTGCCAGGCACTCGTCGGCCGTCCAGCTGCAGCGGGCGCTGAACGGGCAGCGCCCGGCCACGTCGTCCGGAGCCGGCACGGCGCCCTCGATCGAGTGCAGGTGCGCCAGGCGGCGATCGCCGGGCGGCTCCGACAGGAGCAGCCCGAGCGTGTACGGGTGCAGCGGCTCTTCCTCGACGGCGGCCGCGGGCGCGACCTCGAGCAGCGAGCCCGCATAGAGCACGTAGATGCGGTCGCACATCGCGAAGGCCACGCGCAGGTCGTGCGTGATCATGATCAGTCCCATGCCACGTGAGACCTGGACGGACTTGATCAGCGCGAGGATCTCGCGCTGGGTGGTCACGTCCAGCGCCGTCGACGGCTCGTCGGCGATCAGGATCTTCGGATCGCGGGCCAGCGCGGCGGCGATGCCAACGCGCTGGCGCATGCCCCCCGACAGCTCGAACGGATAGCGCTCGGCCACGCCGGCATCGCGGATGCCGACCTCGGCGAGGCGCCGCACAGCCTCGTTGCGCCGCTCGGCTCGGCCGAGCCTGCGGCCACGCTCGTCGCGCAGTTGCTCGTCGATGTGCCTGCCGCAGCGCAGGATCGGGTTCAGCATCGTGAACGGGTCCTGGAACACGAGCCCGAGCTCGGATCCGCGCAGCTTGCGCAGCGCCCGCTCGGGCAGCTCGAGCAGATCGCGGCCCTCGTACTCGACGTGACCCTCCGCGAAGACGCCGGCCGGCAACAACCCGATCAGCGCCCTGGCGGTCATCGACTTGCCGCTGCCGGACTCACCCACGATGCCGATCGTCTCGCCACGCGCGAGCGCGAGATCGATGCCGGACACGATCGTGCGCGATTTGCCGCCGATACGAGAGTGGATCCTGAGATTCGAGACGGTCAGGAGCGGCTCGCCGGTCACCGGGCACGTCCTCGATCGGAGAGCCGCTCGTACAGCCAGTCGCCCAGCAGGTTGACCGTCGTCGCCGTCGCGACGAGCACGAACGCCGGCCCCAGAGCCGCGACGGGGTTCTGGAAGAGGAGGTTGCGGTTGTCCGAGATCATGCGCCCCCAGTCGGCGGTTCCCGGACCGGCGCCGAGACCGAGGTAGGAGAGCCCGGAGAGCGTGACGAGACTGAACGCGAAGTTCAGGAACGTGTTTGCGACGACGACGGGCAGCACGTTCGGCCACACCTGCCCGACCATGATCTGGCGCGGCTTCAGGCCGAGCACGCGCACCGCCTCGACGTAGGGACGCGGCCGCTGCTCGAGCACCGAGCCACGGATCAGGCGGGCGTCGTACGGGATCGTCAGGATCATCAGCAGCGTCACGGCCAGCCAGTAACCGCCGCCCAGCACGCCGACCACGACGATCGCCACGAGCAGCGCCGGCAACGCGAACATCAGATCGCAGAAGCGCATGATCACGAAGTCGGCGCGCCCGCCCCGGTAGCCGGCGAACACGCCCAGCGTGTTGCCGATCAGCATGGCGCCGAGCGCGATCACGAGGGGTCCGGCGACCGCCGTGCGCGCGCCGACGATCACGCGCGAGAAGATGTCGCGGCCCAGCGTATCGGTGCCGAACAGATGGTCCCAGCTCGGTTGCTGGAGCGTGTTCAGCAGGTCCTGTTCATTGGGGTCGTGAGGAGCGACGAGCGAGCCGAAGATCGCGCAGAAGACCACGAGCGCGGTGAAGATCAGGCACAGGATGATCAGAACGGGGAAGCGCCGGCGGGAGCGCGTCACGCCGAGCGACAGCTCGGGCCGCACCGGGTTGATGTCGACGCTCACGAGGCGCCCGTCCCGAGCCGGATGCGCGGGTCGAGGAACATGTAGAGGACGTCCGTGAGCAGGTTGGCGAGCATCACGGTGGCGGCCACGACGAGTGCCAGCCCTTGCACGGTCGTCACGTCCTTCTGGTTGACCGAGTCCACGAGCAGCGAGCCGAGGCCCGGCAAGGCGAAGGTCACCTCGACGAGCACCGCGCCGGTCAGGAGGTAGGCGAGGATCAGCGCGGAGGCCGTCACGACCGGGATCAGCGCGTTGCGGAACGCATACGTCCAGAGCACACGCCAGGTCGCGAGTCCCCGGGCGCGGGCGAATGCGACGTAGTCCTGGTCGAGCGCCTCGATCATCGACGCGCGCGTGAGCTTGAGCACGAGCGCGGCCTGGGTGAGCGCGAGCGCGACCGCCGGCAGCGTCAGGTGGACGAGACGGTCCTGGAACCCCTCGCCTGGCCCGAAGGCCGGAAACCACGAGACGCGCACGGCGAGCAGGTAGAGCAGGACGATCCCGGTCACGAAGGCGGGCATGCTGACCGCGATCACGGAGAACCCGACGATGCCCCTGTCTGCCGCGCTCCGCTTGCGCACGGCGGCAGCGACACCCAGCGACACGCCGAAGAAGGTCGTGATCACGAACGCGTAGAGCCCGAGGAAGACGGTCACACCCGCGTGATCCTTGATTGCCTGCGTGACAGGCAGCCCCGTGACCGTCGAGTGGCCCAGGTCGCCGTGCAGGGCGTTCTGCAGCCAGATCCAGTACTGCGTCAGGAACGGGTCGTCGAGGTGGTACTGCGACCTGAGCTGCGCGATCAGCTCGGGCGAGGACTGGCGTGCGCCGAGCAGCGACTGCACGATGTCGCCCGGCGCGAGGTAGAGCAGCGAGAAGATCCCGAACGAGATCACGAGCAGGAGCAGCACGAGCGCCGCCAGCCTGCGGAGCAGAAAGAAGACGAGAGGCCGCGCGCTCAGGTCAGAACCCCGCTGCCAGCCCGGCGCGCCGCGGCCCCGCGGTCGAGTGGAGGAGCCCGTCGCGCAGCCAGCTCATCTGATACGAGCCCATGTGGTAGTCGTAGGGAGGCAGCGGCTTGAGCAGCACGCCGAGCCGTGCCAGGCCGGCCACGACGTCGGGCGGGATCCTGCTCTCGACCGGAAGTGCGTAGCCCTCCTCCAGCGGGAGCATGCGCGGCGCGTCCTCTGCGGCGTAGGGATCCATGTCGTAGTCGAGGACGTTCACGAGCACTTGCGGCACGGTGCAGTGGACGTTGCCGGGCGTGCCCAGCGACCACCAGGGCTTCCCGTCGCGGAAGACGAGCGTGTTGCCGATGCACGAGCGCATGCGTCCGCCGCCAGTGAACCAGCCGCCGATCGCGGCGTCGAGGCTCGACATGCCGTGACTCCCGACCATCGGCACGCCACCGAGCACCTCGCCGGGGATGCCGCCGCTCTGCAGCGTGTTCATCATCTGCACCCAGTTGCCGGCGGCGTCGACGATGCTGAGCTCGCAACTCCCCGTGGGCTGCTTGGGCTTCGCTGCACCTGCGGCCTCGAGCGCGGCCGGCGGCGAGACGAGCTCGACGTGCCGCGTCAGGTCGACCTTCGGCTTGCTGCGGCGTATGAGGTCTGCGAGCTGCGCGTGGTAGTCGGGCGAGAGCAGCGTCTCGGACGGATCCTCGAACGTCGCCGGGTCGTTGATCAGGCCGGTCTCGAAGCCCGCCCGCCGGAGCGCGTGGCCGAAGTAGTAGAGGGCCTCGGCAGACTCGGTGTAGTGCCCGAGCGAGCGCACGTCGAGGTGCTCGAGAATGCCCAGGACGAGTGCGCAGAAGACGGCCTGTCGCTCCGGCGGCGAGAGCTGGACGATCTCGTAGTCGCCGTGTCGATAACGGGTGCCCTCACCCCAGCGCGGGGGGATCGCAGACATGTGTGCGGGCTCGATCGGCCATCCGAGCTCGTTCGCGAGCGCCACGAAGCGCTGTGCCCAGTCGCCGGTGATGAAGTGATCCGGTCCTTCGTCCGAGAGGCGTTCGAGCGTGCGCGCAAGCTCCGGCTTGGGCCAGCGATCCCCGACCTGTGGCAGGTACCCGCCGGGCATGAAGTGCGCCCGGCCCGACGGCGTGTAGAGGTAGTAGTCGACCGTCTGCGCCATCACGAGGTGTTCGAACGAGTCGACCTCGTGGCCGTCCGTCGCCCAGTGCACGGCCGGTGCGCAGAGATCCGCCCACGGCTTCGATCCGAAGCGCTCGTAGAGCGCCTTGAGCGCGGGCATGAAGCCGGGAATCACGGCGTAGGGGCTCATCTCGGCTGCGTACATGCCCTGGCCCTTGGGCACGCGCCGGAACGGCGCGAGCCCCGGAACGATCGTGCCCATGCCGTTCAGCTCGTACGTCTTGCCGGTGCTCGCTTCCCAGTAGAGGAGGGTCACCGTGCCCGTGTGGTTGGTCATGTCCTGCTGCACCGTCGCCTGCACGAGGCAGCCCGCGATCGTGGCGTCGATGGCGTTGCCGCCGTCCTTCAGCACGCCGAGCATCGTCTCGGTCACGATCGGATGCTGACTCGCGCAAACTCCGCGCTCGCCCGTCGCGGGCTCTTTGGGCCCGACGCGCGCGACGCTCATGCGACCGCGGCCGGCACTCGCAGGTAGCGGTCGAACCAGTCCTTCGACCGCTCCCAGCTGTCGATCAGGTAGCCCCGCTCGGCCCAGCCATGGCCGCCGCGCGAGTAGACCACGAGCTCGGTCTCGCAGCCGGCGTCGACGAGTGCCTGGTACATCTCCTGCGCCTGGCCGATGGGGCAGCAGAGGTCGAGTTGCCCGTGCAGGATCAGCATCGGCGTGTGGCAGTTGCGCGCGAACATGACGGGCGAGCGGGTGAAGTAGCCGCCGTTGACGTCGTACGGATCGCTCTGCAGGTAGAGCTCGTCGAAGCGCCCGATGTTCGTCGTGTTGTGGAAGCTCAGCCAGTTGCTCGTGATCGCGAACGGCACGGCTGCGGCGAAGGCGTCGGTCTGTGTCGGAGCCCAGGTCGACATGAAGCCGCCGTAGGAGCCGCCGGTGACGCCGACGCGCTCGCGGTCGACGGTGCCCGCCTCGGCAAGCGCGTCGATGGCAGCCAGGATGTCGCGCAGGTCGCCGCCGCCCATGTCGCCGAGATTGGAGCGCGCGAACTCCTGCCCGCGCCCGGAGCTGCCACGCGTGTTGGGCAGGAGGACCGCATAGCCCTGCTCGGCCAGCAGCAGGCCCATGTGCAGGTAGCCGTACGAGAAGTTGAACGTCCAGGCGTTGGTCGGGCCGCCGTGCACGATCACGACGAGCGGCAGCGGCTCGGTGCCGCGTTCCCGAGGGAGGACGAGCAGGCCCTCGGTCTCCTCGCCGTTGTCGGTCGACCACGCGAAGCGGTCGACGCTCGAGGTCGCGCGCCCGGCGAGGGCCGCATTGAACGCCGTGAGCGAGCGCCAGCCGCCCGAGCCCGCCTCGAGCACCGCCACCTCCACGGGCTCGTTCGGCGCCTCCTTCGGGGCTGCGATGACGCGGCCGTCCGCGCTGCAGGCGAACGCCATGCGGTGCGTCGCGCCGAGCGTCGCGCGCCCGCTCCAGGCCTCTGCCACCGTGCCGTCGAGGGCAACGGTGCCGCACATCGTCTCCAGACCGCGCACGCCGACATAGGCGAGCCGGTCGTTCCCGCACCAGCGGAGCGCAACCACGTCGAGTTGCGGTGCGACCTCCGCTGCCGCTCCGCCGCCCGCGCCGACGACGGTGATCGTGCCCGCGATCACGGTGCGATCGCTGTTGAATCCCTCCACGAACGCCACCTGGGAGCGGTCGGGCGACATCACGGGCGACTGCAACTGCCACTCGGCCGCGTACACGTCTCGGCTTTCGCGTCGCCCCAGATCGAGCACGGCGACGCGGGCGTCGTACCAGGCGCTCTCGCTGGGATCGTTGGTGACGACCGCGACGGCGTCGCCCTCGCCCGTCCAGTCGAACTCCCAGACGTTGACGCCTTCGGGACTCACCTCGGTCGTCTCGCCACTCTCCCGCTCGATGCGCCAGAGCCTGCGCCAGGACTGGTTGGGCCGGCGCACGACCGGGTCGGGCGGCTCGGCGTCCTTGGCCTCGATCTTGGTCGCCGACTGCCCGCCCGCACGGTCGGAGCCGGGATCGGCCGCCAGCACGAGGAGCGCCGAGCCGTCGGCCGACCAGCGGATCGCCTCGACCGACCCGTTGACGTCGCCGAGCGGCCGCGCCTCGCCCGTGAAGTCGAGCAGGTAGGGAGAGAGCAGGCCGGCATGATCGCGGTCCGAGGCGAAGGCGAGCATGCCGCCGTCCGGCGACCAGGAGGGCAGCGAATCGCTGCCGGGCCCGCGAGTCACCTGCCGCGGATCGCCGCCTGCGTCGCTGACCCAGATGGAGCCCTCGGGCACGGTGCCCTTCTCGTAGCTCGACGGCCGCACGACGAAGGCGATCCGGCGCCCATCGCGCGAGACATCGACATCCGAGACGCTCCGCAGGTCCAGCAGGTCTTCGATCGTGAGCTTCCCGGCCACCGAGTGCACCCCTTCGCTTCGAAAATCCGGAACGAAGGCGAAGTGAAACGGTTTTTCAGGTAGCGGTCAAGTTCGAGCGCTGGCACGGACGCGCCGACGGCGCAGCCGGGGCTCGGCGAACAACTCCGCCCAGGGTCGCCCGAGCCGTTTCGCGAGCCGGTCCTCGAGGAATCGGAAATGGAAATCGAGGGCAGTCGTGAGCAAATCGCGGTCGCGCGCCACCATGGCGTCGAGTTGCCGGCGGTGGATCTTGAGCACGAGCGCGGCCTCCTCCTCGGACTCCGTGTAGGCGTCCCGCGTCGGGGCGAGGTGGCGGTAGACGACCTGGAGGGCCTCTTCCATCACGCGGTTGTGCGCGGCACGCGCGACGGCTCGATGGAACATCATGTCCGCGCGCAGCAACTGCGCACTGCCGATGCCGACGACGAGCAGGAGGTCGACCGTGCGCTCGATCTCGGCGAGGTCGTCGGCGGTGGCGACGACGAGCGCCTCGTAGGCGATGGCGCTCTCGAGCACCCGGCGCGACCGCAGTGTCTCGATCACCGAGTGTTCCTCGGTGGCGACATTCGACGAGATGGCCTCCGTCGGGAGGTACTCGGAGGCGAGGAAGATGCCTCCCGCGTTGCCCTGCTTGACGGTCAGGAGGCCAGAGCGCTCCAGCACGCGCAGCGCCTGGCGGAGCGTCGGCTTCGAGATGCCGAGCTGCTTCGCGAGCTCACTCTCGTTCGGCAAGCGGTCGCCCTGCCGGAGGCGGGCTCGCTCGATGCCTTCGATGATGTGGTCGATTGCCGATTCGAACGTACGCGTCGAACGTACGGGCGAAACGAACGGGCGCTGCGGCTGACTCGCCGAGCTCGCAAGTGCGGCTTCAGCCGTCATCATGCGCCTCCTCTGCCAAGGACGCGATTGTACAGGAGGCAGTCCCAGCCGGATCGGCCGGCGAATCGCCGCGCTCGGCGTCGTGCCCGCTCTCGAGCGCCCGCTCGACGGCCGCAGCCCGCGACCCCTGGAGGTGGCGGTCGACGGCCTCGCGGTTCCACTCGAGCCCCGCGAGACAGCGCGAGGCGAAGAGCGATCCGACCTCGCCGAGTTGCACCAGCGCCGCGAGCAGATGCCGCGCCGCGACCATCTCCATGACGTTCAGATCGAGCTCGCCGGCCGCGACGGCGAGCTCGACGACATGCGCCGCGCCGCGGATCTCGAAGCTCGCCTGGATCACGAGCTCGGGCATGACGGGATTGACCTTGCCCGGCATCAGCGACGAGCCGACCTGCACGGCGGGAATGCGAACCTCGCCGATGCCGCCGACCGGTCCCGATGAGAGCAGCCGGATGTCGGCGGCGATCTTGGCGAGCGTGAGCGAGGCCACGGCCGCCTCCGAAGCCACCCGAAGCAGCGGGTCGAGATGGGCGAGCGCGTCGAAGAGATCGGCCGACGGCCGCAGCGGAAAGCCCGACCGCTGCGCGAGCAGATCGACGGCGAGCGCGCGATAGCCCGCAGGAGCGCCGATGCCCGTACCGACGGCAGTCGCGCCCAGCGGGACCTCCAGCAGCGCCTCGACGGACCGGCGAAGCTCGGCGGCTGCGCGGCGGACCGCGGTCACCTGCGCCCCGTGGTAGGCGGCGATCGGCAGTGGCACCGCATCCTGCAGGCACGTGCGCCCGAGCCGCACGTCGTCGCCGGCCTTCTTCGCAAGCCGCTCGAGGGCTTCGATCACATCGCCGAGGCCGGCGAGCGCGCCGGGCGCGCAAGCCTGCACGGCGAGCGCGAGCGCCGTCGGGACGACGTCGTTGGTCGACTGCGAGCGGTTGACATGGTCGAGCGGGTGCACGAGGTCATAGCGACCCGGCGCGGAGCCCAGTAGCACCGCGGCGCGATTCGCGAGCACCTCGTTGACGGCCATGTTGGTCGTCGTGCCGCCGCCCCCCTGCACGAGGGCGATCGGAAACTGATCGTCCAGGGCGCCGTCCGCGAGCTCGTCGGCCGCACGCACGATCGCATCGGCGATGGCCGGGTCCAACACGCCGAGCTCCCGGTTCGCCTCGGCCGCGGCGGCCTTGACCTGGGCGAGCGCGCGCAGCAGCTCGGGCCGATCCGCGAGTCGCGCCGAGGTCGTGCCGAAGTTGGCAGCGCCGCGCGCGGTCTGCGCGCCGTAGAGCGCCGCAGCCGGCACGGAGACGGCGCCAAGCATGTCGTGTTCGGTACGGATCTCACTCATGGGGATGCAACGAGAACGGAGCGTGTTGTCCAGATTGGCACTCGATGACGCGCTTGACAACCCAAAGGGCACCTGATTTGCTCTTTACCTTGAACGACGCGCTCGATTTCGAGGGACAGCAGATTCCGGTCGAACCGGGCGACAGCGTCGCTTCCGCGCTGTACCGAGCGGGTGTCCGCGTGTTCTCGCGGTCGTTCAAGTACCACCGCCGCCGCGGACTGTACTGCCTCACGGGCGACTGCCCGAATTGCATGGTCAACGTCGATGGCGACCCATGCGTGCGCGCGTGTGTGACTGCTGCGGCGCCAGGGCAGCGAGTGCACCGGGAGACCGGTTGGCCGTCCGCCGATCGCGATGCGCTGGGAGTGCTCGACCGCATGCACCGGCTCCTCCCCGTCGGCTTCTACTACAAGACGCTGTTGCGCCCGCGCTGGGCCTGGCCCCGAGCCGAGCCGATGGTACGGCGCGTCGCAGGCCGCGGCACGATCACCCGACTGGAGCCGCCGGCGAATCGCGAGGCCCGCAATGCGCATCCCGACGTCGTCGTGATCGGCGGCGGCGTGGCAGGCCTCTCCGCTGCGCTCGCGGCGGCCGAGGCCGGGCGCACCGTGCTGCTGTGCGACGAGGGCCGGCCCGGCGAGAAGGTCGCGCCCGGCCCCGATCGCGAGCGCATTGACGAGCTCGCCGCGCAGGCAGCCGCCTCGGAACAGATCACGGTGCTGGAGCAATCTCCGGCGATCGGCATCTACGAGGGGCCGCTCGTGGTGATCAACGCGCCCGACGTGCTCCACCTGGCGCACCCGGAGTCGGTGATCGTCGCCACGGGCGCAGTCGACGAGCACGGCGTGTTTCCGGGCAACGATCTGCCCGGCGTGTGGCTCGCACGCGGCGCTGCCCGGCTCGCGGGGGTACACGGCGTCCTGCCCGGCCGGCGGATCGTCGTTGCCGGCGGGTCCAGCGAGGCCGAGCGTCACGCCGGCACGCTGCGGGCTGCGGGTGCCGACGTCACGGTCGTGGAGGGGCGGATCGTCGAGGCACGTGGCGGCAGGGAGCTTCAGCGGGTCGTGATCGAGCGAGGGGCGGCCCGCGAGGAGATCGACTGCGACGCGCTCGTGCTCGCGCTCGGGCTCGTCGCCCGCGACGGGCTCGCGCTCCAGGCAGCCGGGCTGCCCGTCGCCACGGTCGGCGACGCAGCGACGCCGGGCCTCTCGCTCGCCGAGGCGGAGGCGCAGGGTCGCCGGGCCGGGCGCGGCGAGCCCGAGGCGCAGCGAGCCGAGGCCGACCTGCCCGCCGCACCGCGCGACGGCATCGTCTGCCTGTGCGAGGACGTCGGCGTGGACGAGCTCGACCAGGCCTGGCAGGAGGGCTTTCGCTCGACCGAGATCGTCAAGCGCTACACGACGGCGACCATGGGGCCGTGCCAGGGCGCCATGTGCCACCGCCACGTGCGCGCCTTCATCGCCTCCCGTCCAGGCGCGACCGGCCCCGCGCACGGCCCCATGACCGCGCGCCCGCCCACGCGCGGGATCACCCTCATGGAGGCCGCCGCGGGCGTGCGCGACGAGGTGCACCAGCACACCGCGCTGCACGAGCGTCATCTCGCCCTGAACGCGACCATGGAGCCGGCCGGGGCCTGGCGCCGCCCCAAGCACTACGGAGACGCCTTGGCCGAGTACTGGGCGGTGCGCAAGGGCGTCAGCGTCATGGACGTCGGCACGCTCGGCAAGTTCATCGTCGCCGGCCCGGATGCGACGGCGTTCCTCGAGCGGCTGTACCCGTGCCGGGTCAGCGACCTCGAGCCCGGGCGCTTCCGCTACGCAGTGCTGCTGGGCGAGCACGGGTTCGTGATCGACGACGGCATCGTGTGCGCGCTCGGCGACGGCCGCTGGTACGTCACGTTCACCTCGTCCGGTGCCGCCGCCATGGAGGCGACGCTGAAGGACTGGGCCGAGACGTTCGGCCACGAGGTCCACATCGCCGATCTCACGGCGGCCTGGGGAGCGATCAACGTCGCGGGGCCGCGCTCGCGCGAACTGCTCCAGCGGCTGAGCTCGGAGCCTCTCGGCAACGAGGCCTTCCCGTACCTGCGCCGGCGCGAGCTGACTGTCGCGGGCGTTCCGTGCAGCGCGATCAGGCTGGGGTTCGTGGGCGAGCTCTCGTACGAGCTGCACCACCCCGGCGACCGCAGCGCCGAGCTCTGGGACGCGCTGCTGGAGGCGGGCCGCGATCTGGACATCCGCCCGCACGGGCTCGACGCGCTGCGTCTGCTGCGGCTCGAGAAGGGCCACATCATCATCGGCCAGGACACCGACTTCGACGCCACGCCGGCGAAGCTCAACATGAGCTGGGCCGTGCGGCAGGAAAAGCCCTGGTTCGTCGGCAAGCGCGGCCTCGAGCGCGCGGCCGCGCATGAGGCGCAGCGCAAGCTCGTCGCCGTGTCGTTCGCCTCGGCTGCGCCGCCCGAGGGCGCTCCGCTGCGCGCCGGCGGGCGCCTGGTGGGCCAACTGACGTCGTCGGCCTGGTCGCCCGCCCTCGAATGCGGCGTCGCGCTCGGCTGGGTCGAGCGGGTTGACGGGGCGTTCCCGAACAACCTGGAGAGCGAGGGCGTCCAAGGAAGCGTGGTGGAACACGCGTTCTACGATCCCGAGGGCGAGCGACTTCGTGCCTGAGCTCGAGCTCTTCCCGGGCGGAGCCGTGGGCTGCTTCGCACGGCCCTCCGCGCTCGACGCGCTGGCGGAGGGGGCCGACGTACCACTGCGCGTCGCGCCGACCGAGTTGCTCCTGCTCGGGGCGCGATCGGCTCTGGCAGAGCTCGCGCAGCGCCTCGCATCGCTCGACCCCCACGGGCTCGCGCTCGACCTCTCGAGCGCCCATGCGACCTGGATCGTGCGAGGCGACGATCGCCTGGAAGCATTCGCGCGCCTCTCGGCCATCCCGCTGCCCGCGCAGGGCGGATTCGCCCAGGGGCTCGTCGCGCATGTGCCGGCCAAGGTCGTCGTGCGCGAGGACGACCTGCTCATCACCGTCTCCTCGGTCGTCTCCCACCACCTGCGCGACCGCCTGCCGGCGGTCTGCGGCGACCTGGCAGAGGCGGTGGCGCGATGACCGGGCTCCTGCGCAAGCGCGAGTACCTGCGCGCGACGGAGCCGCGCACGAGCTACGACGTGATCGTGATCGGCGGCGGCGGCCACGGCCTCGCGACTGCCTACTACCTCGCCTCGCGTCACGGCATCACGAACGTCGGGGTGTTCGAGCGCAGCTACATCGGCGCCGGCGCGACCGGCCGCAACACGACGGTCCTGCGCGCGAACTACAAGATGCCGGAGTCGGTCGCGTTCTTCAAACAGAGCTTCGACCTCTACATGGGCCTCTCGAACGAGCTCGACTACAACCTGCTCGTCTCCCGGCGCGGGCTGTTCTGGCTGGCGCACAGCGAGAACACGCTGCGGCTCCAGCGCGAGCGCGCGCTGCTGAACCAGGCCTTCGGCATCGACACGGTCTTCATCGACCCGGACGAGGTGCGGAGGCTCTGCCCGCAGATCGACCTGAGCGCGGGCGGCAAGGGTCACCCGATCGTCGGCGCCTCCTACCACGCGCCCGGGTCGGTGATCCGCCACGACGCTGTCGTCTGGGGCTACGCGGCGGCGGCGCAGCGCCTGGGCGTGCACGTCCACGAGGGTGCGGAGGTGACCGGCATCACGGTCAAGGGAGGCCGCGCGGTCGGCATCGAGACCAGCGCAGGCCCGATCGCCGCGGGCACCGTCGTCTCGGCGACGGCGGGCTACTCGAGCGCCGTCGCCGCACTGGCGGGCGTGCGGCTCCCGATCACGAGCCACCCGCTGCAGGCCTTCGTGACCGAGCCCTACAGGCCGATCCTCGACCGCATCGTGGCCTCCGCGGACATGCTCGTCTACATCTCGCAGACATCGCGCGGCGAGATCCTCGTCGGCGCCGAGATCGAGCGCTACAACACCTACTCGACGCGCTCGACCTTCTCGTTCCTGGCCGAGTGCGCGTCGCGCGCGATCGATCTCCTGCCCTTCACCGCCCGGCTGCGGATCCTGCGCCAGTGGACGGGCGTATGCGACATGAGCCCCGACTACTCGCCGCTGATGGGGCCGACCGAGGTCGAGGGGTTCCTGGTCACGGCAGGCTGGGGCACCTGGGGATTCAAGGCGATCCCGGCCGGCGGCGTGGGCATGGCCGAGCTGGTCGCGACGGGCAAGGCTCCCGAGAAGATCGCCCCGTTCCGGATCGACCGCTTCCGCGACGACCGCGCGATCCCCGACCGCAGCTCGGCAGGGACGCACTGATGGGCTTCAAGCTCGACTGCCCCAACTGCGGATCGCGCTCGTACCACGAGTTCTGGTTCGGCGGGGAGTTGCGGGCCTACGAGCCCGACAGCTCGGCCGAGGACGACTACCGCAACACGTGGCTGCGGGCGAACGCCTCGGGGCCGCAGCAGGAGCGCTGGTTCCACTTCGCGGGCTGCCGACGCTGGCTGACGGTGGAGCGCGACACCCGAGACAACGCACTGCGAGGGGAGGACACGTGAGCGCACCAGCCAACGCGTGGGGCATCGACGAGGCCGCGGCCGTGCTGCACACCGACGCCATCGTCTGGGATCAGCACGGGTGCCTCCCGCTGCGCCCCGACGAGGACTCCGTCGACCAGCTCGAGCTCTACCGCTCCGCGGGCGTCGACGCCGTCTCGATCAACATCGGCTTCGACGTCACCTCCCCGCTCGACACGTTCAAGGTCACCGCTGCCTTCCGCCGCGGCATCCTGGCGAGGCCCGAGCGCTTCCTGCTCGCCTCGACGGCCGCCGACGTCCGCGAGGCCAAGCGCAGCGGCCGGCTGGCGGTGACGTTCGACCTCGAGGGCACCGAGCCGCTGGATGGCGAGCTCGCACTGCTCAGCGCGTACCACGCGCTCGGCGTGCGCACCGTCCTGATCGCCTACAACCAGGCCAACCGGGCCGGAGGGGGCTGCCACGACGATCCGGAGATCGGCCTGACGGCCTTCGGGCGCGAGCTCGTGGTCGAGATGAACCGGCTCGGGATCCTCGTCGACGCGACGCACTGCTCGCCCCGCACCACGTACGACCTGTTCGAGCTCTCGTCGCAGCCCGTCGTGTTCACGCACTCGGTGGCGAAGGGCGTGAAGGAGCACGACCGCAACATCACCGACGACCAGATGCGCGCGTGCGCGGCGACCGGCGGCGTCGTCGGAGTCAACGGCGTGGGCATCTTCCTGGGCGAGAACGACGCCAGCACCGAGGCGCTCGTGCGTGCCGTCGACTACGCGGTCGGCGTCGTCGGGCCGGAGCACGTCGGCCTCGGCCTGGACTACGTCTTCGACCAGGACGAGCTCAACGCGTACCTCGAGGAGCACCGCGACACCTTCCCTGCGGGCGGTGGCTACGGGGACTACTTCCCCCACCGCTTCGTGAGCCCGCTCCAGCTGCCCGAGCTCACGGAGGCGCTGATCGGGCTCGGCTACGACGAGGCCGCGCTGCGCGGGATCCTCGGTGGCAACTTCCTGCGCGTCGCAGAGCAGGTGTGGGGCTAGTGCTCGACCCGCGCGCCTCTTGCATTCGTCACAAACAAACGCTACAAGCATTCGTCACAAGCAATCATCAAAAGAGCAACTCGTTGGTCACCCCAGGAGGAGGCAACCCGCATGGAACCGGCAACTGATGTTGGGACGGTGGAGGACTCGGTGACCGCCGAGGGAGGGCGGTTCAACCGTGGTGAGCTGCTGGCCGGCGCCGGCGCGGCCGCCGCAGCGCTCGGACTCGGGCTGCCGGGTCTCGCCCAGGCGAAGCAGTTGCATGCCCTTGCAGCGGACGCGGGCGTCAAGAACCTGCGCTGGGCGCTCTCGGGCGCCCCCTCGTCGTTCGACGTCGCCGCGAACTTCAGCGGCGACACGATGGTCGCGATGTATCTGACGCAGGACACGCTGGTCAGCTACGACGCCAAGCTCAACCTCGTGCCCGTGATCGCCTCGAAGGTCGCCAATCCGACGCCCACGAAGTACGTCTACACGCTCAAGCCCGGCATCAAGTTCAGTGACGGCTCGCCCGTCACGGCCGACGACGTCGTGTACTCGATCCTCCGCAATGTCAATCCGAAGCTGGGCTCGCAGGTGCAGTCGTACTTCCCGAGCGTCAAGAAGGTCGCGAAGACCGGCGCGAATGAAGTGACAGTGACGCTCAAGCAAGTCGACCCGCTCTACAAGTACGCGATGGTCTACGCCCCGATCATCCCGAAGAAGTTCGCCACGGCGAAGGGCAAGAAGCTCGGCGCGCAGGGCAACGGGACGTGGATCTCGACCGGGCCGTACATGCTCAAGAGCTTCACCGGCGACAAGATCGTGCTCGTCCGCAACCCGCATTACTGGGGCAAGAAGCCGTCCACCGAGCAGCTCACGTTCTCCTGGATCAGCGACTCCCAGACGCTGCAGCTCGCGGTGCGCTCGGGTCAGATCGACGGCACATTCGTCGTGGCGCTGCCCGACATCACGCAGTGGAAGACGATCCCGAACATCAATCTCATCAGCGCGCCCGCACTGCGCTCCTGGTGGGTGTCGTTCGACCTGACGCAGGCGCCTCTCAGCGACCTGCACGTACGCAAGGCATTCGCCTACGCGCTCAACCAGAAGGGCATCGTCGACTCGATCCTGCACGGCTACGGGCAGCCGTCCAACGGCATCGTCCCGCCCGGGCAGTGGGGCGGCGTGCTCGATCCCGCCGGGCGCAAGAAGCTCTACGCGTCGATCCCGAGCTACACCTACGACCTCGACAAGGCCAAGGCCGAGCTCGCCCAGTCGACCGTGCCCAACGGCTTCTCGACGAGCATCTCGATCCCGTCCTCGCGGCAATACGTCGTCGACGCAATGCTCGCGTTCGCCGGCGACCTGAAGAAGATCGGGATCACGCTCGACGTCAAGAGCGTGCCACAGTCGGAGTGGCTCTCGACGATCTACGCCCACAAGGATCTCGGGCTCCAGTTCCTCGGCTTCGGGCCCGACTATCCCGACCCGGCGAACTACATCGTGCTCTCGTACCCGAGCGCGAACGCCGTGCCCAACAACTTCAACACGGCGAACTACAAGAGCCCCGAGGTCGATGCGCTGATCGAGAAGCAGCGGACGGCGAAGACGCCCGCCGGGCGCGCGCAGGCCATCGGCGACATCATGAAGCTGTCGCAGCGAGACCTCCCCTACCTGTTCCTGTGGTGGGAAGACTTTGCGACGGCCACGCAGAAGGACATCTCGCTGACCGGAGTGAACGCGTTCTCCGTCTACTTCGGCCCGTGGATTCACAACCTGAACGGCAAGTAGATGACCCCCGGACCGAGCGTCGCCGATCCTCGTCCTCTCGAGGACGAGGTCGGCGGCGTTCGCTTCCAGGATCCCTACCGGGCCCTCGAGGCGGACACCCCGGAGGTGCTCGAGTGGCAGCGGTCGCTGGACGCGACCGCTGCCACGCGGCTGCAGGGCTGGGACGGCTACGCACGCCTACGCGACCTCATCGAGCCGCGCATCGCGGCGCATTTCGTGTTCGCACCGCAGGAGTGCGGCGGCCGCTGGTTCCGGCTCGCACTGACACCGGAGGGGCTCGGCATCGTCATCTCCGGCGAGCCGCTCGGCGAGGGACGGGTCATCCTCGTGCCCGACGGGCTGGCACTCGACTGGTGGTTCCCCTCGCCCGGCGGGAAGTACGTCGCCTACGGGCTCTCCCGCGGCGGCGACGAGCAGAGCGTGGTGCACGTCGCCGACACCGCAACGGGCGAGGTGCTGCCGGACGAGATCCCGTTCGCGTCGTTCGCCGGCCTGGCCTGGCTCCCGGACGACAGCGGCTTCTACGTCAGCGCCGGGAAGGCACCCGACACGGAGGTCGCGCAGAAGTACATCTGGTTCCATCGCATCGGCAGCGCACCGCCGAGCGAGCCGGAGGACGTGCCCGCGCGCGAGATCTTCGTCTACCCGCAGATCTCGCCGGACGGCCGCTGGCTCGTCCAGCACGCGAGCGAGATCGAGACCCGGCCCGACCAGCTGCTCGATCGTGAGACTGGTGAGTGGCGGCCGTTCCTGCTCGACCGCCCGGGCGTCTTCATCGGCGAGTTCGTTGGCGACGAGTACATCGCGATCACGAGCGACGGCGCCAGCAACGGCCGGATCGTCGCGATCCCGGTCGACGCCGGCGATCAGCCGGAGCGCTGGCGCGAGCTCGTGGCCGAGGGCGACGGCGTCCTGCGTGACGTCCGCGTCGTGGCCGGCCGCCTCGTGGTCACCGCGCTCGTCGACGCGCACTCGCGCATCACGGTGCACGAGCTCGACGGAGGGCTCGTGGCCGAAGTGCCGCTACCCGGCCCGGGTGCGACCGGCGAGCACTCCCTCTCGTGGGGACAGGCCATCTACGGCTCGCTGGTGTCGACAGCGTCCGACTCCTTCACCTTTGCGTTCTCCGACCTCACGCGCTCGGGTGCCGTGTACCGCTACTTCGTCGAGAGCGGCGAGCTCGTGCAGCTGAGCGAGCCCGCCATCGACTTCTCGGACGACGTCGTGACGGAGCGGCTCGAGACGACCTCGACCGACGGCCGCCCCGTGCGGATGTGGGTCGTGCACCGCCGTGAGGTCGATCGCTCCGAGCCGCGCCCGACGCTGCTGTACGGCTACGGCGGCTGGAACATCGCCTTCATGCCGACCTTCTACGGGCCGCTCACCGCGTTGCTCGACGCGGGCGGCGTGCTCGCGTTCGCGAACCTGCGCGGCGGCGGCGAGCTCGGCTGGGACGGGTGGCAACAGGGGCGGCTGCACTCCAAGCAGCGGACGTTCGACGATCTCTACGCGGTCGCCGAATACCTGATCGCCGAGGGCGTGACTGCACGTGACCGCCTCGCACTTGCCGGGGCCAGCAACGGCGGGCTGCTCGCAGCCGCCGCCGTGACGCAGCGCCCGGACCTGTGGCGGGCGGTCTGCGTGCTCGTGCCCCTGACGGACATGCTGCGCTACAAGATCGACGACTTCTCGGTGCAGTGCGTCGAGGAGTACGGCGACCCGGACGACCCTGCGGACGCGCCGGTGCTGAAGGCCTACTCACCCGTGCACAACGTGCACGACGGGACGGCCTACCCGGCCACGCTGATCGTGTGCGGCGGCGACGACATCCGCTGCCCGGCCTGGCACGGCCGCAAGCTGGCCGCCGCCCTCGCCCACGCCAACAGCGGTGACCACCCAATCCTCTACCGGGTCTGGCCCGGCGCCGCCCACATGTCGGCCGTGCTCGGCGAGGCCGGCTGGACAGCCGAATGGCTCGGCTTCGTGATGAACGAGACTGGACTCGCATGACTGACGTTCTGATGTACGCCGACACGCTCCGCTCGCCCGACCTGCGGCACATCATCTCGATCCCGATCGGCGACGCGTTCCCGTTCGTGGAGCGCGACGGCAAGCCGACCGCGTTCGTGCACGCCGTCGAGGAGCCGCGCGTCCGGGCGCTCGGCGGCATCGACGTCGTCACCTACGGCGAGCTCGGCCTCGCCGAGCTGACCGAGCAGGGCTTCTCCTACCACGCGGCGCGCATCGAGCTGCTCGTGCGGGCGTGCAGGCACGCCGGGATCACCGAGGCGACGGTGCCCGAGGACTTCCCGCTGGGAGCCGCCGAGCGCCTCCGGCGCGAGGGCATCGCGGTCATTCCCGACACGGCGCTCTTCGCGCAGCGACGCCGGGCCAAGTCGCCCGGTGAGATCGAGGGCGTCCGGCGGGCGCAGGCCGCGACGATCCGGGCGATGACGGCGATCCGCGACGGTGCGCGCGCGGGCGGCGACGTCAGCTCCGAGAGCCTTCGTGCGGCGGCCCGCCGCGCGACGGCGGACGACAGCGTGATCCCCGAGTACATGATCGTCGCGCACGGCGCGCAGGCGGCATCCGTGCACGACGAGGGCACCGGCCCCATCGCGCCGGGCGAGTGCATCGTCGTCGACCTCGGCCTCCGCGACGTCGAGTCGGGCTGCTGGTCCGACATGACGCGCACGTTCTGCATCGGCACGCCGCCGCAGGAGCTCGTCGACTACCACGCAGCCTGCATGGAGGTGCACGAGAAGGTCGTGCCGCTCATCCGACCGGGCTTCAGTGCCGCCGAGCTGCACCGCCTGTCCGACGAGATCATCGCCGCGCACGACTATCCGACGATCCTGACGGCGGGAGCAGGGATCTCCGAGGGGTACTTCCACACCCTCGGGCACGGTGTCGGCCTCGAGATCCACGAGGGGCCGTCGCTCGCCCCGAACGGCGAGTCGCTCGTAGCCGGCGACATCATCACGATCGAGCCGGGGATCTACCGAGCGGGGTTCGGGGGCTGCCGCATCGAGGATCTCATCCTCGTCACCGAGGACGGCTACGAGAACCTCACGGATTTCCCGTACGAGCTCTAGATCGACTCAGTCGGTGAGGACGATCGCCTCGAACGGGTTGCGGGGCGGCACGTAGGCCGGTTGCGGTCCGCCGTCGGGCACGACGGGCGGGCGGTACGGCTCCATGGCGTCGTCGAGCCCCGGCGGCAGCGCGCGGTGATGCTCGGTCCCGCTCTGGTAGTCGAGGCCGATCTGGAGGAGCAGCGCATCCTGATACGGGAGCCCGACGACCTGCATGCCGACGGGCACGCCGTCCTTGGGGCTCGGCCCGGCGGGCACGGAGAGCACGGGGAAGTTCGCGTCGTTCCACATGCCGAAGAACCACGGGTGCGCGGTCACATCGAGCGGATGGCCATCGGCCTCCGCCTCGTCTCCGTCGAGGCGGCGGATCTCCGTGGCCGAGCCCGGCTCGATCACCGCGTCCAGCCGGTGCTCGGCGAAGAGCGCGCGCCAGGTCGCGACGAGCTCCGCGCGCTTGGCCTGGGCGAGCACGTAGTCGAGCGCGCTGCCCATGCCCGCGGTCATGGCGTAGAAGTACTCCGTGAACTCGCTGCGGTGGAGGTGCTCGCGGCCGGCGAACTGCGCGTGGATCGCAAGCGCCTCGGCCGACAGCACCGTCTGCCACCCCGCCCCGGCTCCGCCGTTCTCCTCGAGCGGGTTGTCGGGGCGGTCGTAGGCCACGAGCTCGGCACCGAGGCCTGCAAGCTCTTCCTGGAAGCGGGCGAAGACGGTGGCCACGCCGGGCGAGAGCAGGCCGTCGGCGAAGCGGGGCACGCCGATGCGCGTTCCGCTGAGCGGCCGTGGGCCCGTGCGCGGCTCGAGCGGATACGTCACTCCCGGAGGCTGGACGAGCGTCATGCGGTCGCTCGGGTCGACTCCCGCGAGCACGCCGAGCAGGACGGAGCAGTCCTCGGCGCTGCGCGCCATCGGGCCCAGCACGTCGTAGCTGTAGGTGATCGGGATGCAGCCGCTCGTGCTGATCAGCCCGAAGCTCGGCTTGAGCGCGGTGACGCCGTTGACGTCGGATGGGATGCGGATGCTGCCGCGCCCGTCGGAGCCGAGTGTCACCGGGACGGTCCGCGTCGCGACCGCGATCGCGCTGCCGCTGCTCGAGCCGCCCGGCGTGAACCTCCGGTCCCAGGGGTTGACGCCCCAGGTTCCGCAGGCCAGCTCGCCGCAGTGCAGGTGGCCGAGCAGGACCATGCCGGCCGCCTCGAGCCGTGTCCAGGCGGCCGAGTCGACCTTCGCCACGTTGCCCTTCAAGAGCGGGCTGTCTCCCGCAAGCGGGCGGCCGGCAACGCCGACGACGTCCTTCAGTCCGACCGGGATGCCGGTCAGGGCTCCGGCGTCGCCCGTCTGCCTCCGGGCGTCGGCGGCGCGCGCGGCGGCCAGCGCGCTGTCCTCGTAGACGTTGAGCCAACCGCCGTAGGCGGGATCGCGACGGGCAATCCGCTCGAGGCACGCGCTCGTCAGCTCGACCGAGCTGAGTTGCCCGGCCGCGAGCGCCGCCGACGCCTCGACGACGCCGAGATCGGCGGGATGACTGCCGACGGAGGCTCCCTCCGAAGCTGCCGTTGCCACCGTCACGCTCCCGGCTTGGCGAACAGCGCGCGCGCACCGCGAGTCACCGAGCGCGGCCCGTCGTCGCCGACGATCACGGTGTCCTCGATGCGGATGCCCCACTGGCCGGGCACGTACACGCCCGGCTCGACGGTGATCACCACGCCGGGCTGCAGCAGGGCGCTGTTGCCCTCGACGACGGACGGGGCCTCGTGCACATCGGCACCGAGCCCGTGGCCCGTGCGCGGCCCGGCCCACTCGCCATAGCCGGCGTCGTCGATCACCGCAGAGGCAGCCTCTGCGACCTGCTCGACCCTCGCCCCCGCGACCGCCGCGGCGACGCCCGCGGCCTGCGCTGCGCTGACGACCCCGTAGGCCTCCGCGTACTCGGGCGTCGGCTCGCCGAGGAACGCCTGCTGCGTGATGTCGGCGAAGTAGCCGTCGAGGCAGACGGCGATGTCGACGAGCACGGGCTCGCCTGCCCGGAGGACGTCGGCGGCGGCGTCGTGGTGGGGCTGGGCCGAATTCGCGCCGCCCTGCACGAGCACGTAGTCGACGGTGTCGGCGCCGCCCTCCCACAGGAAGCCCTCGAGCAGCCGCTTCAGCTCGAGCTCCGTCATGCCAGGGCTGACGCGCTCGTAGAAGAAGTCGATCGCGGCCGAGATCAGCTCCCCGCAGCGTGCGATGCGCTCCTGCTCGTCGGGCGACTTGACGAGTCGCAGCTCGCCCACCAGCGTGCTCGCCAGCAACGGCTCAGGCCCGAGATGTCCCCGCAGATGGGTGAAGAACTGGAACGGCAGCTCGTCGTCGACGACCGACTTCGGCGCGGCCGGCACGTCCCCGAGCCGCCTGAAGGCCTCCTCGACCGCAGGGGCGGGGCCGATCCTGTCGGCCCACTGCACGACGTCGCGGAACCCGGTCGCCTCGATGAACTCGGGCGACTCGAAGTCGGGCATCACCATCACCGCCGAGTCACGCGAGACGACGAGCGCCGTCAGACGATCGGTCGGCAACGCGCGGAAGCCCAGCGCGTAGCGCAGGCTCGACGTCGGGCCGATCACGGTGAGGTCGACGCCTCTCTCCGCCATCGCCTCCTGGATAGCCGAAAGACGGTTCGCTGTTGCGCTCTGGGTCACCGTTCGCCTCCGCTCGCGTCGACTGCCCGCCGAGTATAGACAAACGAGTTTCTCTTTCAACGCGAGGCCTCGCGACGATCAGCCGGGCACCCCGCCCCCGCGTCACGAAGCTGATCGTCCAGCGCAGGAGGACGAGCAGCCTGTTCTGGAATCCGATCAGGTAGTAGAGGTGCACCAGCAGCCACATCGTCCAGGCGGGGAAGCCCGCGAGGTGGATTCCGCGGACGTCCGCGACGGCCTTCGAGCGACCGATCGTGGCGAGATTGCCCTTGTCGGCGTAGTGGAACGGCGCCGGCGGGCGACCACGGAGTCGCTTGCGAATCACGCGGGCGGCGTACCGCCCCTGCTGGATCGCGACGGGCGCCAGGCCCGGCAACGGGACGATCGTCCCGTCGGCTGCGCCCACCTGGACCATGTCGCCGAGCGCGAGCACCTCCGGGTGGCCCGGGACGGAGAGATCCGGCCCGACCGCGAGCCTGCCGGAGCGATCGACCTCGACGCCGGCCTGATCCGCCAGGCGCGCGGCGAGACGGGAGGCGGTCACCCCCGCGGCCCAGATGGTCGTGCGCGCCTGCACGCGCGCGATCTCCCTGCCCGGGGCCTGGATCGCGACCGAGCCTGCGTCGACGTCCACGACGGTGTGACCGACGAGCGGCGTGACGCCCAGCTGCTCGAGCGCGTGAGCCGCCTTGCGCGAGAGCGACTCGGGAAAGGTCATGAGCACGCGCTCTCCGTGCTCGACGAGCAGGACTCGCGCCCCGCGCGTGTCGAGTGACCGGAAGTCGCGCCGGAGCGTGTCGCGGGCGAGCTCGGCGATCTGCCCCGCCATCTCGACCCCGGTCGGCCCGGCTCCGACGACGACGAACGTGAGCCACGCAGCCCGGCGCTCGGCGTCGCGCTCGACCTCGGCCGCCTCGAAGGCCGCGAGCACGCGGCTCCGGATCTCGAGCGCGCCTGCGAGCGACTTCAGCTGCGGAGCGTCCGCCTGCCACTCCGGGTGGTCGAAGTACGAGTACTGGGAGCCGCCGGCGACGATCAGGGTGTCGTAGCCGAGCGTCGCCCCGCGCTCGCCGTTCGGCAGTTCGTCCAGCAGGATCTCGCGCCGCCCGAGGTCGAAGCCGGTCACCTCGGCGAGCACGACGCGCGCGTTCGCCTGCCGCTTGACGACAGATCGCAGCGGCACGGCGATCTCGGCCGGCGAGAGCGCGCCCGTGGCCACCTGGTAGACCAGCGGCTGGAAGAGCGAGTAGTTCTGCCGGTCGACCAGCGTCACCTGCACGGGTGCGCAGCGCAGGCCGCGCACCGCCTGCAGCCCGCCGAATCCGCCACCGACGACGACCACGCGATGACTGGCCGGATGCGCGCTCATGCTGCCACCGCCAGCTCGCCGGGCGCCGTGACCTCGCCGGTCGCGACGAAGTCGCGCTCGCGGATGAGCGCGAACGAGGTCACCGCTGCGGCGAACGCGACGAGGGCGCCGATCAGCAGGATGGTGTTCAGCCCGTCCGTGAACGCGGACCGGGCGGTGGCGGCGACGGTTCCCCGCAGCGGCGCCGGAGTGCCGGCGATCGCCTCGCCTGCGCCTCCGTTGGACACGGCGTGCGCGATCGCATGCGCGTGTGCGGCAAGAGGCGTGCCGCTGAGTCCCGCGAACACGGAGGAGCGGATGTGCGAGGCGAGGATGGTGCCGAGCGCCGCGATGCCGGTGGCCACGCCGACCTGGCGCAGTGTGTTGTTGATGCCGGATGCCATGCCGGCGCGGGCGGGCTCGACGACGCCGACGGCAGTCGAGATCAGCGGCGTGTTGACCAGGCCGGCGCCGACGCCGCTCACGATCATCCCGGCCAGCAGGTGCGTCCAGCCGGAGCTCGGCGTGAGGCCGCGCATGAGCAGGAGGCCCACGCCGATCAGGATGAAGCCCGGTGCAATCAGCAGCCGTCGCGGCACGTTCGTCGTCAGCTTGCCCGCGATCGCAGCGGTGACGAAGATGGCGCCCGTCAGCGGCAGGAAGCGGACGCCCGTCGCCACGGCGGAGAGGCCCAGGATGTTCTGCATGTAGATCACCAGGTAGGTCACGAGCGAGAAGATCGAGGCCGAGACCGCCCAGGCCGCCGCGAGCCCGCCGTCGAATGTGGGCACGCGCAGGAGCGCAAGATCGAGCATCGGCTCGGCCTGCACGTACTCGGCCACACCGAACACGACGAGCAGCACGGCGCTGGCCGCCAGTGGCGCGATCACCGAGGCGGAATCCCAGCCCGCGCTCTGGCTCTCGATGAGGCCGTAGACAAGCCCCGCGAGAGCGGCGCTGAACGTGACGAAACCGATCCAGTCCGGCCGCTTGGGGTTGGGATCGCGCGACTCCTCGACGCGCAGCAGGGTGATCGCCAGAGCGGCGACGCCGATGGGCAGGTTGACGTAGAAGACCCAGCGCCAGGAGAGCCCGCTCGTGATCGCACCGCCGAGCACCGGGCCGACGGCGATGGCGATGCCGGTGATGCCTCCGAAGAGGCCGAGGGCGACGCCGCGGTCGCGACCCTGGAACGCCTGCGCCAGCAGCGCCAGCGCCGTCGCGAACATGATCGCGCCGCCGACGCCCTGGCCGCCGCGCGCGAGCGTGAGGAAGAGCGAGCTCGTGGCGAGCCCGCAGCAGAGCGAGCCCACAGTGAAGACGACGATGCCGGTCGCGAACAGCAGTCGTCTCCCGTAGAGATCGGCCAGCGAGCCGGCAGTGAGGAGGAACGCCGCGAGCGTGAGTGCATAGGCGCTGATCACCCACTGCAGGTCCGAGAACGATGCTCCGAACTCCCGCTCGATGTCGGGCAGCGCGACGTTCACGATCGTGAGGTCGAGCAGGAGCATGAACACGCCCGTGCACACCGCAGCAAGCGTCCACCACTTGCTGATGGTGGCACCACTGGCGTCGCCGGCCGGGCGGGCGCGCGAAATGTCAATGCTGGTCATGTCGTCTCCTTCCTTGGCGGGTGTGTCGTGCTCATGACGAAGCTCCGCCGATGCGTGTGACACTCCCCCGGCGCGGTGTGTCACAGCGAGTCGCCGGACCTCGTCTCAGGCAGTGACAACAACCATGAGAGGAGTTTCCGATGCGTGTTTTCGTCGCAGGTGGAAGCGGTGCCATCGGCCGCCGGCTCCTGCCACAACTGGTGGAGCGCGGCCACGACGTGATCGCGACGACGCGGAGCCCGGACCGGAGCGACAGGCTCCGTGCGCTGGGCGTCACACCGCTCGTCATGGACGGCCTCGACGCCGGTTCCGTGGGTGAGGCCGTGGCGCGCGCCGAGCCGGAGGTCATCGTGCACCAGATGACGGCGCTCGCCGGCGCCGGCAACCCGAAGCGCTGGGAGGCCGAGTTCGCGCGCACGAACGAGCTGCGTACGCGCGGGCTGGACCACCTCATGACAGCGGCCGAAGCGGTCGGCGTCCGGCGGCTCGTGGCACAGAGCTACACCGGGTGGCCGAACGACCGGACGGGCGCGGCAGTGCAATCGGAGCGGGATCCGCTCGACGCGGACCCGCCGGCCGCGCAGCGCAGCTCGCTCGCCGCGATCCGCTACCTCGAGCAGGTGGTGACGGGCTCGGCCTCGCTCGAGGGGCTGGCGCTTCGCTACGGCAGCCTGTACGGCCCCGGCACGTCGATGGCGGGCGAGTACGCCGTCATGATCCGAAAGCGCAAGCTCCCGCTCGTGGGCAACGGCGCGGGCGTGTGGTCGTTCATCCACGTCGACGACGCGGCGGCCGCCACGGTCACCGCCGTCGAGCACGGCGCAGTCGGCGTGTACAACATCGTCGACGACGACCCGGCTCCGGTGTCGGAGTGGCTGCCGTATCTCGCCGGGCAACTCGGCGCAAGGACCCCGCGGCATGTGCCGGTCTGGCTGGCGCGCCTCGCCGTCGGCGAGGTCGGGATCTCGATCATGACGCAGATCCGCGGCTCCTCGAATGCGAAGGCCAAGGCCGTGCTCGGCTGGGAGCCGGTCTGGACGAGCTGGCGTGACGGATTCCGCCTCGCGTTCGACGACCGGAGCCCCTCGCAGAGCTCGCGCGCGGGCCGGCCGGCGACATCGGCCGTTTGAGCAGGCGCCGCACGGGGAGTGCCTTCTGCTGTCACAGCGGAAGGCACTCCCTCGTCCAGGGGGACATGAATGCGAATCCGACGAGCAGGAGGCTGGCCATGGCCGACGCCTACGAGGATCTCCGCCCGCTGCTGTTCTCGATCGCCTACCGGATGATCGGGAGCGTCGCCGAGGCCGAGGACATCGTGCAGGAGACCTTTCTCCGCTATCACCGCGTGCTCGCCGAGGGGGATTCCGAGATCGAATCGCCCAAGGCCTACCTCTCGGCGGTCACGACCCGCCTCGCGATCGACCATCTCAACTCCGCCCGCGTGCGCAAGGAGAGCTACATCGGCGAGTGGCTGCCCGAGCCGCTGCTGACCGACGACAACGCGCCCGACGCCGCTCGCCACGCCGAGGACGCGGACTCCCTCTCCATGGCCTTCCTCCTGCTGCTCGAGCGGCTCTCGCCGGTCGAGCGCGCGGTCTTCCTGCTCCACGATGTGTTCGACTACGGGTACGACGAGGTAGCCGGCATCGTCGGCAAGAACGAGGACAACTGCCGCCAGCTCGCGGTGCGTGCCCGCCGGCACGTCGATGCACACAAGCCGCGCTTCGAGGCCTCGCAGCACAAGCGCGAGGAGCTCGCCGACCGGTTCTTCGATGCCATCGGGGAGGGCGACATGGACGGCCTCGTCGAGCTGCTCGCCGCCGATGTCGTCGTCTACGGCGACGGTGGAGGCACCAGCCCGTCCTGGCGCAATCCGATCTTCGGCCGCGATCGCGTGCTCAGGCTGCTGCTCGGCCTTGGCCGTCACTGGGGCGAGTACGGCATCCGCATGCGGCGCACCGAGGTCAACGGCCAGCCGGGCGCGATGGTGCTCGATCCCGATGGCAGGCT
>Ga0207683_10000430_pt1 | contig 38851 bp, 42 predicted proteins | sample KBSM73metaG_FD_184333 | JGI IMG/M metagenome (GOLD analysis project Ga0207683, IMG submission 184333) | Miscanthus rhizosphere microbial communities from Kellogg Biological Station, Michigan, USA - KBS M7-3 metaG (SPAdes) (version 2) | ecosystem: Host-associated > Plants > Roots > Rhizosphere >... | reverse complement strand
GCGCAGAGACCGAATAGCCCTGCTCGCGCGCAATCGCCGCGCAGACCATCGAATCGAGACCGCCCGAAAGAAGGACGACAGCGGTTTTCGTCACAACCTGATCCCCAGCCTGGGAGCTGCCCAGAACCAACCCGCGTAAAGCGCCAGAGTGCCGGCAACACAGATCATCATGCTCGGCCAGAATCCAAGATTTGAGCGGAGAAGCGCCGGCAGGACCAGGAACAAGGGTATGGACGGCAGGAAGAACCAGAAGGTGCTGATGGACAGCTGGGCGACATGTTCGGTGTCACCGACGTCGCGATAAAGCCAGATCATCGCCAGCAAAGATGTAAGCGGCAGCGAGGCCACCAACCCGCCCCAACCGGGATAACGCCGGGCGATCTCCGACACTGCGGCAACCAATGCGCCCGAAAGCGCGGCCTTGATGATGAGATAATACACGCGCGCGCACTTAAGGCGTGCGGCGGAACAAAAGAAGGGCCGCCGGTCGGTGAGGACAGGCGGCCCAGTGATCGGACATTGCTGCCCGATTGGGAGGAAAGCGTGCCAAAATCCGGCACCTGACCTTCTTATCGTACGATGGTTAAACGACGCCTTAATGGCGCGGCGAATTCGCGTTTATCTGACAATCGTCAATGCGGTGCGCCTGCAACACATAGTTGAATGGCAGGCCGCCCGAGATGCCCTGGGTACTGATCTTCAGGGACCGCGGGGTGAGCGCTTCGATCTCGCTGTGCCCGAAATCCGCGCTTCCGCAATTATACTCGATTGACGTGAAGCTGCCCGAATTTTTCAGGATCCTTGCCCGGCAATTCTTCGATCGATGCTCGAACCGAGCCAATCCGGTGAGGTCGGCAATGCACTGACGGACGGGGGTCTTCGCCCCGGGCGTTCCGCTAATCTCCCAAAGCCCCGGCTGCGCTTGCGCAAATGTCGGCGGCTGCTGGGCCGCCATAAGCAAAAGCACCCCACACAAACCAGCAGGAGCAGCGCTCACCAGATTCGTGAATCGTTTCATTCGGACAACATTTAACATGGCTGAAATGGCCAACGAAAGCCTCAGGTGAGTTCCTGCGGCTGAATCGCGAAGCTCGATGAGCAGAATGCGCAATCAACCCGGATCAGGCCGTCGTCGCCGATCATTGCTTCCCGCTCATCCGCCGGAAAGCGGGCAATGACAGACCGGACATAGTCCGGGTCGCACCGGCATCCGCGGCTGAGCTTGGTGGCAGCGAGCGTTCGCAGCTCGTCCTCCTCGTGGAACAGACGCCAGATGAGGTCGTCGAGCGGCAAGCTCGGGTCCGTTAGCTCCTCGGGCTTCACCGAGCCGCCCAGAATGGCAACGTGCGGCCAGTCCGGATGGTCGAGACGCGTGTGCAGCCGTTCGCGACCCTCCTCGCCTTCCGGAAGATGCTGCAGCAGCAATCCGCCCGTGAACCAATGGTCACCGCGCTTTTCCACAGCGAGACGGACGAGGCTTGGGATTTGCTCCGATTGGGCGAAATAGCTCTGCGCGGCCTCGGCCAGGTTCTTGCCCTCGATCGGAACGATACCCTGATACCGCTCCTTTGCGACCGGCTGGTCGAACGTGATCGCAAGATAGCCCTTACCGAAAAGCTCCTGCAGCGTCGGCTGCTCTGAAGCCCCGTCGATGCGGTCCGGATCGTGGCGGACATAGCCGCGAAGCTCGCCCCCCTGATAATCGCAAACCAAAAGGTCGATAATTCCGCCTTCGGTCTGCGCCTGCAGGGTCAATTGCCCTCCGGCTTCCTTCAACAACGAACCGAGCAGCGCGGTCAGGGTCAGGGCTTCCGCAAGCAACTTCTCGATCACCGGCGGGTAGCCATGATTGGCAAGGACGGTGTCGATGACTGGCCCAAGGCGCGCGACACGGCCCCGCGCGTTGCGCGACGGGATCGCCACGCCGAGCGCGACGTCGATATTCAGCTCGATTTCCGGCATGGCTCGTAGATAGTTCGCGTACCGAAGCTTCTCAACCGCTCGTCATGCCGCTTCGGCCGGTACCTCATATTCACCCGCAGCCGCCGACAAGGTCTCGACGAATTCGCGGATATGCTCCTCCTCGATGGTCAGCGGCGGAACGATGCGCATCACATTGTCGCCCGCGGCCACCGTAAGAAGGCCCTTGGTGCGGAGATAATTTACAAAGGCCCGGCTGTCCGTCTTCATCTTGACCCCAAGCATCAGTCCGACTCCGCGGACGCCTTCGAACAGATGGTCGTGATTTGGAATCATCTGCTCCAAAGCGGAGCGGAGGCGCTCTCCCTTTTGCCGGACCTCGGCGAGGAAATCCTCGTCCGCGACGATGTCGAACACCGCCTGTCCCGCGGCCATGGCCAGCGGATTGCCGCCGTAGGTCGACCCGTGGGTGCCGATGACCATCCCGGCCGCGGCCTTTTCGGACGCGAGGCATGCTCCCATAGGGAAACCGCCGCCAATCCCTTTGGCGGAGGCCATAATGTCGGGCTCAACGCCATAGTGCTGGTAAGCGTAAAGCTGGCCTGTACGTGCAACGCCGCACTGCACCTCGTCGAACACGAGCATCAAGTCATGCTCGTCGCAAGCGGCCCTGAGCCCCGTCAGGAATTCCTGGCTTGCCGGCCGGATGCCGCCCTCGCCCTGGATTGGCTCCAGCAGGAAGCCAGCGGTGTTCTCATCGATCGCTGCAAGCGCGGCGTCGAGATTGTTGAACTCGACGACCTTGAAGCCGGGCAGCAACGGCGCGAAGCCGTCGATCATCTTCGGCTGGTCGGTCGCGCTGATCGTCGCCATCGTTCGCCCGTGGAAGGCGTTCGAGAAGCTGATCAGGTCATGCTTGTGCGGATTGCCCTTGGCATAATGGTAGCGACGCGCGGTCTTGATCGCGCATTCGACTGCTTCGACGCCAGAATTGGTGAAGAACACCGTTTCCGCGAAGGTCAGGTCGCACAGACGTTTTGCAAACGCTTCACCCTGCGGCGAGCCGTAGAGGTTGGAGACGTGCATCAGCGTCGCCGCCTGCTCCTGAATCGCCGTGGTGAGGTGCGGGTGGCCGTGTCCGAGGATGTTCACCGCGATGCCCGCGGCAAAGTCCAAATATCGCTCCCCCTGCTCGCCGTAGAGGTAGACTCCCTCCCCGCGGACCGGGCGAACCGGCGAACGCGGATAAACAGGCATGAGCGGCGTGATGGCCATGGAGAAACGGCTCCCTTTGACGGCTGTGATGTGAGGCCCTGGCTATAGCCAGCGCTGTTGCAAAGGGCAAAATCGCGCTCCCGCCCGGGCATCAAATGAAAGGCGCCCCGAGTTTCCCCGGAGCGCCTCCTTACAGGCTGAACTTGCGCTCAGCTTACCAGCGATTGCTGTAACGACCGTAGCGGTCGTTCATGGCGAACTGGACACGCTGCTCGAGCCGTCCGATCCGCACCTCGATGTCGCCAGCCTCACGCGGGTTGAGACCACCGCGGGCGCGCTCATGAAGCCGCCGCTCGATCTTGTTCGCCTCGTCGAGCAAGCGGTCGGCGCTCCGGCCACGGATCACGTCGCGGCGATCCAGCCGATTGATCTGGCGCTGGATATTGTCGATCCGCACCTGGAGCGAACGGACCTGGCCCCAATTGTTGGTGTAACCATTCCCGTAGCCGCTTCCGTAAGCGTAGGGCGCGGCCTGCGGAGCCGGATAATATTGGGCCGTGGCGGGGGTCGCGGCGACAAGCGCAGCGCCGACAACAGCAAGGGGAAGAACGAACTTACGCATCACAGCTCTCCTTTTGAGCAGCGGGTTGATGCGCTTGTTGTGCTCTTCTGAAGTTGATGCGCGTCTGAACGCGTCCGTTATTTGGCGTTCAACAAGATTAATTCGTTAAATTGCTGAAAAAGCTAGTTCTTGATCTTCCAGCCGCTCTTGAGCAGCGAATAGCAGAGGGCCCAGAGCGCGATATTCAACAAGAATAGGCTGACCCCCCCGACCAGCAAAGGCGAATCGCTGTGGCCGAGGAACCCCGCGCGAAATCCCGAGATCACATAGAAGAAGGGATTGGCATGGCTGATGGCCTGGAACTTCGGCGCGAGCTGGTGAACGGAATAGAATGTGCCCGAGAGCAGCGACAGCGGAGTGACAACGAAGTTCGTAACGGCGGCCGCATGATCGAACTTCTCCGCCCAAACTGAGGTCAGCAGCCCAAGGAACGCAAGAAGTAGCGACCCCATCAGGCCGAACCAGAAAACCAGTTCCGGCCGTTGAATGGCCACCGAGACGCCCGGCCAGAGCAGCATTGCAAGCCAGACCGCGAATCCGACCAGGAAGGCCCGGGTGACCGCCGCTCCGACAAGCCCCGCGATCAGCTCGCCCGTCGAAAGGGGCGGCATCAGGTAATCGACGATATTTCCCTGGATCTTGCCGACAAGCAGCGAAAAGCTCGAATTAGCGAACGCGTTCTGAATCATCGCCATGACGATCAGGCCAGGACCGATGAAATTCGCGAAGAGGATTTCGACTCCCGGCGCCACCGTCACCGTGCGCCCGCCGCGCCCAAGCGCTACGGTAAAAATGGCGAGATAAAGCAGCGTGGTGATGGCTGGCGCCCAAACAGTCTGCATCTGGACCTTGAAGAAGCGGCGGACCTCCTTGATATAAAGGGTCCGAAGGCCTCCCCAATTGACGCCCTTGAGCACGGGCTTGCCCGGCGCGAAGCGCAGCCATTGCGCCGAACGGTCGTTTAGGGATTGGTCGTTCACGGCCCAGCCGACTATCGGTTGCGGAAGATAGCCGCAAGGCGGCCGAAGACATAAGATTTGGAGCGATTGTTCAATGTCGTGGACTGAAGAGCGCATCGAGCGCCTGAAGAAAATGTGGCACGATGGCGCCACGGCCAGCCAGATTGCCGACGAGCTTGGCGGCGTAAGTCGCAATGCGGTGATCGGCAAGGCGCACCGGCTCGGGCTCGAGCAGCGCCCCTCACCGGTGAAGCCGGGCGAGGAGAAGGAAGCGAAGAAGGCCGCGCCAGCGGCCCCCGCCGCTCCAAAGCCCACACCGAAAGCGGAGGCTCCGAAGGCGGCGGCTCCCACGCATCAGGCGAACGAATCTCCCGCGCCTCAGCCGCGATCGGCACCGGAAATGCAATATCGCTCGATCGGGCCGGGCGGCTTCATCCGCCAGGGACCGGGCGAGCAGCAGGCCCCTATTCCGCCCGCGCCGCCGCGCCGACTGGTCCCGGCCAAGCCGAGCCCGGAAGTCGCAGACAAGACCAGCTTGCTCGACCTCAATGACCGCATTTGCAAATGGCCGATCGGTCATCCGGGCGAACCGGACTTCTATTTTTGCGGACAGCCGGCCAATCCGGGATTTCCTTATTGCGTCGAGCATTGCGGCGTAGCCTATCAGGCACAGCTCCCGCGTCGTGATCGCCGTCCGCCGCCGCCATTGCCATTCGGTGGCCCGCGGGTCCGCTAGCATAAGCTGAACGTCTTGGCGGCGCCTTCTCCCCTGCGGTGGTGGCGCGCGCCCTTCTGGTTGCTGGAGCTGGCGACCGGCGCCAAGAGCTTTGCCGACAATCCCATCCTTGGGTCCAAGCGGCTCAACCGCCGCGGTCTTCACGTCGCGCGTTTAAGGCTCGCCCACAAAATCGCCTGGAGTCGACGGCACCGATTGGCATCGGTGGTGCCAGCCGAATGGCGAGAACGTTTCGATCGCGACGGCTTCGTCGAGATTCGCGACTTCCTTCCGGCCGAGTCGTTCTCGCGCCTGCGGAATGCGCTGCTGACGCGCGAGTTCGACAGCCGGAAGCAGCAGCAGGGCGATACGATTACCCGGCGCGTGCCGATCGGGCCCCAGGTTCTCCGTTCCGTTCCCGAACTGCAGGAGCTCGTAGCCAGCAAGAGGTGGAGATCGCTGCTTGCTTACGTGGGAAGCACCCGGGCGGAGCCGCTGTATTACATTCAGTCCATCGTGATGGGGCAGGCTCAGGGCGGTCCCGACCCGCAGCTCGAGCTTCATGCGGATACTTTCCATCCCTCTCTGAAGGCATGGCTGTTCCTGACGGACGTCGCTGACGACCAAGGTCCGCTGACTTACGTCGCGGGATCGCATCGGCTAACTCCCGAACGGGTGGCCTGGGAACAGGCCCGCAGCATCGGCATAAACGAAGCCGATCGGCTCTCACAGCGCGGGTCGCTGAGAGTCTCGCCCGCCGAGCTTCCATCCCTGGGTCTTCCGGCACCGACGCGTTTCGCGGTGCCGGGCAACACCCTTGTTGCGATTGACACCTCGGGATTTCACGCCCGCGGATCGTCGGTCAGGCCGTGTGTTCGTGTCGAAATCTGGGCTTATTCGCGACGCACACCGTTCGTGCCCTGGACCGGGTTGGACCTCTTGTCCTGGAAGCCCATCGCGATTCGGCGTGCGACCTGGCTGCCGACCATTCAGGACTGGCTCGATCGGCTGGGCCTAAGGAAGCAACACTGGCAACAGTCGGGCCGCCGGACACCGCTGCAGCCCTGATCTCACGCATGCTCCCCAAGGAATCTGCGTACTCCGTTCGTGAACGTTTCCCACGCCGGCTCGTCCGCCAGCAGGATATGATTGCGGCTTTCGAGCGGAACGAACTGGGCGTTCGGAATTCCTGCGGCGAGCTCGGCGCCCTGCGAGAAAGGCACCGCCTGGTCGTTTCGCGAATGAAAGATCAGGGTTGGCGTTTGCAACTGCGGAAGCAGGTCCCGAACATCGATCAGCGACAGAACGCGTTGGAGCCGGACCGCATTTTCCGGTGACGCCGAGAGTCGCTGCATTTCATTGAACCAGCCCATCTGCTTTGGCGTCGCATCCGGAACATAATGGTTCGTGAAAAGCTGGCGGTATGCTGGATTGTCCGCGCCCCAACCGACCTCGGTCAGGGTCAGCATTGCCTCGCGCCGGGCGACTTCCGACGGATCGGATCTCACCGCCCATCCGGCCGCATAGCCGTTGCAGATGATCAGACGCCGCACTCGTTCGGGATGCCGCACCGCATAAGCGACGGCGACCGCTGCACCCTGGCTAATGGCAAGCAGGTCGAACTGCGCGAGCTTGGTGCAATCTGCAACGCATTCGAGGTCCTGGACGAAGGCGTTGAATGACAGGTCGGGAGTGTCCCAGTCGCTGAGGCCATTGCCCCGTTCGTCATAGCGGATCAGCGATCGACCGCGCGTGAACTCATCGATCCAGTGTCGCCATAGCGGGCTGTCCCAGTCGTACTGGATGTGATTGAGCCAGTTTGCCGTCTTGACGATCGGCGGGCCTTCACCGGTGACCGAATAAGCGAGGCGCGTGCCGTCTTTCGCCTTGCAATAGAGGACTTTTTGCGGCGGCAACTCGCGATGCTCCGAATTCCGGGACTCCGCTTCAAGTTCGGCCTCGAGCCGTTTCCGCCAGGTCGCGGGAGGAACTCCATATTCGCGCTTGAAAGCCCGATTGAATGCAGCCTCGCTGCTGAAGCCAACCGCATGCGCAATGTTCGCCGTATTATGCCGGCCATCCCGAAGCATGTTGCAGGCCATCCGCATCCGCCATTGCGCGCAATAACGGATCGGCGATTCCCCGATGAGCTCGCTGAAGCGCTCGCCGAGGACGGTGCGCGACACGCCGGCTTCGCGCGCCAGGCTCTCGACGTCCAGGTCTTCTGCATAATGATTGTGGATGATCGACAGCACCTTGGACACGGCCGGATCGGTGAGACCTTTCAGCCAGCCCTTCGAGCTCGGCGGCAATTTGTCGACATATTCGCGGATGGCCTGGGCAAGGAATAGCTCAGCCATTCGAGCCACGATCTCGGGCGAAGGCTTGCTTTCGGAAAGAAAACGCAGCGAGCTTTCAAGCCACTCGGCCTCCTGGCCGCCAACATTCAGCGCCAGCAACGGCGGCAATGCCTGGATCAGCGGATGATCCCCTGCCTCGGACGCTCCGAGAAAACCGCACCAGACCTTGGTCTTTTCTCCGGGCGTTCCGCTCGAGACCCGATGGACTCCTTCCGAAGTGATCCAGCTAATCTCGCTGACGTCGGCCGGCGAAAGGCCCGTCCGGCTCGCGAGCACATGAGGCTCGTTGCGAGGCATGATGACGATGCTTCCCGGTTCGAGCGTGACCGGCGGCCATCCATCGACCTGTGCGATCGTTCGGCCCGATCGAACGAAATGATAGCTGATCAGGGTCTTCGGCGTCGGGAACCAGGGCGAGCAATGGTCGGGCGTGAATTGCGCACGCACGCAATAGTCGCCGCTGAATTCGGCATCGATGACAACGCCTCCGCTGAGGCGCAGCGAGCTCAGAATCTCGTCAAGGACGTCCATGGATAACCCCGCCCGGCGTGCAGAATGCGGCGTTTCGGTCAAATTATCCGGCAGGCCGGTCATTTTGGCAAATAGCCGTTTCGCCTAAATAGCAAGCATCAAATTTGGACGAGGCTCCGCGCTTGGGAAAGCACTGCTTCCCAATGCGCACCTCCTCGTTCCTCGGATTGAAAGGAAAATGAGTGATGTCTCAGCATGATGATGATCTGAAGGCGTACCGTTTTGTGACCCTGTTGGTCGCTCTTCTCGCAGCAACTTCTGCCGTTTCGTCGGCAGTTGTTCCCGCATTCCTGTAAATCTGAGGAAGGACAACGATGTACCACAATTTCAATTACGAGGCGACGCTCGCTTCATCGCTTCGCGCACAGTGGCAGCTCGATGACGTTCTCCGGGAAGACCAGGAACTCGACTTCACGCGCAATTTCATGCCCGAGAGCCTTGCTCGCACGTCGGCGATCAAAACCTTGAACCCGCTCGAGCAGCGCGTTCTGAACCATATCAGCGCGCACCAGTATCTTAGTATCTTCGGGGTGGTGGAAGAGTTCATTCTTCCGTTCGTGGTCGACCATGCGCGTCCACATCTTCTTGGTGATGACTGGCGGGTCCGGGCGATCCTGAACTTCGCCGGCGAGGAAGCAAAGCACATCCAGCTGTTCAAGCGCTTCCACCAGGCGTTTGTCCGCGGCTTCCCGGTTGAATGCCAGATGATCGGTCCCTCGGAAGCGATCGGCGCTGAGGTCCTGAGGCATGATCCGCTCGCGGTGGGCCTCGTGATCCTGATGATCGAGTGGATGAGCCAGCAGCATTACCTCGGCTCGATCCGCGACGACGGCGACCTCGATCCGCTCTTCAAGAGCCTGCTCAAGAACCACTGGATGGAAGAAGCGCAGCACGCAAAGCTCGACACGCTGATCGTCGATGCACTCGCGGTCGGACGAACCGAGGAGCAGATCCAGAAGGCGATGGACGAGTTCTTCGAGATCGGCGCCTTCCTCGACGCCGGCCTCAAGCAGCAGGCCAGTTTCAACCTCGATGCGCTCGAGAAGGCGATCGGCCGCAAGGTCGAGGACCGCGAGGCGATCGAAGCCCAGCAGCATCAGGCCGCGCGCTGGACCTACATCGGCTCCGGAATGGTCCACGAGCGCTTCCAGGACACGTTGAACGCCATTTCGCGTCGGGCCGCCGAGCGCATGGCCGAGGCAGCTCCCCTGTTCGCCTAACGGCGATCGTGGGGGCCAATAAAAAAGGAGAAAACAAGTGCTCGATACGGTGAAAAACGCGCGTGTGAACGGTCTCGACCTGAAAGCTCTCGGCGATGTCGTCGAAGCGATCGAAAAGGATGCTGGCCAGGCGAAGGCCGCCTTTGAGGTGACCACTCGCTGGGCCGGACAGACTCGCTCCGAGAGCGTGGTCGAAGGATTCACGCTGGGCGGCGAGCGAGTGAGCCGCACGCACAAGATCGTGGCCGACGAGCCGTTCGAGCTCCTCGGAGGCGACAGCGCTCCCAACCCACAGGAACTGCTGATGGCGGCGTTCAACGCCTGCATCACCGTCGGCTACGTGGCCGGTGCTTCGATCAAGGGGATCAATCTCGAATCCCTCGAGATCCGGACACGCGGGGAACTCGACCTGCGCGGCTTCCTCGGGCTCAGCGACACCGTTCCGCCCGGATACGAGGAGATCGAGTACCAGGTCCGAATCAAGGGCGACGGCTCGCGCGAGCAGTTCGAGGAAATCCACCAGACGGTGCTCAAGACCTCGCCCAATTACTTCAACATCAGCCGTCCGATCCGCGTGAACGCCACGCTGAGCGTCGGCTGAGCCACGCCTCCCAAGGAGACTGTCATGAAACGCATGATTCTTGCTGCCGCTCTCGGCATGCTGTCCACCGTTGCGTCTGCCAGCACTTCCATCCAGCTGTCAGAGGACGGCGTGCATGCCAGCGTCAGCTACTCGGACTTGAACCTGCATTCTGCCGTGGATCGCTCGAAGATGACGGGAAGGATCCGCATGGCGGCCGAGATGCTCTGCTTCGACGCCAACAGCGTCGGTCCGTTTGTGGGCAACCCGACGCGCTTCCAATGTTACCACGGCGCAGTCGCAAGCGGGGTCCACCAAATGAATGACATTGCCAGTCGCTAGTTCGCGGCTGACCAGTTTCCCGGGCGCGCTGCTTCCCCTCCCCCCTCCCCTGCTGGCGCGCCCGGGATTCCCGCTTTTCTCCAGGAGAATGATTTTGACGATCGACCTCGACATTCCGGTCAACCCCAACAAGGCACTTTGGGAAAAGGGCGACTTCACCCGCATTGCCGAAACGATGCGGCGAAGCGGCAAGGACCTGGTCGCCACGCTCGGAATAGAACCGAAGATGCAGGTGCTTGATCTCGGCTCCGGCGATGGCACCACCGCCCTCCCCGCCGCGCGTCTCGGAGCAGACGTTCTTGGCGTCGATATCGCCGCCAACCTGGTCGCCGCCGGCAATGCGCGGGCCAATAAGGCCGGCCTTTCCAACCTCCGTTTCATGGAAGGCGATGCCTCCAACCTCTCGGGCATCATCGACAACCGTTTCGACCTGGTCCTCAGCGTTTTCGGCGCGATGTTCGCGCCGAGGCCTTTCGATGTTGCGAGCGAAATGGTCCGGGTCACCAAACCCGGCGGACGCATCATCATGGGCAATTGGATTCCTGCAGATCCGACGCTCGTTGCGCAGATCCTGAAGATCAGCAGCGCTTATACGCCGCCCCCGCCGGAAGGCTTCATCAGTCCCATGACCTGGGGGGATCAAGACGTGGTGCGGGATCGTTTCGCGGCAGCCGGAATAAAGGCCGACCAGATCCAGTTCGAACAGAAGAGCTGGGTGTTCCGGCATGACGGTCCACCGTCCGAGCTGCTCGACATCTTCCGCTCATTCTACGGCCCGGCGATGAACGCGTTCGAAGCGGCTGCGCGCAACAATCGCGACGCAGAACTGGAAGCCGAGCTTGCCGTGCTGTTCGCCATGCAGAACCGCGGTGGGGCTCGCACCGAGATCCCGGCCAACTTCCTGAAAGTCACCGTCAACAAGGGGTGAGTACGGCCAGTCTCTCACTCCTTCCCGGGCGCCCTTGCCCCATAGAACGGGGCGCCCGGGAAAAACCCGAAAAGGATGAAGTTCGTGAGACATTTGCTGATGGATCCCGCTTTTCCCGACGTCGTTGGCCAAGGGGCGGGAATCGAGATCAATGACAGTGCACGCGTGTGGACTGTCACGCGCGGGGCCGGTGGTCGGCTTGAGGAACGGCTCGACGAGACTTTCCTGTCCATTCTCCGGACGGCGCAGTCGGCCGAAGAGATCGCTGATGCGTACATCATCGCCGCCGGGCTCCAGGAAGTGGCGGAAACCCGTGTTTGGTAACCTGGCGACTAGGCTCCGGAAGCAGCCGCTACCGGAGCCTGTCAGTTACAGAATTCAGACCTTGTCCGCCTCGGCGTCGACCATCTGCCTGGAGGCAGGCTGCTCGCCGATACTGATCTTCCTCGGCTTCATCGCTTCGGGAATCTCGCGGACCAGCTCGATGGACAGGAGCCCGTCCTTCATGTCCGCGCTTCGGACCTGGATATGGTCGGCAAGCGCGAACCTGCGCTCGAACGATCGCGTCGCAATTCCGCGATAGATGTAATTGTTATCCTGGTCCGAGGTCTCTTCGCCCTTGCGTCCGGAGACGATCAGGACATTCTGCTGGGCCGTGATATCGATCTCGCCCGGCTTGAAGCCCGCGACGGCAAGCTCGATCCGAAAATCATTGTCGCCAAGCTTGATGAGATCGAACGGGGGGTAATTCTCCGCCTGACCGGCATTTGAATTTTCGAGCATGTCGAAGAGCCGGTCGAAACCGACGGTGGAGCGCCGGAACGGAGCGAAGTCAAAAGCACTACGCATTTCATTGTCCTCCAATTGAGCGACTGGGCGGGGCAGACATGCAGCGTTGGGCAGGGCCGCCCCGTCGCCGGACCCTTGATGGCGCCCGGCAAGCGATGATTTGGAAAGGCCATTTTCCAAATTCAAGAGCTGTGGAAAACAGTTGGTCGCGACCTTGGCACGGCCCGAAACCGCGCCCTATAGCTTGCCTCGATGTCCGACCTGTTCACGTCTTCCGCTTCATCGGCACCCGACAGCTATGACGCGTCCGCGATCGAGGTCCTCGAGGGGCTGGAGCCGGTCCGTCGCCGCCCCGGCATGTACATCGGCGGCACGGACGCGCGCGCCCTTCATCACCTGGCTGCGGAGGTCATCGACAACTCGATGGACGAGGCCGTCGCGGGCCACGCCAGCCGCATCGACGTTACCCTGGGACAGGGCAACCGGCTGACCGTCAGCGACAATGGCCGCGGAATTCCAGTCGATCCGCACCCCAAATATCCGGGCAAGTCGGCGCTCGAGGTCATCATGACCACGCTCCATTCAGGCGGGAAATTCGAGGGCAAGGCCTATTCGACGTCGGGGGGCCTGCACGGCGTGGGCGTCAGCGTCGTCAATGCTCTTTCGACCGAGACGATCGTGGAGGTCGCCCGAGAGCGAACCCTTTATCGCCAGACTTTTTCGAAAGGCGTTGCAGTGACGCCGTTGGAGACGGTGGGCGCTGCGCCCAACCGCCGCGGAACGACCGTCAGCTTCACGCCGGACCCGGAGATCTTCGGCGCCGAGGCCCATTTCGACCCTGCCCGCCTCTACAAGCTCGCTCGGTCGAAGGCCTATCTGTTTGCCGGTGTCGAAATCCGCTGGCGCTGCGATCCGTCGCTGACCTCTCCGGAAGTTCCCGAACAGGCCGTCTTCCAGTTCCCGGGCGGCCTCGCGGATCACCTTGCGGAGCAGCTCGGCGATCGCCCAGCCGTCACGAACCAGCCGTTCACGGGCCGGCAGGACTTCCCAAACGATCAGGGCAGCGCCGAATGGGCAGTCGCCTGGCCGCTCTACTCCGACGGCAGCGAGAGCTATTACTGCAACACGATCCCGACGCCCGACGGCGGAACCCATGAAGCCGGGCTTCGGGCCGCGCTCACCAAGGGCATCCGAGGCTTCGGAGAACTGGTCGGGAACAAGAAAGCGAAAGACATCACCGCCGACGACGTTTTCAACGGCGTCGAGCTCATGCTGAGCGTGTTCATTCGCAATCCGCATTTCCAAAGCCAGACCAAGGACCGCCTCACCAGCCTGGAGGCTGCACGCTTCGTCGAGACCGCCGTCCGCGACCATTTCGACCATTACCTTGCCGACAATATGGATCGCGGAAGGGCCCTTTTGGGCGCGATTGTCGAGCGAATGGAGGAGCGGCTGCGCCGCCGCGCCGAGCGCGAGGTCCAGCGGAAGACGGCGACCTCCGCGAGGAAACTCCGCCTCCCCGGCAAGCTCACCGACTGTTCTTCCGACGCTCCTGAAGGCACCGAGCTTTTCATTGTCGAAGGCGACAGCGCCGGCGGTTCAGCCAAACAGGCGCGGGATCGCAAGACACAGGCGATCCTGCCGATCCGCGGCAAAATCCTGAACGTCGCCTCGGCCACGGCCGACAAGATCCGCGCCAACAGCGAGATCGCCGATCTAATCCAGGCGCTGGGCTGCGGAACCCGCGACAAATGGGTCGAGGAGTCGCTCCGATATGAGCGGATCGTCATCATGACCGATGCCGACGTGGACGGCGCCCACATTGCGACTTTGCTGATGACCTTCTTCTTCCAGGAAATGCCCGAGCTCGTGCGCCGCGGCCACCTCTTCCTGGCCCAGCCGCCGCTCTATCGCCTAACTGCCGGCGCCAAGACGCTTTATGCCCGCGACGATGCGCACCGGGCCGAACTTGAGGAAACCGAGTTCAAGGGCAAGAAGGTCGAAGTCAGTCGCTTCAAGGGCCTCGGCGAGATGAACCCGGGCCAGCTCAAGGAAACGACGATGGACCCGAAGACCCGATCCATGCTGAAAGTGACCTTGCCGGCCTCGTACGAAGAGCGACAGGCTGCGCGCGATGTTGTCGAGCAACTCATGGGCAAAGACCCGGCCAAACGCTTCGACTTCATCCAGGCCCGCGCCTCGGCACTGGAGGACGGCGCGATCGACGCGTAATTTCTGCTGAAGCGCTAGGACGAGAAGCGGTAAGGCGCGAGTTGAGCTATCGCCAGGAGCCGCAGACCGAGGTCCATTCGGCCTCGCGCTTCATCTTGTCGATCTCGTCCTCGCCGAGCGGCGTTTCAAAGTGCACGCCGCACTGGTCGGGTCCTCGCCACACGACGTCGGCCATGCGGTCGGTCGATCCGACGACGAACAATATTTCGTCGCCGGGCGGTGGCAAGTCACGCCCATTCAGCCCCGCACCCTCGGACGACAGGTCAGAGATGACGACGGAACGCGACCGGGTAATGGCAAGCGCGGATCCTGCCAGCGCAACGGTCTCACGGACTGGGCCTCGACGGCAGACTGGCGGCGGTTTTCTTCCGAACGATACGGGGTTCATTTCTGGCTCCTCGACCTGCGCTACTTTGCCACGCGCCGGGCATGCACTGAACGCCTCAGATGGCGATGTGTCGGGATGGGACGGGCCGGCGCCTTACGGCCCGGGCAAGGTCACAGGATTTTCGTTGAAGGCATGCACGAGGGTGATCGGACCGCGGGCGATGCTCTTGAGGTGCATGTTATGCCGACCCTCGAGCATCCACGCGCCGATGAGCCCGCAGAGGAACCAGAAGAACAGACCAAAGCCGACGAACATTTTCATCGTCGTAAGCTCCCGAGCCCATGCAAGCGAAAAGAGCATTTTCCGCGCCGCACTCCTGGGAAGGAATCACGGCGCGGCCCTCAAGTCAAAGTGAGTTACTCGCAGCCTCCTCCGACTGCCCCCGCTTCCCGGGCGATTTGAATGAAAAGGAAGGGACGGGCGCAACCGCCTTGGCCGGCGGCAGCTGCACGGTGACCGATCCCTGAAGAGCCTGGTCGCGGCTTCGGTCGCAACCCGCCAGCATGAACGCCAGTGCAATCGCTGCCCTCATTTCCGGATAGGCCATTCGACCCTGGTTGCCGAAGCGTCCTTGAGCTCCTCCAAATGATCTTCGGAAACGGGGATGAGCAGTGGCTTTCGGATCGACCGTTGCTTGGAAATCTCGCACAATCGACCGAGCGAAGCAGGCTTCGTCATTCGGCATTTCCCTGATTTTCCGGATGATCGCCGGCAGTGGGCGCTTCGTCCGACGACCTGTCAGCCGACTCCGGCTTGTAGCGCTGCGCGATATAGGTCAGCCGTGCGTCTCTCACCCTGTCCTCTTCGGACTGGTGAAGCTCATTTGCCTTGAACAGTCTCATTAGCGGGTGCCCCCCTTTCGCTGGGCCCACCGCCACGCCGTCGCCAATGTTCGGGTAGAATCCTTGATGAAAAGTAACCAAAAGGCTGCGTCGCCTCTCGAGGAGCCGCATTGGAAGCGCAGGAAATCCCGATTCCCGTCGGCACGGAGCAGGTTTCCGGACTGTTTCTCCGGCCAGCCGGCGCGAAAGCGCTTTACCTGTTCGCGCATGGCGCAGGCGCCGGAATGCGGCACAAGGCGATGGAGTCCAACGCGCAGGGCCTCGCCGCACGCGGCATCGCGACGCTTCGCTATCAATTTCCCTACATGGAAAAGGGCTCGAAGCGGCCTGACCCTCCAAGGATCGCGCATTCTGCTGTTCGCGCCGCAGCCGCAAAAGCGCTGGAACTCGCGCCGAAACTGCCGCTCGTCGCCGGAGGGAGATCGTTCGGCGGCCGGATGACTTCGCAGGCTCAGGCGATCGAACCATTGCCCAGTGTCCGCGGCCTCGCGTTCCTGGGCTTCCCACTCCATCCCGCAGGAAAGCCCGGTGTCGAACGTGCCGATCATCTTGCCGCAGTCCGGATCCCGATGCTCTTCATTTCGGGTGAGCGCGATGCACTCGCCGAGTTGGATCTGCTCAAGCCCATCGTCGCAGACCTTGGACCGCTCACGACCTTGCATGTCGTCGCGAGCGCGGATCATTCATTCAAGCCAGCCGCGAAGAGCGGCCGAACTTCTGCCGACGCCGAGGCGGAAGCCTTGGACGCGTTGGCGAACTGGATTTCCGCGAACGATTATTTTCCGTCGGAGCCGTCAGCTGCATTCATATAATGAGGAGTCATGACCGTGGCCGCTTTGGCCGCGGGTTTCGTCGGCTGGAGCAGCTTCAGGTTGAACTTTTCCTTGAACTGGCAGCCGAATTGAGTGCCCTTCGTCCAGCGGATTTCCGCTTCGATCAGGCCGCCGGCGGCGAAGTCGAGTTGGACTTCCGCGCCGACAGGCAGCTCTTCCCGGCACTCGACCAGCGCGCCGCCGCTCGAAATGTTGCGCAGGCGGGCACCAAGAACCCGTCCCTGGTAATGAAGCAGCGCCGCACGGATGATCCGGACTCGGGCTTCGCGCGCCGGATAGAGCGGTTCGGTGCGATCTACCGCGCCCTTTGACGCAAGCTCCCGGGCTTCCTCGTCGGGCATCGGCTTGCCGAATATGTAACCCTGGACGAGCGAGCAGCCGAGGCTTCGGACCAGAGCCAGCTCCTCCTGCGTCTCAACGCCTTCCGCGGTGGTCTGCATGTTGAGGTCGGAAGCCAGGCCCACCATTGCCCGGATGAGCGCTGCATTGCGGCTCTCCGGGTCGTGTGCCCCGCTCACGAAGGACCGGTCGATCTTGATCTTGTCGAAGGGGACCCGCTGCAAATAGCTGAGGCTCGAATATCCCGTTCCGAAGTCGTCGAGGGCAAGCTTAACGCCGATGGATTTCAGGCTGGCGATCATGTCGTGGACATGGTCGTCATTGCTGAGGAAGACGCCTTCCGTGATCTCCAGCTCCAGCCGCTTGGCGGGCAATTTCGTGTCGCTCAGCACCATCCGGACGATGGTCGGCAAAGCGGGCGATTTGAACTGCACGGGCGAAAGGTTCACCGCGACCGTGATCTGCTGCGGCCACTTGGCCGCTTCCGCGCAGGCGGTCCGAAGGACCCATTCGCCAATCTCGTCGATCAGGCCGATTTCCTCGGCCAGCGGGATGAATTCGACAGGACTGACAGGACCATGATCGGGATGGGTCCAGCGGATCAGCGCTTCAAAGCCCGTCACGGCCTCGCTCGTTGCATCGACGCACGGCTGGTAGGCGAGGTGGAGCTCACCCTTCTCAAGCGCGACCCGAAGGTCCGATTCCATCAGCTGACGCTGGCGCGCCGCTTCGTGCATCTCGGGAGCGAAGAAGCGGAAGCAGCCTTTGCCGGCAGCCTTGGCGGCGTAGAGCGCAAGGTCGGCATCCCGCATCAGATCATCCGACGTGCGGTCGTCATAGTCCGATGTGACGATGCCGACCGATGCGCCGATCGACACGGCGGTACCGTTGATCGTGTAAGGCCGGGAAAGGCTGTCGATGATCCCTTGCGCGAGCTTGGACAGGTCATCCTTCGAAGAAATGTTTGGGAGCACGACCTCGAACTCGTCGCCGCCGAGACGGCCCACCTGGCCCGCGTCGCCGATCACGTCGCGCAGGCGAAGCGCCACGAGCCGAAGTAGAGTATCCCCGGCAGGGTGACCAAGCGTATCGTTGACCGCCTTGAAGCGGTCGAGGTCGAGAAGGAACATCGAGCAGCGGTGCTTGCGCCGCACGGCGCTCACCAGCGCGTCGTCGAGCGCGCGCCGGAGGGCCTGCCTGTTTGCCAGGCCAGTCAGCGCATCCTGCCGGGCGAGGCGATCGAGCTCGACCTCCGACTGCCGCATCTGAGTGAGGTCGGAAGCGAAGCCCCGGAAGCCGAAGAACCGCCCGATCTCGTCATGGACCGGCCGGCCGGAGATCGACCACCAGGTCTCGTTCTTTGTCTTGGCGCGGACGATCAGGTCCTGGAATGCGACGTGTGAGGAGAGGTAGAAGCCGAGCGTTCGCTCCGACGTCGCGCTCCCGTCAGCAGCCTCCGTCGAGATGAGGTCGGTGAATGGCCGATCGATCAGATCTTCTGTGTTTCGTCCCAGGGCTTCTGCGACGCTGTTGCTAATGTAGGACAACACCCCTTCGCGGGTGGTCTCCCAAAACCAGCCCTTGCCGCTGCTCTCGAATTCCTGGATCAGGCCGTCGGCGCGCGAGGAAGGCGGGCGTGGTTCTTCAGCGGCAGAGTTTCCGCCTGACCTTAAAATCCGCCTTATGCTTTCCACGCGATGCTCCCGTCGTCCGACCAGCCATGCGCGGATATGGTTAAATATCAGTTAGGCGGAGGGGCTACTTATCGCCCGAGCCGAGCACAATGTTCGTGGCTCAGAACCAAGAAATCGACAAGTTGCGAGCCGCTCATAGGGTCATTACCGATCTTCGTTTAGGGGTTTGACCTTAACTGATACAAATACTCTATGTTAAACATTGGGACCTAAACTGGAAGAGTTTCGGCGGTACGTACTCGTCGAACTTGGGCGTGGAACGACCCGGCACCGTAGCTCAGCCGGGTCGTTTTCCTTTTCAGGCATCCGACTAGCGCGCCGACTGTCATAATATTATCATGAAGCTGTTGAGCTCGTCGTAACCGAGAGTGCGGGAGAGGGTGATGCCGTTTGCTTCCGGGCTTCGCGAGTCGCTTCAATTTCGCGACAGGCAGGTCCACTCCGAACTCACCGGTGGCGACAGCCTCGAACATGTCCTCAACCGCCATTTGGCGGCGGTTGAAGGAATGGCCGAGGGCGACATACTGACATCCGTCCTGCTGTTGAGTTCGGACGGGAAACGGCTCGCGCACGCGGCCGCCCCCAACCTTCCCCCTTCTTATTGCAACGCGATCGACGGGAGCGAGATCGGACCTCGAGCTGGTTCGTGCGGAACTGCGGCCTTTCTTGGCCGACCGGTCTATGTGACTGACATCGCCTCCGATCCGTTATGGGCAGACTACCGCCAACTCGCTTTGCCCCATGGACTCCTGGCTTGCTGGTCGACTCCAATTCCGGGCCAGGACGGAAGCATCGTCGGCACATTCGCAATTTACCACCGGCGGACGGGGAGTCCGACGCCGGATGAGATCGATGCGATCACGATGATCACGAAGCACGTCGCTGAGGCCATTCGGCTTGCTCGCGGGGTCCAGGACCTTGAAAAGGTCCCGTCGGGCCGGGGCCGGTCCACACCGCAGCTGAAACTCGTATCGCGAAGCGAAGGAGATTCCGTTGCTGCTGCTCACTGGTCGGTCCGCTTCCTCGCCAACGTCGAGAAGCTGCGATCCATGGCCGACCAACTAGGCCGCTGTGCCGATGATTCGGACTCACCCGAAGCGGCAGAAGGCTTACGCGCCGCCGCTGAAAACTGCCTCGAGCTCGTGGAATCCATCCTCGGAGAAATCCGCGTTCACAATGAGCGGACGACGTCGAGGAACTGACCCTTCAGGACCCTTCGTTCTTGCTTCGCCGCTCGGCCGCAACTGCGTCGAGCTCCTTTCGGATTTCACCCAAGGCGCGCTCGCACTCCATCGCGATCGCTTTCGCGTCCGGCTCGCCGATGGTTCGCAACCGAAGCAGGCGATATTGCAGGCTCTCGATAAGTCGCGACGTCTCGCGGCTCAGTTGGCGCGCCTTTTCATCGTCCTGTCGGGTGGGATCTGGCCGGGCCTGAGAATCGCCCTTTCGCCCATTCGCTCGCACTCGGAACTCCTGCGGCTCCGGATGAACGGACTCTAGAGCGAACAGCGGTGCAAGCGCAAATGCGTCATTGCTACGCATCGACCAGCACCAATCTTTCACCCGTGGCAATAACGGAGAAGGTCCTCTCGTCGACCCGGCGCGCTGCTTCGCCGCTGTCCAGTTCGAACCGCGAGGTGCGCGACAGCATTCTCCTGCATTTGAATTCGTGAACATGGAAGCGGGCGCCGCCGGCGTCCTCGACCATCAAACTCCCCGCATAAACACACACAGGCCCGCTCCCCTTTGCGGACGATTCGGCATCCAACACTTAACTGACGTTATTGATATGTCCAGCCTTTGCAGGCATTTAGCGAAGGTGACGCACCTGAGCGCCGAGTGTTTTGGAATCACCACCATCCAAAGAACCGAGAAAGTCACAAAGGCGGAACGAGGAGAATGGAGTTTACTTTAGTTAAGAGCGACCGTTCGTCACGGAACAGAAACAATTCGCGGGTTTCCTCCATCGGTAATTATGCCCATTTGCTATAGGGTTTAATCCAAATTAGTTTTGAAAAGCTTTCCCGAGTGGCGTATTCTTGGGGCAGCTGATGTCGCGGGGCTACGACATGAGGGCAACATCAGAGTTTCCACTTAGACCTGAGCCGGTGCGCTCGGGGCCGGTGGTGACTCATGCGTTCGCCGGCATCGAGCCTTTCAGTTTCATCGACGTGTGGCAAAGCCTGGTGGACGGGCTGCCGGAGCAGATCGCGTTGCTCGATGACCAATGGAACATCATCGTAGTCAATGACTCCTGGACGAAGACTGCGGAGCTCTACGGGCTATTCGCCCTGATGCCCGGCACAAACTATCTCGATTTCTGCCGCGAGAAGGCCGCCGAAGGCCATGCGCCGGCGCGCGACACGGTCGAAGGCCTCAACGAGATCATGTCCGGCGAAACCAATTCGTTCCGGATTGTCTACAACGGCAGCGAACGGTGGAAGGGCCATGATTTCCAGGTATGCGTGAACCGTTTCGCGGTCGCCGACCGAACCTATGCGTCCGTCACCCGCTACGATGTCACGGAACTCCTCGAGCTTCGCCGGCTTCGTGAGGATTTCAGCGACTCGGTGATCCGAGGCCAGGCTGAGGAACGCCGACGGCTCGGCCGCGAGATCCACGATTCGACAATGCAGCTCTTAGCGGGTCTCGGCCTTCTGATCGCGGTGTTCAGGCGGCGCTGCGACACGGTTGGCTGCCAGCCAATTCTCGACGAGATGGACGAGCTATTGGCCGAAGCGCAGAAGGAGATCCGTTCGATCGCCTATCTGGCGCACCCGCCGTTGCTGGACAAAATGCCCCTGGCTGACGCGCTCAAATGCCTGGTGGATGGATTCAGCCGGCGCACCGATTTGCAGGTTTCGTTCGACATCGAAGGGGATCCGCATTTCTTCAGCCCGGCCGCGGAAGGTGCCGTATACCGCGTGGTCCAGGAGGCGCTCTCCAACGTTCACCGCCACGCAAAGGCGTCACGCGCAACCGTTCGGATCGTAAGCGGCAGGGTGATGACTCATGTTGTCATCGCCGATGACGGCATTGGCATGCCTTCTCATGTGACCGCGGGAGTCGGCCTGTCGGGCATGCGCGCACGTCTTGCAGAGCTCGGCGGGCGACTGTTCGTCTATGCCTCACGACCTCCTGGGACGGTGGTGATTGCCAGCGTGCCCTTGAAGACGCGGATCAATCGCGGAGGCGGTCTGTCCCTTCCCTATCACACACATGAGCATAGCGACGCCCTAGTCGGTTGAACTGCCGCGCGGGTGCCTTACGGGTCTATGACGACCCGGCGGACATGCTAGTCCTTCCGGATGATATGGCGCCGCGCACCCGCGATTGAATTGCCAAAAGATCAGGACAATCCGGTCCTTCCAGCCCATTCGCTGGCGGTCGCAGCCTTCTCGACGATCGTCGAGTGGTACGATTTCACGCTCTACCTCTATTTCGCGACCGTCCTCGCGAGGGTCTTCTACGGTGGCGGCAGCGGCTCTCTTCTCCTGACTCTCGGTGGCTTTGCCATCGCTTATCTTATGCGGCCGCTGGGCGCGGTCTTCTTCAGCCATATCGGCGACCGGCGCGGCCGCCGGCACATGATGCTGATGTCCGTCGCGTTGATGACTGCCGCGATGCTCGCCACCGCGCTGCTTCCTACGCGTGCGGCAATCGGACCTGCCTCCGGCTGGCTCCTGTTGGGATTGCGCTGCGTGATGGGTTTTTCGGTCGGTGGCGAATACACCGGCGTGGTCGCTTATTTGCTCGAGGGATCGCCGCGAGGACTCCGGGGACTCATCACTTCATCGGCATCGGCAGCGAGCGAGGTGGGAGCGCTAATGGCGGTGGGCGTTTCCGCGCTTACCGTCAGTTTGATGAGTAGCGCCGATCTGGATTCATGGGGCTGGCGCATTCCCTTTTTTGTTGGCGCCGCGCTCGCCGCGTCGGTCTGGGTCGCGCGCTCGACGATGCATGAGTCTCCTGAATTCCGGCGACAGCAGGACCAGGGCACCGTTCCGGACGTGCCCCTCCGCCATGCGATCGCAAACCACCGCGTGGGAATTGCGCGCGCGTTCTCGATCTCGGCGCTGGGATCGATCACTTATTATGTCGGGATTACCTACGTTCCGGCTTTCCTTACCTCCGTCAGTTCGCTCAGCGAGAAGGAATCGCTCTGGCTTTCCACCGTCGCAGCGGTTGCGGTCATCGTCATTACTCCAGTCACTGGCGCTCTGACCGACCGCATCGGACGAAAGCCCGTCCTGATCGGCCTTTGCCTAGGCAGTGCCGCGCTTCCGATCACCATGTTTGCTCTGATGGCAAGCAGCGCTCGCGGCGAAGCGCTCGCTGGGGCCGTCATCCTGGCACTGCTCGCCGGCGCTGTGAGCGCAGTGGGCGCCGTTGCGACAGCCGAGCAATTCCCAGGCGAGGGCCGGATTACCGGCCTCGCGCTAGGCGCAACCATGGCGACGGCGATCTTCGGAGGGCTGACCCCTTACGTCGCCCAATTGCTTGTCGAGCGCACCGGCTGGGCGAGCGCTCCGGGCGCAATGATCGCGCTTGTCGCAATCGCCGTTTTCCCCGTCCTGCTCATGATGCGAGAGACCGCGCCGCGTTGAACCGTTCGGCCTTCATGAGGCCCCAAATATCGCGGGCAGCCGCGTTCAATCATCAATCGTTCACATTGCGGATGCGTATCGAACCGGCGCATCCGGCTCGGAGACTCGCCATGGATCTCAACTACGTCTTCCTGCGGCAACAGGTGGAGAGGAGCCTGGCCGAAACGGCTGCAAGCAAGGCCGCGCGGGAGGCGCATGCGGAACTGGCGCGTGCCTATGAGCGGACGATCGAGCGCAAGAGCGGCGGCAAAATCGTCTTTCCCTGGCATCGAAATCAAGCAGCGCAGCCGGACGCGGAACAGGAGATCAGCGTGACCCAAATCCGGTCAGCATCGTCTTGATCGTCCGGAAGAGGATCAGAACGTCCAGCCAGGGCGAGAAATATTTGATGTAGTAGAAGTCGTACTGCAGCTTCCGGTGGACTTCATCGACTTCGGCGACGTGGCCCTGGTTGACCTGCGCCCATCCCGAGATCCCGGGCTTAACGACATGGCGGTAGCGGTAGAACGGGATCTCGCTCGTATACCAGACCGACAGGACTTCTGCCTCTGGCCGCGGGCCGATCCAGCTCATTTCCCACCTGAGGATATTGATGATCTGGGGAAGCTCGTCGATCCGCAGGCTTCGCAGAACCTTTCCGACCGCGGTTATCCTGTCGTCGTCGCTCCTGGTCATCGCGGCGTTCCGGTCGTCCGCAGCTTCGACGCCGCGCATCGTCCGGAATTTGTAGACGACGATCGGGTGACCCGAATGACCGACCCTCTTCTGGCGGAAGAGGACCGGGCCCTTGCTGTCCAGGCGAATGGTTATTGCGACGATTGCCATGATCGGAAGCGCTATCGGCAGCAGCATCAAGGCGAATGTGAAGTCGGCGAGGGTCTTGAAGTAGAAATAGCCACGTGCCGGTACCAGCGACCCGAAGCTATTCTCGGACAATTGCTCAAGCTCAACTCGGCCGGTAATGGACTCCGACAATTGCTTCACCTGGTAGACGATGCGCCCGGCCAACGCAGCGTCCGCCAGGAACGCTTCCCACTCGTCAGGAAGGTCCGCTCGGAAGTCAGCAACGATCGCGTGGCATGCCCTCGCGTCGTGTAGCTGCGGCCGCTTCATTACGTGCCAGTCGACACCCCGGATCTGAATCAACCGCTCGATCGAACCGAACGGGACGACGGCGATCCGGCGACGGACGTTTCGCTCGGCCCGGATATAAAGCAGGTAAAGCCAGGCCACGTGAAGCAGGAAGCCTGCAGCAAGACCGACGCGATCGTAAGGAAAGCGCGTCAGAACGAACCACACGACCGCAACGCCATGACCGGTGAGCGCGGCCGGCAGGATCACGGAGCTCCTTCGGATGCCCGGATAAGTCTCGATTGAAAGCCTCGTCCAGAAAGCGAGCAGCACCGCCACGACATTCCCGCAGAACGTATTGAGGCTGGCCGCTTCGAACATCTCGCCGGGCAGCAGCGGCCCGCGCGCAAACCATGGAAGCCAGGCGCCGATGAACAATGCACCGACGAACTGGAAGCGCTTGCGGGCCAAAAGGGATATGGGCGCAGCGCGCACGGATTCGTGTCGCATCGCTCAGGCCCTCACAAGGTCCATCGGTCTACCCCCGGGTCGAGGCGTCGTTCCCGCCACATACCCTTCAGATCGGCAAGCGTTCCGCCTGGAGCCACGAGCGCTTCGAGCCGGTCGTTCTGAAGCTCGCGATAATGCCGATGCGCAACCGCTCCAACGACAAGGTCGTATTGACGCCCGTCCGGCGTGGTTACGTTCAACCCGTGTTCGTGCTCGATCTCGCCAGGGCTTGCGATCGGATCGGAGACTTCGACCTCATGCCCGAGCTGCTGCAGCCGCGTGACCAGATCGAAGGTTCGGCTGTTCCTGAGGTCGGGCACGTTTTCCTTGAAAGTCAGCCCCATGACGAGCGCGGTTCCGGCCTTTCCGCGATGCTCGTGAAGCGCGTCGGCAATCCAGCCGCCCATCCCGTCGTTCGTCTCCCGCCCCGCCAGGATGACCTGGGGATTGTGGCCCACCTCTCGCGAAAGATGGCTCAGATAATAAGGATCGACGCCAATGCAGTGACCGCCGACCAGGCCCGGCTCGAACGGAAGGAAGTTCCACTTGGTTCGGGCTGCCTCGAGCACGTCCCACATGGAGAGACCGATCCTCGAGAATATTTGCGTAACCTCGTTGATGAAGGCGATATTGATGTCGCGCTGCGCATTCTCGATGGCCTTCGCCGCCTCGGCGGCCTTGATGGAAGCGGCACGAAACACGCCGCCTTCGGTGATCGCGCCATAGATTTCCGCGAGCGTTGCGACGACTTCCTCGTCCTCGCCGGCGATAACCTTCGTGATCTTGTCGATCGTATGCGCGCGGTCGCCGGGGTTGATGCGTTCGGGACTATAGCCGAGGCGAAAGTCGCGGCCGCGCGTGAGGCCCGACACCCGCTCGATTTCAGGTCCGCAGACGTCCTCCGTTACGCCGGGATAGACGGTGCTTTCATAGATGATTGTCGGTCGCAGTTTCGGATCGATCAGCTCCGCCAGTGTCCGCGTTGTATCAATCAGCGCGCCAAGATCAGGCTGATTTGTCGCATCGACGGGCGTCGGAACGGCCACGATATAGACGTCCGCGCCGGCGCATTCCCTGGCCTCGGCCGTTATCCTCAGCTGCGTGGTTTTGAGCTCGTCCTCGTCGATCTCATGCGTGCGGTCGCGGAAGGCGCGAAGCTCATCGACGCGCTTCCCATCGATGTCGAAGCCGATCGTGTCGAATTTGCGCGCAAGCGCGACGGCCAGCGGCAATCCCACATATCCAAGACCAATGACGACAATGCGGCCTTCGGGCTCCATCCGCCGAATCTATAGCGGCTCGAACCGTTTCGGATATGGTCTGTCCAAAATGGACAGAATAACTGCTCAACCCCTAGGCCGACCGCGTCCCACGCCATAATAAGTGAGACCGGCCTCCTCCGCCTCGCCTGGATCATAGACGTTCCGGAGGTCGACCAGGATCTTGCCGCGAAGCGACGCTGCAACACGCTCGAGATCGAGTGCGCGGAACTCGTCCCACTCGGTGACAATGACCAGCACGTCGGCGCCGTCCGCTGCAGCATAAGCGTCATCCGCGAACTGGATCCCGGAGAGGACCTGCTCGGCCTGCGACATTGCTACCGGATCGAAGGCGCAAACCGCAGCTCCCCGCTCAACGAGGGCCTTCACGATCGGAATCGCGGGAGCCTCGCGCATGTCGTCCGTGTTCGGCTTGAACGCGAGGCCGAGCGCTCCTACCCGCTTGCCCTTGGGGTCGCCGCCAAGCGCCCGAACCACGCGCTCGACCATGCTCGACTTCCGGTCGTCATTGACTGCCACCGTGGTCCTGACGATCCGCTGGTCGACTCCAGCTGCATCGGCGGTCTGGAGAAGTGCGAGGGTATCTTTGGGAAAGCAGCTTCCGCCATAGCCGGGCCCAGCATGCAGGAACTTTGGACCAATGCGATTGTCGAGCCCGATGCCTCGCGCGACGTCCTGGACGTCCGCATCGACAGCCTCGCAGAGGTCGGAGATTTCGTTGATGAAGCTGATCTTCACGGCAAGAAACGCATTGGCCGCATATTTGGTGAGCTCGGCAGTGCGCCGGCCGGTGATCAGGATGGGCGCCCGGTTGAGAAACAGAGGCCGATAGATTTCGCGAAGCACGTCTTGCGCGCGGGGGTCTTCGGCGCCCACGACGATCCGATCCGGGTGCTTGAAGTCGGCAATTGCTGCGCCTTCGCGAAGGAATTCGGGGTTTGAGGCGACCGACACCTCTTCGATGCCTTCTTCGCTGAGGATCTGCTCGATCTTGTCGCCTGTGCCTACCGGCACCGTGGACTTGGTGACTACAACCGCCCCTGGCTGGATGAAGCGCGCCAGCTCTCGAACGGCATCGAAAACGTAAGTGAGGTCGGCATGCCCATCGCCGCGCCGGGCCGGCGTTCCGACCGCGATAAAGATTGCCTCAGCGCCTTCCACAGCCGATTGCAGGTCGGTTGTGAAGGTCAGTCGCCCGTGGCCGACATTGGCTTTCACCAGCGATTCAAGACCGGGTTCCCAAATAGGCATGATGCCATCGTTGAGTGCTTCGATCTTCGACCCATCCTTGTCGACGCAGCAAACGCGGTGGCCGAAATCGGCAAAGCAGGCGCCGGATACCAGTCCGACATAGCCGGTGCCGATCATCGCGATACGCATTGGTCACTCCTGAAGCGGGGACGGATGCCTTAGCCACGCTTTGCCAGGATGAACAAGCTTGCCGTCCCAGCGCCCTTGCCTGATGATCGAGAGATGGCGACGCACCCGCTCGACGCGATGACCGTTGCACCCGATCATCACCGGGTGTTGTTCGAAAGCGAACGAGTGCGAATTCTGGATACCCGCCTGGCGCCCGGCGAGCGAACGCCCGTTCATGCACACGAATGGCCCGCGGCGCTCTATGTGTTGAACTGGAGTGATTTCATCCGCCGCGACGCTGACGGCACGGTGCTGGTCGACAGCCGGGATCGACCTTCTCATGTCCCCGGCGAAGGGTTGTGGATCGAACCTTTGCCGCCGCATTCGGTGGAAAATGTCGGCACCGCGGATCTACACATCGTCGCAGTGGAACTGAAAGCGCCATAAGGCCTAGTTTTCGCCGCAAACTCCCTATATTGGCCCCGCCCTTCCGATGAACGTCACGACTCTCCCTAAGCCCCCACGCGTGGGCCTGGTCTCGCTCGGCTGTCCCAAGGCGTTGGTGGACAGCGAGCGCATCATGACCAAGCTTCGCGCCGAAGGTTACGACATGTCGCCCGATTATGCCGGCGCCGACGTGGTGCTGGTCAACACCTGCGGTTTCCTCGATTCCGCCAAGGAAGAGAGTCTCGAGGCAATCGGCGAAGCCATTGCCGAAAACGGCCGAGTAGTTGTCACCGGATGCATGGGGAAGGAAGCGGACGTGATCCGCGAACGATTCCCCGACGTGTTGGCGGTCACTGGTCCGCAGCAATATGAGGAAGTGGTTGCCGCGGTGCACGAAGCCGCGCCGCCGATCCCCTCACCTTTCGTCGACCTGGTGCCGGAAGCAGGTCTCAAGCTTACTCCGCGTCACTACAGCTATCTGAAGATTTCCGAAGGCTGCAACCATCGCTGCGCCTTCTGCATCATTCCCCACCTGCGCGGCGATCTCGTCAGCCGGCGACCGGACGCCGTCCTGCGCGAAGCGGAAAAGCTCGTCGCCGCAGGGACGAAGGAACTGCTGGTCATCAGCCAGGATACGTCAGCTTACGGCGTCGACATCCGCCACAAGGCGTGGCCGTGGAAAGGCGACGAAGTCCGCGCCCACATGACGGACCTGTCGCGCGAGCTCGGCAAGCTGGGTGCCTGGGTGAGGCTCCACTACGTCTACCCCTACCCGCACGTGGACAATGTCATTCCGCTGATGGCCGAGGGCCTGGTCCTTCCCTACCTCGACATCCCGTTCCAGCATGCGAGCCCGAACGTCCTGAAACGCATGCGCCGCCCGGCGAACGACGCGAAAGTTCTTCAGCGCATCCAGGGCTGGCGTGAGCAAGTTCCCGAACTTGCGATCCGCTCGAGCTTCGTCGTCGGCTTCCCGGGGGAAACCGAGGAGGATTTCGCCTACCTTCTCGCCTGGCTTGAACAGGCCCAGCTCGACCGGGTCGGGGCCTTCAAGTTCGAGGCCGTCGAGGGCGCTCCGGCAACGTCGATGGACGAACAGGTTCCAGATGAGGCCAAGCAGGAGCGTTACGAGCGCATCATGGCGCTTTCCGCGCGAATTTCGGCCGAAAAACTTGGCCGGAAGGTCGGGAGGACCCTCGATGTGCTGATCGACGCGGTCGACCCGGACACCGGTGGCGCCACCGGTCGCTCAAAGGCGGACGCGCCCGAGATCGACGGTGAAGTCCATCTCCGGGATTCGGGGGGGCTCAAGCCCGGCGACATCGTCTCCGCCCGCATCGAGGATGCGGACGAACACGATCTCTACGGCGTTCCCGCCTGACGCAAACTCTCAGGCAATCTGCTCGAGACGCCCTTCGCCCTTTGCGCGCCGGAACCTCATGGCTCCGCCAATCATTGCGAATCCAAGCAGCATGGACAGCCATGTCGCCGGTTCGGGAACCGGGGCCAGCAATCCATTGACGCTCAGCAGCCTGTTTTCAGGAGCGAAGTCGCTGATCTGGTTGTTGTTGCCAAGGCCGACGCGCGGCCAGAGGTTGAAGCCGTAACCCGTCGGCGCTGCACCGGTCGAAGGCAGCAGCGCCAAGGGAACGATGGCGCTGAAGGCGTTCCCGAAAATCGACAGCGTCACGGGCGTCGCTCCGACGGTTCCGACCCCGGTCGCCCCGTTCACCAACAACACCTGGTTAAAGGTCACGTTCGGCTCACCGATGTTGCCGAACGGCGCGTTGACCCCCGTCCCGGTGTTCACGCCGACGACGTAAAGGCCATTGGTAGCCGGCAGGACTGGCCCTGCGAGCGTCGCTCCGATCAGGAAATTCGTACCGTCGAACGTGACTGAAAAGCTGGTCACGTCGAGATCGGGACTGTGCGTTCCAACGAAGGATGGAAGGAAGTCACCGACTGGATCGGGGATGGTTATGGCAACCGCCGGCGACGCCGTAATAAAGGGAAAAAGTGCTAGTACGAGCTTGGCTGTCCTCATGAGGCTACCCCTGCCTGAGCGCCCCCGCCGTGACGTCAGTGCTCGATCGTTAGTCCTTGGTTCAACGGAACTTTATTGCTGTTCGCGGTTAACTCTTTGTCGCTTCGCTGCTGCTATTGGGGTAACTGGTGAGGTTTGGTTCTCGTCAACGTTGAAACGTGTCGTTTACCCGACGAATTTCAGTGATATTAAATACAATAGCGTCTAGAATTCACGATCTGGGAGACCGTCATGCGCATAGTGCCGAAGATGATCGCAGCTGTCGCAGCCGCCGCCCTGGTCGCAAGCTCGACCGCAGCCGCTGCATCCGCTCCGGCGGCGACGCAGCAAGCTTCAACGCCACTGGTGCAGCCTCCGGGCGACTGGATGACGCTAAGCCTGATGGGACCCGCCAGCGCTGTAGCTTTGGGCGGCGCCAATGCTGCCGCTCAACCAGCTGACGTCCCCCCACCGCCTCCACCGCCCGAAGCTGGAGGAGCATTGGCGGAAGGCTGGGCACCGGTCGCGGTACTTGGCCTTTGGGCTGTCCTGATCGTGCTCGCGCTGGCCACGAGTGGCTCCGGCGGTGCGGGCACCGTTCCATCCACGCCGAATAGCCCTGCCTGAGTAAGCTCAGCTATTGGGATGGCCGAGCTCGTTAACGCGCTCTAGAGCGCGCCGATGAGCGATTTTTCATCCTTGCTGGCCGCCGACCTCGGGCAAAAATGCCGCCCGGTTCACCTCGTCGACAAGAAAAGCTTCGAAGGCTGGGTCAAGAAACGCCCGGCCGAAGATCGCGCGCTGCTCAATGCACAGCGATTCGATGGAAAGACGGCATTCGCCTACGCCCTGCTGCCCCGGGCGGGCGATTTCGAAGTCGTGAGTGCGGTCGCTGATGCCCGCGAGCTATCGCCGTGGTGCCTTGCGAAGCTGGCTGAGACGCTGCCCGAAGGCAGCTACAGGCTCGACGGTGTCGCACCGGGCCAGGCGGCGCTCGGCTGGCTGCTAGGGCAGCACAGATTCGAAGCCTATCGAACCGCTAAGGATGAGCCCGAACGGGGGCCTCGAGTCCTGGTGAGCGCCGATGCCGCGAAAATCGAAACATACGTCCGTTTTGCGGAAGCTACTGCGCTTGTCAGGGAGATGGTCAACACGCCCGCAAGCGATCTCGGGCCGGCGGAGCTTGAAAAGGCGGTTCGCGACACAGCGAGCGAGCTCGGTGCCAAGATCCGGGTGACGACGGGCAAGGAGCTTGCTGACGGTTATCCGCTCATTGCGGCAGTTGGCGGTGCGGCATCCGACGCCAGGGCGCCCCGGCTGATCGAGCTGGAATGGGGAAAGACCGGCGATCCCAGAATCGCGATCGTGGGCAAGGGCGTGTGTTTCGACAGCGGAGGCCTCGATCTCAAGCCTGCATCGGGCATGCGCCTCATGAAGAAGGACATGGGCGGTGCAGCGCACGCGCTGGCTTTGGCCCGACTGGTGATTGCCGAAAAGCTTCCCGTGTTCCTGCATCTGCTGATCCCGGCGGTTGAAAATGCCGTTTCCGGAACGGCCTACCGGCCCGGGGACGTCATCAAGTCCCGCAAGGGGACATTCGTCGAGATCGACAACACGGACGCCGAAGGGCGCCTGATCCTGGCCGATGCACTGAGCAGGGCTGCGGAAGACGAGCCTCAGCTCATCGTCGATTTCGCGACACTTACCGGCGCGGCGCGGGTTGCACTTGGGCCTGATCTTCCCGCTTTCTTCGCGAACCGGGACGACCTCGCCGATGAGGCTTTGGGCAGCGCTCGGGACGTCGAAGATCCGCTCTGGCGGATGCCCCTATGGGATCCTTATGACGAAATGCTCAAGAGCGACATTGCGGATATGGCCAACGCAGCAAACAGCCCGATGGCCGGTTGCATCATCGCTGCGATGTTCCTGAAACGCTTCGTGCCCAGCGAAATCAGCTGGGCACATCTTGACACTTATGCATGGCGAGATTCGGCGAAGCCCGGCCGCCCAAAGGGCGGCGAAGCCCTTGGCCTCAGAGCCGTATTTGCAATGCTGCAGCGCCGCTATCCGCGCGGCTAACAGGCGGTTTCGCCGAAGAAATCGGGATTTTTAAAGGCACGGCGCTGCAACAATTCGCGCTTTGGCCGGTTTACTTTCCCAAGCTACGCGACACGGATTGGAGTTTGGCAGCTATGAGCGAGGTATCGCTTACCGGCTGGATGAAGGCACTCATTGCCTATGTCCGTTCTGGCGAACCTGACCTCACCAATCGCCAAATGGCGTTGTTGATGTTGGTCTATTTAACCCCGGGTCCCCATACTGTCCGCGGGCTTGCAAGGGTGCTTGGCGTTTCGAAGCCGGTTGTCACTCGTGCCTTGAATACGCTGGGTGCGCTCGGCTATCTCCGCCGCGAGAGAGACCAGGACGACAGGCGTAACGTGTTCGTCGTTAGAACCAGCAGCGGGGCAGAATTTCTTGAAGGCTTCAAGCGCAATATCCGCGAGGGCGACACAAGCTCCGCGGCGCACCGGCCCGTCATCGGTCAAGCCGCGGCATACGCTCACCAGCGCTGACGAATTTGCTCTTTCCGGCAAGTCCAATCCGCCGGACCCCCGATTCAATGCTTACCGCAAGGACCTGGCCGACGTCGCGCTAGCCGGGGCCGTAATCACATCGCATTATGCCGAGCCGCTCGCCCGACGCACTCGAATGGCGACGCCGCTCCGAAGCGAGCCGATCGATGATTCGGAAACGTGCTGCGAACTCCAGTCCGGTGAGCCTTTCGACTTGCTCGACGACAGCCTCGGCTGGGCTTGGGGTTATGCGGGCGCCGAGCGGCGCGTCGGCTACGTGAGGAGCGAGGCTCTCGCCGGATGACTCTGGTCCGGAGGTCGCCAATGCGGCTTAACACGCATGATCGGCCGCTCCAGTAGCAGATAGACCGCAACGCCTGCGAAAGCGGAAATGACAAGACCCGCCAGCCCGCTGAAGGCCTGGAAGACCAGCTGGTGAAACAGGTAGATCGAATAGGACGCGCTTCCCAACAGAACTGGAAGGTTGAAGCTTTTTTTCTCAAAGAAGCTTTCCAGGGACCGGGCGCCATAAACCGCCATCGAGGCAGGTATGCCCCAGGCGATGGCGCGATAGATTGCTCCCGCGCCGAACGCCTGATTGTAAAAGTCGGAGGGGCCGAGCGCGAACCCGCAAATGCCGAGCACAAGAGCAGCTATGCCGGCGAAGCTTCTGGTGGGCATGGCGGCTACAGCAACGCCCATCAGGAATTCAAGCGCGAGCGGGCTTCCTAGAAATGCGAACAGGATCGAGTTCGTCTTCATCGCAAGGATGAAGAATGACGCGTAGGCGATGAGCGGGACGGAGACTCGCGTGGCCAGCGCGAGCGCGAATGCCAGATAGAAAAGCAGTTCGAAGCTCAGCGTCCATCCGACTCCAAGCGCTGGATTGACGAAGTGCGGGCCGTAGACTGGCCAGAGTGTGAGGCTCCTCACGACCTCCAGCGACGTTTGCGGCGACATCAATAGCCATGGCGTCACGGCGATCAGCCAGAGGGGGTATATCCGCCAGGCGCGGTCTGCGAGAAATTCGAGCGGCCCGCGGTCCCTGGCGCAGGTCGCCATGATGAAGCCGGACATCACGAAGAAGAGGTCCACGCCGGCGGCGCCGATGCGCGTGCCGTCAAATGCATGGTGACCGACGACGGCCATTGCGGCGATTCCGCGCAACACCTGGATCGAACGCAGCTTCAAAACGCCTCCACCGTATTACCGGCAGCACGCGGGGCTGCTGGTGGACTTCGGCTAATCCGGGAAGTTGCCTAGCCTGCGATGGTTAAGACTTTCTCAGTGGAGGACGGAACGCAGCCAGATCAGCTGGTAAATGCTCGTCACCGCCATCAGCCCGATCAAGCCCACGATGGCCCAATCGCGCGCCGGCCACCTCGGCCGCCGCGATGGGAACAGTAGCCACCCTGAAACCGCGCACAAGATGAGGGTTCCGATCGCACTGTTGCGAATGAAAACGACAGTCGTCGTCCTGACATGTTGAGTTCCAGGAACTGCCGACGGGGCATGCGGACTCATCATCAATGCCGTCCCCCACGCGATCACCGAGGCAAACAGCAGCAGGCCGCCCATGAACATCCGGGCGCGGCCGATCCCGCGATTGCTCACATCTGACCCCGCTGGCGACGGATCGCATACCATTTGGCGACATTCGCCTGATGCTGCGCGAGGGTATCGGCAAACACATGCCCGCCCGTTCCATCGGCGACAAAATAGAGGGCCTTGGTCTGTGCTGGATGAAGCACTGCCTGCATGCTTTCCCTTCCAGGATTGGCGATCGGCCCTTCGGGTAGACCCGGGCGACGATAGGTATTGTAGCCGTTGACGGCGTTCAGCTCCGACTTCAGGATCCTTCGGCCGAGCGGTTTGCCCTTGGTCACGGGATAAATAACGGTCGGATCGGCATCCAGCTTCATGCCGATCCTCAAGCGATTGCAATAAACGCCTGCAATCATCGGTCTTTCGCTTGCCTTGCCCGTTTCCTTCTCAACGATGGATGCCAAGGTCACCATTTCGTCCGGCGACTCTACCGGACAGCCGGCGCTCCGCTTCGGCCAAAGCTCACCGATCGTCTTCGTCATGGCCTTTTGCATCCGGACCACCAACGCCGCCCGGGTCTCGCCTCTCTGGTAGCCGTAACTGTCCGGAAGCACGGACCCTTCGGCGATAAAGGGAGCAGTCCCCGCCAGATACGGATTGGCGGTAATCTTCTCGCTGACGATGATCGACGGCATTCCCTCCGTAACAGTGATCAGGCGCTGAACGGGTCGGCCGTGCTGAAGCAGGTCGAGAATTGCCGCGCCGCCCATCCCCTTCGGAATTTCGAATTCCCCGGCTTGAATCGGATCGTGCGAGCCCAGCAGACGCGCCATGACGTAGTAAGTCTTCGCGGTGCCTGGAATGGCGCCCGCTTTCTCGAGCTTGCGCGCAACGGTCCCTAGGCTCGAGCCTTCCTGGACGGTGATTGTCTGAGGGCCGGGCTTGGGTCCTGGTCCCCACCAGAGCAAATACACAATCGAGAGCGCGGCGAGCAGCAGGCCCGCCACGCCGAGCAGCAGGCGCCTCACACGGCCTTCATGATCAGCGATGCATTGGTTCCGCCAAAACCGAAGCTGTTGTTCAGCGCCGCGCGGACCGGCCTCTTCTTGGCCTTGTGAGGAACGAGATCGACTCCCTCCGTGCCTTCGTCCGGATCATCCAGGTTCAACGTGGGCGGCACAATCTGGTCCCGGATCGCGAGGATGCAGAAGATTGCCTCAACCGCTCCGGCGCCGCCGAGCAAGTGCCCGATTGCCGACTTAGTGCTGCTCATCGAAGCGCCGTGAAGGTCGTCGCCGAGCACGCGCTTGACCGCCGCCAGCTCGATCGTGTCGGCCATGGTCGAGGTACCGTGCGCGTTCACATAGTCGATGTCCTCAGGCTCAAGCCCAGCCTTCCTCAACGCCATTCGCATGGCCAGTTCCGCACCTCGGCCTTCGGGATGCGGTGCCGTCACGTGATAGGCGTCGCCGGACAGGCCATAGCCGGCAATCTCGGCGTAGATTTTCGCTCCGCGCTTCTTCGCGTGCTCATATTCTTCGAGCACAACGACGCCTGCGCCCTCGCCCATGACAAAGCCGTCGCGTGCTTTGTCATAGGGGCGGCTCGCCTGCTCCGGCCTGTCATTAAAGCTCATGTTGAGCGCCCGCGCCTGCGCGAACCCGGCCACGCCAAGCGGATTGATCGTGCTTTCGGCGCCGCCGGCCAGCATGATGTCCGCGTCGCCGTCCTTGATCATGCGCGCCGCGTCGCCAATCGAATGGGCACCGGTCGAACAGGCTGTGACGACCGAATGGTTCGGCCCCATCAGCCCATATTTGATCGAGACCTGCCCTGACGTCAGGTTGATCAGGCGGCCGTGGACAAAGTGAGGACTGACGCGGCCCGGCCCCTTTTCGGCAAGCACCAGGGATTCGCTCTCGATACCGGGCAAGCCGCCGATGCCTGAGCCGATCGAGACGCCAGCCCGCTCCTTGAGGTCGTCATCCATCTCGGTCAGCCCGGCATCTTCCAGCGCCTGCCCGGCGGCGTCGATTGCATAGACGATGAATGGATCGACCTGGCGCTGGACCTTGTGGTCGACACGCTTGTCGGGATCGAAGCCGTAAGGATGGTCCTTGGGCTTCACTTCACCGGCGATCTTTGCCTTCTGGTCGCTGGTGTCGAAGCGCGTGATCCGCGCGATGCCGCTTTTGCCGGCGATCAGGTTTTGCCACGTTGTCTCGACATCGCCGCCCAGCGGCGTCACCAATCCGAGACCTGTCACCACGACACGGCGCATCTCAATCACTCCAAATGCAACAGGCCCAAACCCGTTCGGGCTGAGCCTGTCGAAGTCCTGTAATTGTTACAACGCCCCAGGACAAAAGGGCAGCCCTTCGACAAGCTCCGGGCGAACGGGATGGTGCCGATCAGCCCTTGTTCTGGTCGATATACTCGATCGCGTCGCGAACCGTCGTAATCTTCTCGGCGGCGTCATCCGGGATTTCGACCCCGAACTCCTCTTCGAACGCCATGACCAGCTCGACAATATCAAGGCTGTCCGCCCCGAGATCGTCGATGAAGCTTGCGTCTTCAGTCACCTTGTCCGGCTCAACGCCGAGGTGTTCGACAACAATCTTCTTCACCCGATCGGCAGTCTCGCTCATGGAAAAGTTCCTCCGTTTTGCTTTTTCGCTGCCCTAGCGATGCCGTTGGCGGGCGGCAAGTGCGACCCGTATTGCTAGGAACTCGATGCGAAGCAACATTGCACTTCGTAATGAATCCCAAAGCCTCCAGATTTCTGACGCCGGGTGAGGTCGCGCTTGCGCGCACGATCTTCTTCGATGCGATCGATTATTCGAAAGTTCGCCTGTTCGAAGGGAAATGGTGGCCGTTTCATCCGCGACATGCGGCAATGGCGCCGACCGGAGACATCTGGTTTCATCCGGACGACGGCGGCTGGTCGGAAGATTTTTCGGAAGAAACGCTCGGAAGGCAGGGCTTCTTCATTCACGAACTGACCCACGTCTGGCAGACTCAGCACGGCGGGTATTTTTACCTCCCGCTCATGAGGCACCCGTTCTGCCGCTACGAGTACGAGCTGAAGTCCGAAAAACCCTTCAGGAATTACGGAATCGAGCAGCAGGCCGAGATCGTCAGGCACCGCTTCCTGGCCGATCGTGGCGGTTTCGTTACCGTTGTTCCGCCAAGGGAACTGCTTCCGTTCAGCTGAATTTTCCGCCGGCGAGTTACTTACAGCCCTGTAACAATCCTGCAACAGCTGTCGCGGGAAAGCATCGAGGAACGGCTAACCACCTTCCCGCGCTAGTGCTGTTTCATGCATATTGTCGGCGACGCAATAGAAACTTTGGGGGGTTTATCATGCGCTTTTCGTCTGCCTTGCTCATCGGCACTTCGGTCATCGCAGTCGCAATGCCGGCTGCCGCTGCCCAGACCGGGCAGGAGCAAGCGGCCCAGGCCGCAAACAACCAGCCGGCGGTCCAGGACGAGGGCGCAATCATCGTGACGGCGACCAAGCGCGCATCGACCGTGCAGGACGTCCCCTTCTCGGTGAATGCGCAGACACAGGAAGATATTGAGCGGGCGCACGCCCAGACGATCGAGGATATCAGCCGCAACGTCGCAGGCCTGACTGTCCAGAACCTGGGGCCGGGCCAGAGCCAGGTCTCCGTGCGCGGCGTCTCGGCGGGTCAGATCGTCCGCGACCAGCCGGGCGTCAAGGAGCAGGTCGGCGTCTACCTCGACGAAAGCGTCGTTTCGCTATCCTTGTTCACGCCGGACTTCGACCTGTTCGACCTGAACCGCGTGGAAACGCTGCGCGGGCCCCAAGGCACGCTGTTCGGTTCGGGTTCGGTCGGCGGAACCATCCGCTACATCACCAACCAGCCGAAGCTCGAGGCGATTGAAGGTCAGGTGGAAGGCGGCCTCAGCGTAGCCCAGGGCGGTGCCATGGGTTACAATATGAAGGGAGCCCTGAACCTCCCGATCGGTACCGTGGGCGCAGTCCGCGGCGTATTGTACGGCACGCACTACCCGGGCTTCATCGATTCCGTCGGCCCCTACAGCAAGAAGAACGTCAACGACGGCGCGCGTTACGGCGGCCGCCTGTCGATGCTGCTCGAGCCGACGCCGGAGCTTCGCATCACGCCGCGCTTCGTCTGGCAGCGGGCGAGTGCAGACGGCTTCAACCGCGAGGAATTCTACAATCTCTACGACAACCAGTTCACCACCGGCGCGGCAGGGACCGATCTCGGGAAGGGTGACCGTACCGTCTACCTGAAGATCCCGGAAAAGTTCAGGGACGAGACGACGCTGGCAGATTTGACGGCAAGCTACGATTTCGGCGGGGTCGAACTCACCTCGGTGAGCAGCTGGATGACCCGCGATATTCTCGTCAGTCGCGATGCGTCGGCCCTGACCGGCTCAGTCAGCGTTGATCTCAATTATCTTCCGGCCGGCATCAACCTGGCGTCGAACCTTCGGGATACGACGAAGCTGGACCAGAAAACTCAGGAGCTGCGACTCGGATCGACTGGAGCCGGAGCCTTCCAATGGGTCTTCGGTGGCTTCTACAGCCATGTCGATCGCACATATCATCAGCGTTTGCCGACTCCAGGCTATGATTTCTTCACCGACCTCAGGTTCGGTGCAGGAACCTCCGCCGCGGTCGACAACGGCTTCAACCTCGTCGACAACCCCTACCACGCCGATCTTCCCTACGTGATCAAGCAGAAGGCGCTGTTCGGCGAGGCGAGCTACAAGTTCAGCCAGTTCAAGATCACCGGCGGCGGCCGCTGGTATGACTTCAACGAGCACCGCCGTTTCCATTCCGGCGGACTTTTCTCCAACGGCGACGACCGCACCGACGAGACCAGCTCGAACGGCTTCAGCCCACGCGGGATTGCCAGTTGGGAACCCAATCGGA
>Ga0207683_10000425_pt1 | contig 38973 bp, 33 predicted proteins | sample KBSM73metaG_FD_184333 | JGI IMG/M metagenome (GOLD analysis project Ga0207683, IMG submission 184333) | Miscanthus rhizosphere microbial communities from Kellogg Biological Station, Michigan, USA - KBS M7-3 metaG (SPAdes) (version 2) | ecosystem: Host-associated > Plants > Roots > Rhizosphere >... | reverse complement strand
GTCGCCCATCCCGTCGCCGTTCCCGTCGAAGAACCCGCGCACGTGGATCTCGTAGAAGACCGCGTGCTTGAACCACAGCGGGTCCGACTCGAACCAGTGTCCCGCTTCGCTCACCGGCGCACGTGGAGGACGTGGGACTGGCCCGGCCCGAGGCGGACGTAGTTGCGCCCGATCCGCCACGCGTGGTTCTCGTCGGCGAGCAGGTCGCGGACGGTGAACGCCGGCGGCAGGCCGAGCGCGGCCGGGATCACCGTCACGCCCTCCTGCGGGTGGCGCGGGTCGAGGTTGACGACCACGAGCAGGTCGTCCTTCGCGTACGCGATCAGCTGCTCGTTCTCGGTCTCGAGCCAGCGCAGGTTCTCGAGCCGCTGCAGCGCCGCGTGCTCGCGCCGGATCGCGTTCAGCTTCTGCACGAGCGGAAGCAGCTCGCCGTCGAGCTTCCGTTCCTTCGCCTCGTACTTCTCCGAGTCGAGGTACTCCTCGCTGCCGGCCGCGGCCGGCACGTTCTCGCACGACTCGAAGCCGGAGTAGATCCCGTAGCTCGGGCTCAGCGTGGCGGCGAGCACGAGCCGCGCCTCGAACGCGGGCCGCCCGCCGCGCTGCAGGTACTCGTGGAGGATGTCCGGCGTGTTCGCGAAGAAGTTCGGCCGGAGGAAGAGCGACCAGTCGAGCAGCTGGCCCATCAGCTCGTAGAGCTCGCCCTTCGTGTTCTTCCAGGTGAAGTACGTGTAGGACTGCTGGAAGCCGGCCTTGCCGAGGGTCGTCATCATCGCCGGCCGCGTGAACGCCTCGGAGAGGAGCACGATCTCCGGCTCGCGCGCGCGTACCTCCGAGATCAGCCACTCCCAGAACGGCACCGGCTTCGTGTGCGGGTTGTCGACGCGGAAGACGCGCACGCCGCGCTCGACCCAGAAGAGCATCGCGTCGCGCAGCGCGTTCCAGAGGCCTTCCCGGTCCTCGGTGTCGAAGTTGACGTTGTAGATGTCCTGGTAGCGCTTGGGCGGGTTCTCTGCGTACTTGAGCGTCCCGTCGGGCCGCCGGTGGAACCACTCCGGATGCTCCTTCAGCCACGGGTGGTCGGGTGAGGTCTGGATCGCGTAGTCGAGCGCGATCTCGAGCCCGTGCTCACGCGCGCGCGAGACGAGCCGCTCGAAGTCGGCCTGCGAGCCGAGCTCCGGGTTGATCGCCGTGTGGCCGCCCTCGGCGCCGCCGATCGCCCAGGGGCTGCCGGGGTCCTCGGGCCCCGCGGCCAGCGCGTTGTTGCGTCCCTTGCGGTTCGTCTCGCCGATCGGGTGCACCGGCGGCAGGTAGAGGACGTCGAACCCGAGCTCGGCGAAGCGCGGCAGCAGCTTCTCGACGCCCGCGAAGCCGCCCCACGAGCGCGGGAAGAGCTCGTACCAGGCGCCGAAGCGCGCGAGCTGGCGGTCGACCTCGAGGTAGAGCGTCTGCGAAGCCGTCTTCTCGAGCTTCTGGTTCGGCTCGGCCGCGAGCGCCTCCTCGACGGTCAGCTCGTCGCGGCGAAGCAGCAGCGCGCCCTCCGCGAGCTCGGACGAGAGCTCCCGCTGGCCGCCCTCGACCTTGCGCCGCAGCTCCCACTGGAACGACGCGACCGGGTCGACCCAGGCCTCGATCCGGTACGACCAGCGCCCGCTCGCGTCCGGCGTGAATGAGGCGGCGAAGCGATCGTTGCCGAGGTCGTCCATCGGCTCGTCACGCCATCGAGTCGCGCCCGGCGGCTTGACGCGCAACGCCGCGCCGAGCACCTCGTGGCCGTCCCGGAAGACGGTCGCCGAGACGCGCACCTCGTCGCCGACGCACGCTTTGGCACCGAAGCGGCCGCAGTCGACGACCGGCTCGATACCCAGGATCTGGATGCGGGAGGCCATGCTTCGCTTCGTCTCCGTTTCGAATGCCTCGGAACCGTAAACAGCGCCCAGTGCTCCGCGAGCGATCCAGCGGCGTGCTGCTGCATCCAACCTCGCTGCCGGGAGGGCGGCTCGGCGAGGAGGCGTACCGCTTCGTCGACTGGCTGGCGGCAGCCGGGCAGTCGTGGTGGCAGGTGCTGCCGCTCGGCCCGCCGGACGCATACGGCTCGCCCTACAACGCCCGCTCGGCGTTCGCGGGGTCGACAGGCCTGCTGGCCGGGCCGCGCGCGCCGGTCACCGAGGACGAAGTCGAGGACTTCGTCGCGCGTCATCCCTATTGGGCCGGGGAGTGGGCGTCGTTCGAAGCACGCGGCGCCTTGGCCGGGCAGGTGCGGTTCGAGCGCGAATGGTCGGAGCTGCGCCGCTATGCGGCACGCAAGGGCGTGCGGATCTTCGGCGACCTGCCGATCTACGTCTCCGCCGCCGGTTCCGACCTCGCGGCGCACCCGGAGCTGTTCACGACGAAGGAGGTGGCGGGGGCGGCTCCCGATCACTACAGCAACGTCGGCCAGCACTGGGGCAACCCGCTCTACCGCTGGGACGTCGCGCGCGCCGAGGGCTACCGCTGGTGGATCGAGCGCTTCCGGCGGACATTCGAGCTGTTCGACCTGACCCGGATCGACCACTTTCGAGGTTTCGTCGCGTACTGGGCCGTCTCGCCGCGCGCCAAGACGGCGAAGGACGGCCGCTGGCGGCGCGGCCCGGGAATCGAGCTGTTCGAGGCCGCGCGGCGCGAGCTCGGGGAGCTGCCGCTCGTGGCGGAAGACCTGGGCAGGATCACGCCGCCGGTCTATGCGCTGCGCGACCGGCTCGGGCTGCCGGGGATGGTCGTGATGCAATTCGCCATCAGGCCCTGGCGCACGAATCCCCACCGCCTGGAGAACCACCGCGAGAACCTGGTCGTCTACACGGGCACCCATGACCACAACACCGCCGTCGGCTGGTGGGAGACGCTGCCCGCGTCAACCCGCCGCCGCACCGGCCTCGATCCCCGCGATCCCGCCTGGTCGCTCATCGAGCTCGCCTTCTCCTCCCGCGCGCGCCTCGCGATCGTGCCCGCGCAGGACGTGCTCTCGCTCGGCGCGGAGGCGCGCTTGAACACGCCCGGCCGCAGCGACGGCAACTGGCGCTGGCGCCTGCGCCGCGGGCAGCTGACGGACGAGCTCGCATCGCGACTGCGCGAGGCAACGGCCTCGTCCGGCCGCCTCCTGTCGTAATCACCCGATGCGGGTGGTGCGCGGCCGCGGCGCCGATGCGAGCCTCGCCGGGTGGTGCCGTTGCTCAAGCAGGCTCGGGCAGGGGTCGCCCTCCTGCTGGTCGCACTCGTGGGGTTCACGCTCGGCGGCTGCGGGGGCGGCAACGGCGGCGCGATCGGCTCGCTCAGCGTGACCCTGACGCGAACGGTCCCGACGCGGACGGTGACCACGACGACGCCCGGCGTGACGACCACGCAGACGGTGCCGGCGCCGGTCGAGACGACGGCGACCGAGTCGTCGTCGAGCGGCACGCCGTGGGGCTGGATCATCCTCGGGGTCGCGCTCGCACTGGCGTTGTTGCTCGGCCTGCTCCTCTGGCGCCGGCACCGGGCCGGCGCTGCCGACTGGGGCCGTCAGACCGCCGAGTTCAACCGCCGCGTCCTGGTCGCGCTCGACGACGTGCTCGCCAAGGGCTCGGTCGTGACCGGTCAGATCGAGGCCCTCGCCTCCGAGGCACGCGCGTTCGAGGCACGCGCGCCCGACGACCCGTCTCGAGCCGCCGCGAGCGGCGTCCGCGCGAAGCTCGACGAGCTCGCTTCCGGCCTCGAGACGGACCGCTCGCTCCGTCTCTCGACGCCGCCGCCGACCCAGGAGCAGCTCGCCTACTCGACGGCGCTGATCCGCCAGCAGGCCGAGGAGCTGCAGGGCACGATCCGGCCACCGGAGCCAGGTCAAGGCTCTGGGTGGCCGACGCGCTGACGCTCAGCCGTCAGCCTCGAGTCGAGCCCGCCAGCAGGTGAAGTGCGTCCGGACGTAGGGGCGCCGAAAGCCGAGCCGGGCGAAGTTCGGGTACGCCGGCGTGTCCATACCCTCGGACGCCGCCTCGATGTCGGCGATGAACGTCCTCACGCCGGCTACGAGGCCGTCCTCGACGATGCGGGCGCAGATCGAGGCGTCGGGCTCGTAGTCGTCTGTGCCGAGCCCCGGAACGGGGCCGTCCATGCCGAGCCACGCGACACCGTCCGGCCCGACGAACATGCCGCGCGCCGCAACGATCTCGGCGCCCTCGCGCGCGACGTACTGGTGCCACCCGGGCCGGCCGATCAGCCGCTGCAGCCACGGCCCGGTCTCGAGCCGGTAGACGCGCTGCAGGAACCCGGCCCACTCGTCGGCGGTCCCCGCCTCGACGCGTTCGACCTCGTACGCCTTCGGGACGTCGAGCGCGCGGCGTGCGTCCCGGACGATCCGGTCCTGCCGGTCGAACGGCTCGAGCCCGCGCGAGCGCAGCAGCTCCTCGTAGCCCTCGGGCAGGCACTGCGGCATCGACTTGACGAGGAACATGTCGATCCCGGCCCGCTCCCAGACGCCGAGGATCTCGTCGAGCTGCTCCGGTTGCGCCGACTCGAGCACGCCGAGCCCGATCGAACGGCTGAAGTACCGGCGGCCCGTCGCCGCCCAGCGGATGACCAGCGTCTTGCCGACGCGGATCGTCCCGACCCCGGCCTCCTCGGCCCATTCCCGTGGGGCCGCGGCGTACAGGTCCTCCCACGCGCGCGCCTCGGCCGCCTCGATCGTCGCAGCCTCGGCAGCCGAGACGGGCGAGTTGTCCATCTCGTGGACCACCTGTCTGGACGTCACGTCCGGAACCTATTCCTCGAGCAGGCAGCCGTCGAGCGGCTCACCTAGCGCGCTACGCTCGGCCGCGTGGCGGCGGCAGTGGTCACGATGGACTTCACCGCGGGCGACAACGCCGTCCTCGCCGCGCTCCTCGCCGCCGGCCTCCTCCTGCTGGTGGCGTCGCAGTTCGTCCGGGTCCCGTACCCGATCATGCTCGTGCTGGGCGGGCTGGCGATCGCCTTCATCCCCGGCATGCCGACAGTTCAGCTCGCGCCGAATCTCGTGCTCGTCGCGGTGCTGCCGCCGCTCCTCTACGGGTCGGCCTTCTTCACCTCGCTCCGGGAGTTCCGGGCGAACCTGAAGCCGATTCTGCTGCTCGCGATCGGGCTCGTGCTGATCACGATGGTTGCAGTCGCGGCGGCCGCACATGCCGTCATCCCCGGGCTCGGCTGGTCGGGCGCGTTCGTCCTCGGCGCGCTCGTGTCACCGACCGACCCGACAGCCGCCACCTCGATCGCCCAGCGCCTCGGCCTGCCGCGGCGCCTGATCTCGTTGATCGAGGGCGAGAGCCTCGTCAACGACGGCACCGCGCTCGTCGCGCTCAAGTTCGCCGTCGCCGCAGTCGTGACCGGGAGCTTCTCGCTGGCGCAGGCGACCGGCGACTTCGCGCTCAACGTGGCCGGCGGGATCGCGGTCGGGCTCGCCGTCGGCTATTTGATCCGCCAGCTGCGGAGTCGCGTCGAGAACCCGCCGGTCGAGATCACGATCTCCCTGCTCAGCGGCTACTTCGGCTACCTGCCTGCGCGCGCCCTCGGAGTGTCGGGCGTGATCGCCGCGGTGACCGTCGGCATCTACATGGGCTGGCACACGCCGGAGCTGACGAACGCCCAGGTGCGCCTCCAGGGCGTAGCGGTCTGGGAGGTCGTGTTCCTGATCCTGAACGCCTTGCTCTTCGCGCTCGTGGGGCTGCAGCTGCCGTCGCTCGTGAACGCGCTCTCCGCCCACTCGACGATGGAGCTGGTCGGCTACGTCGCCCTCGTCTGCGCCGTCGTGATCGGAGCCCGGTTCGTCTGGGTCTTCTCGAGCGGCTTCGTCGGTCATGCCCTGAGCCGAGGGTTCAGACGCGAGGATCCCGCGCCGTCGTGGGCGTCGAAGACGGTGCTCTCCTGGTCCGGCATGCGCGGCGCCGTCTCCCTTGCCGCCGCGCTTGCCCTCCCGCTGACGGTCGACTCGGGCGCCTCGTTCCCGAACCGCGGCCTGATCATCTTCCTCACCTTCAACGTCATCCTCGTGACGCTCGTCCTCCAGGGCCTGACGCTGCCCGGGCTGATCCGCGTGCTCGACCTCGAGGACGACGGGCTCGCGGACAAGGAGGAGGCGAAGGCGCGCATCTACGCCGCACAGGCCGCGATCGACCGCCTGGGCGAGCTCGAAGGCGAGGACTGGGTGCGGGAGGACACGGCCGAACGGCTGCGGGGCCTCTACAGCTTTCGCCAGAACCGCTTCCGGGAGCGGTTCAACCCGGACGGGGACGGCTCGATCGAGGACCGCTCCCAGTCCTATCAGCGCCTGCTGCGAGAGCTCATCGACGCGGAGCGGGACGCCGTGGAGGAGCTGCGCCGCGAGCGGCGGATCGACGACGAGGTGTGGCGCCGCGTCGTCCGCGACCTCGACCTCGAGGAGTCGCGGCTCGACGCATGACGAGGCGCGTCGTCACGCCGGAGCAGGCCCGGCGGATCGCGGTGCGGGCGCAGCTGCTCGACGAGTCGGCCACGACCGTGCTCGACACGGTCCGTGCGCTCGGCTTCCTGCAGCTGGACCCGATCGCGACGGTCGCGACGCCGCAGCAGCTCGTCCTCTTCAGCCGGCTCGGCTCCTATGACCCCGATGAGCTCGACCTCCTGCTCTGGGAGGAGCGAAAGCTGTTCGAGTACGACGCCTTCGTCTACCCGGTCGAGGAGTTGCCGGTCCAGCGCGCGCGGATGGCGAAGTTCCGCCGCGGCGGCAAGCTGAAGCGCGACGAGTGGATCCGCGACTACATACGCACGAATGCGCGCTTCCGCCGGCACGTGCTGAGGGAGCTCGAGCGGAACGGGCCGCTCCTGTCGCGCGACTTCGAGCACGACCTGATGCCGCCCGGTGAGGATCACCGGTGGTGGGGCCGCCGGCAGTCGCGGCTGATGTTCGACATCCTTGCCGCCCGCGGCGAGATCGCCGTCGCCGGCCGCGTCGGCAAGCTCCGGCTCTGGGACCTCGGCGACCGTGTGTACGGCGACGGGGACGCGCTGCCGTGGCGCGAGGCCGAGCGCGAGCTCGACCGACGCAGGCGCCGGACGCTCGGGGTCTGGCTCGAGCGCGGCGAGTGGATCGCACACCCCGACGTCAGCGACGAGCCGGTGCCCGACCGCGCCGTGCTGCTCTCGCCCTTCGACCGCCTGATCCACGACCGCAAGCGCGCCGAGGCGCTGTTCGACTTCTACTACCGGCTCGAGATGTACGTCCCGAAGGCGAAGCGAGAGTACGGCTACTACGTCCTGCCGCTGCTCGTCGGCGACCGCGTCGTCGGGCGCGCTGAGCCGCGTTTCGACCGCAAGGCGGGGACGCTCGAGCTACTCGGCGCCTGGGGCGACACCTCGCGGCTCGACGAGGCGCTCGAGCCGCTCGCGCGGTGGCTCGGGGCTACGGCGACGCCGCGAGCGTGACCGGGACGCGAACCTCATGGGGTGGCTTGCCCGTGCCGGCCGCGTCGTCGTCGTGCACGACGATCGTCCCGGGTTGTGCGCTGGCGACCTTGTAGGTCACCGGCACCGAGAAGCTGCCGGCGCAGCCTGTGCCGCAGGTCGCGGTCGTGAACGTCTTGCCGACGATCCGGTCGTGAGCGTCGTGGACCTCGACGGTGACGTTCGCCTCGAACACGTTCGCCGTGCCCGAGACCGTCACCGGGCTCGTCACCTGTTCGCCGTTCGCGGGCTTCTCGACCGTAATCGCAGGGAGCAGGTCGACGTAGTCGGAGCGGCCGACCGGATGGTCCAGCACGATGCCCTCGCTCGAGAAGACGTTGACCGGCGAGCCGTCGAGGCGGAACAGCACCTTCTGCACGGTCGGAAACTGCGTCAGCGTGTAGACGACCTGGGCGAGCCGCATCTGCATGGAGCGCGAGCCGGCGCCGGACTGGAACTCCGACGTGAGGTCGACGGTCGCGACGCCGTTGTGGATCCCGATCCCGATCAGCTTCGTTCCCGGGGGTACGGCGCTGGCCAGACCCGTCAGGCGCTCGTCCGAGGTCGGACCGTCGAGCAGTGAGTTCACCGCGGCCGTCGCGACGAGCTGCGTCGGCTGATGCGTCCTGTGGACGCCGACGAGACCGTTGTCACGGGCGAACCAGACCTGTAGCGAGAGCAGTGTCGGCACCTTGCCTGTCTGCTCCTTCACGGTCGTGGTCTGGGGCCGTGGGCTACCGAGCGAGACCGCGTTCTCCGAGCCGCAGCCGGCGGCGGCAACAGCCAGTGCGCCGCCGCCGAGTGCGAGAGCCGCGAATGCGAGGAGCTTCTTCACGCTTCGACTGATGATGGTCCGCCCACGAGACGGCTGTGTAACGGTTTCGTCACGGTTGGTACTGCTGCTCGAGCGAGACGACCGGGTTCGGGTACTGCGTTCCGACGCGGATCCAGAAGGCGTAACCGGCTGTCCGCCCCAGCAGCGGACGGTGCTTCGGGTTCTTGCCTTTGACGATCTGCGCCAGCTCGGCGACCGAGATCGAAACGGGCGAGATGTGCTGAGTCCCCGAGAGGAGAATGGTCACTCGGGCGTCACGCCGGACGGCGAACGTCAAGAGCTTGTGGCTCTCGTCGACGACGTAGTTGTCGTTCGGGACCGGCTTGCACCCGCAAGCGCGCTCCGCCGCCAGACCGGTGAGGAGCCAGGCAGGGTCGAACTGCATCACGAAACGGTGGTTCTTCTGCGTGATCGACCTGATGTGGCCGTAGAGCGGGCCCTGGGACGGGCTCGACTGGTTCGCGGCGACGAGCGCCGAGGCACCTGCTGCCGCCGCCACGGCGGTAACGAGGGCGATGATGAAGACCTTCACGGGGACGCCTCCTTTTCTCGATGGCGCCCCGCAGCCTGCTCGCGCTAGGAAACACCCCCGTCACGGGCGGGTAACGGTTTCGACACGGGCAGTCGAAGCGTGAAGTTGCTCCCTCTGCCGGGCTCGCTTTCGACACCGATCTCGCCGCCGAGCAGGCGCGCATTCTCCTGCGCGATCGCCAGCCCGAGACCCGTGCCCGCCCCGCTGCGGGCGGCGTCGGCCTTGTAGAAGCGCTCGAACAGATGGGGCAAGTGCTCCGGCGCGATTCCGGGCCCGTCGTCGACCACTTCCACGACCGCCTCGCCGTCGTGCTGCGCAAGCCGCACCGAGACCCCGGAGGCGCCGTGCTCGAGCGCGTTGTCGACGAGGTTCGCGACGATGTGCTCGAGGCGACGCGGGTCGCTCGTAACCGTCAGCCCGTTGCCGTCGAGCTGCACGCGCTCCTCCCAGCCGCGCCCGCGCAGCGTGGCCGCGACGAGCGCCGCGACGTCGACGTCCTCCGCGTGGACGCTCTCGACGCCGGCGTCGAAGCGGGAGATCTCCATCAACTCCTCGACGAGGCGGCGCAGGCGACCGACGTCTCCAATCAGGAGCTCTGCGGGGCGGCGCGACTCAGGAGGCATTCGGTCGAGGTGCTCAGCAAGCAGCGAGGCCTCGCCGACGAGCGCCGTCAGCGGCGTGCGCAGCTCGTGCGCCACATCCGAGGTGAACCGCCGCTCTCGCGCCTGCGCCGCGGAGAGCGCGGCGATCTTGGCCTCGAGCGCGGCAGCCATCTCGTTGAACGCCTGCGCCCAGGCGCCGAACTCGTCCTGCCCCTCGACCGGCAAGCGCGTCTCGAGCAGGCCCTCCGCGAGGGAATGCGCAGCCTCGCTTGCACGCGCGACCGGCCGCAGCGTCCCTCGCGCCAGGACGACGCCGGCCAGCGCTGCGAGGAGGACGAGGATCCCCACGCCGCCGAGCAGGATGTTGCGCAGCTGTGCCAGCTCGTGCCAAAGGCTGTCCTCAGAGAAGAAGAAGTACAGGCGGGTGCCGGCGGCCGCCGGCGAGCCCGTGACGAGGTAGTGCTGGCCGGCGATCGTCGTGCGCTGGTAGCCGAGATTCCCATGTTCCACCACCCCGCGAAGCGCCGCCGGCACCGCGTTCAGCGTGACCTGCGGGCCCGAGAGGTAGACATGCCCGTCGCGGATCGCGACCGTCTCGAAGTCGCCGCGGCTCCGGTACGCCTGCACGAGGTCGTTCGCGCCGGTCGAGCGGAACGCGTGAGCGACCTCGAGGTTGCGGCGCGTCTGCGTGACGCTCGAGTCGACGGAGTCCGCGAGCAGGTTGTGGCGGACGACGAAGTAGGAGCCGGTCCCAAGCGCTGCCGCCGAGAGCCCGACCGCGAGGGCAAACGTGATCGTGAGGCGCCGCCGGAACCCGCCGGCCGCGATTCCCTGTCCGCGACGCATCAGCCCGCGTCGAAGCGGTATCCGACTGCGCGCACCGTCTTGATCAGTGCAGGGTGCTTCGGGTCGTCCTCGACCTTTGCGCGAAGTCGCTGGACGGCGGCGTCGACGAGCCGCGAGTCGCCGAGGTAGTCGTAGTTCCAGACGAGCTCGAGCAGCAGGTCACGAGTGAAGACCTGCTTCGGCCGACTCGCGAGCTGGTGCAGAAGCCGGAACTCGGTCGCCGTGAGGTTCAACTCCTCGTCACCCTTCCTGACGCTGAACCCAGCAGGGTCGATCTCGAGCCCGCCCGCGGTGATGGTGGCGTTGCCGTCACCTGTCGCGGGGCCGGCCCGGCGGAGGACCGCCTTGACCCGCGCGACGAGCTCCGGCAGCTCGAAGGGCTTCGTGATGTAGTCGTCCGCTCCAAGCTCGAGCCCGACCACGATGTCGTGCAGCTCGCTCCTGGCCGTGAGCATCACGATCGGCGTGCCGCTGTCGCGACGGATCTCGCGGCAGACCTCGAAGCCGTCGAGCGACGGCAGCATCACGTCGAGCAGGACGAGGTCGACGCCGCCCTCCCGGAAGCGCGCAAGACCCTCGCGGCCGTCGCCGACAGCGGTGATACGCAGCCCGGCCTGCTCGAGGCCGAGCGTCGCCACCTCGCGGATGGAGGCATCGTCCTCCACGAGCAGCACGTGCTCGTCCACGCACGAAGCCTAGGACGAAGACCGGCTCGAGGGAAACGGGGCGCCGGCGGTTGCCGGCGCCCCGTAGTCGTCGAGCCCTACTTCAGCTTGAACCGCGCGGTGTGCATCGTCCCGTCGACGAGCAGCACCTGCAGCTCGCGGCACGTCCCGCTCCAGGCGGCCTGCGTCTTCCAGACGTAGGTGTACTGGTTCGAGACCGGGTCGTACTGCAGCCCGCTGCCGCCGGCCGGGCTCGTCGGCACCGGCGGCCCGATCGGCGCGCCGGTCGTGCAGTTGATCTGCACCGAGACCGGGTAGCCGGCGGCGAAGATGCCAAGCCCGCGGTCGCCGCCGAGGCTGAACTTGATCGGCACCGCACTCCCTGCGTTCGCCGAGTTCAGCCCGGAGTTGGAGATCGGCGGGAAGAAGCCGGTGAACGGCCACGTGATCGCGAAGTTCGCATTCGAGACGTCGAAGAAGATGTTGCCGACGGCCTCGATCTTCACGCGTGCGTGCGTCGTGCCGAGCATCGGGAGCGTCACCGCCTCCGAGCCGTCGTTCGGCGTCGAGTTGGCGAGCACGTACGGGTAGGTGTGCCCGTCGTCGACCGACAGGCTGATCTTCACGTCGGTCGCGTTCACGGGTGCGGCGTCCGTGCCGGCCTTGTCCCACGTGATCGTCTGCGTCGACCCACCCGGCAGGGAGACGGCGGTGTTCGGGTAGGTGACGAGGAACGGCCCCGTTCCGCTCGCGAGCAGGACGGTTGTGTCGGCCGAGTTCGTGCCGCCCCGCAGGTCGCGGGCGGTGAAGCGGAAGTGCAGCGACAGCGGGCTCGCGTTCACTCCCGCGAACCCGACGTAGTCGCTCGTCGGCAGGAACTCCGCGAAGCACTCAGTCACTGCCTGCGGCACCGGCGGCGCGATCGGCCCGGTCGGGCAGCTGCCCGTGTCCGCGTTGGTGTTGTTGTCGAGGATCTGCTGCAGGTCGGGGAAGACCCGCGTCGGATCGTTGGTGAGGTGGTTCTCGCCCGGCGAGTCGTACATCAGCGACGCGTCGTCGCTGATCTGGCCGGACACCGGGAACATCGCGAACAACGGCCCGTTCGTCTTCGTGTTGCTCATGAGGGCCGTGCCGGCCGCAGCGCCGCGGTCGTTCTGCTCCCACGAGTAGACGAGGTTGTCGCCGTCGGCGTCCGTCGCGCCGCCGGTGAGGGCGAACGGCGTCCGCAACGGGATCGTGTACTGGGCCGGCGCCGTGACGGCCGGAATCGAGTCGCCGGTCGGCGTGACGATGCCCTTGTTGTCGACCGCGCCGCCCTTGTCGGTCTCGCCGACGAAGCCGGACGTGGTCGCGCTGAAGTTGCCGAGGCCAACCAGGAACGGGACGTTCGTCGCGGCGAGCGTGCCGCCGAACGTCATCTGGAAGCCGGTGTTGTTGAGAGCGCCGCCGCCGAAGCCGGCGATCGTCACCGTGGCTCCCGCCGGGAGGATCGGCAACAGCGCTGCCTGGATCCCGGCGGTCGTGTAGTTGACGCCGTTCACGATCGGCGCCGAGGTGCCGCCGTTGTAGCTGAGCGTGAACGAGTCGTTCGCGCCGCCGTGGTTCGTCTCCTCGACCGAGGCGAAGCAGCCTCCGCAGCTGAGGTTGACGAGCGCCGCACTCGGAACGTCGATGCCGGCCGAGGCGCCGCCGTAGGTGATCGTGAAGCCTGTCGAAGCCAAGCCGGTGACGGTGACGGTGCCCGCGAAGCCCGCGATCGCGTTGATCGCGTTCTGCACATTCGTCGCCGTGTAGGCCTGGCTCGTGCCGCCGATGACGGCCGAGTCGTTGCCGCCGATCCGCACCTGGAACGGCGAGCTGTACGTCACGGTGCCGCCACCGGCGCTGGGAAGCCCGGCGGTCGGGTTCGTGTAGGTGAACGAGCGCGGCGACGGCACCGAGGCGACGGTGAAGGTGCCGTTGTAGCCGGCGTTCCCCGCGCCGGTGATCACGACGATGTCGCCAACCGACCGACCGTGTGCCGCGGCGGTATGGACGGTCACGGTGTTGCCGGACTCGGTCAGGCCCGGCACTGCGAGCGTGATCGTGCCGCCGCCCGAGCGGGCGAGCCCCGAGATCGGGTTCGTGTAGGTGAACGACCGCGTCGACGGGACCGAGGTCACCGTGAACGTGCCGTTGTAGCCGGCGACGGCGACGCCCGAGATCGTCACGACGTCACCCGGCTGGAGCGTGTGCGTCGGGCCCGCGGCGCCGGTCGCAATCGTGACCGTGTTGCCGTCCTCGGTTGCGCCGCCCAGCTGCGTCGCACTGGGGACGGCGCCGATCACCACCGTCAGCGGCTGGATCGTCGAGGCCTGCTGGTAGCCGGGCCCGAAGGTGACCTGCTGGACCTCGCTGCCGCCGCCGAAGTGGCGGAGCGAGGCGGTCTGCACCTCGTTGATCGCGGCCTGGTTGCTCGACGTGTAGGTCGAGATCTCCTGCTGGCTGCGCTCCGAGAAGTAGGGGTCGCTGTGCCGCTGGAGGTCGTCGGTCAGGCAGATGCCCGCGTAGGCCATGATCGAGGAGCCGCTGCCCGGCTCGACCGAGGTCGCCGGGTTGCGGTTGCCGCCCGAGCAGTTCAGCTGGTTGCCGTTGAAGGGATGGTTGCCGCTGAACTGGTGGCCCATCTCGTGGGCCACGTAGTCGATCGCGTAGAAGTCCCCGATCGGGGTCGGGATGCCCGTGCAGCCGCCGGCCTTGTTCGAGCGTCCGACGACGCCGAGGTTCGCCACGCCGCCGCCGGGCTGGCCCAGGGCCAGGTGCCCGACGTCGTAGTTCGATGCCCCGATGATCTGGCCGATCACGAAGCGCGCGCGCGTCGTGCTCGAGCAGCCGGTCACCTGCGCCTGCGTGAAGCACGCCGCCGCGCCGCACGGCCCGTTCGGGGCGGTGGCGGCGTCCCACGTGTTCAGGTTCAGCAGGTCGTTGTTGGTGATCAGCTGCATGCGGATCGAGAGGTCGTCCTGGTACACCTGGTCGACCCGGTTCATCAGCGCGACCTTGGCCGCCGTCACGTTCGCCGGCCCGCCGACGAAAGCGGCGTAGCCGGGGTCGGTGATCAGCGCGAGCCGGTAGGTGCGCAGCACGTCGCCGGTAGGCGGATCGGTGGTCGGGTCGTCTGCGCGGACGACCTGGTAGCTCTCGGTCGCCGACGTGGTGCCGTCGTCGGCGCTGATGATGTGCGTGTCGAGGTTCCCGTCCGGGTCGGCGACGAACGTCGCCTTGAACGAGCCGGAGTCGTCGGCCTGCGCGTCGACGCTGCGCGAGGCGAAGGTGTCGTCCGCGCTCGAGACCGTCAGCGTGACGTCCGCACCGGCCCCGAAGCCGCTGCCGCTGACCGTCACGGTGTCGTCCGGGTGGTAGTAGCCCTGGTCGACGGACAGCTCGCCGCCCTGCGCGTCGCGCTCCACGAATGGGTAGCCGCCGCGGAGCTGCTGCCCGAAGTAGCTGACGTAGAAGCTCGGGTTGTTGCGCAGGTACGGGTCGATGTACCAGCCGCCGTTCGGAGAGCGAATCGAGGCATGGAAGCCGATCGGGCTCAGGTCGGCCGCGATCGTGGCGGCCGGGTCGTCGATCCCGACGCCGCTGTAGGTCCTGATCCCCGGATGCTTGCGCGCGAGCCCGGGCGACATGATCGCCGAGCGTGCGAGCGCGAAACGCTGGAAGCGCCCGTCCGGGCCGGGGAGCGAAACGACGGCCGGATGGAAGCGGGCCGCGCGCGTGAACTCCGCCGGCGCCGTCGCCAGCACGCGATGGAGTGCCCCTCGGTTCAGGCTGTACGGGTGAACCTGTTTGACGCTGAGCTCGAGTGCAGGCCTCGCCTTGACCCTGGTCGCCGTCCGCAACGGCGTCTGACGCCAGAACGAGCGTGTGTGGTGCGTGTCCGGGAACGCGTGCCGCTTGGCGCCTGCCGCCGCCGGCAGTACGACCGCGATCAGGGCCGCGAACACGAACAGGGCCGCGATTCCTCCTGCAACGCGCACGCGCGGCGAGCCGCCGTGCAGGCGCAGCGTCCTCTTCGTCATCTCGATTCTCCCCTCGGGTGGCTAACCAGCTCCGGCCGACCGCTTCCCGGCCGTTCGTAGTAGCCGATCCTCGACCAACGCGCTTCCGCATGTCAAGCGTTCGCGACAACTCTGCGCCGAAAGCCGCACGCGCGGCGGGAGCTCGGCCGGAACGCCGGTATCGGTGGGGCGCAACCGATCGAGAGGAGATCTCATGCGTTCCACCGCACGACGCGTCGCGCTCGTCGCGCTGCCTCTGGCCCTCGTCGCCGGCGTCGCCTTCGCCGCGCAGCCCGGAGCCCCGCGCGTCACGAGCGCCGTCATCAACGCGTGCGTGAAGAAGAGCTCGGGCTCTGTCCGGGTCGTCAAGTCGTCGAGCTCGTGCAGGAAGGGCGAGTCGGCGCTCGCCTGGAACCGCCAGGGTCCCGCCGGCTCCCGCGGGGTGAACGGCTCGGCAGGCCCTGCCGGCCCGGCAGGAATCGCCGGTACGAAAGGCGACGCCGGTGCGCGGGGTCAGACCGGCCCGGCTGGTCAGGCCGGTCCGAAGGGCGACGCCGGGCCCGCGCTGCCGTCGCTCGAAGCCCTGAACGGCGTGGGCTGCCATCTCGCAGGCTCGCCCGGGACGGCCTCGCTCACGTACGACGCGGTAGGAGTGGCGACGCTGAAGTGCGTGGCATCCGGCGGCGGCTCGGCCGCCGAGATCCGCGTGAACGAGTTCATGACCGGCTCGACGGGAGCCGCGTCCAACGAGTTCGTCGAGCTCGTCAACGCGGGCTCGACCGCGGCGGACGTCGGCGGGTTCAAGGTCGCCTACCGCGCCTCGGCCGGGGCCAGCGACATCTCGCTCGCGACGATCCCGGCCGGCACGAGCATCCCGGCCGGCGGCTTCTACCTGCTCGCCGGGAGCGGCTACCTCGGCTCGCACGCGCCCGACCAGACGTTCTCGACCTCGATCTCCGCGACGGGCGGCGGCATCGCGGTGCGCGACAGCGGCGGCGTGATCCTCGACTCCGTCGGCTACGGCGACGCCACGAACGCCTTCGTGGAGGCGCACCCCGCCACGGCGCCGCCTGCGACGGCGGCCCCGGGCTCGAGCTCGAACCGCATCCCCGACGGCCACGACACGAACGACAACTCGGCCGACTACTCGGTCAGCGCCACGCCCAGCCCCGGCGCGGCGAACCACTAGGAACCATGCGGGCGGCGCTGCCTCGCGGCGCCGCCCGCCAATCACTCCAACGGGGCATGCTCGGCCCCGAAAGCCGCACCGATACTGGGTCAGCGAGGTTGTGTCCTCGCATGGCGTTTGTAAATGCGGAAACTGCGGCGATTGGTCTCATCGAACAGCACACCCTGGAGCGGTCACTGTCTCCCGAGCTCATGCTCGTGGATTCCGAGCTGGCCGAACGCGCCCGTGCACTCCTGCGCGAGCCGGGAGAGACCAACGGAAAGGGCAAGCACATGTCGGCACTAGGAACCCACGAATTCACCGCGGGGACGAGCCTCGGGCTCGAACCCCCGCTCAGTCCGCCGGTGGTCCGAGGGCCGATGGCCTCGGCGATGCCGGTGGACGGCGGCCTCTCCGAGCTGCCGACCCCTCCCCCTGCGATCCGGCCGCCCGAGAGCGCCCCCCCGGCACCTGCCCCGGTCCCGGCGGCGCCCCCTGCGCCCGCGCCCCAGGCCGAGGTGCCCCAGCAGCCCGAGGCCGCTCCGGCTCCGGCTCCTGCGGCCCCTGCTCCGGCGCCGGTGCAGCCCGAGCCCGAGCTCCCCGCGATGGCGCCCGAGCCCGCGGCGCCCGCACATGACTACTTCGCGTCCGAGGCCCCCGCCCCGGCCCCTGCGCCCGAGCCCGCTCCGGAGCCGGCCGTCGAACTCGCGCCCGTGGCCGAGCCGGTCGCCGAGCCCGAGCCGGCCGTCGAGGTCCAATCGATCCCTCTGATGGCTCCCGCTCCCGCCCAGGAGCCTGTCCCCGCGCCTGCCCCGGCCCCCGAGCCGGCGGTGGTCGAGGAGCAGGTGGTGGAACTGCCGACGCTCGCGCCGGTGGCGCCCGAGCCCGTGCCGACGCCCGCCCCGGCCCCCGAGCCGGCGGCGGTCGAGCCGGAGCCGGTCGTCGAGCCCGAGCCGATGCCCGCGCCGGTCACGCCCGAGCCGGTCGAGGTTGTCCCCGAGCCGGTCGTCGAGCCGGAGCTGCCCGTCGTCGAGGCTCCCGCGCCCGAGCCGATCGTCGAGCCTGCGCTCGAGATCGTCCCGGACACGGTGCCGGAGCTCGAGGAGCTCTTCGCGCCGAAGCGCGCCACCGAGTTCCGCGTCGTCGTCCGCCTCAAGGAAGGCGACGGCGTCGAGGTCGGCTCCTTCCGCGACTTCGGCACCGCGATGGAGGGCGCCCAGGAAGTGATCGAGCAGTTCTCGACGGCGACCGAGGGGCAGTGGCCCTTCTACGCCGGCCGATTCATCCGCCCCGACCTGATCGTCTCCGTCGACGTGGTCGAGGGCGAGGACGCCTAGCTCGAAGCTCGCCCGACGTAGATCGTGATCACCGAGCCCGCGGGGGCGTTGCGCCCCCCGGCCGGCTGCTCGTCGACGACCTTGCCGACCTGCGCGCGGTCGCTGACGCCCTGCGGAAGGGTCTGAACCTTGAAGCCGGCCGCCGTCAGCTTCGAGCGCGCGGCGATCGGATCGAGGTTCCGGACGTCGGGCACGCCCTTCAGCGTCCCGGGCTGTGAGCCGAGCGCGACATTGAGCTGAATGCGCGTGCCGCGCTTGACCGTCGCACCGCTGGACGGCGACTGCGAGACGACCGTCCCCTGGGGCTGGTCGGACGGCACGAAGACGACGCCGGCCTTCAGCCCGGACGAGTTCAGCTGCTGCTGCGCGGCGTCCTGTTGCTGGCCCGTCACGTCGGACACGTCGACGCTCGCCGGAGGCGACGAGGCGGGCGGCGGCGGAGGTGGCACCTTGGAGCCGCTCGCGCCGTTCGAGACGTTGAGCCGCACCGTCGAACCGCCGGCGACCCGCTTCCCGGCCTGCGGGCTCTGGGTCACGACGTTGCCCTTCGGCTGCGTCGACGGGACGACGAACTCCTTGGCCTTGAGGCCGGCGCCGCGAACCGCGGCCGTTGCGGTGTCGCGCGGCTGGCCGAGGACGTCCGGCACGGTTACGAGCCCGCGAGAGACGCGGATCGTCACCGTCGAGCCGCGCGCGACGCGTTCGCCGGCGGCCGGCGTCTCCGCGAGCACGGTCCCCTGAGCCTTCTTGGAGGCGACGTCGCTCGTCTGCACGTGGAAGCCCTTCGCGCGCAGCGCCTCGACCGCCGCGGGCGACGTATCGCCGACGACGTTCGGCACCGCGGACGTCTGCGCCGACGAGACCGAGAGGGTCACCACCGACCGCCGCGTCACGTTCGCGCCGGGATTCGGATCCTGTGCGACGACGGTTCCGGGCGGCGCCGAGCCGGAGCGGGTCGAGATGCGCGCGACGAGGCCGCGCCGATTGAGGCGCGAGACCGCTTCCTGCTGCTGCAACCGCACCACGTTCGGCACGTTCACGGTCGAGACGCGCTTGTGGCCGTTGTCGCGCGTGAGCAGCCAAACCGCGACGAGGCCACCGGCGACCAGCAGTAGGAGCAGCAGGAGCCAGGGCCAGAGGAGGGGCCGCGGCGGCGGCGGCGGCTGCGCGGGCGGAGGCGGCGGAACGACCTCTTCCTCGACGACAGGCGCCGGCTCGTCGACGAGAGTCGTGGCATCGGATCGGCGAAACGATCGCACGCCGCCGTTCATCCCCCGTCGGACGAAACCCCGAACCTCTCGCTGAAAAAACTTTTGCAAATCGTCTACGGGAACCTCACGGCCGCCTTCTTGAATGAGGCCCGCAGGCTCTCAACGGAGGTTCCACATGGCTCGCAAGCTGATCGTCCTCGGTCTCGCCCTCGGCGTCGGACTCGCCGTCACGGGCGTCGCCGGGGCAGGCTGGTTCAACGTGATTCGCGGCACCAACGGCGACGACGTAATCGCCGGTACCGCGAACCGCGACTTCATCCTCGGTCTCGCCGGCAACGACCAGATCTCGGCCAGCGGCGGCCGCGACGTGGTCTACGGGGGCAAGGGCAACGACACGATCGACGGCGGCCCCGGCCTCGACCGGCTCTTCGGCAACGCCGGCGACGACGCGATCACCGCCGGCAACGGCCGCGCCGTGATCTGGGGCGGCTACGGGAACGACACGCTGACCGCCGGCGAGAACGGCCTCAGCCGCCTCCACGGCGGGCCGGGCGACGACACGCTCAACGGGGGCGCCCGCCGCGACTTCATCTGGGGCGGCTTCGGATCCGACCACGAGTACGGCGGCGACGGCAACGACGTCCTGCACGCGCTCGCGCCGGACCACCAAACGGACTACCTCGACTGCGGCCCCGGCGACCACGACGTCGCCTGGCTCCGCGCGGGCGAGAACGACGTCACGACGAACTGCGAGAAGGTCATCACGGTCTCGAACGGCTCGGACGGCTAGCTCCTCCCCGGGTCACACGTCGTCCTGCGAGGCCCGCCGACCGGCGGGCCTCGTCCTTTACGGCGACTCGACGCGCTCGAGGAACGAGCCGACCGTGGCGACGTACCGTTCGGTCTCTTCGAGGTACGGCGTGTGCGAGCTGTCCTCGAACAGCATCCATTCGGAGCCGCGGATGCCCGCGTGCAGCGGCTCGACGAGCGCCGGCGTGCACTCGTCGTGGCGTCCGGACGTGATCAGCGTCGGCACGACGAGCTCGCCGAGCCGGTCGATCACATCCCAGTCCTTCAGCGTGCCGGTGACGGTGAACTCCGCCGGCCCCCACATCGTCTCGTAGACCTGCGTGTTCCAGGTCTTGCGCGACTCGGTGAGCACCGCCGGCTCCGGGTCGCGGCGGCAGATGTGACGACGCTTGAATTCCGCTTCCGCGGCCTTCTCGTCGAGCCCTGGCGGCAGCTCCGAGAAGAGCCGCTCGGCCTCGACCGCCCAGCGCGGAGCGCTCGTCGGCGTCGAGTTGAGCGTCAAGCTCGCGAGCCCGGCCGGTTTCGTGAAGGAGTACTCGAGCGCGAGCATCCCGCCCCACGACGAGCCGAACAGGTGCATGCGCTCGAGCCCGAGCTCGTCACGGACGGTCTGCAGCTGCTCGACGAAGGTCTCGACCGTCCAGAGCGACGGGTCGTCGGGCCGTGAGGACTCGCCGCTGCCGAGCTGGTCGTAGAACACGACCCGCCGCTCTCCGGAAAGCGGCGCCAGCGCGGTGAGCGGGCGGTGCGAACCGCCTGGGCCGCCGTGCAGGCAGAGGAGCGGGAGCCGCCCCGGCTGCTCCTGGTCGCCGAAGACCCAGGCCGCCGTCCGCCACTCGCGGAACGGGAGCGAGCGCTTCAGCCGATCGTCCAGGTGTCGCCGGCGTGGAGGAGCTGCTCGAGGTCGCCCTCGCCCTGCTCCGTCACCGCGCTGGCGAGCTGCTCGTCCATCAGCCGGTCGTACACGGGCCGCTCGACATCGCGGAAGACGCCGATCGGCGTGGGGCCGTGCGGCGTGTGCGAGAGGCGCGCGATCGCGGCGGCAAGCGACGGGGTGCGGGCGTGCTCGTCGTGCACGAGCAGCGCGTCTTCGCCGACGTCCGCCACGTCGACGATCTCGGCCGACGCGTCGGGCAGCAGGCGCACTCCGCGTTCGCTCTCCGCGCCGAAGCGGATCGGCTGCCCGTGCTCGAGCACGATCCGGTTCTCCTTCTGGTCGCGCACGGCATCGAAGGCGCCGTCGTTGTAGACGTTGCAGTTCTGGTAGATCTCGACGAAGGCCGTGCCCGCGTGCGCGTGTGCCCGCCGCAGCGTCTCGGTCAGGTGGGCGCGGTCGGTGTCGATCGAACGGGCGACGAACGTCGCCTCCGCCCCGAGCGCTAGTGCGACCGGGTTGAACGGCCAGTCGAGCGACCCCATCGGCGTCGTCTTGTTGACGGTGCCGAGCGGCGACGTGGGCGAGTACTGCCCTTTCGTCAGCCCGTAGATCTGGTTGTTGAACATCAGGATCTTGATGTTCACGTTGCGGCGCAGCGCGTGGATCAGGTGGTTGCCGCCGATCGAGAGCGCGTCTCCGTCGCCGCTCACGACCCACACCGACAGGTCCGGGCGCGACAGTGCGAGCCCGGTCGCGATCGCGGGCGCGCGGCCGTGGATCGAGTGGATCCCGTAGGTCTGCATGTAGTACGGGAAGCGCGCGGCGCAGCCAATTCCGGAGATGAAGACGATCCGCTCGCGCGGCAGTCCGAGCTCGGGCATGAACTTCTGCACCGCGGCGAGGATCGCGTAGTCGCCGCAGCCCGGGCACCAGCGCACCTCCTGGTCGGACGCGAAGTCCTTCGCCGTCAGAACCGGCAGGCCGTTCCCGTTGCCGCCGTTCTCGCTCAGGGCCTCGACCTTCCATCATCCGCGGGCGACACGTAGTTGGACGGGAACGTCGCCGGCATGTTGCCGACCATCCCGTCTCTCGTCTCCACGCCCGACCCCCACCCGGCGAGCTTCATAACAGCGCCTCCATCGCCTCGGCGAGCTCGCTCGCCCGCAGGGGCACGCCCCGAACCCGGTTGTAGCCGACCGCGTCGACCAGGAACTCCGCGCGCACGAGCTTGAGGAGCTGGCCGAGGTTCATCTCCGGCACGAGCACCCGGTCGTACGAACGCAGCACGTCGCCGGTGTTCCGCGGGAACGGGTTCAGGTGGGTCAGGTGGGCCTGCGCGACGTTGCCGCCGTCGTTGCGCACCCGTCGTACGGCCGCGGTGATCGGGCCGTAGGTCCCGCCCCAGCCGAGCACGAGCAGCGACGCCCCGTCGGGGTCGTCGACCTCGAGCTCCGGGATGTCGGCCGCGATCCCGGCGACCTTCTGCGCCCGCAGGCGGACCATCCGGTCGTGGTTGTCGGGGTCGTAGGAGACGTTGCCGGTCTCGTCCTGTTTCTCGAGCCCGCCGATCCGGTGTTCCAGCCCCGGCGTGCCCGGGATTGCCCAGTCGCGCGCGAGCGTCTCGTTGTCGCGCACATACGGGAGGAACTCGCCGTCACGGTTCGGGCCGGTCGCGAACTCGACCGGGATCTCGGGCAGGGCCGCCGTGTCCGGCAGGAGCCACGGCTCGGAGCCGTTGGCCAGGTACGCGTCCGAGAGCAGGTACACAGGCGTGCGGTACTTCAGCGCGATCCGTGCAGCCTCGAGCGCCGCGTCGAAGCAGCCGCCGGGAGTGGACGCGGCAACGACCGGTACGGGCGACTCGGCGTTGCGCCCGAACAAGACCATCAGCAGGTCGGCCTGCTCGGGCTTGGTCGGCATACCGGTCGACGGGCCGGCACGCTGGATGTCGAGAATCAGCAGCGGCAGCTCGAGCGCGATCGCCAGACCGACGGTCTCCGACTTGAGCGCGACGCCCGGTCCGCTCGACGTGCAGACGCCCAAGGCGCCGCCGAAGCTTGCGCCGAGAGCAGCGCCTACCGCGGCGATCTCGTCTTCTGCCTGAAAGGTCCGCACGCCGAAGCGCTTGTGGCGCGAAAGGTTCTCGAGGATCTCCGAGGCCGGCGTGATCGGGTACGCCCCGAGGAAGAGGTCGAGGCCGCTCTTCACGCTCGCCGCGATCAGCCCGAGCCCTAGGGCCTGGTTGCCGGTGATGTTGCGATAGGTGCCCGGCGGCATCGGCGCCGGCGCGACCTCGTACGAGACGACGAAGTCTTCCGACGTCTCGCCGTAGGCCCAGCCGGCCTTGAATGCCTTCACGTTCGCCTGCGCGATCTCCGGCTTCGAGGCGAACTTCTGCTCGAGGTACGCGACCGTGCCCTCGGTCGGCCGGTGGTAGAGCCACGACATCAGGCCGAGCGCGAACATGTTCTTCGAGCGCTCCGCCTCCCGCTTGGTCACTTCGGACTCCTTCAGCGCCTCGAGCGTGAGCGACGTCAGCGGCACTTCGTGGAGGTGGTACTCGTCGAGCGAGCCGTCCTCGAGCGGGCTCTCCGCGTAGCCGGCCTTCTCGAGGTTGCGCTCCGTGAAGGCGTCGCGGTTGACGATCAGCGTGCCGCCCTTGGGCAGGTCGCGCAGATTCGTCTTCAGCGCCGCCGGGTTCATCGCGACGAGCACGTCCGGCGAATCCCCGGGCGTGAGGATGTCGTGGTCGGCGAAGTGGAGCTGGAAGCCCGAGACGCCAGGCAGCGAGCCGGCGGGCGCGCGGATCTCGGCGGGGAAGTCCGGGAGAGTCGAGAGATCGTTGCCGATCAACGCGGTCTCGCTGGTGAAGCGGCCGCCGGTGAGCTGCATGCCGTCGCCGGAGTCGCCGGCGAACCGAATGGTCACCTGCTCGAGCTGCTCGACCTGCTTGGCCACCGGCTACACCGTAGCGCGGACCACTGTGATGCCCCACGCCTCTCCGGAGGCGAAGAGCTCGTCCGGGTCGACGTCGTCCCGCCAGCCGAGGAAGTGCCGTTCCGGGTCGTCTTCGGTGGAGCCGTAGACGGCCAGGCGAAGCTCCTTCTCGGGCTCGCCGGAACCGCGCTCGAGCTCCTCGAGCCGGCGCTCCGCCTCTTCCGCCGCCGGCCCTTCGGCGTAGCCCTTGCCCATCAGGCAGCTTCCTCGAGCAGCGCCTTGAGGTCGAGCGGAGCGTTGTGCATCGCGACGCCGGGGCCGCCGTCTGCCGGCCGCGGCCACTCTTCCTCCGGGCGGTCACGGTAGAGCTCGACGCCATTGCCGTCGGGGTCGCGCAGGTAGATCGCCTCGGAGACGCCGTGGTCGGTTGCGCCGTCGATCGGCCAATCCACGTCGACGAGGCGCCTGAGCGCATTGCCGAGCTGCGCCCGGTCCGGGTAGCGGATCGCGACGTGGTAGAGGCCGGTCGTGCCGGCCGGCGGCGGCGAGCCGCCGCGCGACTCCCAGGTGTTCAGGCCGAGGTGATGGTGGTAGCCGCCGGCCGAGATGAACGCCGCCTCGTCGCCGTATCGCTGCATGACGTCGAAGCCGAGAATGTCGCGGTAGAAGCCGAGCGAGCGGTCGATGTCGCCGACCTTCAGATGGACGTGACCGATGTCCACGCGCGAGTCGATGCTCATGCGGCGACGATACCGCCTGGTTCCATAGCCGTTCGCCTACTCGCGTTACCAAAAGGCCGCGGGCAGGGACCGGTGATGCGCCGATTGGCGTCACAGCCCCTGCCCGCCCTCAGGCGCCTACGGCCCCCAGGGAGTCGACCCGTTGATCGCCGCGAAGAGCAGCAGGCCGAGCACGAGCAACAACGCGTGGATCCGTGCGGACACGAGACCACCTCCTTTCCGCAGGCGAGGATCTGGGTCGGGGAGTGGCGGTACCCAAAACGGAGTAGCCATTTGTTGTCAAGGTGCGGCTCCCAATTGACGATGTCTGATCGCGAGGTCAGAATTGCCTGCGGTGGCGCGCGAACCCGAGGGACAGGCCGAGACGATCGGCCAGCGCTTGCGGCGCCTGCGACACGAGCGCGGGATGTCCCAGCGCGAGCTCTCATCGCCCGGCGTCAGCTACGCGTACATCTCCAGAATCGAGGCCGGCGCGCGGCGCCCGTCCGTCAAGGCGCTGCGGATGCTTGCGAAGAAGCTCGGGGTCTCGGCCGATTACCTCGAGACGGGCTCCGAGATCCGCGACGTCGAGGAACGCGAGCTCCAGATTGCGGACGCCGAGCTCGAGCTCCGGCTCGTCGAGGCCACCGACGACGCCGAGGCGAAGCTCGAGCGGCTGAAGGAGGAGGCGGTCGCGGCCGGTGACGCGGTGGCGGCCTCCCGCGCCGACATCGCCCTCGGCCTGGCCGCGGCGCACGGCGGCCGGAACCACGACGCGATCGACCGGCTCGAGGCCGGCCTACGGCTCTCACATGTCTCGCCGAGCGCGAGGCCCGACGTCTTCGCGACGCTCGGACAGGCCTACGCCGCCAGCGGCCGGCCGGAGAAGGCGGTCGAGGTGTTCGAGCGGTGCCTGGACGAAGTGGCGGAGGAGACGCCCGATGACGTCGCCGCGCAGGTGCGCTTCACGACCTATCTGAGCTACGCGCTCACCGACCTCGGCGACCTCGAGCGCGCAGAGGAGGTGCTCGACGCCGCCCTCGGCAAGGCGGACGAGCTCGCCGACGCCTACTCGCGCGTACGCCTCTACTGGTCGGTCGCGCGGCTGAACGAGGTCGGCGGGCGGCCCGCTGCCGCGCTCGACTACATCCGCCGTGCGATCGCGCTGCTCGACGTGACCGACGACACGCTCCACCTGGCGCGCGCGCACCTCCTAGCCGGGGCGATCATGCTGTCGCAGGGCCGCGCCAGCGAGGCGGGGACGCACCATGAGGTCGCGGAGAAGCTGTTCGGAGCCAGCGCAGAACCGGTCGACCTGTCCGGGCTCTACGCCGACCAGGCGCGACGGGCCACCGCCCTCGGCGACGCCACGACCGCCGTCGCCAAGGCGGATGCGGCCGTCGCCGCGCTCGAGGGCGACGAGTACCCGCACGAGAAGGGCCGCGGCCTCTGGGCCCTTGCCGAGGCGCGCGCGCTGGCCGGCGACGTCGACGGCGCCGACCAGGCGTATCGCGAGGCGGCCATGATGCTCGAGGCTCACGGCCACCGCCGCGAGTACATCGACGCGTACCGCGCGTGGGGAAAGTTCCTGCGGCGCGCTGGGCGCGAGGAGGAGGCGCTCGAGGTTCTCGAACGGACGTCCGACCTCGCCGCACAGCCGCTGACCTCGGACACGCAGACGCAGAAGTGATCTCCGCCGCGGTTCGGCCGCGGGGCCCGTACTCGCTGCGCGCGACCCTGCGCCACGGCTCCGACGCGACACGCACGAACGTCGACGGCGTGCTCCTCGCCGCGCTCGCGAGCGGCGGCGCCGGCCGGGCGTGGCAGCAGGCCGACGGGGTCGTCCAGCTGCGGGCGCCGCACGAGGCCGGAATCGACGAGCTTCGCTTCGTGCTCGCGCTCGACGACGACCACTCCGAGTTCCTGAAGCGCTTCGCCCGCGACCCGCTGATCGGCGAGGCGACACGGCGAGTCCGCGGGCTGCGACCTCTTCGCACCGCTACCGTCGCGCAGTCGTTGCTGCGTGCGGTCGCCGGGCAGCTGATCCAGGCGAAGCGGGCGCGGCAGATCGAGCAGACGATCGTGAGGGCGCTGACGCCGAAGCTCGACGGCATGCGGCTCCATGCGCCGCCGGACTGCGCCACGCTGGGGGCCGTCTCGCCCGCCGAGCTGCGCCGGCTCGGGCTCGGCATGCGCCGCGGCGCGGCGCTCGTCCGGATCTGCCGGTCGCTCGACCTCGAACGCCTGCGCTCGCTGCCGGGAGACGCCTCGCCCGAGCGGCTGCTGCGCGAGCGAGGACTGGGGCCATGGTCGGTCGGCGTGGTCTCCCTCGAAGGCCTCGGGCGCTACGACCGCGGGCTCGTCGGCGACCTCGGGCTCGTCAAGCTCCATGCCGCCCTCAAGGGCCGCTGGGTGGAGACGTGGGAGACGGCCGAGCTGCTCAAGCCCTACGGCGAGTGGGCCGGCCTCGCGAGCGTCTACATGCTGAATGCGCACGCGCTCGGCCTGATCCGGCTGCCCAAGACCGCCGCCGCCTAGACTCCGGCCCATGGACGAGCGCCGCGTCGCGATCCTCGGCGCCGGCACGATCGGTGAGTCGCTGCTGCGCGGCCTCCTGAGCGGCGGCTGGCGCGAGCCCGGCGAGATCGTGGCGACCGTGCGGGACGAAGAGCGGGCGCAGGAGCTCGCCGATCGCCACGGGATCGACGTGACGTTGGACAACGCGGCGGCAGTCGCAGGCGCGGCGCTCGTGGTGATCGCCGTCAAGCCGCAGGACTTCGACGCCCTCCTCGGCGAGATCGGCGGCGTGCTGACGCCGGAGCAGACGGTGCTCTCGGTCGCGGCCGCGATCCCGACCGCCGCGATCGAGCGCCGAGTCGCGGACGGCGTGCCGGTCGTGCGCGCGATGCCGAACCGGCCGGCCACCGTGCACGAGGGGATCGCGGGCATCTGCGCCGGTGCCCACGCAGACGACCGGCACCTTCGCCTCGCGGAGGAGGCGCTCAGCCACCTCGGCGCGGTCGTCCAGGTGCCGGAGCGCTACATGGACGCGGTCACCGCCGTGTCCGGCTCCGGCCCCGCGTATTTCGCGCTGCTCGCGGAGGCGATGATCGAAGCAGGGATCCTGCTCGGCCTTTCCCGCGAGGTCTCGACCCAGTTGGTCGTCCAGACGATGCTCGGCACCGCGCATCTGCTTCGGGACGAAGGCATTCACCCGGTCGAGCTCCGAGAGCAGGTCACCTCCCCGGGCGGCACGACGATCCGGGCGATCCGCGAACTGGAGCGCGCAGGCGTTCGCGCCGCGTTCCTGAACGCGATTCAGGCCGCCATGGAGAGGTCCCGCGAGCTCGCGGCGGGCGAGGAATGACCCTCTACGGCGTCGAGCTGACGGTCTGCGCCGACCCGGAGGAGGTCGCCTCCGTCGTCGCCGACCAGCTCGTCGCGTTCGCGCGGGACGGCGCCTCGATCGCGCTCACCGGCGGCACGTCGGTCGGCCGCGCATACGAGCTCGCGGCCGAGCGCGAGCCCGACTGGAGCGCAGCCACGCTCTGGTGGGGCGACGAGCGCTGCGTGCCGCCGGAGGACGAGCGCTCGAACTTCAGGCTCGCCCGCGAGACGTTGCTCGACCGGCTCGAGGCCGGCCCCCGCGAGGTGCAGCGCATCCGCGGCGAGCTCGGCCCCGAGGAGGCGGCGCGCGAGTACGACGAGCTGCTGGGCAACGCCACGCCGCTCGACGTCGTCCTGTTGGGGATCGGCGCCGACGGCCATACGGCCTCGTTGTTCCCGAACCAGCCGGCGCTCGAGGAGCGCGAGCGTCGGGCGATCCCGAACGAGGCGAAGCTGGAACCGTTCGTCGACCGCGTCACGATGACCGTGCCGGTCCTGTGCTCGGCCCCGCTCGTCCTCTTCGTCGTCAGCGGCGAGAGCAAGGCCGATGCGGTGACGCGCGCGTTCGGCGAGCCACCGAGCCCGGAGACGCCGTCGAGCCTGATTCGCTCCGCCGAAGGGCGCACGGTCGTCGTCGCCGACGAGGCCGCCGCGACGCGCCTACGCGCCTAGACAGCCCCCACGAAAGCGGTTATACAGCCTCATGGCCGCCGCCGAGTCCAAGCCGCTCTTGGACGTTCTCACGCTTGACAAGCCTGAGCAGCTCAAGGCGCTCGGCCATCCGCTACGGCTGCGCGTGCTAGAGACCCTCGGGGCCGGCGACGGCGAGACGCTGACGAACCGGGAGCTGGCCAGCAGGCTCGACGTCGATCCTGGCCACCTCCATTTCCACGTGCGGATGCTGCTTCGCGCCGGGCTGATCGAGCTGGCCGACACCGGGCAGGGCCGCGAGAAGCCCTACCGAGCGGTCGCCCGAACGGTGCGCGTCGCGCCCGCGCTGCTGAAGTCGGATGCGACGAGCGACCTGCGCGCAGCGATGCTCGACGAGGTCCAGCGCGGCTGGGCGGAGCACGGCTCGAGCGGCACGTTCCGGGCCGCGCAGGTGACTGCTCGAATCACGCCGGAGCTTGCGGTCGAGTTGATCCAGGAGCTGGTCGAGCACGCTCGGGAGGCGGAAGACCCGTCGCTGTCGCCGATCGTGATCACGACCGTGCTCCACCCGCCCACGACCGTCGACGTGCAGGACGTCTAGGCCGGCGGCAACACCGGCGACCTGAGCGGCACGTCGAGCCCGCGCTCGCGTGCGAGCGCCTGCAGCACGAGCACCGTGTCGGCGACCGGCAGATCCTCGAGGTACTCGTCGCGTGCCTCGAACGACGCCAGCACCGACTCGATCGCGTCGGTGTAGCCGAGGAGGTCGCCGGCCGCGACGAATGCGAGCGCGTCGCCGACTTCGTGCGGGAAGTCGTCGCGGATCCGGATCGCCTCGGCGTGCAGGCGCGCGCGTGTGTCGTCGCCGAGCACGAGCAGCGCAAGCGCCGCCGCGTACCGGCCGACCGGGCTCGGGGCCTCGGCGGCGCCGGCGTCGAGCGCCCACCGCCCTGCGTCCTCGGCGCCCGACCGGTCGCCGGCGAGGACGAGCGCCTTGATCGCGCCGATCGGCCGGCCCCAGCTGTCGGGCGGAGCATCCGCAAAGCTCTCGCGGTAGCGCGCCGCCGCGCGCCGGAACCACGCGGCCGCCTCGTCGGGTTGTCCCTGCATCAGCAGCGCCAGCCCGGCTCCGCCCGCCGCGTTGCCGAGCCGGGTCAGCTGCCGCTGCCGCGCGTCTGCGTCCGCGGCGTGGGCAAGCCGCGCCTCGCCGTCCGCGTAGCGGCGCTGCTCCCGCTCGAGGTGCGCGACCCAGTCCTCGCCCGCGCCGCGTCCGTGCTCGGCCCCTGTTTCAGGCACACCCAACCTCCTCCCCGAGGCGATCGTATCGATGGTCGACGCACGTGTCTGTGACGGGAATGTCGCGAGAGCGTGACGATTCACTAGGGTCCTTCGCGTGCGCGAGTTGCAGGAAGTCTTCTTCGTCGACGGCGTCCGCACCGCGTTCGGACGCGCCGGGCCGAAGGGGGTCTTCTGGCGCACGCGGGCCGACGACATGGGCGTCAAGGTCGTTCGCGAGCTGCTGCGCCGCAACCCGTCGCTGCCGCCCGAACAGATCGACGACGTCGTCATGGCGGCGACCGCGCAGGTCGGCGACCAGGGACTGACTCTCGGCCGCGACGTCGCGCTACTCGCTGGGCTGCCGCAGAGCGTGCCCGGCTTCGCCGTCGACCGGATGTGCGCCGGCGCGCTCACGGCGGTCACCTGCGCGGCCGGCGAGATCGCGATGGGCGCGGCCGACGTCGTCCTCGCGGGCGGGATCGAGCACATGGGCCACCACCCGATGGGCGACGACGTCGACTTCAACCCGCGCTTCGTCGCCGAGCGGCTCGTCGACACCTCGGCCGTGACGATGGGCGCAACCGCGGAAAACCTTCACGACCGTCTGCCACAGCTGACGAAGGAAGACGCCGACGCCTACGCGATGCGCTCCCAGCAGCGCGCCGCAGCGGCCTGGCAGAACGGCGTCATGCGCGAGACCGTCGTGCCGATGTCGGTCTTCACCGACGACGGCTGGCGTGTCGCCGACGGCGATGAGTTTCTCCGGGCGGACACGACCATGGAGGCGCTGGCGACGCTGCCGACGCCCTTCCGGCCCGGCGGCCGCGTGACGGCCGGCAACTCGGCCGGCCTGACGGACGGCGCAACCGCGGCGCTGCTGGCCTCGGAGGCCGCGCTGAGAGAGCACTCGCTCGAGCCGCGCATGCGCCTCGTCGCCTACGCCTTCGCCGGCGTCGAGCCGGAGCTGATGGGCCTCGGACCGGTGCCGGCCACCCGCAAGGCGCTCGACCGTGCGGGGCTCACGCTCGAGGAAATCGGCCTGTTCGAGCTGAACGAGCCGTTCGCGGTGCAGGTGCTGAGCTGGTGCGACGGCCTCGGCGTCGACCCGGAGGACGAGCGGCTCAACCCGTACGGCGGCGCGATCGCCTGTGGGCACCCGCTCGCCGCGACGGGTGTCCGCCTGCTCGCGCAGCTCGCATACGGCTTCCGGGAACGGCCGCAGGTGCGCTACGGCCTCACCGCACTCTGCGTCGGGATGGGCATGGGCGCCGCGCTCGTCTGGGAGAACCTCGCTGCCGGAAACTGAGTTCAAGCTCGCGCGGGTCGAGACGGAGCGCGGACGAGTCGCGCTGGTCACGATCGACAACGGCGAGGACTACACGAAGCCGACCTTCTTCGGCCGCGCCGCGCTGGAGTCGCTCGAGCGGCTGCTGCCGGAGCTCGAGGACGGCGACTGGGCCGCCCTCGTCCTGACGGGCAAGCCGTTCGTCTTCGCGGCCGGTGCGGACGTGACGCAGTTTCCGAACGCGACGCGCGAGCTCGCAGTCGAGGGCAGCCGCGCCGGACACGAGCTCTTTTCGCGAATCCGTGACCTGCCGTACCCGACGGTGGCGGCGATCAACGGCGCGTGCCTGGGCGGCGGCGTCGAGATCGCCCTCCACTGCGACGCGCGGACGATCTCAACCGCGGTCCGCCACTTCGCCTGCCCGGAGTGCTTCCTCGGGATCATTCCCGCCTGGGGCGGCACCCAGCTCGTTCCGCGGCTCGTCGGCACGGAGACGGCGGTGAAGTTCGTCGTCGCGAACCCGATGCGGCAGAACCGGATGCTCGGCGGCCCGGAGGCGTTCGAGCTCGGCTTCGCCGACCGGCTGCTGGAGCCCGTCGAGTTCGTTGACGAGTCGATTGCCTTCGCACTGGAGCTCCCGGCGCGGGCGGAGCGACCGCCTGAAGACGCCGACGTAGCGCTGAGGAAGGCGCGTGGCCGGCTCGACGGGCAGGTGCACGGCGCCGCGCCTGCGCCCTATGCGGCGCTCGACCTGATCGAGGGCGCGCTCTCGGGTTGGTCGCTGGAGGAGGGCTACGCCGCGGAGGAGGAGGCGGTCGGCGAACTGCTGCCCGGGCCGCAGGCGCAGGCCTCGCTCTACGCCTTCGACCTGGTCGACCGCCGCGCCAAGAGCGCGCCGGGCAGGCCGGACACCGAGCCGCGGCCGATCCGAAAGGTCGGGCTCGTCGGCGCCGGGCTGATGGCGGCGCAGCTGGCGGCGCTCTTCCTCCGGCGCCTGGAGGTGCCGGTGGCCATGCGCGACGTGAGCGAGGACGCGCTCGCGAGCGCGCGCGAGACGATCGAGGAAGCGCTCGGCGAGCAGGTCGCGAAGGGTCGCTACGACGAAGGCAAGGCGCGGTTCCTCGGCTCGCTCGTCTCCACCTCCACCGGCTACGAGGACTTCGCCGACTGCGACCTGGTGCTCGAGGCCGTCTTCGAGGAGGGCGAGGTCAAGCAGCAGGTCTTCCGCGAGCTGCGCGAGCACGTGCGCGAGGACTGCGTGCTCGCCACGAACACGTCGAGCCTGTCGGTCGAGGAAATGGGCGCCGACGTCGGGATCCACTTCTTCAACCCGGTCGCGGTGCTGCCGCTCGTCGAGCTCGTGCGCACGCCGCAGACGGACGACGAGACGCTCGCGACCGCCTGGAGCTTCGCCGAGAAGCTGCGCAAGCGGCCGGTGCTCGTCGCCGACGCGCCCGCGTTTGTCGTCAACCGCGTGCTGACGCGCCTGATGAGCGTCGTGCTCGACGCGCTCGAGCACGGCACCGACCCGGAGGAGGCCGACGACGCGATCCTGCGCCTCGGCCTGCCGATGGCGCCCTCGGTGCTCCTGCAGATGGTCGGCCCGCGTGTCGCCAACCACGTGCTGGAGACGCTTCATGCCGCGTACCCGGACCGCTTCCCGCTCTCGCAGACGCTCGCGAACTACGCGGAGGGCCGCGACGAGATCGCCGTTCGGGCGGACGAGCCGCGCTCGCAGGACGAGATCCTCGAAGCGGCGCTCGAGGCGCTCGCCGACGAGATCCACCACCTGCTCGAGGAGGGCGTCGTCGCCGAGCCGAAGGACGTCGACACGGCGCTCCTGCTCGGCGCCGGCTGGCCGTTCTGGCTCGGCGGGATCACCAAGCACCTCGACCAGACCGGGATTTCAGAGAGGATGTTCGGGCGCCCGCTCGCCGAAGTGGGCGTAGGAGCAAGAGCATGAGCGACGACTGGCGGATACGAGTAGAGCTGGGCGAGACCGAAAACGCGGAGACGCTGCTCGGCCGCCTCGGCTTCGACCTGGGCGCCGACGAGTCCAAGCGCCTCGCCGACGAGCTGAAGGGCCGGCGCCTCGCCGTCTCGAACGACGAGGACACCGTCTTCGTCTACGTCGACTCCCCGGCCGAGGCCGACCGCGCGCGGCAGATCGTCGAGGCCGAGCTCTCGGAAGAGGGAATCACGCCGACCGAGCTGGTGAGCGAGCGCTGGCTGCCGGAGGAGGAGCGCTGGTCCGGCGAGCCGCCCTCCGAGACCTGGGAAGAAGAGGAGCTCGAGCACGGCCACGCGCCGTGGGAGGTGCGAGTCGAGCTCGACTCGCACGGCGAAGCCGATCAGCTGGCCGACCAGCTCGAGGGCGAGGGCTACGACGTCGCTCGCCGCTGGCGCTACCTGATCGTCGGCGCGGCGTCCGAAGAAGAGGCCCGCGCGCTGGCACGGCGGGTTCATGGCGAAGCGGAGCCCGGCGGCGAGGTCGTATGGGAGGTCACCCCGAGCAACCCGTTCGCGGTCTTCGGCGGGCTCGGCGGCTAGCCGGTCCGGCCGTTTTTAGAAGCCGCAAACTCGGGTATACTTCGGACTGCATCGCTCGCCCAGGGTCAATCCAGCGCGAGCGGGCTCTCTCATTGAGATTTGGCGGCACGGACACGTGCTGCAGACATGCAAGAAGCAATCGAGCAACCAACGCTGGCGTTGGAGGCTCCGGACGGCCTCGCTGCCGCCGCCCTCCGAGCCGAAACCTGGGCCGGTGAGCCCTTTCTCCATCCGGATGAGGATCCGGCTGTTTCGCTTGCGCCCGACACGGCGCGCAGGCGCGCGCTCGACGACGCGCTGGCCGAGATCGAGGCGGGCGCGCGGGAGCCGTCCTACGAGTGGAAGATCCGCTATGCGCTGATGCTCGGCCTCGAGCGGGTGCTCAGCGAGAGCCCGCCACGGCTTGCGTCCGGAACCGAGCTTCGCCGCCACCAGATCGACGCGCTCGCCGGGATGCTCACCGAGCTCATCGCCGCGACGCAGGTCGAGCCGGAGCTGAACGGCAACGGAAACGGCCACGAGGAGCCCACCGCCGAGGCCGAGGAGGAGGAAGACGATCTCGGCGTCCACCTCGAGGAGCCCGACGACGAGCTCCAGCTCCCGACGGAGCACACAGGCAAGGACCCCGGTGCGAGCCGGCGCTACCGGTTCCGCCACCCGACCGCGTCGGGCAAGACGATCGCCGCGGCGGGTTTCGTCGAAGCGGCGCGCACGCTCGGCGTCCTGATCCTCACGCACCGCCGGCTGCTCGTTGCGCAGTTCCACCGAGAGCTCACGACCGAGGGGTACGGCGACCGCTTCGAGGACGCGATCCTGAAGGGCGCGACGCCGAAGCACAAGAACCCCGTCACCGTCCAGACCTATGCGTGGTTCGCGCGCCACTGGCAGGACCTCGACGCCTCCGCGTACCAGCTCGTGATCGCCGACGAGGCGCACACGGCGCTCGGCGAGAAGACGAGCCAGGCGATCCGCAGCTACTCGGACCCGCTCTACATCGGCATGACCGCGACCGAGCAGCTGATTGCCAAGCAGGTCTCCGACGTCTTTCCCGCCTCGATCGACGAGCTGCCGCTCGGCGACGCGGCCCGGCGTGGGCTGATCGCGCCGCTGCGCTGCCTGCGCGTGCCGCCCGCCGCGGCGATCTCGTCGGTGCCGATCGTCGGCGGCGACTTCGAGGAGGGCGCGCTGGCCGCCGTCCTCGACCATGTCGCCCTGAACCAGGCCGCGGCGAGCCTCTACCGCGAGCGCTTCGACAACACGCCCGGGATCGTCTACGCGGCCGGCGTCGAGCACGCGTACAACCTCGCCAAGGAGTTCCGCGCGGTTGGGCTGAAAGCGGAAGCGGTCAGCGGCCGGACGCCGCCGGTGCAGCTGGCCGAGACGCTCGCCGCCTACGAGCGCGGCGAGATCAACGTGCTGATCAACGCGATGCTGCTCGCCGAGGGCTGGAACTCGCCCCGCGCGACCGTCTGCATGCACCTCGCGCCGACCGCTTCGCGCCGCGTGTACCAGCAGCGCATCGGCCGGATCATGCGCATGCACCCGCGCAAGGAGGCGGGTGTGGTCGTCGACTTCGTCCCGAAGGGCGCGACGCACAACGAGCGCGTCGTCTCGCTGCACAGCCTGCTCGACGCCGACTTCTACCGCGAGGGCGCGCGCGTGACGCCCGCTCCGCGGCGGCGCGTCCAGCGGCGGGCACGGCGGAAGCTCTCCCCGGCGCCGTGGCTCGTGCCGGTGACTCCCGACGTCAAGCGGCGACTCGCCGTGATCGACCGCGAGTGGCAGCGGATCGACCCGCGCTTCCTCGACGACGACGAGCAGCTCTACTGGGCGACGATCGCCGGCCGCGCGGTGCGCTTCGACGAGCGGGTCGAGTTCGTCAAGAAGTTCACCGAGGGCAAGGCGAACCGCGGCGCGCTGGAGCAGTTCCTCACGGCCTGCGCCGCCGAGAACCCGAACCGCCGGCTGCGCCTCACCGCCCTCGCCGACCGGGTTTCGATGATGGTCGAGCGCGCCGATTTCGACGACCTCGTCACGCTCGTGACGCAGGCGCCGACGTGGGAGAAGGACCGCGTACAGGGCGTGCGGACGCTGCTGCGTGCGCTCGGGGACAGCAAGGTCGACGCGCCCGAGCAGATCCTGGCCCGCTGGACGTGGCGGCTCGCCCGCTCGACCCGGAAGGTGCAGGACCGCCGCGCCAGCGCGGAGTTTCCGGACGCCAAGCGGCTCCTCGGCGCCCTGGCCAACTCGCGCGGGCACCGGCACGAGGAGAACGCGGCGAAGCTCGTCAACGCGGCGCTCGACCAGTCGCGCGAGGTCGGCGCGGCACTGCTCGCCTCGGCCGAGGGCTACACGCCGCGCTCGAACCAGCTGATCGACGCGGCCCGCGAGCGGCTCGGCTCGATCCAGGAGGTCGCGAACGCGCTGGCCGACAACCTCCCGGCGCCGAAGGCGGGCGGCGGCCGGTCGCGCCGACGGCGGCGCAAGCGGAAGAAGAAGGGCCAGGCGCAGGGCCAGCAGCAGCAGAACCAGAAACAGCAGCAGCAGAACGGGAAGCAGCCGCGGGAGGCCGCTCCCCAGGCGCAAGAAGAAACCGCCCCGGCTGCCGACGCGTAACGCCTCAAGCCTCAGCCAGACTGAGAGCTAGCGCATGGACGGGCGTTTCGTCATCCTGCTCACGATCGCCTTCGCCGCGGGCATCGTCACCGCGGTCTCGCCGTGCGTCTTTCCCGTCCTGCCGATTCTCTTCGCGGGGGGCGGCACAGGCAGCCGGCGCCGGCCCTACGCGATCATCGCCGGCCTCGTCGCCAGCTTCGCCACCTTCACGCTGATCGCGACCTGGCTGCTGCGGGCGCTCCACCTGCCGCAGGACTTCCTGCGCAACCTCTCGATCGCGCTGCTGTTCGTCGTGGCCGCATCGCTGATCATCCCGCGGTTCGGCGTCTGGCTCGAGCGCCCGCTGGCCGCGCTCAGCCGTCGTGCGCCCGGCAACGACCTGGGCGGCGGCTTCCTGCTCGGCGCGAGCCTCGGCCTCGTCTTCGTCCCTTGCGGCGGGCCGGTAATCGCCGCGGTCTCGGCAAACGCGGCCCGGGCGAGCTTCGGCGCCGGAACCGTCGCGGTGACGGTCGCCTACGCCCTCGGCGCGGCGATTCCCATGCTGGCGGTCGCGGCGCTCGGCCAGCGTGCGACGAGCCGCATCCGCGCGAACGCGCCGGCCCTGCGCACGGCGCTCGGCGTCGTGATGGCCGCGGCCGCGCTCGCGCTCGTCTTCAACCTCGACCAGAAGCTCCAGACCTGGTTCCCGGACTACACGCACGCGCTGCAGGGTCTCGAGCGGACATCGGTTGCCCGCAAGGAGCTGGCGACGCTGCAGCATCGCGGGCCGAGCCCGTTCAAGGCCACCGCGGCGGCGAGCGGCTTGCCGGACTACGGGCAGGCGCCGGACTTCGCGGGCATCACGTCCTGGTTGCACTCGAAGCCGCTGACCATGAGCCGGCTGCGCGGGAAGGTCGTGCTCGTCGACTTCTGGACCTACTCGTGCATCAACTGCCTGCGTACCCTGCCGCACCTCGAGGCCTGGGACGCGCGCTACCGCAAGGCAGGGCTCGTGATCGTCGGTGTCCATACGCCGGAGTTCGCGTTCGAGCACGTCGTCTCGAACGTCCGCGAGGCCTCGCGCAAGCTCGGCGTCCGCTACCCCGTCGCGATCGACGACGACTACAAGACGTGGGACGCGTACCAGAACGACGCGTGGCCGGCCGAGTACCTGATCGACAAGCGCGGGCACGTGCGCGAGATCAACAAGGGCGAGGGGCGGTACGACGAGACCGAGCGATCGATCCAGACCTTGCTCGGCGAGCCTTCGAACGCGCAGCTCGCGTCCGTCCGCGACCGCACTCCACAGCACCTGACGACGCCCGAGTCGTACCTCGGCTGGCTGCGCCTCGACCGCTACGTCGGCTCGCCGCTCCGGGCCGACCAGTACTGGGACTACACCTTCCCGCGCCAGATCCCGCTCAACGACCTCGCGTACGCCGGGCAGTGGCGCGTGCAGCGCGAGCGGATCCAGGCCGGCCGTGGCGCCAGGCTACGGCTGCATTTCCTCGCGCAGAACGTCTACCTCGTGCTGAGCGGCCGCGGGAAGATCGACGTCCTCGTCGGAGACCGTCACGTCAAGACCGTGAGCGTCTCCGGACTGAGCCGGCTCTACACGCTGCTCAGCTACCCGGGCCTGAGCGAGGGCGCACTCGAGCTGCGCTTCACGCCGGGGATCTCGGCGTACGCCTTTACGTTCGGCTAGCTCTTACTGCTCGCGGGCGGCATCCTCGCCGCCGCCGTTCTGCTCGCGCTCGCGCAGGAAGCGCGTCAGCTCCGCCGCCAGCGCGTCTCCTGACGGCAGATCGGTCGTCTCCTCGAGCTGATCCGCGCGCCGCTCGAGCTCGTCCACGTAGCTGGCCGTCTCCTCGTCGGTCGCGACGGCCTCGCTGACCTGCTCCTCGTAGTTCTGCGCCGCCTCCTCGAGCTCGTCGGCCTCGACGTCGACGCCGATCAGCGCGCCCAGGCGTTCGCAGAGGGCAAGCGCGCCCTTCGGGCTCGGCGTCAGCGAGACGTAATGCGGCACGGCGGCCCACAGGCTCGCGGAGGGGATCCCGTTCTTGCCGCAGGCGTCGTGCAGCACGCCGACGATCCCGGTCGGGCCTTCATACCGTGAGGCGGAGAGCCCGAGCCGCTCGACCAGGTCGCTGTCGCTTGCACTGCCGGTCACCGGCGCCGGCCGTGTGTGAGGCACGTCGGCGAGCAGCGCGCCGAGCGTGATCAGCAGCTCGATCTCGAGGTCGCGTGCCAGCCCGACGACGAGGTCGGTGAAGGTGCGCCAGCGCAGGTTCGGCTCGATCCCGAGCAGCAGCACCACGTCGCGGTCGAGACCGTCGGGGCGGGCGTGGTAGAAGACCGTCTCCGGCCAGTCGATCCGCCGCGTCAGCCCCTCCTCGAGGGAGACGTGCGGCCGGGTCGCCTGGAAGTCGAAGAACCCCTCCGGCTCGACCTCTGCGAAGCGTTCGGCGCCCCACGTCTTCGCGAGGTAGCCCGCGGCCAGCGACGCTGCTTGCGCCCCGTCGTTCCAGCCGCGAAAGGCGGCTACGAGAACCGGCCGATCGAGCTCCGGCCGGTGGTCGATGCGAAGCTCGTCCGCCACGCGGCCAGTTTACGTGCGAGTCGGCGCAAGAGCGGCCGGCGGACGCCACAGAACCGTCACGAAGGCGACCAGTAGGCCCCAAACGGCAGCGGCGAGCCCGACGTGCACGAGCACGAGCTCCCACGGTAGATGCGTCCGGTACTGGAGCTCGCCGAGGCCCATCTGGACGAGCAGCACGGCGAAGACCGCGCCTCCGAGTGCGAACAGTCGGGGCCAGCGTGCGCGGCCGGAAGCGAGGTAGCCGAGAACGAAGACGAGCGCGACCGCGAAAACGGCGACAGACGCCGCGTGCACGTAGATCAACGGCTGCAGGCGCCACAGCCGGTCGACGTGCTGCGCGCCGCCGCCGGAGTGCGGGCCGCCCGCGGTCGCGAGCGTGCCGGTGACGAGCAGGACGCCGGCTGCAGCGGCGACGGCGAGCGACCAGGTGCGCAGCTCCCTCGGCGCAAACGGCTCGACCGAGCCGGAGCGGAGGGCCAGCGTCTCGAGCGCCAGCACGACCGCCCCTGCGAGCAGCGCCATCGAGAGCAGGAGGTGCGCCGCCACGACCGGCCAGTGCAGGTCGCTGTGGACGGCGAGGTAGCCGAG
>Ga0207683_10000422_pt1 | contig 39048 bp, 36 predicted proteins | sample KBSM73metaG_FD_184333 | JGI IMG/M metagenome (GOLD analysis project Ga0207683, IMG submission 184333) | Miscanthus rhizosphere microbial communities from Kellogg Biological Station, Michigan, USA - KBS M7-3 metaG (SPAdes) (version 2) | ecosystem: Host-associated > Plants > Roots > Rhizosphere >... | reverse complement strand
CCGGAGCGCTGCTCGCGCTGCAGCTCGGCCGGGTTCAGCACCTGGGCCAGGGCGCCGCCGCGGACGTGCTCGCGGCCCGGGTGGCCGGCCTGGTCGTGCTGGGCGCGATGAGCGTGGCCTACCTGAGCCACGCGTCCGGCCTGGTGGTGGCCAGGGAAGACGGCGTTCTGCGCCGGTGGCGCGCGACGCCGCTGCCGTCCTGGGGTTACTTCGCCGGGCGGATCGTCGCCACCGTGCTGCTGGCCGACGCGGCCGCGCTGATCCTGGTCCTGGTCGGGGTGGCCATGGCCGGCCTGCACCTGATCGCGGGCGCGATCGGCGGGCTACTGCTGGCAGGCAGCCTCGGCGCGCTGGCCCTGGCCGCGGCCGGGACCGCGGTCACCCCGCTGCTCACCTCCGCGCAGGGCGCGAACCCGCTGCTCACGCTGACCTACCTGCCGCTGATCATCTTCTCCGGCGGGTTCGGTGGCCTGTCCGGGCTGCCGCACTGGCTGAACACGCTGATGAGCTACCTGCCGGCCCAGCCGATGATCGACGCGGTGACCCAGGCTCTCCAGCCGTCCGCGGGCTTGTCAGGGCGCGACCTGGCGGTGCTGGGCGCCTGGGCGCTGGGCGGCCTGCTGCTATCGGTGCGCTTCTTCCGGTGGGATCCGACCCGGCCGCGGCACGCGCGGTCCGCCAGGGCGGGAAAACTGGCCCGTTCGGTATGAAGCTAGTGACGGACCGGCCAGCCGCCCGCTTCCAGTGCGGCCAGCAGCGGGCCGGCCTCGGCGGGGCGGACCGAGAGCTCGGCCACGCCGACCGGCAGCCCGGGCGAGTGCTCGATCCTGACGTCCTCGATGTTGACGCCGGCCCGGCCGGCCGCGTCGAACAGCCGGGTCAGCTCGCCGGGCTGGTCGCGGATGACGACCTGGACCGCGGTGAACTCACGTGGCGCACCGCCGTGCTTGCCGGGAATCCTGGCCACCCCGGCCTGGCCGATGTCGAGCAGCGTAGCGACCGACTTCGGGTCGCCCTCGGTCAGCATCCGGGCCGCCTCGGCCAGGTCGGCGGCCACCGCGGCCAGCACCTCGGCCACCGGTTCGGCGTTCGCGGCCAGGATCTGGGTCCACAGGCCGGTGTCCCCGGCGGCGATCCTGGTCACGTCGCGCAATCCCTGCCCGGCCAGGTCCAATGCCTCGGTTGGCGCGGCCTCCAGCCGGGCCGCCATCGCCGCGGCGACCAGGTGCGGGGCGTGTGAGACGAGCGCCACCCAACGGTCGTGGGCGGCCGCGTCGGTCCGTACCGGCACCGCGCCGCACGTCCTGACCACGGTTGTGACAGCGGCGACGGCCGCCTCGGAGGTCTCGGCGGCCGGGCACAGCGCCCAGGTCCGGCCGAGGAACAGGTCGGCGCGGGCGGCCGCGGGGCCGTGCTTCTCCCGGCCGGCCAGCGGATGGCCGGGCACGTAACTGGTCATATCGCAACCGAGGGCCCGGGCCTGGGATACCGGTAGCTGCTTAACGCTGGCCACGTCGGTGTAGCAGGAGGCCAGGCCGCGGGCCTGGGCGGCGGCCAGCGTGGCGGCGACCGCGGACGGTGGCACCGCGATCACCGCGACGTCGGCCCTGTCGATTTCCGGGCCTGGGCCCGGCAGCGGTACGCCCGCGCCGAGGTTGGCGGCGAGGCGGGCCGCCTCGGGGTCGGTGTCGGCCAGCCAGACGCTGACGCCGTGCTCGCGCAGCGCGAGCGCCACCGACGTCCCCATCAGCCCCGTCCCGATGACCGCGACCCGCATCGGTCCGCGCCTAACTGGGCGATGTCGAGGCGGAGCGCGGCGGCGCCGCGCAGGTACACGTGCTGGATCGCGGAGCGCGGCCGGTCCGTCTCGATGTGCGCCATCAGCCGCACCACCCGGGGCATCGCGCCGGGCACGGCGATCTCGGCCGCGCAGATCAGCGGCACGTCGTGAAATCCGATCTTGCGTGCGGCCAGCGCGGGGAATTCGGCGGTCAGGTCGGGCGTCGTCGTGAACAGCACGCTGATCACGTCGTCGGTGGTCAGGTCATTACGTGACATCACCTCGCTGACCAGTTCGGCCGTGGCCTCGAGTATCGCGTCCCGGTCGGCCGAATCGACCTGCACCGCGCCGCGTACCGCCCTGACTGTCATGAACCCTCCCATCGCCCCACAGGTTACAGGCCGACCGCGGAGTAGAGCTCACCGATTTCCCTGGTCGTCAGGTCACGGGTGGTGCCAGGTCGCTGGTTGCCGAGCCTGATCGGCCCCACGTCGGTGCGGACCAGCCTGCTGACTGGGTGCCCGGTCGCGGCCAGCATCCGGCGCACGATGTGCTTGCGCCCCTCGTGCAGGGTGATCTCCACCAGCACGCGGCTCCCGGACCGGTCGACGACCCGGAACCGGTCCGCGGTGGCCACCCCGTCGTCGAGCTCGACGCCGGTGGCCAGGCGGCGGCCGAGGTCCTTCGGCACCGGGCCGGTCACCTCGGCCAGGTAGGTCTTGGCCACCTCGAAGCTGGGGTGGGCCAGCCGGTGCGCGAGCTCGCCGTCGTTGGTGAGCAGCATCAGGCCCTCGGTGTCGTAGTCGAGCCGGCCGATGTGGAACAGACGCTCGGCCCGGTCGCCCAGGAAGTCCGATACGGTCTTGCGGCCGCGGGGATCCGACATCGCGGTCAGGACCCCGGCCGGCTTGTTGAAGGCCAGGTAGACAAGGCCGGGCTTGGCCGGGATGCGCTTGCCGTCCACCCTGATCACCTGGTGGTCGGGGTCGACCCGGGCGCCGAACCGGCGGACGGTCTCGCCGTCCACCTCGACCCGGCCCGCGCCGATGAGCTCCTCGCAGTGCCTGCGGCTGCCTACCCCGGCCTCGGCCAGGACCTTCTGCAGCCGGACCCCGCCGGGAACGTCGATCAGCGAGTCCCGGTTCTCGTCCTCGAAGTCGTCGTCATCTTCGTCCAGGTCACGGTCGGGCGTTCTCATCCTCGATGTCCTCAATGTTCTCCGGCAGGAACGGCGCGAGATCAGGCAGATCCTCCAGGCTGGCCAGGCCCAGCCGCTCCAGGAAGTATCCGGTGGTCCGGAACAGGATGGCGCCGGTTTCTGAGTCCGTCCCCGCCTCCTCGGTAAGGCCACGCAGCACCAGCGTGCGCATGACCCCGTCGCAGTTGACCCCGCGCACCGCCGACACCCGGGCCCGGCTTACCGGCTGGCGATAGGCCACCACGGCCAGCGTCTCCAGCGCCGCCTGCGTCAGCCTGACCTCCTGTCCGTCACTGACGAAACGCTCGACCAGCGGCGCGCAATCCTCGCGGGTGTAGAACCGCCAGCCGCCCGCGATCTCGCGCAGGTCAAAACCACGGCCCTCGGCGACGTAGGACGCGGCCAGGTCACGCAGCTCCGCCTCGACCTCGTTCCGCGGACGCTCGAGCACCTGGGCCAGCACCACGAGCGGCACCGGCTCGTCCGCCACCAGCAGGATGGCCTCGAGGCTAGGCCGCAGCCCCGGGCTGGCGTCGGGCGTTTCGGGAGTTGCGGAGGTCATTGATCGTCGCTTTCCGTCAGCTCATTGACGCTATCAGTGTCGCCGGTGCTGGCCGACCCGGTCCATGTCACGTAGAGCTCGCCCAGCGGGGCGACCTGCTCGAAAGACACCGCCTCCTCCCGGTACAGCTCGAGCACGGCCAGGAACGAGGCCACCACCTCGTAGCTGCCTTCGGCGTGGGCGGTCAGCCGCCGGAAGCTGGCCCGGCCGAGTTCCCGCAGCAGGGTGGCGATGACCGCGGCCTGGTCCCTGATGCTGATCACCGGGGCGTGGATGTGCTGGGTGTCGACCGTGGGCGGCGGTTTAGGGGTGAGCGCGAGCGAGGCGAGCCGGGCGAATTCGGCCGGGCCCAGGCCGAGCAGCACCTCGGGAAGCAGGTCGGCGAACCGGGGCTCGAGCGGGACCCGGCGAGGGAACCGGCGGGCCGCCGCGGTCATCCGGGCCGCGAAGATGGCCGCGACCTCCTTGTACGCGCGGTACTGCAGGAGCCGGGCGAACAGCAGATCCCTGGCCTCGAGCAGGGCGAGATCCTCCTCGTCCTCCACCTCTCCCGACGGCAGCAGGCGGGCGGCCTTCAGGTCGAGCAGGGTGGCCGCGACGACCAGGAAGTAGCTGACCTGATCCAGGTCCCAGCCGTCGGAGCGCTCCGAGATGAAAGCGATGAACTCGTCGGTGACCTGGGAGAGGGCGACCTCGGTGATGTCGAGCTTGTGCTTGGAGATCAGCGCGAGCAGCAGGTCGAACGGCCCCTCGAACACGTCCAGGTGCACCTGGAAGGCGCTGGACCGTGCCGCGCCGTCCTGGTCGTCACCGGCTAGCGGGTTCAGGTCCGTGCTCACGGTCATGACGGTAGCCGGTTCTGGCTATACCGCGGATTCAGTCGTCCCGGTGGGGTGGTGTCCGGAGTCGGCATCGGCCGGTTCGGCGCGGTTGGCGTTGGCGATCCTGCGGGCCAGCAGGCTGTCCGTGCCGCGGGCGTCGAGATCGGCGAGCAGGACGGCGATCGCCTCGCGGACGATCCGGCCCCGGTCGGCGGCGGCGCCGTAGCGCAGTAGCGCGAGCCGGGCGCGTTCCAGGTCAAGTAGTTCCTCGGCGGACAGGTAGACGGTGATCTTCTGGGTGTGCCTTTCCCGGCCGCTGGCCTGGCGCTGATCGCCCCCGTCCGGGCCTGGGGCAGCTGGGCGCAGGAGTTCAGCGACCCCCGGCAGGCTTACCCTCCGTGTTCGTCCCCTGCCTGCCGCCACCGCTCCAGTACCTCCTTGGCCAGCTCCCGGTAGGAATTAGCCCCCATTGACCCGGAGTCGAAGCTGGTAATAGGTTCTCCGGCCACCGTAGCGTCCGGGAACCTCACCGTGCGGTTGATTACGGTATGAAATACCTGGTCGCCGAAGCCATTAACCATGCTGGCCAGGACCTCGCGGGTGTGCAGCGTGCGCGAGTCGTACATTGTCGCCAGCAGGCCGTCGATTGTTAGCTTCGTGTTCAGCCGACGGGAGACCTTGTCGATGGTCTCCATCAGCAGCGCCACCCCGCGCATCGCGAAGTACTCGCACTCGAGCGGGATGACCACCCCGTCCGCCGCGGCGAGCGCGTTGATCGTCAGCAGGCCCAGGGAGGGCTGGCAGTCGATCATGATGACGTCGTACTCCGACAGCAGCGGCTGCAGCACTCCGCCGAGCACGTACTCACGGCCGACCTCGTGCACCAGCTGGACCTCGGCGCCGGACAGGTCGATGTTGCTGGGCAGCAGGTCCATGCCGTCGACGCTGGTCTTGTACCGCACCTCGTGCGCGGTGACGTCCCGCTCCATCAGCAGGTTGTAGACGGTGTTGTCGATGTCATGCGGCTGGATGCCGAGGCCAACGGAGAGCGCGCCCTGCGGGTCGAAGTCCACGAGCAGGACCCTGCGGCCCTGCTCGGCCAGGGCGGCCCCGAGGTTGATCGTGGTCGTTGTCTTGCCGACGCCGCCCTTCTGATTACAGACCGCTATAGTGCGTGCGGGGCCATGTTCAAGGAGCGGCTCAGGATGGGGAAAGGCCGGATAGGGCCGACCGGTCGGGCCCAGCTCACCTGCCTGGGGCTCGGTCAAGCGCGTCGCTGCCACCAGTGCGAACCTCCCGTACTAAGGCCGGGACGATGCCCACGGAACCTGGTCTTGGACTCTAAGGCCTTGACAGGACGCCGGCAAGCAGGCTCGCCGTATACGCCCCATATCCGCCGGGTGAGCTTTCGCCCGTAACCGGGCCGACTGCAACCGGCCCGGCCGTCGCGGTGTTTACCTAGGCGTGAACCAGACAGCGACCGGGCCCGATCGCATCGCGGCGGAGCTGGCGGCCGACCTGGACGCGGGCTTTGCCGCCCTCTTCGAAGCGCACCAGCACGTGCTGTTCAGCACCGCGCTGCGGATCTGCGGAGGCTGGGCGGACGCCGAGGACCTCACGGCCACGGCGTTCCTGCGCGCCTTCCGCGCGCTGTCCGGCTATGACCGGGAGCGGATCGCGGCCCTGAGGACCAGGCCGTGGCTGCTCACGATCCTGCTGAACGCCTGGCGCAACCAGGTGCGGACCGCGGCCCGGCAGCCGCGGGTAGTGCTGGACGCCGAGCCGCCCGAACCGGAGGCCCACGGCGCCAGCGTCGAGGCGCAGGCGGAGCGGCACGAGACCTCCCGCGAGCTGGCCGCGCTGCTGGACCTGCTCCCGGACCGCCAGCGCGTCGCCGTGGTGCTGCGGCACGTGGCCGACCTGCCGATCGCCGAGGTCGCGAGCGTGCTCGGCTGCCCGCCGGGCACCGCGAAGTCTCACGTGTCCCGTGGCCTGCGACGTCTGCGTGAGCTCAAGGCCGCCCGGGTCCGCCCGGACGATCCTGCCCTGAACACCGAAGGGGTGAAGGTGTCATGACCTCCGATCACGACCCGCTGCTGGCCGGACTGGCCGCGATGGCCGTCCCGGCTCCCGGCCGCCTGCTGGACAAGGTGGCCGCCCGGTGGACGCGCGTGCCCGGCCCGGCCGGGGATGTCTACGTCGCAACGACCGACCTGGGCGTGGCGTACCTCAGGACGGCCGGCACGGCGGAGGAGTTCACCGGGCTCTTCCGCGCCCGGTTCGGCCGCCCGCTGCTCCCGGCGTCACGACCGCCGGCCGGGCTGCTGACCGCGCTGCGTACTGGCCGGGCCGGCCGCGTCGCCCTCGACCTGCGCGACCTCACCCCGTTCGCCGCGTCCGTGCTCGCGGCCGCGATGACCGTCCCGCGCGGTGAGACCCGCCCGTACGGGTGGATCGCGCGGCAGGCCGGACGGCCGCGGGCCGTCCGGGCGGCGGCCAGCGCGCTCGCGGAGAACCCGGTGCCGCTGCTGATCCCCTGCCACCGCATCGTCCAGGCGGATGGGATAGCAGGCGGCTACGTGTTCGGCACCCCGAGCAAAGAGGCGCTGCTCCGGCACGAGGGCGCCAACCTGGACGAGGTCCGCGACCTGGCCGCGGCCGGGACGCGCTACCTGGCCAGCGACACCACGGGCATCGTCTGCTTCCCGTCGTGCCGCAACGCCCGGCGCATCACGCCCGCGCACCGGCGCGGGTTCGCCAGCCTGGCCGCGGCGGGCCGTTCCGGCTTCCGCCCGTGCCTGCACTGCCAGCCCTAGAAGGGCCCGCTTCGGAAGCCCGGCTTAGAAGGGAGAGTTTCATGACGACCCGGCTGCGCCAGCGATGGCTGCTGGCTGTGCTGGTCGCCGGCCAGTTCATGGCCAACGTCGACATCGCGATCGTCAACGTGGCCACCCCGTCCATCCACCGGGACCTGCACGCCTCGGGCGGCGCGCTCGAGTTCGTCGTGTCCGGGTACGTCCTCGCGTTCGCGATGCTGATCATCACCGGCGCCCGGCTTGGCCGTATCGCCGGATACCGGCGGGTGTACCTGGCCGGCCTGGCCGGGTTCACCCTCGCCTCGCTCGCCTGCAGTCTCGCGCCGGGAACCGGGGTGCTCATCGGCGCGCGGATCGCCCAGGGCGCCTGCGCCGCGGTCATGGTCCCGCAGGTGCTCACCGGAATCCAGGTGAGCTTCGACGGGCGGGCCCGGGCGAGGGCGCTCAGCGTCCTGGTGATGACCATGTCCGGCAGCGCCGTCATCGGCCAGGCGCTCGGCGGGCCGCTCATCGCGGCGAATGTGTTCGGCACGGGCTGGCGGTCGATCTTCTGGGTCAACGTGCCGGTGGGCGTCGTGGCGCTGGCGGGCGCGGCGGTGCTGCTGCCCCGCAAGAGCCGCGGGCAGGCCCGGCTGGACCTGCCGGGAGTGGGCCTGCTCACCGCGGCGATGGCGCTGCTTGTCACCCCGCTGGCGTTCGGCCGCGAGCAGGGCTGGCCCGCCCGGACCTGGGCTTGCCTGGGAGCCAGCGTCATCGCGTTCGCCGGCTTCACCGGCTTCGAGCGGCGGCGGGCGGCCCGGGGCGGCGATCCGGTGATCAACCTGCGCCTGCTGGCCCGGCCGGCCGTGGCCTGGGAGCTGACCGCGAACTTCGCGCGGACCAGCACCTACTTCGCGATGCTGTTCGTGCTCGCGCAGTACCTGCAGCAGGGCCTGGGCCGCAGCGCCACCTACTCCGGCCTGGTCCTGGTGTCCTGGGTCGCGGCCTTCGGCGTCGCCGCCCCGGTCATCCGGCGGCTGCCGACCTGGGCGGCGCCGTTCGGCGGGGTGCTCGGATCGCTGATCCTGGCCGCGGCCTTCGCCGCGGTCAGCGCCGCGCCCGCGCCCGGTCCGTTCCTCGTCGTGGCGCTGGGCGCGGGCGGGTTCGGGCTCGGGATGGCGTACAGCTCGCTGCTGGGCCGGCTCACCGCCGCGGTCCCGCCGGACGAGGCCGCCGACCTGAGCGGGCTGGTCAACACCTCGGCCCAGGTCGCCGCGGTGGCCGGAGTGGCGGTCTACGGCACCGTCTACTTCGCCCTGGCGACCCGGCCGGCCTACGCGTTCGGCGTGGTCGCGGCGGCCCTCGCGGCGAGCGGGTTCGCGGGCGCGGCCTGCTCGTTCCTGTCCGCCCGCCGCCGCGCCGCCGAGATCCCGGCCACGCGTAGCGAGGAGCGTGTACCAGCCCGGACCCGCTAGCGCGCACCATGATCATGGATAGTTTCGACCGTATAGCGACCGAAACTATCCATGATCATGAGACCGCGTCGGGTGGGGCGGGGGTGTGTTAGGACGCACCATGATCGTGGCCAGTTTCGGGCAAATAGCACCGGTTTCTGGCCGTGATCATGAAACCTCCTCGGGGGGAGGGGCAGGGGTGGGGCTCGGGTGGGTTAGGGGGTGCGGGTGGGGCCGGGGCGGGTGTGCGTGGGGGATTTTTCCCACCAGGAGGCGGACGAGTGGTCCGACTCGGCGCTGCTCGGATGCTCGGCGGCGGCGTCCGACCAGGATGCTGGGCCTACGGCGTTGAGGTTGGCAGGCGGGACGTGGCCGTCCATCAGGTCAACGCCCGGGAAGTGGGCGGCCGCCGTCACGGCGGTCGGCAGCGCGGCACCCGGCGCCTGCCCGCCGAGGTGCTGGCCGTCCGGGTGGCCGTGGGATTCGTCGGGGTATGCGTTGGCGGGCAGGAGCCTGAAGCCGCGCTGCAGGGACTTGACCCCGGGCAGCTCGAGGTGCGTCCTGTTGGTGAGCACTTCGAGCTCATGGATGGTCAGGGCGACGCCAAGATCGCCGCGCCCGGCGTGGATCGCGGCCAGCCGCCCGGCGTGGATCCCCGCCACCAGCCCGGTGACCTCGAAAAAGATGGACAGTCCGAGCTGGAGGGTGTGCACCCGGTGATTGTCGACCAGGATGCCGACCGAGGGCTGCTGGACAGTGGTGATCCGGTGCGGGGCCAGGCCGACCAGTTCCTTGCTGCCCGGTATGTCCAGCGTGCGCCGGGCCGCCGTGAAGATGTCCCGGTGCTCGCGCCAGCCGGACACGAGGACCTCCATCAGGTCGATCTTCAGCAGGCCGACCGCGACCACCGCCGCCTCGCGGACGGCGGCTTCCCTGGTCACCCGCGGCAGCCGCTCGAAGGCTCGGGCCGTGGTCCGGCCCGCGGACATGACGTGCCTGGTCAGCGCCTCATGAGCACCTTCGGTCGTGCCGAAGAGCAGATCGGCGGCGGTGATCACGCCGTCCGGCCCTGGGGTCGTCATAGGCTGATCTCCTCGAGCGTCGTGATGATGGCGGCCGGGAGGGGCTCGAGGCGTACCACGTACGTCTCCGGCAAGAAGACCTCGTGGGAGTCACCCTCAGCGGCGCTCTCATGGGAGGTGATCTCATGGAGGCTTACCGGGCTGGGAGGTCCCATCTCGGGCACGGCCCGCACGTCCGCGGGTGGTGCCGCAGGCGGGCGCTTCCGCCGACGCTTGCGCAGCCGCCGCGCGGTCAGCGCCCCGGCCGCGGCGATGGCCACGGCGGCCACGGCGGCCAGCGAGACGACGACCTGCTTGGGGACGCTCGTCGTCGCCGAGGCCAGGACCGCCGTCGCGAGGGGCTGGGCGGACGCCTCGCCGGACGCGCCGCTCACCGTGCCGCTGCCGTCGACCGCGGTGACCACGAAGTAGTAGGTGGTCCCGTTGGTCAGGCCGGTCACCGTGGTATGCGTGTCGCTGGTGCTGGTGACCGGACTGCCCAGCGTGAAGCCGGAACTGGTTCCCTCGTAGACGTGATAGCTAGCTGGCGGCGCGCCGCCAGCCGTGGCGGGCGCCGTCCACGACAGGCCCACCTCGCCGTTGCCCGGGGTCGCGGTCAGGCCGGTCGGTCCTCCCGGAGTGCCGGTCGCGGTGGCCGTGGCTCCGCTGGACGGTGACGCCGTGGCCTGCCCGCTCGCCGAAGCCGAGGCGCTCGCCGAAGCCGACGCCGACGCACTGGCCGACGGCGTAGCCGACGCCTCGCCCGACTTGGCCCCCTGGAGCTTCGCCTGGTTGACCGCGGCCACGGTGAAGTAGTACCTGGTGCCGTTGGTCAGGCCGGTCACCGTGTAACTAGTGCCGGCGACCAGGCTCGCGTTGACCGGCGTGCCGGATTCCCCGCCAGGGCTGGTTCCCCGGTAGACCTCGTAGCCGCTGATACCGGTGCCCCCACCGGACCCCGGCGCCGTCCAGGACAGCGTGACCTTCCCGTTGCCGGGGCTCGCGGTCAGCCCGTTCGGTAGTCCGGGTTTCGTGACCTTGGCCGTCGGGGTGGCGGATGCCGTACCCGAGGCGGGACCCTCGCCGGCCTGGTTGACCGCGGTCACCTTGAAGGAGTAGGCGGTCCCGTTGGTCAGGTTTTTCACGGTGGTGCCGGTGCCGGTGACGCTGGCCACCGGTGTCTTGCTCGTGCCCTGGTAGACGCGGTAGCCGGTGATCGCCGCGCCGCCGTTGGAGCCCGGCGCCCGCCACGACAAGCTCACCTGGGCGTCGCCGGCGGTCGCGGTCAGCCCGCGGGGCGCACCCGGCGTGGTGACCGGGGCCACCGGGGTGGCCGAGGCTTCAGCCGAGACCGCACTGTGCAGGTTGGCGCGGTTGACCGCGTCGGCCGTGAAGTAGTACGTGGTCCCGTTGGCCAGGCCGGACACCGTGTAGCTGGTGCCAGTGACCAGGCCGCCGCTGACCGAGGCCGCCGACTCGCCGTGGGAACTGGTGCCCATGTACACGTCGTAGCCGATGATGGCCGCGCCGCCATTGGAGGCGGGCGGTTTCCAGGACACGGTCACCCGGCCGTTGCCCGCGGTGGCGGTCACTCCGGTGGGCGGACTTGGGTTCAGGATCCGGGCCTGCGGTTCCCGCACAGCGGTCAGGACCACGGAGACGGCCGGCCCTCCGCCACCCGCAGTGCCAGCCGGCAGGCCCGGTCCGGCCAGCATGACCGGCCAGCCGGCCAGCACGGCGGCCAGGCACGTTCCCGCTACCGTCGTCAGCCAGCGCCCGCGGGGGGCGGCCGGCCGGGCGCGACGGGTCGCCGGCTGTCCAGGGACGGCAGCCGGATTGCGCCTCCTGGCGAGGCGGAAGGGCATCATGAGGTCTCCAGGCGGCGAGGCAACTCGCTGCCAAGAAGACTAAGGGCGAAACCCCTGCCACGGATATATCTCAGCAGATCGGCAACCATTTCGGTTCACTCCTGAGCTCTCCGGAACCAGCCGTGCGCCGGCGGCTCAGCCGGCGCGGCTGGCCGGGATCCGGGCCAGGATAACCGTGACGTCGTCTTCGCAGCGCCCGGCGAGCGACGCGATCAGGGCGTCGCAGATGGCTTCCAGATGCCCGTGCTCGCGGGCCAGGTTCGATCGCATGGCCAGGATGCCCTGGTCGAACGAGCGGGTCCGGCTTTCCACTAGCCCATCGGTGTACAGCGCCAGGACGGCGCCCGGCGGGAGCTTGATGCGGGCCTGGCCGTAGACGGCCGTGCCGAGCCCCAGCGACTGGCCCGCGGGCAGTTCGGGGACCCGGGTGGTGCCGTCGGGCAGGGCCAGGATGGGCGGAAGGTGGCCGGCCCCGGCCAGGGTGCAGGTGTGACCGTTCGCGTCGACCACCGCATAGGCGCAGGTGGCGAGCGTGATGGCCTGCAACGTCTCGGTCACGCGGTTCAGCCGCTGCAGCAGGTCGGCTGGCTCGAGGTCCAGGTCCGCCAGGGCGTGGGCGACGGCACGCAGCTGGGCCATCACCGCCGCGGCCTCCGGCCCATGACCCATGACATCGCCGACGACGAGGCCGGTCCGGTCGCTGCCCAGCGGGATGATGTCGTACCAGTCGCCGCCGATGACGTGGCCCGCGGCCGGCAGGCACCGCCCCGCGACCTCCAGCCCGGAGGGCATCGGCGGCTCGGCGGCCAGCAGGCCGCGCTGCAGCGCGTCGGCGATCGACCGGTGCCGCATGAGCGTCAGCGCGTTGACGATCGCCGCTCCGGCCTGGGCTCCCAGCCAGGCGGCGGTCGCGATGTCGCGGCGGCTGAACGCGGGCGCGCCGGGATCGCGCGCGAACGCCAGCATCCCGACGACGGTATCGCGCGCGGTCAGCGGGACCGCCAGGAACGAGCTGCAGCCGGACACGACCTCCCGCCCGTCCGGCCGGAGCCGCTCCAGCGTCGGGCCATCGGGCTCGGCAAAGGTCACCGGGCCGCCGGTGTCCATGCAGCGGCCGTACGGCGAGCTCGGGGCGAACGCGATGACCTGGCCGGGCGGGAAGGCCTCGCGCGAGACCCGCTGGCCGGCCCGGGCGAAGGTGGTCCCGAGCCTGCGCGTCACGACCTCTCCCCTGGTGGACTGGCCGACCGGCTCGCCTCCCTTGAGCAGGTGCTCGAGCACGAACACGCCCGCCCCTTCGGCGAAGGCGGGGACGATGGCCGCGAGCGTCAGCCCAGTGATCTCGGTCAGGTCCAGGCGGCCGCCCAGCAGCAGGCCCGGAGCGCCGACGGCCAGTTCCTGGGGGCTCAGTTCCTTCGCGGACGGGGACGCGGGACCGGGCAGCCTGATCCGGCGGCCAGCTACCCCGTCCGGTCCTTCTGTCACGTGAGTACCTCGGTTGCCGTCACACTGCATCCTCGAGGGCATCCTGAAAGAACACCCAAAAAGGGCGTCTCAACAGGCCATCCCGGACCTGGCGACCTTAACCACCCCGAACCGGGTAGGGCAACCTTATCCGCCTGCCGCGGCGCCGGTCCACCGCAAGCGCCGCCATTAGGATGGCCTGGGAGCGCCTCCGACGGGAAAGGACGTTGACGTGGAGCCAGGCTGGGTCCCGCCGGAGATCGACACCAGCAAGGCGAATATCGCCCGCGTTTACGACTACTGGCTGGGCGGCAGCCATAACTTCCTGGCCGACCAGGACGTGGCCCGCGCGATGATCGCGGTGGACCCCAACATCAGGGCCATGATGCGGGCCAACCGGGCCTTTCTCGGCCGGGCCGTCCGGTACCTGGCCCGCGAGGCCGGCATCAGTCAGTTCCTCGACATCGGCTCGGGTATCCCGACCGAGCAGAACGTCCACGAGGTCGCCCAGGCCGCCGCATCGGGCTCGCGGATCGTCTACGTGGACAACGACGAGGTCGCCGTGGCGCACAGCAGGCTCATGCTGGAGGACAATCCGGACGCCACCGTGATCCAGGCCGACCTGCGCGAGCCGGACAAGATCCTGGCCGATCCGGAAACCCAGCTGCTCATCGACTTCACCCAGCCCGTGGCCCTGCTCCTGCTGGCCGTGTTGCATTTCGTCCCGGACGCGGCGAACCCCGCGCAGATCCTCGCGACCCTGCGCGACGCGGTCTCCCCCGGCAGCTACCTGGTCATCTGCCACGCCTGCCGGGACGTCAGGCCCGAGACGGCGGACAACGCGACCGTCGTGTACAACAGCCGGGTCGCGGCGAACCTGCGGGTGCGCACCCGCGAGGAGATCGCGGCCCTGTTCGACGGCTTCACCCTGGTGGAGCCGGGGCTGGTATGGATACCCGAATGGCGGCCCGGCTCACCCGCCGATGTGCCGGAGAACCCGGAGCAATTCTGGGCCCTCGTCGGCGTGGCCAGGCGCGATGGCTGACTCGGCCGGGGCCGGCGCTTAGCCGAGGTGGGCCGCCAGGGTGAAGCGGCGCTCGGGTGACGTGCCACCGCAGGCCAAGTCGGCGACGATCTCCCCGGTCAGCGGCGCGAACTTGGCGCCGTGGCCCGAGCAGGGCGAGCAGACGACGAAGGGCCCGTGCCGGTCCAGGATGAAGTCCTCGTTCACGGTCGAGGTGTACAGGCAGGTAACCTCGCCGGCCGGCGCCGGGTCCAGGCCGGGGAGCCAGTCCCGGACGAAACCGATGGCCCGCTCCCTGGCCTCCGGACGGACGATTCCGTCACGGCCGTCCCCGGTTGTCGGCCCGCCGCCGCCGTGGTGCGCGCCGACCTTGATCGCGCCCGGCACCTCGCCGTCGATCCCGGCGGGCAGGCCGTACATGACGCCGTCGCCGTAGTAGATGAACGCCGGCCAGGCCCCGGCCGGGGGCCGCTGGGCGAAGTGGAAGGCCTCCTCCTGGGTCACGACCAGCGGCGGCAGCGGCACCTGCCCGCCGAGCAGCGGCTCCAGCCACGCCCCGGCGGCGACCACCACCACCGGCGCGCGCCACGACCGGTCCGCCGTGTGCACGGCGGCACCCTCGCCGTCGGCCTCGACGCGCAGGACCGGCGTGCCGTAGCAGACCTGCGCGCCGCGCGCGGTGGCGATCGCGCGCATCGCGGCCATCGCGCGCTCCGGGTCGATCACCCCGCCGTCCGGATGGAACATGACCGGGTCCGGGCCGAACGACAGGCCAGGCCATCGTTCGGCCGCCGCCGCGGCGGGTATCAGCTCCGCGGGCACGCCGAACCCGGTCAGGATCTCGTACATCTTCTCCTGTATGCGGGCCGGCCCGTAGTCGATCGCGCCCGTGTTACTCACGAACTCCTCGCCCGCCTCGTCGGCCAGCTGGTGCCACAGCACCTGGGCCTGTCCGGTCAGCCGAACGTAGAGCGGGTCGGGGTAGGCGCGCCGGAAGATCCGGGCGGTGCCGTGCGAGCTGCCGCGCCGGTGCCCGGGCTGGAACGCCTCCAGCAACACCACCGAACGTCCCCGGCTGGCCAGGGCGCGCGCCGCGGCCGACCCGGCCAGCCCGGCACCGATGATGACCACGTCCGCTTGTTCCGCGCGCATGGCCCTACGGTAACCGCATGGCCCGGCCGTAACTCTGGCCAGGCGGGGCTCCGGCCCAGCATCGCGACGATCTGGTCCAGCAGGCCGGCCCGCGCGGCGACGCGCAGGCCCGGCGCGAATGGCACCAGGCCCTGTTTCCGCAGCTCCCCGTCGGGCACCGCCCGCGCGATGGGCAGCGCCGCCGCCAGCACGCCGGGCTCCGGCTGGTAGGCCACGCCGAGCGAGCGCGCCACGTCCCAGCCGTGCACCAGGTAGTCGATGAAGTGGAAGCCGATCGCCTGGGCCGCGGGGAACCGCAGCACCGGGCTGAGCTCGGCCAGCGCGAACTCCCGGCCGAGCACGGCTTCGTCGCCGAACGCTTCCAGCACCCGCCCGGCCGCCGCCGCGTACTCCCCGACCGGGTCGGCCGCGGGCGGACCCGGCTGCCAGCAGGACAGGTCTGCGCCGTGCCCGGCCGCCGCGGCGGTCCAGCCGTAGTGCTGCGTGGTCATGTGCCCGATCAGATCGCCCAGCGTCCAGCCGGCGCACGGCGTCGGCCGGGCCAGATCGGCCGGGCCGGCCTGGGTCACCAGGGCGACGGTCCCCCGGACCACCCGGGCGTCCAGGTCCACGATGTCGTGGCCGGTCATGCTCTCAGTCGTCATCGAAACGCACCTCCTGCGCATACTATATGTGTATGCCTATGATTTGATTCAACTTATTATCGGTAACTGCTATCATTCCGCCACGATGACTGCGTTCCCCGACGACCGACGCGACCTGGCGGCGATGTTCGTGCCGCTGGCCCGGGCGCTGGTCGCGCGCGAGGAGCCGGCCTTGCTGGCGCACGACATCTCGATGTGGGGCTACGTCGTGCTGACCGCGCTGGCCGAGCAGCCGGTGCGGACCCAGGCGGCGCTGGCGCAGGCCATCAACGCGGACAAGAGCCGCATCATCGGCGTGCTGGATGACCTGCAGCAACGCGAGCTGATCAAGCGCCAGCCCGACGCCGCCGACCGGCGCGTGCATCTGCTGTCGCTCACTTCGGCGGGTGACCGGCTGCGGCGGTCCGTGGAGGCCGCGATCCGGCGCAGCGAGGAGGAGGTTCTCGCTACCTTGCCGGCCGGCGATCGCGAGGCGTTCCTGCGGTCACTGAAATCCCTGTACGAGCGCTACCGGGTACCCGCGTCATGAGAAGGAGCGGCATGAGAAGGTAAGCCCGGGAGGTAACGCTTGTGAAGATTGGCCTGCAGATCCCGGACTTCACCTCGCCGGATGGCCCGCCGCGGCTCGGCGCGGACCTGGCTGCGGTCGCCCGTACCGCGGACGAGGGCGGCTTCGAGTTCATCGCCCTGATGGACCACTTCTTCCAGATCCGCGGGGTCGGGCCGGCCGAGCGCGAGATGCTCGAGGCCTACACCACGCTCGGTTACCTGGCCGCGTGCACGTCCCGGGTCAAGCTCCTCACCCTGGTCACCGGGGCGGTCTACCGTTACCCGGGCGTCCTGGCCAAGATCGTCACCACGCTGGACGTATTGTCCGCCGGCCGGGCCTGGCTCGGCATCGGCGCGGCCTGGAACGAGGAGGAGTCGCGCGGGCTTGGCATCCCGTTCCCGCCGGTCGCCGAGCGGTTCGAAAGGCTCGAGGAGACCCTGCAGATCTGCCTGCAGATGTGGCGCGGCGACGAGAGCCCGTACCGGGGCGAGCACTACCAGCTGGACCGGCTGCTGAACTCGCCGCAGGCCCTGACCAGGCCGCATCCCCCGATCATGATCGGCGGCGGCGGGGAGAAGAAGACGCTGCGCCTCGTGGCCAGGTACGCCGACGCGTGCAACCTGTTCCCGAGCCCGGACCTGGCGCGCAAGCTGGACGTGCTGCGCGCGCACTGCGAGGCCGAGGGCCGCGACTACGACGAGATCACCAAGACCTGCTACTTCATCTTCGACGTCGGGGAGAAGGGCGAGAAAACCGGCGAGATGATCGACCGGCTCGGCCAGCTGGCCGAGCTCGGTTTCGACGTCGCGATCGGCGCGGTGGCCAACGTCTGGCAGGTCACCCCGCTCGAGGTGATCGCCGCGGACGTCATCCCCGCCGTAGCCAGTCTCTAGGATCCCGAACGGGCCTGCTCGACAGCTTGCGCGCTGCGTTCATCGCCTCGCGCGGTCAGGCCGGCCACGATGCCCGGGACGTCGGTCTCCGGGCGGTTCTGGCTCAGCTTGGCCTTGGCCTCGATCCGGGTGATCTGCAGCTCCAGACCGACGATGGCGCGGAGCTGGCCCTCGATGAACTTGCGCGGCGCGTCGTCTACCGACCACGCGGGCGGCTGCCCGGGTGAGGCCAGCCGCGCCGCCTCGTGCTTGGCCGTCAGCCGCCGGACGACGTCCTCGACCCAGGCCGGGTCGTCGTGCACGACCAGCCGGCCGTAGACGTGCGCCGTGACGTAGTTCCAGGTCGGGACCACCCGGCCGTGCTCGGCCTTGGCCGCGTACCAGGACGGGGACACGTAGGCGTCCGGGCCGCGGACGATGGCGAGCGACTCGCCCTGGGCGGCCTTGCGCCACTGGTCGTTGTTGCGGGCGACATGGCCGAGCAGGGCGCCGCGCTGACCCGCGGCCGGCTCGTACGCGAACGGGAGCATGGTGGCCAGCAGGCCGTCCGCGGTGAGCGTGATCAGGTCGGCGGCACCGTGCCGGGTCAGCAGTTCGTGCACGGTGGCGTCGTCGGCGGCGAAATGGGCGGGAATGTACATAACGCCTTCCAGGCTAGCCGCGGAAGGACCGGGTCAGGCCGGCCCACACGGCGTCGTAGTCGCGCTGGCGGTGGGCCGCCTCCATGGCCTGCCGGGTCGGCACGAGCATCCAGCGGCTCTCGAACATGAACGCCAGGGTGTCGTCGATCTTCTGCGGCCGCAGCTCGGCGGTACTGGCCCGCTGGTAGGTCTCGGCGTCCGGCCCGTGCGAGGCGAAGGTGTTGTGCAGGCTCGCCCCGCCGGGCTCGAACCCTTCGGCCTTGGCGTCGTAGACGCCGCGGACCAGGCCCATGAACTCGGACATGATGTTGCGGTGGTACCAGGGCGGCCGGAAGGTGTCCTCGCCCACCAGCCAGCGCGGCGGGAAGATCACGAAGTCCGCGTTGGCCAGGCCGGGCAGCTCGCTCGGCGAGGTGAGCACGGTGAAGATCGACGGGTCCGGGTGGTCGAAGCTGATCGTGCCGATCACCATGAAGCTGGCCGTGTCGTACTTGTACGGCGCGTAGTTCCCGTGCCAGCCCACCACGTCGAGCGGCGAGTGGTCGTAGTCGGCGGCCCACAGGTTCCCGCCGAACTTCTGCACCACCTGCACGGTCCCGGCCCGGTCCTGGTAAGCCGCTGACGGGGCCAGGAAGTCGCGCTCGTTGGCCAGGCCGTTGGCCCCGATCGGGCCGCGTTCGGGCAGGGTGAACGCGGCGCCGAAGTTCTCGCACAGGTAACCGCGGGCTAGTCCCCCATCGCCTGCCTTATCGCCGTCCGGAAGTTCCACCGCGAACCTGATCCCGCGCGGCACCACCGCGATCTCGCCGGGCGCCACCGCCAGCGGCCCGAGCTCGGTGCGCAGCGTGATCGCGCCGCGTTCGGGCACGAAGAGCAGCTCGCCGTCGGAGTCGACGAAGTACCGGTCGGTCATCGACCGGTTCGCGGCGTACACGTGCACGGCTATCCCGTTGCGCGTCCGCAGGTCGCCGTTGCCGGCCATGGTGTAGAGCCCGTCGATGAAGTCGGTCTCGGCGTCGGGGACGGGCAGCGCGTTCCAGCGGAGCCGGTTCGGGTCGGGCTCGATCTCATCGAACGGGGTGGCGCGCAGGGTGCCATTGCCGATGCGGGCGAACCTCGGGTGCGCCGCCGACGGCATGATCCGGTAGACCCAGGTCCGCCGGTTGACCGCGCGCGGCTGGGTGAACGCGGTCCCGCTGAGCTGCTCGGCGAACAGGCCAAGCGGGGCGCGCTGCGGTGAGTTGCGGCCCGCGGGCAGCGCCCCGGCGACGGCCTCGCTGACGAACTCGTTCCCGAATCCTCGCTGATACGCATACTCGCCCGTGTCCTGGCCGCTGGCCTGCTGCGGGCGGGCGTCGACGTCGGTCATCAGAGCCTCCTTGTACTCCCCCATGAAATCACGCTCCGCCGTTGCTCCCCTGACCGCTCGGAACGGCGCGCGGGCCCGCTGGAACGCCATACGGCCAGCTGGAACGCCACGCGGGCCAGCTGGAACGCCATGAAACCCCGGATCCAGGGCGTTCTGACGCCGTGGAATCCCGGTTTCAGGGCGTCCGGCGAGATGCGGCGCGGGGTAACGCGGGGTAAGAAGCAGCCATGACCTTGCTTACTCACCGCGGCCACGGGGCGGCGTTCCCCTACGCTGGCCAGCCGGTGCACATCCTCGCAGGCCAGGACGGCCTGCCGCCCGGCTTCGCCGCCATGGAGCTCACCGTCCCTCCGCATTTCGCCGGACCCATCCCGCACGCGCACGACGAGTTCGACGAGGCGATCTACGTGCTCAGCGGCCGGCTGCTCGTACACGGCGACGACGAGCCGGCCGAAGCGGTGCCCGGGTCGCTGTTCGTGGCTCCGCGCGGGCACCGGCACGGCTTCAGCAACCCGGCCGCCGAACGTGCCCTGGTGCTGGGGATCTGGGCACCGCCGGAACCGGCCCTGGCCTTCATGCGCGAGATCGGCGCGGCCCTGTCCCCAGACGTCCCGCCCGACCCGGAGCGGATGCGCGACATCTACGCCCGGCACGCCAGCCGCCTCCTCCCCTGACCGCTTGAGACGGCCCGCGGAGGAAGAGCTCCGGGCCACCTGGAACGCCATGAAACCCGGGATCCAGTGCGTTCTGGCGCCGTGAAAGGCCGGTTTCAGGGCGTCCGGCGGGATGCGGGATTTGGGGAGAGTGGGACGGGTTTGATGGGGGTGAGGGGTGGGATGCTGGGGGTGGGCTAGCTTACGGAGGTTAGCGATGGCGGACAAGTGGCTGACGTTCGATTGCTACGGGACGGTCGCGGACTGGAACAGCGGCATGGGCGGTGCGCTGGCGGGTCTGACCGGGGTGTCGGGGGCGAACGCCGGGCGGCTGCTCACCGCCTACCACCAGGCCGAGCTGGAGATCGAGGCCGATCCGCAGTGGCGGCCCTACCGGGAGGTGCTCACCGCCGGGCTGGCCCGGGCGGCGGAGCGGGAAGGGGTGCGGCTGCCGCGTGGCGGCGAGGAGGCGTTCGTCCGGGCGTGGCCGAACATACCGGTGTTCGACGACGCCGGGCCGGCCCTGGCCACGCTGAAGGAGCGCGGCTGGCGGCTGGCGTTCCTGACCAATTGCGACGAGGACCTGTTCGCCACCACCAGGAACCGGCTGCCCGTTCCGTTCGACGCGTGGGTCACCGCGGAGGAGGTACGCGGCTACAAGCCGGAGCTGGCGCACTTCCGCAGGTTCGCCGAGAAGACCGGGGTGACCAGGGCGGACTGGATCCACGTGGCCAACAGCTGGGTGCTCGATATCCTGCCCTCGGCGCGGATGGGGCTGCGCTGCGTGTGGGTGGACCGGGACCTCACCGGGCACCCGGCCAAGCTCGCGGACCGGCGGATCACCAGCATGCGCAGGCTGCCCGAGGCGGTCATGGACGTGAACGCCATTCCGCCTCGGGGCCAGTGAACTAATGGCCGGTGAATTAGGGCCAGTGAATTAGTGACTGAGCGGGCCGGAGAAGGCGGAACCGTCGGCGGTGCACGCCGCGGCGGCGGTGATCCCGCCGTTGGACTGGGCCAGGCCGGCCACCCCGGACGCGGACGCCGAGGCGGACGGGCTCGCGCCCGCGGACGCCCGCGGGGACCCGGTGGCTTGTGTTGCGGTCGCGTGCGGGGCCTGCGGCGCCAGACCGGTGAAATCGGAGCCGAGGATCAGGTCGACCGTGCCCGGGGTGAGGCTGGACACCTGCAGCGACGTGACGTTGGTGAGCTGCTTCATGAGCGTGTTCACCGCGGGCATGTCGGCGGCCGAGGAGTACTCGATGACCGACTTGCGGTAGGCGAAGTTCGGCGCGTCGCCGGTGCCGGTCACATTGAAGCCGCGGCTGGTCAGCCCGGCGGCCGCCTGGCGGGCGACGCGCGTGAGCCCGGAACCGTTCAGCACCTCGACCTTGACGTTGCCCGGGCTGGTGGTGAGCACCTGGGCACCGCCGGTGGCGGAAGCCGCGGGGTTGGTCAAGACCTTCGGCACGGTCTTGTCCCTGGCGATGGCGCTGAACACCTCACCGGCCTGCGGCTGCATCGGCTGGACCCGGTTGCCGTTACCTATCCACGGCCCGTTCGGCATCGTGATGAACTGCACGTTCTGGCCCGCCAGGTTGCGGAAGCTCTGCGCGATCTGCACCAGGTCCGTCACCGTCATGCCGTCGTCGGTGGTCATCGAGGCGGCCGCGTCGCTGACGATCCTCAACAGCCTGATCGGGTTGGACAGCAGCCCGCTGTGCAGCACGCCCTTGACCACCTGAGCGGACATGAACTGGTCCCGCTGGATCCGCTGCAGGTCGGAGCCGTCGCCGACGTCCTCCCGGGTCCGCCAGAAGGCCAGCGCCTGGATGCCGGTGATGTGCTGCTCGCCCGCCTTGAGGTTCAGGCCGGACAGCTGGTCCTTGACGGTGAACGGCACGCAGACGTTCACGCCGCCGAGGTCGTTGACGACCTTGACGAAACCGAGCAAGCCGATCCCGATGAAGTGGTCGATGTGGACGCCGGACATCTGCTCGACCGTCTTCCACAGGCAGGTCGGCCCGCCGATCTGGAGCAGCGAGTTGATCTGCACGGCGCCGGCCGGGTTGGCCTGCTGGCCGGTGTAGCCGGGGCCGCTGTCGCACTCGTACTGCGGCACCATGGTGTCGCGCGGGATGCTGACCGCCGTGACCCCGTGATGCCCGGGCGAGATGTGCACCAGCATGATCGTGTCGGTGTTGTTGGTCTGGTCGTGGCCGGCGTGCAGGATGAACTGCTGGTGCGGGGTCAGGCCGGACCGGGTGTCGTCGCCGTAGACCAGGATGTTCTCTGAGTCTGTGCTGTACACCGGCGGGCGGTGGCCGAGAGCGGTCGACGGCACCGTTACCCGGGTGATGCTGTCGTAGACGGCGCGGTACTTCAGGTAGGCAACCAGCGTGCCCCCGGCCACGACGACGACGGCCGCGACGGCAACCCAGCGGAGCACGTGGCGCCGCTTGCCGCTCCGCGGCTGGCTCCGCATGCGTAACCTCCCGCTGCGACTGGGTCGGCCAGTCCTTTTGCAGAACGGATCTTCGGTGTCAGTAGTTCCCAAAATGTTACTGATCATGCCCGGTTTCACTCGCACCGCCGCGCACTCAGTAACCAGCCCGTAAGGGCGGGAATCGGATCAGACCTGGGCCGGTGCGGTGCCAGCGGGAGAAGCGCCGGAGGAAGCGGCCAGCCGCCGCAGCGCGGCGCGCACCAGAGAAGGGTCGGTGGTGGTCCAGAACGGGGGCAGCGAGGCGCGGAGGAAGTCGCCGTAGCGCGCGGTCACCAGGCGCGGGTCAAGGACCGCCACCACCCCGCGGTCGGTCATCGTCCGCAGCAGCCGGCCCGCGCCCTGGGCCAGCAGCAGGGCGGCGTGCGACGCCGCCACGGTCATGAACCCGTTGCCGCCGTGGGCGGCCACCGCGCGCTGCCGGGCCGAGGCGAGCGGGTCGTCGGGCCGCGGGAACGGGATCCGGTCGATGACGACCAGCTGCAGCGAGTTGCCCGGGACGTCCACGCCCTGCCACAGCGACAGGGTGCCGAACAAGCAGGTCGGCTCGTCCTCTGCGAACTGCCTGACCAGCTGGGCGGTGAGGTCGTCGCCCTGGCAGAGCAGCGGCTGGCTGATCCGCTCGCGTAGCGCCCCGGCCGCCTGCTTGGCCGCCCGCATGGAGGAGAACAGGCCCAGAGTGCGCCCGCCGGCCGCGGCGATGAGCTCCTCGAGTTCGGTCAGGTACGCCTCGGGCAGCTGGTCCCGGCCCGGCGGCGGCAGGTGCCTGGCCACGTACAGGATGCCGCTGCGCGGGTGGTCGAACGGCGAGCCGACGTCGAGGCCTTGCCATGTCATCGGTTCCTCGCTGCCATCGGAGGACGGCCAGCCGCCTTGCGGCGGCAAACCCCACTGGATGGCCAGGGGGGCGAACGAGCCGCCGAGGGCCAGCGTGGCCGAGGTCAGCGCGACCGTGCGCTGGGCGAACAGCCGGTTCCGCAGCACCCGGCCGACCTCGAGCGGCGCCACCCGCAGTGTCGGCGGGCGGCGGGTGTCCTCGCCGAACGGACGGTCCAGCCAGACCACCTCGGCCCGTTCGGTGATCTGTTCGCCGAACGCGTCCAGGATCCGGCTGGCGGTGCGCTGCAGGTCGTCCAGCGAGGCCAGCGTCACCCGGGCCGCCGCCATCTTCTGCGGGTCCTCGTCCTCGGTGGCCGCGCTGGCCTGGATCGCCTCCAGGCACGCTCCGGCCGCGTCCTGCACCGAAGTCAGGGTGGCGGCCAGCGTGCCGGACAGCTCGTCCAGCCGGCCCGCGGGCGCGTCACCCAGGTCGATGGCGAGCGCGGCGGCGGCCTCGCGCAGCCGGTCGGCCACGGCGGTGGCGTTGCCTTCCATCGCGGCGGACTCGGTCAGCCGCCCGGCGCGGCGGGCGGCCGTGTCCACCGCCGGCCCGGACAGCTCTCCGGTGGTGGCCGAGGTGACCCGGTCCACCAGGTCGTGGGCCTCGTCGATGATCACCACGTCGTGATCGGGCAGCACGTCGATCTCGGACGTCGCGTCGATGGCCAGCAGCGCGTGGTTGGTCACCACGATGTCCGCCCGGCCCGCCGCGTCCCTGGCCTTCTCGGCGAAACAGCGGGAGCCGAACGGGCAGCGCTGCGCGCCGATGCACTCCTGGGCGCTCACCGAGACCTGGCGCCAGGCGGCCTCGGGCACCCCGGGCACCAGCTCGTCCCGGTCACCGGTGGTGGTCTGGTCGGCCCACTCGTGCAGCCGCATGACCTGGCGTCCCAATGGCGAGGTGGGACCCTCTGTTGAAGCAAACACAGCAGCCGGATCGAACAGGGCGTCCTGCGGGTCGTCCGCTACGCCGCCCTTCTGCCGGTGCAGGCACAGGTAGTTGCGCCTGCCCTTCAGGATGGCGAAGACGGGTTCCCGGTCGAGCAGCGGCTTGAGCGCCGCGACCAGGCGGGGCAGGTCACGGTCGATCAGCTGGCGCTGCAGCGCGATGGTGGCCGTGGCGACCACGATCGTGCTGCCCGTGGTCACCGCGTGCCGCACCGCCGGGACGAGGTAGGCCAGCGACTTGCCGGTGCCGGTGCCGGCCTGGACGGCTAGGTGCTCGCTGGTTTCGATGGCATGCCGCACCGCCTCGGCCATCGCGACCTGGCCGGGACGTTCGGCGCCGCCGATATCGCGGACGGCGGCGGCGAGCAGGTCGACGACGTCTGGCGTAGCTGGGGGCACCCCGGAACGGTACCTCGCGCCACCGTCAGCGACGGCCCGGCCAGGCGCGAGACCAGGTGCGGCGGCGTGTCACCCGGCCCGTTCGGCTAGATTCGGTCTCTGATCGAAAGGGGTCGGCAATGACGAGTGCGGAGATCCTGGTGGACGCGTTCGGCCGCGTCCAGGAAACCGTGCACGAGGCGGTGCGGGGGCTGACCAGCAGCCAGCTGGCGGAGCGCCTCGCGCCGGACGCGAACTCGATCGCCTGGCTCGTGTGGCACCTGACCCGGGTGCAGGACGACCACGTGGCGGACGCGTTCGGGGTGCCGCAGGTGTGGACCGAGTACGGGAAACGGTTCGAGCTGCCGTTCGAGCCGTCCGACACCGGGTACGGGCATACCCCCGAGCAGGTTGCGCGGGTCACGGTCCCGTCCGCGGACCTGCTCACGGGGTACCAGGACGCGGTGCACGAGCAGACCGTCCGGCTGGTCTCCGGCATCACGGATCCGGACCTGGACCGGGTCGTGGACGAGGCCTGGGACCCGCCGGTGACGCTGGGCGTGCGGCTGGTCAGCGTGATCGACGACTGCGCGCAGCACGTCGGCCAGGCCGCGTTCATCCAGGGCATCCTGCTGCGGCGTTAGGGCCCGGTCCGGAACACCGCGGCCAGCACGCGGAGCGCCAGCAGCGCGCAGATGACCAGCAGGCAGTAGCCGAGGAACTGGTACAGGCTGATCGTCTCGGTCATGGCCGGGCCGCCCTTCAGCGCCAGCAACGCCACGGCCATACCCCCGGCGGTGGCCGCGAGCACGGCCAGCACGCCCAGCTGGACCCACCCGGTGATGACCTTGCGGTCCCGCTCGTCGGCCAGGACCCGGACGTTCACGCCGAGCCGGCCACCCTCGACCGCGGCCGCGATCCGGTCCACCCGGCGGGGCAGCCGGCGCAGCATCGGCAGCAGCGCGACGACCTCGTCGGCCGCCGCGTCCTTCAGCGAGGCCGGCTCCAGGCGCCCGGCCAGCTGCGCCTGGCCGAACCGTTCGGCCTCCGCGACGATGTCGAACCCCGGGGCGAGCAGGGTGAGGCCGCCCTCCAGCGTGGACAGCGCCCGGAAGGTGGCCAGGAACTCCGGCGGGACGGCCAGCTCGTGCCGGGTCACCAGGCGGAACAGGTCGGCGAACATGGTGGCGTCGGGCGCGCGCCCGGAGGCAAGGTGCCGGACGAGCAGTGCGCCGACCGACCGTTCCAGCGCCTGCTCGTCCAGGTCGTCGGGACGGGCGGTCACCTCGAGCAGGGCGTCGGTCATCGCTACCGGGTCACGCCGGTCGATGGCCAGCATCAGCCGCTGCAGGGCGGCGCGCAGCCCCGAGTCCAGGCGGCCGACCGAGCCGAAGTCGATCAGCGCCAGCCGTCCGTCGGCGAGTAGCAAGATGTTGCCCGGATGCGGGTCGGCGTGGAAGACGCCCTCGACGACGATCTGCCGCAGCAGGCTGTCGAGCAGCTCACGGGCCAGCCGCTCACGGTCGCAGTCGGCCGGCGTGGCCTTGCTCAGCGCCTGCCCGTCGAGCAGCTCCATGACGAGCACCCGCCGGGTGCTCAGGTCGTGGTAGGCGCGCGGGATCACGATCCCGTCCGAGTTGGCGGCCGCGCCAACGGCGGCGAGGTTCCCCGCCTCGACGCGGAAGTCCAGTTCCTCGCGCAGCGCGGCGGCGAAGCCCTCGGCCAGTTTCGCCACTCCGATCGCCCGGGCCCACCCCATCCGCACCTCGGCGCGGCGGGCCAGCCGGGCGATGATGTCCAGGTCGCGTTCGACCAGGCTGGTCACGCCGGGGCGGAGAACCTTGACCACCACCCGCTCGCCGGTGTGCAGCGTGGCCGCGTGCACCTGGGCGATGGAGGCCGAGGCCAGCGGATCGGTGTCGATCTCGGTGAACACGCCGGTGCCGCCGAGTTCCTCGCCGAGCACCCGCTCGATCTGGGCCCAGGGCAGCGGGCTGACCCGGTCCTGCAGCCGGCCGAGCTCGCTGATGAACTCCGGCGGCAGCAAGTCCCGGCGGGTGGACAGGGCCTGGCCGAACTTCACGAACACCACGCCGCTTTGGTCCAGCGCCTCGGTCAGCGACCGGGCCAGCGCGACCGACCTGGCCCCCTGGGGTGCCCGGCCCAGCGGCCGGACCCCGCAGCGGGTGAAGATACGCACGATCTGCCAGTAGCGGCGGCTGCGGGCCGCGCGCGAGCGCAGGCTGCGCGGCCAGCTGGCCGGCGGCGGTACGGTCCCGGCCGGGATGAAGGCCTGCCAGGTGACGAGGATCGCCATCGCCAGCAGCAGGCCGCAGGCCCAGCTGAGCGCGGCGAAGCCGAGCACCACGCCGTAAGCGGGTGAGGGCCCGTGGGCTCCGAGGTGCCACCCGCTGGCCATGGCGGTGAAGATCGCACTGGTCAGGGCCTGGCCGGCCAGGCCCGCGACGATCGTCCGTGACAACGAGAACCGGCGCTCGGCCAGCAGCCGGCGGGCGCCGTAGGCAAGCAGCGCGACGTCGACCGTCGCGCCCAGGATGAAGCTGAGGACAGTCGGGATGGTCACCGGCCCAGTCAACCAGGCGGGTCGCCGGGGGGCAGCCACCGCCAGCCGTCGTGTCCGGCCAGCTCGTAGGCCCACGGGGGTTCGGCGCCGCGGCGCGTGGTGGTCACCACCGCGGCGTGGACGGCGGCCTGGGTCGCCTGGCGCACCGGTTCCGGGTCGCCCAGGTCGGAGCGGCCCAGGCCGTTGCCGAGCCACCAGGTGAGGAAGGCGCCGCCGAAGGCGTCCCCGGCGCCCACCGTGTCCACCACCGGGGCGGCCGGGACGTCGACCCGGATCCGCCGGCCGCCGGCGAAGGCCAGCACCGGCGCCGCGCCGTCGGTGACGAGCACGCAGGCGGGCCCCTGGGCCACCAGTTCGGCGGTGGCATCCCCGGCGTCCTGGCCGGGGAACATGTAGGCGAGATCCTCGGTGCTCACCTTGACGAGGTCCGCCCGGCGGGCGATGCGCATCAGCCGGTCCAGGTAGTCCTGCCGGGAGGTGATGGCCGTCGGGCGGCAGTTCGGGTCCAGCATGACCGTGACGCTGTCGGGCGCGTTGACCATCATGTGCTCGGTGCTGGTCCCGACCGGTTCCATGACCAGACAGAGGCTGCCGGCGTGCAGGGCCGTGGTGCCGTCGGGCAGCACGGCGTCGCCCGACCCGACCGCGGCCGCCGAGGTGCCGTCCAGGTAGAAGTGGTAACTAGGCACGCCGGCCGGGTCGAGGTCCACCATCGCCAGCGTGGTCGGCGCCGCGGACGGGGCCTCGACCGCGATCTTCACCCCGTGCTGGTCCAGGTTGGCCCGTATCAGCTGCCCGAACCGGTCGCCGGAAAGCCGGCCGAGGTAGGCCACCGGCCGCCCGAGCCTGGCCACCGCGCGGGTGACGTTGAACCCGGCGCCGCCCAGCCGGGGATCGACGTGACCGTCCGCGTCGACGATCAGGTCGATCAGCGCCTCGTGCGCCACGGTAATCATGCGGTGCACTCTACGGTTCCCGGCCGGGTCATCGTGCGGCGGCAACCAGGTCACGCTGGTACCGCTGGCACCAGGACCGGGCCCGGGTGGCCTGCTCGGCCACCATGCGCCAGTGGTCGGCGAAACCCTGGTGGCCGGCCGCGGCCGCCTCGGTGACGATCGCGTACGTCCAGTCGTGGCTGGCCACGACCGCCTCGGCCACGCGACGGCGGTCGGCGCGGCGCAGCCCGCTGGCGTGCAGGAGGATCCGGAACCGCTCGAGCGCGCGGCCCCGCCGGCTGTCGGTGATGTCTCGCTCGTCCTGCAGCGGCGCCCAGTAGCGCGCGGCCGCGGTGAAGTCCCAGATCGCGCTGCCGGGCCCGGCCAGGTCGAAGTCGATCAGCGCGACCGCCCGGCCGTCGCGGAACACCAGGTTGGCCGGGTGAACGTCGTTGTGGCTGACCAGGCCGGTGCGGAACCGGGCCGGGATCGGCCGCGGCCACTGGTACCCCGACGGGTCGAAGGACGCCGCGGCCAGGTGATAGCGGCGCACCAGGTCGGCGATGCTCACCAGGGCCGAGTCGGTGAGCGTGTCCTCGGCCAGCGGCGGGACCGCGGCGTGGCCGTCTATGTAGGTGAGCGTCTCGGTGAACGGCCCGGCGGTCAGGACGCGGGGGGCGCCGTCGAAGCCGACCTCGGCCAGGTGGCCGAGCAGGGCGTGGGTCGCACGCCGGCAGGGCGCAACCGGCCGCACGACGGTGTCACCCACCCGGATAACCAGCCCGCGGTTGGCAGTACCACCGACCAGCGCGTGGGGGCTGTAAGCCCCCCCAGGGGGGTATGGGGGGGCGGGCAGCCCCCCCATGCGGGGGGTCACCGGGGGGTCATCCCCCGGGGGAGGTAGAGAGCATGGCTCTCGCGAGACTCGCGTGGGTGACAAGGCCATGGACAAGCCTCCCTCGGATCGCGGCGCATACCGCGGGGCTTTTGGCGACGCCGTAGGCGACCGAAAGGACGAACGGGATCCGCTCCAGCACCGGGCCGGGCGTGACGATCATGCGGCTGTCGAGCGGCGTCGGCACGGGCCTGCCGTCGGCGCCGACGAATACCCCGGCGAGCTCGGCGCGTACCCCGAGCGCGGCCAGTGCGTCGCGCTCGTCGGGGGTAATCGCGTCATAGATGGTCGACAGCCCGGGCGCCCAGGCGCCGAGGGCCACCACCGCGACGGTAACCGAGGGCAGCAGGGCGAAGGCATCGGCGATGTCGCCCTGGCGGCGGATCGCCGCGGCCGTCTGCGCGTCGTCCAGGATCATGGGGGCGTAGAAGACGTGGGCCGGGCCGCCGCCCACCCGGGCCACGCCGCGGACCAGGTCGAGCAGGTCCCGGCCGTCGGGGGGCGGCACCGCCCCGGTGAGCTGGACGATCGGGCACGGCGGGAGCTGGGTGAGTGAGGCCGCGAGCCCGCTGAGCGTGCGCGACCAGGACATGCCGAGGACGTCGCCGGGCGTGATGAGGTCCATCAGGGCTTGGCCCGCGGCTTCGCCCAGCCGGTGCCGCAGCGCCTCCTCGTCCTCGTCGGGGAAGTTGAACACGAACGCGTGCTTGAGCCCGAATGCCGAGCACAGCTCCGCTGACAGGCCCGCGTCCAGGTTGCCCCCGGGCAGGCCGATCTCGATGCGTACCATCCCGGCCTCGCGGGCGGAGTCGAGCAGCCGGGCCACCCGGAACCGGCTGATGCCGAGCTGGTCGGCGATGTCGACCTTGGAGACGCCCTCGAGGTAGAACTGGCGCGCCACCCGGGCGGCCAGGACAACCTCGGACGGCCGATCCGCCGACAAACCGGCCATGCACTCCTCCAGCCTTGCCGATCTGACTGCTCATTTGAGCGTCCAGATCTCATATTCGCAGCTTTTCTTGACTTTGCCTAGCAACGAGATCACTGTGAGTTCAATGGTTCATCTGAGCGCCGAACTGCTCAGATGAGCACGCGCAGGCGTGCAGTCACGGCAGCGTAGGAGGCCCGCCAGGGATCCTGACCGGTCCCGCCCCGTCACAACATCCTCATGGTTGCGGAGGTTCGCATATGCGCTATCCCCCAGTCAGGCTCCGCGCGCTCGGGGCCGTGGGCTGCGTAGCCGCTCTGGCGGCGCTGGCCGCGTGTTCGAGCGGCGGCTCAAATGGCAGTTCAAGCAGCAACAGCAATTCCGGCACGGTGACTGTGGCGGTGGTGTCCAACCCGCTGATCACCGGTCAGATGATCCCGCTGACGACGTCGAATTTCGAGAAGCAGTACCCGGGGATCAAGGTCAAGTTCGCCACCTACACCGAAGGTGACCTGCGGGCCGCGATCGAGAAGAACGTGAGCACGCACAGCAACGCGTTCAACGTGGTCATGATCGGCCCGTACGAGACGCCGCTGTTCGCGAAGAACGGCTGGCTGACCAACCTGTCCAAGCAGTACATCGCCAGCGACCCCGGCTACGACGCCGCCGACCTGCTGCCGCCCATCGGCAAGGCCCTGTCGTACAAGGGCGACCTGTACGCGGTGCCGTTCTACGGCGAGTCGTCGATGATGTTCTACAACAAGACCCTGTTCCAGCAGGCCGGGCTCACCATGCCGCACAATCCGACCTGGGCGCAGGTCGAGAGCTTCGCGGCCAAGCTCAACCAGCCCGGCAAGGTGTCTGGGATCTGCCTGCGCGGCCTGGCCGGCTGGGGCGACAACATGGCGGCGCTGGACACGGTGGTCAACACGTTCGGCGGCCAGTGGTTCGACATGAACTGGAAGCCCCAGCTCACCTCGCCGCCCTTCGTGGAAGCGACGAACTTCTACGTCAACTTGGTCCGCAAGTACGGCGAGCCCGGCGCGGCGAACGACAGCTTCAACCAGCTGCTGACGCTGTACGGGCAGGGCAAGTGCGCGATGTGGTACGACGCGACGGTGGCGGCGACCTCCATCGCGACCACGTACCCGGATGTCTACAAGCAGACCGGGTACGCCCTGGCTCCGGTGAACAAGACCAAGTCCTCGGGCTGGCTGTGGACCTGGGCGCTGGGCATCCCGCAGGGCGCGTCGGACTCCGGTGCAGCGTGGAAGTTCGTGTCCTGGGCTACCTCCAAGCAGTACGACTCGCTGGTCGCGCAGAAGTACGGCTGGTCCGCGGTCCCGCCGGGTACCCGGACCTCGCTGTACAGCAACCCCGACTACAAGAAGGCCGCTGCGCCGTTCGCGGACATCACGCTGGAATCGATCAACTCGACCGACCCGGAGCACCCGACCCTGAACCCGGTCCCGTACACCGGCATCCAGTACGTGGTCATCCCGCAGTTCGAGAGCCTGGGCCTGACGGTCGGCCAGCAGGTCGCCGGGGCGATCGCCGGCACGGAGAGCGTGAGCCAGGCGCTGCAGGCTGGTCAGTCCGCCGCGTCGCAGTACACCCCGGCGCAGTTGTCCGGCTCCGGTTAGCACACCCGGTGAGCCGGGCCCGTCGGCGGGGCCCGGCTCACCGGGCCCGTCCAGTCGTGGCACATCGGAAGAAGGGCGTTTCCGTGACACTACTTGAAGACCTGGCGCCGCCTCCCGAGGTCGAGGTCAAGCCGCGCGCGGTCAGCCGCCGTGAGCGCTGGCAGCTTCGCCTGCCGCTGCTGCCCGCGCTCATCTACACGATCGTCGTGACCCAGATCCCGTTCCTGGTGACGCTGTGGTACAGCTTCCAGAGCTACTTCTGGAACACCCCGGCGCCCGCCCACTTCAACGGGCTAGCCAACTACAAGACGGTGTTCACCAACCCGGCCTTCCGCGGCTCGCTCGTGCGTTCGGTCGTGATGACCGTCACCGCCGTGATCGTCGCCATGATCCTCGGGGTGTTCTTCGCGGTACTGCTGGACCGCAAGTTCCTCGGCCGCAGCGTCGTCCGGACGCTGATGATCACCCCGTTCCTGGTCATGCCCGTGGCCGCGGCGCTGGTGTGGGCGGGCCCGATGCTTGATCCGCAGTTCGGGCTGGTGAACTACCTGCTCCAGCCGTTCGGCGTCCACCACGTGGCCTGGCTGTCCACGCACGCGCTCGGCTCGGTGATCCTGGTCATGATCTGGCAGTGGACGCCGTTCATGATGCTGATCGTGCTGGCCGGCCTGCAGAGCCAGCCGTCGGACACGCTGGAGGCGGCGAAAGTTGACGGTGCCGGGGCCTTCGCCACGTTCCGCGAGCTCACGTTCCCGCATCTGCGGCCGTACATCGAGCTGGGCGTCCTGCTCGGCTCGATCTACCTGGTCAACACATTCGACGCGGTGAAGGCCATGACCCAGGGCGGCCCGGGGACCTCCACGACCAACTTGCCTTACTACCTGTACCAGCAGGTGAACAACGCCTTCGACATCGGCGGGGCGGCCGCGACCGGGGTGGTCACCGTCATCCTCACCATCATCGTGGCCACGTTCGCGTTGCGGATGTTCGCCCGGGTCTTCCAGTTCGAGGAGGCATGAGATGACCGCGACCGCGACCGCGACTGCCGTGCCGGTGCGGGACCGGGAACCCGCGGGGCTGCGGGTCCGCCGGATGAGCGGGCAGGTGGGCTGGGGGGTCCTGGCCTGGGTCGTGGGCATCGCCTTCTTCCTGCCGGTGCTGTGGATGGTGCTGACCGCGTTCAAGCCGGAGTCCGCCGCGCAGACCTGGCCGCCCAAGTTCGTCTTCTCCCCCACCCTGGCGCAGTTCCGCCTGGTCTTCTCGGGCTGGGGCCCGTACGTGACCCACTCGCTGATCGCGACGACGGTCTCCACGGTCCTGGTTCTGCTGCTGGGCGTCCCCGCCGCGTACGCCCTGTCCGTGCACCCGGTCCCGCACTGGCGCGACGGCCTGTTCTTCTTCATCTCCACCAAGATGCTGCCGATCGTGGCCGCGATCGGCCCGCTGTACGTGATCGCGCTGAAGACGCACCTGCTGGACAGCATCTGGGTGCTGATCATCCTCTACACCGCGATGAACCTGCCGCTGGCCATCTGGCTGATCCGCTCGTTCATGCTCGAGGTGCCCAAGGAAATGCTCGAGGCGGCCGAACTGGACGGCGCGGGCCGGATCCGGGAGATCGGCGAGGTGATCCTGCCGGTCATCTCGCCCGGGCTGGTCTCGACCGCGCTGATCTGCGTGATCTTCGCCTGGAACGAGCTGTTCCTCGCGCTCAACCTGACCGTCACCAACGCCGCGACCATGCCGATGTTCCTGATCAGCTCCGTCCCCCAGGAGGGGCTGTACCTCGCGCACCTGTCGGCGGCGGCCACGGTGGCCTCGGTCCCAGTGATCCTCGTGGGCTGGATCGCTCAGCGGTCGCTGGTCCGCGGCCTGTCCATGGGAGCCATCAAGTGAAACACGTCAATTCCGGCGCCACACCGGGCGGAGGTCCCCGATGGCCAATGTGAAGTTCGTGTCGGCATCCCGCGTGTACGCAAAGGGCGCGCCGCCCGCGGTCGACGCCCTCGACCTGGACGTCAAGGACGGCGAGTTCATGGTCCTGGTCGGCCCATCCGGATCCGGGAAGACCACCGCGCTGCGCATGCTGGCCGGCCTCGAGCCCCTGGACGGCGGGCGGGTCGAGATCGGCGAGAAGGACGTCACCTTCGTGCCGCCCAAGGACCGGGACATCGCGATGGTGTTCCAGAACTACGCCTTGTACCCGAGTAAGACCGTCGCCGAGAACATGGGCTTCGCGCTGAAGATGCAGGGCGTTCACAAGGACGAACGGGCCCGCAGGGTCCGCGAGGCCGCCCGCCTGCTCGACCTGGACGACAAGCTCCTGGAACGCAAGCCCAAGGCACTGTCCGGCGGGCAGCGGCAGCGGGTGGCCATGGGCCGGGCCATCGTGCGCGAGCCCCAGGTCTTCCTGATGGACGAGCCGCTGTCCAACCTGGACGCCAAGCTGCGCGTGCAGACCCGCAGCCAGATCGCCGAACTGCAGCGCCGCCTCGGCATCACCACCGTCTACGTCACCCACGACCAGGTGGAAGCGATGACCATGGGTAACCGGGTGGCGGTACTGGCCGGCGGGCACCTGCAGCAATGCGACACGCCGCGCCAGTTGTACGACAACCCGGTCAACCAGTTCGTCGCCGGGTTCATCGGCTCCCCCGCGATGAACCTGCAGACGGTACCGCTCACCGAGGGCGGCGCCCGGCTGGCCGGGACCACGCTGCCGCTGCCGACCGCGGTGCGCACGGCGGCCAGCCAGGCCGGCCTGCGCGAGATCGTCCTCGGCATCCGGCCCGAGCACCTGCACCTGGCGAACGGTTCCGGGCCGGTGGCCGGCGACGTGATGCTGGTGGAAGAACTCGGCGCCGACGCCCTGCTGCATGTGCGGCTGGCCGAGGACCACAACCTGGTGGTGGCGCGGACCGAGGGGCGCAAACCGCCGGCCCCGGGACAACAGGTCACCTTCAACGTCCAGCCGGATGACGTGTTCGCCTTCCACCCCGAGACGGGCGCTCGCCTTGTGGGCTAAACCGCAGCCGCTCAACGCCAGGACGCTGAAGTACTGGAGTGACCGGGTGGCGGTGCCGGCCTACGATCGCAGCCTGGTCACGCCGGGTGTCGTCCACGTCGGAGTGGGCGGTTTCCATCGCGCGCACCAGGCGATGTACCACGACCGCCTGATGAACCAGGGTATCGCGCTCGACTGGGGCATCTGCGGCGTCGGGGTCATGCCAGCGGACCAGCGGATGAAGCAGGTCCTGGACGCACAGGACGGCCTGTACACGTTGGTCCTCAAGCACGGCGACGGGACCTGGGAACCGCGGATCATCGGGTCGATCGTGCAGTACCTGTTCGCCCCGGACGACCCGGAGGCGGTCATCGAGAAGATGGCGGCGCCCGCGACCCGCATCATCTCGCTGACCATCACCGAGGGTGGGTACAACGTCAACGACACCACCGGCGAGTTCGACACGGCCAACCCGGAGGTGCTCGCCGACCTGGAGCCCGGTGCGGTCCCGCGGACCACGTTCGGCCTGGTCACTGAGGCGCTGAGCCGCCGCAGGAAGCGCGGCCAGGCCCCGTTCACGGTCATGTCCTGCGACAACCTGCAAGACAACGGCTACCGGGCCCGTCGCGCGTTCACCGCCTTCGCCCGGCTCCGTGACCCCGACCTGGCCGACTGGGTCGAGGGCGAGGTCTGCTTCCCCAACTCCATGGTGGACCGCATCACCCCGGTGACCACCGACGCCGACCGAGCCGAGGTCCAGGACCGGTTCGGCATCGAGGACCAGTGGCCAGTCGTCTGCGAGCCCTACACCCAGTGGGTGCTCGAGGACGCCTTCGGATCCGGGCGGCCGCCCTACGCCGATGCCGGGGTCCAGGTCGTCGATCATGTCGAGTCCTACGAGCTCATGAAGCTGCGGCTGCTCAACGGCAGCCACCAGGCCCTGGCCTACTTCGCCTACCTGTGCGGATACCGGCTGGTGCACGAGGCCGCCCAGGACCCTTTGTTCCAGGCCTTCCTGCTCGGCTACATGAACGAGGAGGCCACCCCCACCCTGCCGCCGGTGCCCGGGGTGGATCTGACGGAGTACCAGCACACGCTGATCGAGCGCTTCTCCAACCCGCAGGTCCGCGACACCATCGCGCGGCTGTGCGCGGAAAGCTCAGACCGGATCCCGAAGTGGCTGCTGCCGGTGGTTCGCCAGCAACTCGCGACCGGCGGCGAGATCAGGCACTCCGCCGCCGTGGTGGCGAGCTGGGCCCGGTACGCGGAGGGCGTCGACGAGGCGGGCGAGCCCATCGAGGTGGTCGACCGGCTCCGGGACAGTCTCATGACGCGGGCCCGGCGGCAGCGCGAGGACCCGCTGGCGTTCGTCGCCAACCGGGACCTGTTCGGCGACCTGGCCGACCAGGAGCGGTTCGCCACCGCCTACACCTCCACGCTGGTCTCATTGCACCAGCGCGGGGCTAGGGCGACGCTGACGTCGCTGCTGTGATGACGACCACGACGAGGACCGGCCGGGCCCCGCGCGTAGGTTCACGGCGTCACCACGTGCCGTTATGTGAGCCGAACGAGCGCACCTTCACGCACTCCAGCCGGCACCTGTTCTGGCCAGCCGGAACCGCGGTATGTGCCCGGCGCGCTAGCCTTGCGCCCTGGCCGCGCCGACGTAATAATGTTCGCTGCGCGGCGAGGCCCGGGGGTCAGCCGCTCTTCTAGGTCCAGAGACGCGGCCTACTCACTTTCGCACGGATAGATGGTGGTGGTACGTGTCTGGTGAGCGCTATCCGGTGCTCTGGATCGGTCAGGTGTCCGTGGTCACGCTGCCAGCGGAGATTGACGTGACCAATGCCGACGCAACCCGCGAGGAACTCCTCGCCGTGCTCAACCAGGGCGCGGCGATGCTAGTCGCGGACATGAGCAAAACGGTTTTCTGCGATTCGTCCGGCGTGAGCGCCTTGGTGCGCGTCTTCAGGCACGCCGCCACGAGCGGGGCGGCGATACGGCTCGTGGTCAGCACGCCGGCTGTCCAGCGGGTGCTCTCGATAACCGGGGTCGACCGCCTGGTGGACGTATACCCGAGCGTCGCCGCGTCGCTGGCCGGGCCGAAGGGTCAGGCGGACCCGGCCTGGCCGGACGGTGCCACGGCCAAGGCCGATACCGACGGCGGCGCTTAGGCCCGGCCTTCCTCGAACGGCGGCGCCGGCTGCGGCGGCTCGCCGGTCACGCTAGTCACCACCGCACCGGCGATATCCCGGAGCTTCACGTTGCTGTTCTGCGAGGCGGACCGCAGGATCGCGAACGCGCGGGCCTGATTGCACTGCTCCCTGGCCATGATTATCCCGAGCGCCTGATCAATGACCGTTCGCGAAGTAAGGGAGGACCGCAACTGCTCGATGAGCGCGGCGTGCGAGGCCAGCCTCATGGCCAGCGAGAGCGCGCCGGAGGCATTCTCCGCGAAATTCTCCGCCCGGCGCGCCTCGGCGGTACCGAAGGCCGAGGCCTGGCGCGAATACAGGTTGAGGGCGCCGACCGGCTTGCCGTCCGCGTTCAGCGGCAGGGCCAGGCACGACCGGATCCCGTGCGAGGCCGCCTCGGCCTCGAACTCGGGCCAGCGCGCCTTCTCCGTAGTGTCCTCGATGCGCACCACGCTGCCGTCGCGCATGGCGTGCAGGCATGGCCCGTCGTCGAGTTCGTACTGCACCTCGTCCACCCGCGCCGCGACCTGGTCGCTGCACGCCACCGTGACCGGCCTCCCGCTGGGCTGCATCGTCATCCCGCACGACAGGCCGCCGGCCAGGCGAGCCGCCATCACCGCCATCTCGTGCAGGAACTGCTCGACGCTCTGGGTGCTGAGCAGCGCGCCGTGCAATTCCCTGAGGTTCTCGGTGTCAGCGACTTGTTCTCCGTGTGTTCTCGTCATGGCATCGCATTCGTCTCGTTTTCGACTCCCTACCCCCAGCTAGCACGCCAAACGTGGCCGTCCGAGTCCGGCGGACGCGCTGGATCCTGGGTTTCACGGCGCCAGAACGCCCTGGATCCGGGGGTTCATGGCGTTCCAGCTGCCCGTGCCGGCGGACACTGTGCCGGCGGACACTGTGCCGGCGGACACTGTGCCGGCGGACCGCGTATGTCCATGGTCAATACGTTGAGTTAGCGTTGATAGCAGAGTGCTACCAGAAGCGGACAAGTCGTACCGTTTGGCATGTGACGGATGGTGCCGAACATTATGATCACCGTGACGCAATCGGTCGCCGCTGCCTGGCACGGTGCCGCCCAGCCGATCACGGGTCGCCCGCGACGCCGCACTGTCTGGCCGCACTGTCTGATGGAGCAAGAATGAAATCCCGCCACCTGCTCATAGCATCGGCAGTCGCGGTTACGATGCTGGCTGCCGGATGCTCATCCGGCGGATCGGGGGGCGGCTCGCCGCGGCTCAAGCTCGAGAAGACGGACATCGTCGTCAACGCGTTCCCGGCCATCGACTCGGCCGGTCTGTACATCGCGCAGGACGAAGGCCTGTTCGCCGCCCAGGGCCTGCACGTCACGATCGTGCCGGTGCCGAAAAACGGTCCCCCGCCGTCCACCCAGGACCTGGTCAACGGCCAGGAGAAGGGCACGTACGACATCACCGCCGGGGACTACGTCACCTACATCGAGGACCAGCTCGGGTCCGGCCCGCCAAAGGCCGATCTGCGCATCATCGCCGAATCCTCCTACTTGCAGCCGAACGTCCTGACCCTGCTGGTCAAGGGCGGATCGCCGATTAGCCAGGTCAGCCAGCTCAAGGGCAAGGTCGTCTCGGTCAACGCGCCGAACGACATCGGCACCCTGCTGGTCGATTCCCTGCTCGTCTCGCACGGCCTCAGACCACAGCAGATCCACTACAACACCAACGTGCCGTTCCCGGCCGTGGTGCCGACCCTCACGGCGCCGAACAGCCCGGTCGTCGCCTCGTTCGCCCCCGAGCCGTTCGTCAGCGGCGGCGAGGCGGCGGCGGGCCTGGAGGAACTCGCCGATCTGGACCAGGGCGCCACCCAGGACTTCCCCATCCAGGGCTATGCGGTGACGGCGAAATGGGCGAAGCAGAACCCCAACACGCTGAAGGCGTTCACCATAGCCCTGTCCCAGGGACAGGAGATCGCCGACACCGACCGCGCCGCGGTGGAGAACGTCCTCGCGAAATACCTGAACATCGACAAGCAGGCGGCGGCGTTCATCTCGCTGCCGGCCTTCCCGCTCGGCGTCGACGCGGTACGGCTCCAGCGCGTGGTCAGCGCCATGAAGCGGTTCGGCCTGCTGCCGAAGAGCACCAACTTCCAGGTCACCAGCATGATCACCGGCTGACCCTGCCCGGAGGCAGATCTGATTCCCCTGTCAGGCGGCGGCCGGTCGGTGGTCCACCGCCGGGGCAACGTGGTGATC
>Ga0207683_10000421_pt1 | contig 39135 bp, 38 predicted proteins | sample KBSM73metaG_FD_184333 | JGI IMG/M metagenome (GOLD analysis project Ga0207683, IMG submission 184333) | Miscanthus rhizosphere microbial communities from Kellogg Biological Station, Michigan, USA - KBS M7-3 metaG (SPAdes) (version 2) | ecosystem: Host-associated > Plants > Roots > Rhizosphere >... | reverse complement strand
CGGTGCAGACCACCGTCGAGCCGCGCGGGACCCAGCCGTCCTCGACCGACTTGAGCAGGCCGGCGATGCTGGCGGCCGACGCCGGTTCGACGAACACCCCTTCAGCGCGTGCCACCAGGTGATACGCGGCGAGGATCTCGTCGTCGGTAGCGGCCAGGAAACGTCCCTTGGACTGCTGCTGGGCCTCGACCGCCGAGGTCCACGACGCGGGTGAGCCGATCCGGATCGCGGTGGCGATCGTCTCGGGTTCCTTGACGGGTTCGCCAAGCACCAGCGGGGCCGCGCCGGCGGCCTGGGTGCCCAGCATCCGCGGCAGCCGGTCGGACAGGCCATCGCGGTGGTACTCGGTGTAGCCCTTCCAGTACGCGGTGATGTTGCCGGCGTTGCCGACCGGCAGTGCGTGCACGTCGGGGGCGGTGCCCAGCGCGTCGACGATCTCGAACGCGGCGGTCTTCTGCCCCTCGATGCGGAACGGGTTGACGGAGTTGACCAGCGAGACGGTCGGGAAGTCGGCGGTGAGCTTGCGGGCCAATTCCAGGCAGTCGTCGAAGTTTCCGTCGATCTGGATGATCTTCGCACCGTGCATGACGGCCTGCGCAAGCTTGCCCATCGCGATCTTGCCCTGCGGCACCAGCACCGCACACGTGATGCCGGCCCGCGCCGCGTAGGCCGCGGCCGACGCCGACGTGTTGCCCGTCGACGCGCACAGCACCGCCTGCTGCCCACGGGCCACCGCCTCAGTGACGGCCATGGTCATGCCGCGGTCCTTGAAGGAGCCCGTCGGGTTGAGCCCCTCGACCTTGAGATGCACTGTGCACCCGGTGTATTCGGACAGCCGCGGCGCAGGCACCAGCGGGGTTCCGCCCTCGAGCAGCGTGATCGCGGTCCAGCCCTCCTCGACCGGCAGCCGGTCGCGGTAGGCGGCGATCAGCCCTGGCCAGGGCTGGTGAACAGCCTTGGGCAGTGTGCTCATTCGTTGGTTCCTTCCATGCGGAGCACGCTGTTGATGCTCTGCACGACATCGAGGTCTGCCAGCGCGGCCACGGTCTCCGACAGTGCGGCGTCCGTCGCCTGGTGGGTGACGACCACGATCCGGGCGCCGCAGGGCTGGCCGGCCTCGTCGACCATGCCCTCTTGCCGCACCTCGGCGATGCTCACCTCGCGCTTGCCGAATTCGGCTGCGACGGCAGACAACACGCCGGGACGGTCGGTGACGTTCATGTTGACGTAATAGCGCGTGGGGATGAATCCGATCGGCGAGATCGGCAGCTTGGCGTACTTCGACTCGCGCGGGCCGCGGCCGCCCTGCACCCGGTTGCGGGCGGCCATGACGACATCACCCATCACTGCGGAGGCCGTTGGTGCGCCGCCCGCGCCCTGGCCGTAGAACATCAGCCGGCCCGCCGCTTCGGCTTCCACCACGACGGCGTTGAAAGCGCCGTTGACCGCGGCCAGCGGGTGGGCGAGCGGCACCAGCGCCGGGTAGACCCGCGCCGAAACGCGTTGCTGGCCTTCGTCGGTGGTGAGCCTCTCACAGATGGCCAGCAGTTTGATGGTGCACCCCAGCGCGCGGGCCGAGGCGAAGTCAGCCGTCGTCACCTTGGTGATGCCCTCACGGTAGACGTCGTCGGCAGTCACGCGGGTGTGGAAGGCGATCGAGGCCAGGATCGCCGCCTTGGCCGCGGCGTCGTACCCCTCGACGTCGGCGGTCGGGTCGGCCTCGGCGTAGCCAAGAGCGCTGGCGTCGGCAAGGGCACTGGCGTAATCGGCACCGGTGCTGTCCATCTCCGAGAGGATGTAGTTGGTGGTGCCGTTCACGATGCCGGCGACCCGCAACACCGTGTCGCCCGCCAGCGACTGGGTCAGCGGGCGGATGACGGGGATCGCACCGGCCACGGCCGCCTCGAAATAGAGGTCGACGTGGGCGTGCTCGGCGGCCTGCGCCAACTCCCCTGTGGACACCGCCATCAGCGCCTTGTTGGCGGTGATGACGGATTTGCCCTGCTCCAGCGCACTGAGGATCGCCTTGCGGGCAGGCTCGACCGGACCCATGAGTTCGACGACGATGTCGACGTTGTCGCGGGACACCAGCTCTTCGATGTCGTCGGTGAGCAATTCGACCGGCACGCCGCGGTCGGCTGCCACCCGACGCACCCCGATGCCACGCAACACGAGCGGGGCCCCGATGCGGGCGGTCAGGTCGCGTGCGCTCTCCTCGATGATGCGGACCACTTCGCTGCCGACATTGCCAAGTCCCAATACGGCTACGCCGATGGGCTTTTCGTCACCGTTCACGGTGTTACCTCACTTCCAGACTGAGCAGATCGTCGACCGTCTCCCGGCGCAGAATCTGGCGAGCCTGCCCGTCGCGCACGGCCACCACGGCGGGCCGGCCGATCAGGTTGTAACGGCTCGACATGGAGTAGCAGTACGCGCCCGTTGCGGCAACACCCAGCAGGTCGCCGGGTGTGACGTCGTCGGGCAGCCAGGTGTCCCGCACGACGATATCGCCGCTCTCACAATGCTTTCCGACGACGCGGGACAACATAGCGGGCATTTCGCTTGTACGCGAAAGCAGTCGCACGTCATACTCGGCGCCGTACAGCGACGTGCGGATGTTGTCGCTCATGCCGCCGTCCACACTGACGTATCGGCGGTGCGCGGTGGGGCTGACAGCCACGTCTTTGACGGTGCCGACCTGGTACAGCGTGATGGTGCCGGGGCCGGCGATGGCGCGGCCGGGCTCCACCACGAGCCGCGGCGCGGGCAAGCCGACCGCGGCGGATTCATTGCGGACAATGGCACTGAGCTTGGCGGCCAGGTCGTGTACCGGTGGCGGATCGTCCTGCGGCAGATAGGAGATGCCGAGTCCGCCGCCAAGGTCGACGGTTGCGAGCTGGCTTGTCTTGTCGACGCCGAACTCGGCGACAACGTCGCGCAGCAGGCCGATCACCCGGTGGGCGGCCAGTTCAAAGCCGTCGACATCGAAGATCTGCGATCCGATATGGCTGTGCAGTCCGACGAGGCGCAGGTTGTCCGTCGCGAACACACGCCGTATCGCGGCTATGGCCGCGCCGCTGGCCAGCGACAGCCCGAACTTCTGGTCCTCGTGTGCGGTGGAGATGAACTCGTGGGTGTGCGCCTCCACGCCGACCGTGATCCGAACGAGAACATCCTGGACCACGCCGGCCGCACCGGCGATCTCGTCGAGGCGTTCGATCTCGGTCATCGAGTCGAGCACGACGTGGCCGATTCCGGCCTTGACGGCCGCGGTCAGCTCGTCAACGGATTTGTTGTTGCCATGCAACGTGATCCGCTCGGGCGGGAAGTCGGCGTGCAGCGCGACGGCCAGTTCGCCGCCACTGGCGACGTCAAGCGACAAGCGTTCCGCGTTGACCCAGCGCGCCACCTCGGTGCACAGGAACGCCTTGGCGGCGTAATGCACGTTGTCGCCTCCGCCGAACGCGGTGGCGATCGCGCGGCAGCGCGAGCGGAAGTCGTCCTCGTCGATCACGAAAACGGGAGTGCCGAACTCGGCCGCGATGTCGGTGACGGGTACCCCGGCGATCGATACCACTCCGTCGTCACCGCGAACAGTGTTGCGCGGCCACACATTCGGGGCGAGCTTGAGCACGTCGGCAGGAGACTGCGGCCGGGGCGGGGCCCCGGCGTGGTGGATCTCCTCAGCATGCCTGGGCCCGGCGGGGTGAGCGATCACATCCGCTCCGGAGCGGTTACGCCGAGGATGGCAAGGCCGTTGGCGATCACCTGGCGAGTGCCCTGGCACAGCGCCAACCGCGCGGCATGCAGATCGGTGGGGGCCTCATCGCCCTGCGGCAGCACCCGGCACGAGTCGTAGAACCGGTGATAGTCGCCGGCCAGATCCTCGAGATAGCGGGAGACGCGGTGCGGTTCCCGCAGGTCCGCAGCAGTTTTCAGCACGCGCGGGAACTCGCCCAGATTGCGGATCAGGGCTCCTTCTTTCTCGTGCGTGAGCAGTTCGAGGTGCTCGGTGCTGGGTGCGAGGCCCAGCTCGGCGGCATTGCGGGCCAGCGCCGCCAGCCGGGCATGGGCGTATTGCACGTAGTAGACCGGGTTTTCATTGGACGCCGACGACCACAACTCCAGATCGATGTCGATCGGGGTGTCGACCGAGGACCGGATCAGCGAGTAACGGGCGGCGTCGACGCCGATGGCCTCGACGAGGTCGTCGAGGGTGATGACCGTGCCCGCGCGCTTGCTCATCCGGACCGGCTGGCCGTCGCGGACCAGGTTGACCATCTGGCCGATGAGCACCTCGACCGTCGCGGGATCTTCACCGAGCGCGGCGGCGATGGCTTTGAGCCGCGCGATGTAGCCGTGATGGTCGGCGCCGAGCATGTAGATGCACAGATCGAAACCACGCTCGCGCTTGTCCAGGTAGTAGGCGATGTCAGCGGCCACATATGCTGGGGCGCCGTCACTCTTGATGACGACGCGGTCCTTGTCGTCACCAAAGTCGGTGGTGCGCAGCCAAACTGCGTCGTCCTTTTCGTAGATGCTGCCGGCTTCGCGTAGCTTGGCGATGGCTTGGTCAACCCGACCGGAGGTGTGCATCGAGTCTTCGTGGGTGTAGACGTCGAAGTCGGTGCCGAAGTCGTGCAGCGACTGCTTGATGTCGGTGAACATCAGGTCGACGCCGATCGCGCGGAACGTCTCGCGCATCTCGGCATCGGGCAGGCTGAGCGCGTCGGGTTCCTTCGCGAGAACCTGGGCGGCGATCTCTTTGATGTAGTCGCCCGCGTAGCCGTCCTCCGGGGCGGGTTCGCCCTTGGCCGCGGCGATGAGGGAGTTGGTGAACCGGTCGATCTGGGCGCCGTGGTCGTTGAAGTAGTACTCACGCACGACCCGGGCGCCCTGGGTGGACAGCAGCCTGCCGAGCGCGTCGCCGACGGCCGCCCAGCGGGTGCCGCCGATGTGGATGGGCCCGGTCGGGTTGGCGGAGACGAACTCGAGGTTGATGTTCTGGCCCTTGAGCGCCTCAGAGTCGCCGTAGTTGGGGCCTGCGGCGAGGATGTTGTTGACGATGACGCCCTGTGCTGCGACATCGATGCGCAGGTTGACGAAGCCGGGACCTGCGACGTCGGCGGCCGCGATGCCGTCCTGTTCGGCCAGCGCCGCCGCCAGCCAGCCGGCTAGCTCACGCGGGTTGGCACCGACCTTCTTGCCGAGCTGAAGCGCCAGGTTGGTGGCGTAGTCACCGTGTTCGGGGTTGCGGGGACGCTCGACGGTGACAGTCGCCGGCAACGCTGAGGTGTCGAGACCATGGTCGGCCAGCACCGCGGCGGCGGTGGTCTTGAGCAGGTCGGCCAGGTCGGCGGGTGTCACGGCTGTTCATCCTATGGTCTGGGGTGGTCAGGCCCCGAATCCGTTTCCGGTCGCCTGGATGCGTTAGGCTGTCGGAGCCCATCGGCGCAATCTTTCTATCGTGCGCCCCCGTAGCTCAGGGGATAGAGCGTCTGCCTCCGGAGCAGAAGGCCGCAGGTTCGAATCCTGCCGGGGGCACCAGAGTTTTAGCAGTTCAGAGGCGGTTTTCACCACTGACATCAGGCTCAGATGTTATCTGGCTGATATTCGGCTTGTCCCTCCCGTGTTTGCTCGGCAACGACAACACGACGAGAGGAACGATCCATGACATCCGCAATCACACCCCAGATCACCCGCCCACCGCTGCCCGACCCGAGCAACTGCTCCCCCGCGACAACGGCTATGCCTGCCACGAGGTCGCCGTCGAGAAACTCGGCAAGTTCACCGTCCGCGTGTGGAGGCATCTGCACCGCGACTGCGACGGCACCCGGTTCGAATTCGACGCAACGATCGACGGCTTGGTCGACGCATCAAGCCACTGCTCGAATTCTTGTTGAATTCTTAGGAGGAAGTCGACACCGCCGTAGTCGCCGATACCGTCGCCAATGAAACCACTGCAGGCGAATGTTCCGACTGCGATACTGGCGGCGTCGAAGGGAGCCGCCATGGCCCGTGTTCTCAATGGCCGGCACATGGCCGACGTGAGCGAACTCGGCGACGAGGTGGTCGTCTTCATCGTCGGGATGCGGCTTAACAAGCCTCTCAAGCTCAGCAGATGGTGGCCGGTGGTGGCGGCGATGGCCAAGATGCTGAATTACCTTGACGAGAACCCCGACAAGGGGTTGCTCGGATGCCGGATTTCCTACCTACCCCCATTCGCCATTCAGTACTGGCGGTCATTCCAGGATCTCGAGCGGTTCGCCCGCGATGCCGACGATCCTCATCTCGAGCCCTGGAGGCAGTACAACCGCCGCGTCGGAAAGTCCGGTGACCTCGGTCTCTACCATGAGACGTACCGGGTGAAGACGTCGGACATCGAGACCGGCTACACCAACATGCCGCCCTATGGGCTTGCAGCGGTCACGGCCATGGTGCCCGTTCCGCACGGCAAGCACTCGGCGGCAGCGCGCATGGGAGTGACCGATAGGGACGAACCTGCGCTCCCGCCGTACTGATCGGCAGCGACTCAACGGGGCGCATCGAAGTACCCGCGCCAAGCCGTGGTCTTTCTCCTACTTCCACCAGCAACACCCGAACGTCGGCGTAGTCACTAAGACACACGGCGACCCGAACCAGAGGTCGCAGCGTCGTGGGGAAATCCGGTCACCCTCTTGGCGCGAGACCAAGTCCTCGTTGGGCATGTCGCCTGCCTCGGGCACGGCGGCGGCGGACACACCAGCTGGCACTGCCGCACCTGCGATGCCGTGGTGTACGGGCCACCGTTGAACACGCACTGCACCGCGCTGGAAGGGCCGGCGGCGGTGCGGATCTCAGCCACGTCGGTATAGCAGTCGATCCGGCATCGAAGGCCTGGCGCCGCGCGGCCGCTGGCGACTGACGACGCCGTGACCCGACGTGGAGCAGCTTGACGCATTGGGACCGATGCGCGACGTGCGTCTCATCCAGTGGTCGGCCCGCCACCCGCTCTCCTGGTGGCGGGCCGACTGCCGGATTCGTCGAACCAGATCAGGCGCCGACTCGTGTTCATTCTGAAGAGGGCAAGTTCCATACGCCTGGACTTGCCCTCTCCCCATCAACGAACGGGGAGCGCTTGGCGGCGTAACGACTGCCGGCCACCCAGGGGGGCGATGATCGCAGGACAAGGGGTGACCGACAGCCATACGCCTGGGCTGCCGGCCACCCAGCGCGGGGCCCCCGTCACTGAGCTGAGAAATCGGCGCTGCGCCAACTAACACCATCACCCACACCTGGGATCGAAACAATGGGCCATGAGACCCGGTCCGCTTTCGGCCCGTCTCCTGGATCCCCACAGGTGACGGGCCGCATGCAGGTATGGCACCCCGCGGTTTGCTGCATGAGATGACGGCCTGGGGGTGCGCTCGCAGAAATCGAAGCCCAACTGAGCGGGGCTACCGTGACGGCGCGCGCCTGCCAAGCCTTGGTAGTCGACCTGCTCGTCGAGTCTCGACGACCGAGACGAGGACATCCACGGTGAAATCGACGGCATCCAACGCCCGGATGGGCAAACTACGCGTTGGGTCACCTCCACACTCACGCCGAGCAGGCCTCGCTCTGGCCCAGGCGTTGCTAGTGGCGGTCGACGAGTATGAGCAGACGGCAGGTTACGATCAGATCACAGTCTTCAACAACTCGTGTTTCGACGCTAAACCGGGCGGATGATTACGTCGACTGCGATGGCCGGGGGCTGACTACCAAGTTCGCCAAGTCCGTGTTGGCGGAGCCGTGACGATGCCTATTGGTGGCATGCAGAACCGTTGACGGCGAATCCCACGGCCGTCGCGTTCGTCTTGGACACAGGCGCGGCAACTTTCAGGCGACCGACAACGTTCCAGGTTTGAGCCGGTACCTATTCTCGATGGGGGTGCAGGCTCGTGAACGGCCAACCTCCATTCCAAGTACCGGCGCCCGCCGTAATCTGAGACGTGTGCTGGGCGAGTTTGCGCAGACAACGGACGGGAAGTGGATCACCCGACCACCAAGCCGACGCCCTAACGGTCGTCCACTCGGCGCGAACCAGGTCCTCATCGGCCACGTCGCCTGCCTCGGGCACGGCGGCGGAGGGCACACCAGCTGGCATTGCCGGAGATGTGATGCCGTGGTGGGTAATCTGCCGTTTCTGAAATATCCAGCCCCACAAGCAGTTTGCAGTAACTTGGCAGATGCTTCACAAGTCAAGAATCGAGTAGTCCACTACTCAAGCCATGCGTGCCGCTCGGACGGGACGATATCGCTGTAGCCAACAAACGCGACGGTAGCCAACCCGGCCTACCAGCCGCTGAGCAGCAAGGAGAATCGTTAATGGCAGTTGCGATTGGTCAGTCCGCCCCGATCACCGGCCGCGGCGGATTCGACGCAATAGTTGCCCTCGACTGTCATCCCACCGACGTCGTAATCGCATCCGTCACAGAGATCGATGCGAACAACGCACCCTTCCTGGGTTTGGCCCCGGTCAGGATCGACAACGTGGTTCCCCTCCTGGGGAAGGTACACGTCAGGGGTTTTATCGACTATCCCTCGAACATCAGGATTCGCGTGAGCGCTTTCCGGGCGGGGCTCACTTAACTGCAGAGGCAATTTTCGACCAGTTCGAGAAACCGTGTGGCATCCGGCTAAGCCGGGCGGCGACGCGGCGGCCTTGCGACGCGCGACACGCCGACACTCATGGACATTCGCGCGTTGTCTGGATTCACTCGAAGGCACTTGAGGAGTCCGTCCGGACCCACGGCGTCCAGGTGCCGGTGATCGTTGACGAGAACGGCACCACCGTCGACGGCCATCACCGCGCCGAGATCGCGGACCGCCTCGGCGTCGGGTACCGCACCGACGTCAAGACCGGCCCCAGTGACGAGGAGAAGCGGGCGCTGGCGTTCGAGCGCTGAACCTCAACCGGCGCCACCTCAACCGCGACCAGAAACGTCACTTGGTCGCCGAATCCCTCACCGGCCGACCCTAAACTGCCCGACCGCGAGCACGCCCGCAGGACCGGTGTCAGCCACCCCACGGTGGCCTTGGTGCGCCGAACTGCAGCGGGCCCGGGATGGTGGAAAGATTTACCACCAGGACGGGTGCCCATGGTGTCGAGCAGCCGGTATCGAAGGGCCAGCAGCCCGAGGCTGCATCGGAAGACGAGTTTTCAGCCGCCGTGTCGGAGGCGTCAGCCGCGCTGGCAAATGCCCAACAAATGCACAATGACCTCCAGCAGTGTCGCCGCGAGGTCGAAGAATCGTGGCGGGAACTGAATCTGCTGATCACGAAGGCGAAGGCCGGTCAGGTCGACGCGGCGCCGGGATTCATCATCGCCGGGCACGGGCTGCGACCGCCTTAGACCTCTTCTTCGCCTGCCCATCCTTCTTCGACGTGTCGGGCGTTCGCCATGTCATATCCGATTGTCTTGCGGCCCAGGCCCTGCCGGATGATCGCGGCCATGGGGCCTCCAGAACCGGTTTGGGACGACCGGTCGGGGCCTCAGCTCCCGTGCAGGATGACGCCGCGGATGATTTCGCCCGCCCGCAGGTCCGCGTAACCCTGGTTGATGTCCTCGAGCCGGTAATGACGGGTTACCAACTCGTCCAACTTCAGCTTTCCGGCGTCGTACAGCCGCAGCAGCTTCACGATGTCGTACTGCGGGTTCAGCGAGCCGCACATCGAGCCTTTGATCGTCTTCTCCCACTTGGTCAACACCGCGCCGGACACGTGGATGGTCAGGTCTTCCGGCGCACCCAAACCGGTCACAACCACGACACCGCCCTTGCCAACAACGTCGAAGGCGTCCTGGACCACCTTCTCGTCGACCACCCCGACCGTCACCAGCGCTTGATCCGCACCCTGCCCCCAGGTGAGCTCGTTGACCTTCGCCGCGGCCTCCTCAGCGGACGCAAACGCGTGGGTGGCGCCGAGCTTCAGCGCCGTCTCCCGCTTGAACTCGACTGGGTCCACGGCCACTACGTACTTCGCGCCCGCGTAGGCCGCACCCTGTACGGCGTTGATGCCAATGCCACCGATCCCGTAGACGATCGCGGTGTCGCCGACTCGCACACCACCCGCAGTCGTCGCCGTCCCCCACCCGGTCGGCACACCGCAGCCCACGAGCACCGCCACCTCCAACGGGAGCCAGTCGTCGACCTTGACGACCGAATGCTCGGAGACTGTTGCCCGTTGCGAGAACGTGCCGATCATGCAGAGGCTGCCGTAGTCGCGCCCATCGGCGTGAAAACGGAACCTGCCGTCCGGAAAGGTGCCGTTTACTGCGTTCGCGCCCCAGTCGCAGAGACTCGAGCGGCCTGTCGCGCAGTACCGGCACGTTCCGCAACTCGGCACGAAGCTGCACACCACGTGGTCGCCGGGCTTCACGCGCGTCACGCCCGGGCCGACCGACTCGATGATCCCGGCACCTTCATGACCTGCGACGATCGGCTTCCGGCCGACCAGGACGCCGTCAACGAGATGCAGGTCGGTGTGGCACAGTCCGGAAGCGACGAACTTGAGGTGCACCTCTCCGAAGCCGGGCTCGGCAACGTCCAAGGTGCGCAACTCGAATTCAGTGCCGTTTTCTTCGACGACCGCTGCGAGTGTTTTCATTCCGGCAACTCCCTCACGCGGCCCACTGTGGATTAGCTGCAATACAGCTGAGAGTACTTCCGGCCACGCTATGGAGGTGCCGAATCCGTAACCAACCGTTGCCGGGCCCTCACCGAGGAGGCGGTGGTTGGTGCCCGGCAGATCAACACCCCGAATCTGGGTCGAGAATCACCGCGTGAACACGGCGCACCGGCGCCCCGCTGACCTCGGCAACCTGCACGTGCTGCGCACAGGCCACGCGGCCCGGCGGCATTCACCGGTTTGGACAGCCGTGCTGAATCGACAGGCCGCGCTACCTGGGTTGGGCCGACGCCAGCATCGAGAGCGCGTCGGCCACCTCGGCGTTGCGACCGTTGACGATCTGCTGATAGATCAATGACGCTTTCGGGGTCCGGTGGCCCAACCTCTCCATCGTCTCTCGCAGATTGCCGACACGCGCAGTCTGCGTTCCGACGAAGTGGCGCAAGTCGTGCACGACGACGCTGCGCTACTCGCCGATGTCAGCGACCGCCGCCTTGAATGAGTCGGCAAACCGTCGTCATTGAGGTGGTAGCCATTACGGACCGCCGGAAATAGAAGTGCTTCAGCATCTTTCGCGACATTGGTATCCAGGTGATGCTTCAGGCCGCGCGCTTGGAGGACGGCAGCCGCCGGATCCTGCCCCGACCTCCGCGTCCCTGTTTCCCAGCCAGCGTTCCGCCCTCCCGTGTGTCATCTGTGTGTCATACGAAGGTCGGTGTATGGGATGAATGACCACGAAAGGCGTGCGCGTCCATGCGAGATATCCGCAGTTCCAAGGCGATTCGACCAAGTCGCGCCAGTGTCGAGGTTTGCTGTCTCGGCAGTTTCTGACCAGCGCAGACGCAGCCTCGCGCAAGATTCGTGCAACTTGGGTTGTCTGACGTGGCTCCGAATCGGATATGGGGACACCGCATGTCCATCACCACCGACCACCTCGCGGACGTCCCGCACCCCGCGCGATCTACTTCGCCGAATGGGACGCAGGTGTGTCTGACCCAAGCCGCTACTACCGCGGCTCAACGCGCGCCATTGACCGGGTTGAGGATCCGCACGGCGACGACATACGCGTGGAGATCTACAGCTCGCAGTCTGTAGCCGGAGACGTCACACGGCTCATCGCGTTCGATGAAGGCAACTACGAGCGCACCCACCTGACAATCGCCGCCCACGCAAGGGAATTCGGCCAAGCCCTCATCGCTGCGGCCGACAGATCGACCAGATTGCCAGCCACGATCAGGCGGTGGACCGATGATGACCGCGACTGAAGTCAACCAGCGGAAGCTGGTTTTGATCTTCCGGGAGATGAAGGCACTCTTTTATGTATTCCCGTCGCGGGATTGGTCGCCGGAGGACGCGCAAGCCGTGCTCGACGTCCTCTCAAGGCGTTCTATCTGCACAAGACTCAGGACATCGACGAATTGAAGTAGCGCCGCGAGCGGGATCGGCCCCTCATCCGCTTGGGTGGCGGGCCGACCTCGCTGAGGAAGGCGAATATTGATTCAAGTCTCGTGCAGGACGGCCGCATCGCTCGATGGCGTCGGGGAGGCGCGCGCATCGCGTTGTGCGCGCTATCGCGGGTTCACACCTGTCGTTGAACGGCTAAGTCGTGAAATACTCTGCCGGCCGCACTCCCCGCCAGTCCTGCACCCGCCGATAATCGATGGCGAGACGGCGAAAGCATTCTCCTACCTCACCCGAGGCGGCTAGGTCCTCGGTGGTGGGGTTTGAGTCGAAGACCTCCGGTGCGCCGACCACTGCCACCCCGGCATCTATATTGTGTGAGCCGTCTCGTGTCAACGAAACTTTCAGCTGGTACATGTGAGTGCCGGGCGCATCGGGGTTACGCAGCTGGAGGGCGAACTCAAACTGATCTGTTCCGTTCGGTGCGATCTCCTGTGCAACGTGCTCCACTGGGATTATGTCGTGTGGACGGGGATCTACGGGTAGGACTGCGTTATAGCTTTGGCTGACCAGCATCGGCCCTGCACCTGGCTGGCACTGGGGCCAATACGCGTAGTCCAGAATTTCCAATTCCGCACCTGTTACGACGGATACCTGGTCGCCGATATTGCGCAGGGTCACTCGGATCTTCGGCGGCACCAGCTCAACCTCGCCTCGTTCGTTCGGTCCTTCTCCACTACTGCCGGGCACGACGTCTAGCTTGACGAGGTCCAACTCGGTTTTGGGCCGATTGATCCACAATGTCAGCGCCGCAGATAGCAGGGCCAGACACACCGGCACAACGATCGCCAGGATGAGTTTCTCGCGCGATAGCCACCGACCACCGCTTCGGGAAGCACCATGTAGGGGGGCCACCACGCGCGGCTTCACGACCTTCTCGAGCGCTCCCGTCAAGCGTGCCACCTGCGCGTCCCAGTTCTCGTCGGTGATCCGCACGGCGTTGCACTCAACGAGGGCAGCCAACGGCTTCGGCAGGTCGGCGGCGGCGGGCATCGACGTGGCGTCGACCAGGACCGGGATGACCAGAACATCGGAGCGGCCCAGAGCGGTCGCGATCTCCAGGCGCACGAAGTCATCGGGGTCATCCAGCCGACGCCGGCCCGCGGCGTCGGTGATCGCCAGCCACTCGGGACCGATTAGGGCCAGTAGGGCGTCGCACGAGCCGACTTCCTGCTCGATCAGGCGAGGAAACCGCTCACCCGGGTCGACGCTGTCGATATCCCGAAAGACCTGCTCCGCTCCGAAATGGTGGGTCAGCGTGTCCCTTAGGCGGCCCGCATACGGCCCACTGTCATCCCGCCGATAACTGATGAAGATGCCGCCCATATGGCCCCGCCTCCCGCTCCGCGGCTTCAGAGTAACGGCGATGACATGCCGGATATCTACCTATGATCATTTCGCCGGCGGCCGGACACATGAGTAGCGAAGTACTCGTTTTGCCATTTCGCAGCCAGTGTTGTCACTCCGGCCCGGGCCCGGCCGTACGCTCTCAACTGTGTTGAGCGAGCTAGTCCAACCCACCGCACGGCACTCGAAGCTCCTGCGGCGGTGGGGATCTCGACCCAGGGTCACAGACGGCGCCTGTGGCGGGGTTATCGGCCTGTCTGAGCACACCCGGCGCCGACTGAAGCGTCGACCCCAGGGCGGGAACCGATGCGCCCTCGCGAACGTCCCTGTACGGTTACGCTTCGGCGGATGCGGAGGATGATCTGGCTGGCTGTCCTGCTGGCAGGATTGCTGGCCGGCTGCTCAGGCGGCCCCGGGGAGGAGGTTAGCCCCGAAGCGCCCTCCATAACTGCGGCGAGCCCCCCACCCACGATGGGCACGCCCGTGCGTGACGGCGGGCTCCAGTTCATTGTCAATGGAGTGAGGCTTGGGCCGTCGATCTCCTCGGATCACGCGCGGTACGAGGCACACGGCAGGTACGTGGTTATCGGTCTGTCAGTCACCAACATTGGCGATCAACCAGAAACCTATATGGCCATCGATCAAAAACTAATTGTCGATGGCAAGCAGTACGACTACGCCGCAGAGCCGACCATCGCGCTGAACACCAACGCGACGTCGCAGATAAACCCCGGCATCGGTATCAGTGCGCTGATTGCGTACGACGTTCCAGCCGGCACTCGACCGGGCAGCATTGAACTGCACGGCGCAGCGGGCACACCCGGCGTCGATGTAGACCTTGCCGCTCACTGAGCATGGCGGCGATGGAACCCCGACTATGTGCGTTCTACGGATGTTATCCCGCTATGGCCGAACCGTGGAAGCGCTCTTGACGCGCGAGTTCAAACCCGCAGACGGTGAATAAGTCGCGGCTTGAAATCTATTGGGCACCTGTTTCTTTCGCGCCACAACACGCTGAGAACCAACGGGCCAACCAGCGGTGCCGCCAGCGGCCAGCGGCGTAAGTGAGATGTTAGAAAGGGGCTGGACCCCGTCAGAAGATAGGAGTTCTGACTGGGGCGACAGATCAAGAGGATCTGATGACTGCGATACCAAATAGGCTGCGCCACACCGGTATTGAAATGCCGTTCGTGTCCGATCTGTCTTTGATTTCACCGGGCGACACCGCCATGGCGGCGTGTCTGCGCATAGATGCGGGTTTGTTCGTACTGCCGGTGGCGATCGCAAGCACGCCGGTTCCGTTGTCGGTGACCGCTGGCCCGAGCAATCCAGCCGCAATGCCATGACAGTCTGCAACTGGTGGACCTCCTACCCCGATGCCGGTATCGCAGTCCACACCGGGAACGAGCCGTCATCGAGCGTCGTTGTTGACGATGCAATCAGCGCATTGCGCGCAATCGTGTCCGCCGGACAAAACCAGCCAAGGCTAGCCGGACAGGCGACGTCCGACGTGGTCGAGCACCTTCTTGGCGAGCCGGTTCTTCTCGCCCCAGGAAATCAACTGCCGCGAGGCCGAATGCCCTGACAAGGAGACGAGGGTCGAGTCCCCATCGCCATGGACGACCGCCGTCATCTGCTGCCCACGCCAGTCCGACATCGAAGCGCCTGTGCGGTATTCGATGGTCCAGCCCTCGATATCGGCTTTCGCATCCTCGTAGCCGAGGTCCGCGATCGTCGCCCATAATGCATCCCACACGCGATCAGCGGACGCGTCGTAGGTTCGCTCGATTGCCTTCCCGCCCATGACGGCGAGGCTAGTTGACCGCAGGTGTCCGGAACGAACCAGTTAGACCGTTTCTGGCACTTCGAAGCCAGCGGCCTCAATCTGGTCGGTGATCGACTTCAGGTCGTAGGAGTAGCGCCACCGCGTGATCCGCGCCTCGGCATCGATCGCGAACGCTCCCATGACCTCAAGGGCGAAGGGCTTGCCCCCAATGCGGTAGTTCTCGACTCCTTCGATCATGACGGTTCCGCCGTCGGCGACAAGCGACTTCACGTCGATCCTGATGCTTCCGACGCCCATGGCGAGTTCCTCCGCAAGTTCGGCCCTGATGGCCTCGACACCTCGGTGCACTCCTCGCGGGCCGTCGATGAACACGGCGTCATCACTGAAATAGCCGACCAACTCGTCCAGCTTGGGCTCTGCAAAGGCGGCAAGGAAATTACGGACTACCTGCTACGGAGAATGGCTCATGGAAACCCGCTGTTTGGACCTCCCGGACCCCTCAGGCTAACCCAGCACCCGATGCTCCGACGGTGTTTCGACGGCGGACCGCGGCGGGCTCCGACAGATCTGGTGGTCGTCGCAGGCGCGGCCGCCGGAATGCATTCTGCAGCAGTCGTTTTCGCAGCGCCAGTGCCGCGGCGGCCAGCCATGTGCCGGCAATGCTGTGGCAGCGGGTTTGTTGAGGTGGAGGTAGCCCACGCGAACGGGGCGCGTCCGATATTCATATGATCTTGTGATGGGCGTCGACGCGGCCGCCGTCACGAGTGCCGAAGCAGCGCAGTACCGGGCTGCCGGCTGGTGGACCGACATCACCTTGTCGGGGTGCGTCGCACACAACGCCGCGTCGACACCGGACAAACCCGCCTATGTCGAGTTCTCGCTCGACGCACCAGACTGCGCGTTGACGTGGTCCGAGTTTGACCACGCCGCCACCAACCTCGCCCATCAGCTGCTCGAGTTGGGTGTCGCACCGGGCGCCGGCGTCGCGGTCTGGCACAAGGACACCCCGGCCGTTCACGTGCTGCTGGTCGCCATCGAACGCTGCGGAGCAATCGCAGTCGGGCTGGGCGCCCGGGCCGGCGTGCGCGAGGTCGCGGCGATCCTGCGGACCACGCAGCCAACTCTCGTCGTCAGCGATGCCGACCGGCTCGCCGCAGCTCGGCAGGCGGCCGAAGATGCTGACCCGGCGCTTCGCGTCGTCGCCGTTGGGAAAGACCTTGACATCGACCCCACTCCCCGACCGGACACGCTAAGCAGCCTCTCGCCCGTCGGCCCCGACGACGTGTTCCTGATCAACTCCACATCGGGCACCACCGGACTACCGAAATGCGTTGTCCACACCCAGAACCGGTGGCACTACTTCCATCAGAAGGCCGTCGCCAACGGCGAGCTCAGGGCCGACGACGTGTTCCTCCCTGTCATACCCACACCCTTCGGCTTCGGCATCTGGACCTCCCACACCACGCCGATTCACCTGGGCGCCACGGCCGTCAGAATCGAGAAGTTCGACGCCGTCGCAACCTGCGCGGCCGTCGAGCGCCGCCAGGCGACCGTGCTGTGCTGCGTCAGCACGCAGCTGGCAATGATCCTGGCCAGCCCGGCCTCGCGGGAGTACGACCTGACCAGCCTGCGGGTGGTGTTCACCGGCGGCGAGCCGCTGCCCTACACCCAGGCGGCCCAGTTCGAGGAGCTGACCGGCGTCACGATCCTGCAGTTCTACGGGTCCAACGAGACCGGGATGCTCAGCGCGACCACCGTCGCGGACCCCCTGCACCGACGCCTGCGCACGGCCGGCCGGATCGTGCCGGAGATGCAGGTGCGGCTCTTCGACGGGGATCGGGACGTCACCGAATTTGGACATGGCCAACCCGCGTGCCGTGGCCCGGCGCTCAGCCTCGGGTACCTGGGCGGAACCGACCACGACAAGCTGTTCACAAAGGACGGCTGGATGCGGATGGGCGACATCTGCGAACTCGACGCCGACGGTTATCTCACGCTGACGGGGCGTACGTCGGACTTCATCCTCCGCGGAGGCAAGAACATCAGCGCGGTGCAGGTAGAGGAGGCAGTGGCAACCCATGCCGCGGTCGCCGTCGCGGCGGCGGTGGCCATGCCCGACCCGCTCTTCGGCGAGCGGGTCTGCGTGTTTGTCGAGCTCAAACACGCTTCCGCCCTCGACCTTCCGACCCTCGTCGAACACCTTCAGCAGCAGGGCGTTTCCAAGGAGCTACTGCCCGAGCGCCTCGAAATTCTCGACGAACTGCCGCGCTCGTCTGGCGGCAAGATCGCCAAAGGCCTTCTTCGTGACAAGATCCGGCAGACACTGGAGCGGTCATGAGCACCCGAAGGCGAGCGCGAGTGAGGATCGCAGCGAGGAACGAGCGAGGACCGGAGCGAGTGGGAGTCGAGGCATGACCACAGAACACGTACGACGCGGCGGCCTCGAGGTCTGGTCGCCCTCCAAGATGCCCCCCATCGGCGTCGACCTCACCGACGAACAACAGCTGGCGATCGCCTTCCGCCACCTCGCCGAGGTCGGCTTCGCCGAAAACATGGCCGGCCACATCACCTGGCAGCCCGATGGTCAGACCGACATGTACGTCAACCCGTGGGGCCTGTGGTGGCAGGAGCTGACCGCCTCCGACATCTGCGTCGTCGACGAGGACGCGCGGGTGGTCCGCGGACGCTGGGACGTCACGCCCGCCATCCACATCCACACCGAACTTCACCGGATGCGGCCCGACGCTCGGGTGGTGATCCACAATCATCCCTACTACGTCAGCCTGATCGCTGCCCTAGGCACACTTCCGGAACTGGTTCATCAGACGGGCTCGCTGTTCCTCGACGACATGTATCTGGTCGAGAAATACGACGGTGAGATCGACGCGCCCTGGCGGGCAGCCGAACTGGCACAGCAGATCGGTTCCGCCAACCTCGTGATCCTGGCGAACCACGGCGTCATCGCGACCGGCCGCAACCTGGCTGAGGCCGTCTACCGGGCGGTGTCGATCGAGCGCGTCTGCCGTCTGGCCTACGACGTGATGGCGGCCGGCAGGACCCCGACGAAGATGAGTCGTGGCGACATGGTCGGCATGCGGGCGTCGCTGATCGAACGGGCCGCCGATGTTTACTGGGCAGGCGCGGCACGCATCACCATCAAGGCAGATCGCAGCGTACTGACATAGAGCACCAAGGGTTTTCGAGGAACGGGGATCACTATGGCGTCCATCGACGAGATGTCGGCGAATCTGAACTTCACCACCGCCAAGACCGGCGACGACCGCACCGTCACCTTCCTGGCCGAGCCCCAGCGGGCCGCCCGCCGCTACACCGTCATCTCCGTCGATGACCACATCGTGGAGCCGCCGGACACATTTGAAGGTCGCGTGCCGCAGAAGTTCGCCGACCGCGCCCCGCGGGTCGTCGAGACGGATGACGGCGGGCAGACGTGGATGTACGACGGGCAGTCACTCCCGAATATCGGCTTCAACGCGGTGGTGGGGCGCCCAGTGTCCGAGTACGGATTCGAACCCGCCCGGTTCGACGAAATGCGCCGCGGCGCATGGGATATCCATGAGCGCGTCAAGGACATGGACCTCAACGGCGTGTACGCGTCGCTGAACTTCCCGTCCTTCCTGCCGGGATTCGCAGGCCAACGATTGCAGCAGGTCACCAAGGACCGCGACCTCGCGATGGCATGCGTTCGCGCCTGGAACGACTGGCACATCGAGGCGTGGGCGGGTGCGTATCCGGACCGGATCATCCCGTGCCAGCTCCCGTGGCTGCTCGACCCAGATGTCAGCGCGAAGCTGATCTACGAGAACGCCGAACGCGGCTACCATGCAGTGACGTTCAGTGAGAACCCGGCGATGCTGGGTCTACCGACCATCCACTCCGGCTACTGGGAGCCGATGCTGGCGGCCTGTGCCGAGACCGGAACGGTGGTGAACCTGCACATCGGTTCGTCGGGCACCTCGCCGTCGACCACCGACGACGCCCCGCCCGATGTGCAGGGCGTACTGTTCTTCGCCTACGCGATCACGGCAGCCGTCGACTGGCTGTACTCGGGCGTCTGCACGCGGTATCCAGACCTGAAGATCTGTCTCTCCGAAGGCGGGATCGGCTGGGTGGCAGGACTTCTCGACCGACTCGACCACATGCTGAGCTACCACGAGATGTACGGAACCTGGGCGGCGCTCGGTGAGACGCTGACGCCCGCGGAGGTGCTGAAGCGGAACTTCTGGTTCTGCGCGGTCGAGGACCAGTCATCGTTCATCCAGTACGAGCGGATCGGTTCGGACAACATCTTGCTCGAGGCCGACTACCCGCACTGCGACTCCACATGGCCGCACACCCAGCGCACCATCCACGAGCAGATCGGCGGCCTCCCCGATGACATCATCCGAAAGGTAACGTGGGAGAACGCCTCCCGGCTCTACCAGCATCCGGTGCCTGCCGCAATCCAGGCTGATCCCAACGCCTTCTAGAGATCGGTCGCCGGCCGCGCGGACGACAAACGTGCATCCGAATCGACCCGTAGCTTGACGCCCCCGTAGCGGCTCAACTCGGCGCGTTCAACGGCGTCGGCGTATCGGCAGCCGAACTCGCCAGCGTGGGCATGCCGAGTGTCGCTGTGGGGCTGTAGATACTGTTGTAAACGGGCCCGCCGAAATGTTCGGGGATGGCGGTCTTCGCCTGCGCCTGCGTGTCAGTAGCGACGAACAGTGCGGCCACGACGAATGCGACGGCGCCGACGAACGCGGCCACAACTCGAAAAATGTGCGCTCTCAAAACAGATCAACTCCTTTCGGATTTGATCGCTACCAATTTCAAAGTAAGCACCGCGGAGCGCCAATGCGAGCTTCACAGTGAAATCTCCACAATGTCAAAGGGTTTCACAATGTCGATCAGCGTTCACAGCATTCCTAAAGCGCACACTATTCGGGCTCTCATAAACGCGACTTAACGTCGAATTGTATTGCACTGCCTAGGTCACGAAGGGAGCAGACCGATGCTGCGAAAACCCTCGAAACGAACACTCGCGGTGGCGGCGGCCGGAGTTTCACTCACGGCGGCAATCGCCTTCCCTGCCGTCGCGTCGGCAACCCTACCGGCGGCGCCAGCGGGTGGTTACGCGACGTAGTGGGGACCCTACGGCCGATACGGACCGCATCCGCGCGACTGGGATCACCCGGAGTGGGGAGCCGGGTGGAACGACGGCTACCCTGCGCCCGGTTGGGTACCGCCTGCCGGGTGGGCGCCGCCGCCGGACTGGATCCCACCCGCCGGCTGGTATCCCCCGGCAGGCTTTGCGCCGCCGCCGGGGTGGGTCGGACCCTGCGCCGGACCACTTTTCGATCTGTTCCACCCGCTGCGCTGCGCGTAGGTCACACTCTGAGCCTGCCCGTGTCGGGCAGGCTCACAGCCGATCGAAGATCGAGTTGACGATGTCGTCCCCCATGCCGATACCGGCACCGGTCACGATCGCCTGGCCGAACCGTCCGCCGAGGAAACGCTGCAGCGCGCCGCCGCCCTGGCTGGGCTGCGGGTAGCTCGGCTGATACTGCGGCGGTTGGCTGTACTCGGCGGGAGCCGGGTAGTACGCGGGCTGCGGCGACGGCGGTGCGGCGGCCGCCACGTGATTATCGATCAGCGCGTGAATCGCCTGCAGCAGTTCGGTTGTCGTGCTCTGCTCGTCGCGGATGGCTAATGCGATCTCTTTGAGATCCAGTCCCCATTCGCGAGCGTTTGGGTCGCCTGCGGCAGCCGCGGTCGACAGCTTCCCTGCAAGGGCCGCGATCAGTGATCCGGTTTGCTGAGCCTGCTGCTGAAGCGCGTTGAACTGGCGGTCCACGGTGTCGGTGTCCACTGCTGCGGTCCTTTCGCTCGGTCCTGTGCATCGAGGTCTACCGCTTCTCGCTCGCAGAGTGGTGTGAGTGTGCTGTGCGAATCCGATGAAGTCCCTCGCACTGTTCTGATCAGCCGACCGCGCGCGCAACGATCCGTTCGTAGGCCGTGCGCTGGGCGGCATCGATCGTTGGTGCGAATTCCAAGACCACGTCGCCGATCTGATAGCCGTTCGACAGGGACGCTTCATACAGCTGCGCGTCGCGTGACCGGCCAAAGATGAGGATGGACACTGTGTCCGTCGCCACGGCGCCAGCGCAGTGGATGTCAGGGCAGCGCTGGTCTGTCACATCACGGGGGTTGGGCGCCGCCAGACCGGCGGCGGTCAGGACGTTCACCAGCGTCCACGCCGACGTTGCATCGGGTCCGGCCGCCGACCCCGCCGCGGAGTCTCCGCCAGGGGCGGGGTGCCCGGCACAACCGGCGAGCAAGAACGCCGTCAGCAGCCGGGCGGGAACGGATGTCAACCGGTTTCTGCTCCTACTTGCCATGGTGTTCCCTTTCCAGGGCGGGTACCCGCCATACCGGCTAGCCGGTAATGGGATTGTCCGGCTTGTGCCAATGACGCAGTCACCAGGGTCGGCGAATCGTGGAGATCAGACTCCAGCACCCAATAGGAGATTCTCGTGAGTCACAGCGACACCGATCACCTCAGCTACCTCCGGTGACAGACGTCACATCGCTTAGCGCAGGCGAAATATGCGTTATCCGACTCGGATCGCTTATGCGCAAGCTGTTGACCCACAATCATTTTCACGACAGTCCCATCCGCTCAGGTGAGCGCGTTCCCGGTGCTCACAGTAACTGTGCAGGAATATATAGCTTTCCTAAAGTACTTATTCCCAGTAGGGCTATCGACCTGATCCGACCCAATTTCTGAATGTTGAAGGAGATTTCGGCATGTCAACTTCAGCCACCGCTCGCGAGGCACGGCAGCAACGCCGATTCGAAGAATTGACCTCGACGGACGCGCAACTCGTTGCTGCCCAACCTGATCCAGCGATTACCGCCGCAATCGGCGGCCCAGGCCTGCTGGTCGCGGATGTGATCCGAACCGTGATGGACGGCTACGCCGACCGACCCGCGCTGGGCCAGCGCGCCGTCGAGTTCGTCACCGATGCAAACGGACGCACCGTTGCCGCGTTGCAGCCTCGCTTCGACACCCTGACGTACCGCGAGACCTGGGTTCGAGTGCGCGCCCTCGCCGAAGCGCTCGCCGACAACCCTGTCCGGCCGGGCGAGCGCGTGGCGACGCTCGGATTCTCCAGCGCCGACTACGCGATCGTGGACATGGCGCTGTCGCTTACCGGAGCGATCGCGGTTCCGTTGCAGACCAATGCCCCAGTGCAGCAGCTGCACCCCATCCTCATCGAGACCGAGCCGGTCGCGATCATCTCCAGCGTCGACCACCTGCAGGACGCCGTCGAACTCGCACTGACCGCCTACACCCCGAAGCGGCTGGTGGTTTTCGACTACCACCCACAGGTCGACGACCACCGCGAGGCGCTGGAATCCGCCGCAGCGCGCCTCGCCGACCACGGCGTCCCTGTCGAGGCGCTCAATGACCTCATCGCGGAGGCGCCTGCGCATTCCGGGGGACCTGATATCGAACGCGGTGACGGCGACGCGCTACGCCTGCTGATCTACACCTCCGGCTCGACTGGGACTCCGAAGGGCGCGATGTACACCGACCGCCTGATGGCCAATTGCTGGCGGGGATGGTTCACACCTTCCTGGGATCCTGACGGCAAGGCGCCCGCGATCACCCTGAGCTTCATGCCGATCAGTCACATCATGGGACGCGTCATTCTCTACTCCACGCTCGGTGTCGGCGGGACGGCATACTTCGCTGCGCGCAGCGATCTCTCGACCTTGCTCGATGATGTCGCGCTTGTCCGGCCGACGAAGCTCGATTTCGTGCCACGCATCTGGGAGATGCTCTTCCAGGAGGTGCAGAGCGAGATCGACCATCGCTGGGCCGAAGGTGACCGCGAAACCGTCGAACGGCAGGTCATGGCGGAGCTCCGCGAGAAACTCGTTGGCGGACGCCAATTCTCGGCACTGACCGGCTCCGCACCCATCTCATCCGAACTACGGTCCTGGGTGGAGGACTTCCTAGACATCCATCTGACCGAGGTCTACGGCTCGACCGAGGACGGCATCATCCTGGTCGATGATCAGGTTCAGCGGCCGCCGGTAACCGACTACAAGCTCGTCGACGTTCCCGACCTCGGGTACTTCGGGACCGACCGGCCGCATCCGCGCGGCGAACTATTGGTCAAAACACCAGATCTGATCCCCGGTTACTACAAGCGACCCGAAGTCACCGCCGAACTCTTCGACGCCGACGGCTGGTACCACACCGGCGACGTGATGGCCGAGATCGCACCGGATCAACTGATCTATGTGGACCGCCGCAACAACGTGCTGAAGCTGTCGCAGGGCGAGTTCGTCACTGTCTCGAAGTTGGAGGCGGCCTACGGCGGCCATCCGTCGATACGTCAGATCTTCGTGTACGGCAACAGCGCCCGGTCGTATCTACTCGCGGTGATCGTCCCGACCGATGACACGCTCGAAAGTGTCGGCGGCGACGTTGCGGCCGTCAAGCCGTTGTTGAGCGACGCGCTACAAAGCATCGGGCGTGAGGCCGGCCTGCAATCGTATGAGATCCCGCGCGATTTCATGGTCGAGACAACGCCTTTCACCTTGGAGAACGGTCTGCTGACCGGCATCCGTAAGCTGGCTCGGCCGAAGCTCAAGGAGCACTACGGTCCAGCACTCGAGCAGCTCTACAGCGATCTCGCCGAGGGGCAGGCCGAGGTGTTGCGTGCGCTTCGCAGGGATGGTGCGGACCTGCCGGCTCTGGAAACAGTCAGCCGGGCCGCCGGCGCCTTGCTCGGCGCGACCACGTCCGATGTCTCCCCCGACGCGGCGTTCACTGATCTGGGTGGGGATTCGCTGTCGGCATTGACATTCGGCAATCTGTTGCGCGAGATCTTCGACGTCGACGTGCCGGTGGGCGTGATTGTCAGCCCGGCAAGCGACCTCGCTTCGATTGCGGCATACATCGACTCCCAGCGCGCCGGTGGGACCAAGCGGCCGACATACGATTCGGTGCACGGTCGCGATGCGACAGAGGTGCACGCGAGTGATCTGACGTTGGACAAGTTCCTCGACGAGGCGACGCTCGCCACCGCATCGTCACTGGCCCATGCGAACCAGGAAGTCCGTACCGTTCTGCTGACTGGGGCCACCGGTTTCCTCGGGCGCTACCTGGCTCTGCAGTGGCTGGAACGGATGGATCTCGTCGATGGCAAGGTCATCTGCCTGGTCCGCGCCAAGGACGACGCCACTGCCCGGCAGCGTCTGGACGCGACATTCGACAGCGGCGATCCGAAACTCCTCGACCATTACCGGTCACTGGCGGCCGACCATCTCGAAGTGCTCGCCGGCGACAAGGGCGAGGCGAACCTCGGACTCGACCACGCCACCTGGCAACGGCTGGCCGACACCGTCGACCTGATCGTCGACCCCGCCGCGCTGGTCAACCACGTGTTGCCCTACAGCGAGCTGTTCGGGCCGAATGTCGTCGGCACAGCCGAGCTGATCCGCATCGCGCTGACGACGCGGATGAAGCCGTACACCTACGTCTCCACGATCGGTGTCGGTGACCAGATCGAGCCGGGGAAGTTCGTCGAAGAGGCCGACGTCCGGCAGATGAGCCCGACCCGCAAGATCGCCGACACCTACGCCAACGGCTACGGCAACAGCAAGTGGGCGGGTGAGGTGCTACTGCGCAAGGCCAACGACCTGTTCGGTCTGCCGGTGTCGGTGTTCCGCTGCGACATGATCATGGCCGACACCACCTATGCCGGACAGGTCAACGTGCCGGACATGTTCACCCGCATGATGTTGTCACTGGTGGCCGGCGGGATCGCGCCGTACTCGTTCTACGAGCTCGACGCGGACGGCAACCGGCAACGCGCCCACTTCGACGGGCTCCCCGTGGAATTCATCGCCGATGCCATCTCGACACTCGGTGCAAACGTGGTCGCGGGCTTCGAGACCTACCACGTGATGAATCCGTACGACGACGGCATCAGCATGGACACCTACGTCGACTGGCTCGTCGAAGCGGGCTACCAGATCGCCCGGGTGCCCGAATATGCCGACTGGTTGGCGCGGTTCGAGACGACGCTGCGGGCGCTGCCCGACAAGCAGCGACAAGCGTCTCTGCTGCCGCTACTGCACAACTACCAGAAACCCGACCACCCGGTCACGGGGTCGCTGGCACCTGCCGACCACTTCCGGGCGGCGGTGCAGGACAACAAGATCGGGCCGGAGAAGGACATCCCGCATGTGTCCGCAGCGGTGATCGTCAAGTACATCACCGACCTGAAGCTGCTCGGTCTGCTCTGACCGGGTGCGCGCCGAACGTGGGTTACCCGCACGCCTGTCGTGCAAAAGTCGTGTGGGTAACCCACGTTCGCCGGCAGACTAGTAGCGGATATCGCTGGCCAGCAGCGGCGGATACACCGTCGACACTTCGCCGTCCACGGTGGTGCCCGCGAATTGGAGCATCGTGCGCGTCTGGCCGTTCATCTCGGCCGGGTAATTGAGCGCGGGCGCCGACACCTCATCGAGAACGCGCAGATGCTCGTTCGTCAACTTCACGTCGAGGCCGGCGAGGTTGCCTTCGAGGTGTTCCAAGCGACGGGCTCCGACAATCGGCACGACGGTTTGAGGCCGTGCCAACAGCCACGCCAAAGCCACCGCCGCAGAAGTAGTTTCGAGTTCATCGGCGATTGCCGCAACCCTGTCGATGACGTCGAACTCGGCGTCGCTTGGGCCGCCGACGAACTGTGCGCGCGCTGAATCGGCGACCTGTGCACCCCGCCGGTACTTTCCCGAGAGGAATCCACCCTTCAGCGGACCCCACGGCGTCAGCGCCATCCCTTGTTGTTGTGCCAGTGGCGCGAGCTCGCCCTCAACCGTGCGCGCCAGCAGCGAGTACTCGACCTGCAGCGCAATCAGCGGCGTCCACCCTCGCAACACCGCCGTCGTCTGCGCTTGAGCGGTCACCCACGCAGGGATGTTGGAGAAACCGATATAGCGGATCTTGCCCGCACGCACCAAGTCGTCCAGGGTGCGCATCGTTTCCTCGATCGGGGTGTTCCGATCCCAGTTGTGCAGCCAGTACAGGTCGAGATAGTCGGTGTTCAGCCGGCGCAGCGTCTCGTGGAGTTGGGCGATGATCGACCCGCGACCCGCGCCCCCACCGTTCGGGTCGCCGGGGTACATGTTGCAGAAGAACTTCGACGCCACGACCACGTGCTCGCGTTGACCCGGGTGGGCTGCAAACCAGTCGCCGAGGATCTTTTCCGAGTGGCCGTTGGTGTAGAAGTTGGCGGTGTCGACGAAGTTGCCGCCGAGATCGAGATAGGTCCCGAGGATCTTCTCGGATTCCTCGACGCTGCTGCCCGCCGCGCCCGGGTCTTCGCCGAACGTCATGGCGCCGAGGGCCAACGGGCTCACCCGCAGCCCGGATCGGCCCAGAGTGACGTAGTGATTGAGTGGCATGAATCTGCTCCTGTCGGTTTATACGAACAGCTCAATCAGATCGTGAACACCCAGGCCAGCGGTAGATCAATACACGCGTGCTCTTGCACAATCCTATCGATTCCAGTCGGATCGTCCATCACCTGTGGTTTCGTTGAGCAGTGCGCCCGACTTGCGACATTCTCGACGAGATCCGCGACCACATCGAGGCACACGCCCGACCGGATCTCGGGACCCCGATTGACGGGCTGTTGCTGTCGAACGTGGCGACGACGCCCGCGAATCCGGAGTACTCGTTGACGCACCCGCTGCTGGTGGTGATGGCGGAGGGCGGCAAGCGGCTCCTGCTCGGCGACGAGCTGATCGAATACGGGCCCGGCGATTGTCTGGTCATCACCGCCAACCTGCCGGTCACCGGCACCTGGGTCGACACGGACGGAAGCGGCCGGGCGCTCGGCATGGGACTTGTACTACGTCCTGCGGCCATCGCGGAGCTGTTGCTCCGGGCTCCGGCCGGGCGATGGCCGCGGGGAGCGCCGGGCACGCCGGCGATCGCGACCGCTGTGGCCGAACCCGACCTCCTGGACGCCGCGGCACGGATGTTGCGCCTGCTCGACCATCCCGCCGATGCGCCGGTACTGGCTCCGATGATCGAAAAAGAGATGCTCTGGCGTGCACTCACCGGAGCGCAGGGCGACACCGTCCGCCAGATCGGCCTGGCCGACAGCGACCTGTCACATGTCGGCCGCGCGATCGCCTGGATCCGCGACAACTACGCCGAGCCAATGCGTATCGACGACCTCGCTCGGCTATCCGGGATGAGCGCGTCGGCATTCCATCGGCACTTCCGGTCAGTAACGGCCATGAGCCCCCTGCAGTTTCAGAAGCGCATCCGTCTGCAACGGGCACGCTCATTGCTTGTCGCCCATCCCGGGGACATCGCCGGCGTCGGGCACCACGTCGGCTACGACAGCCCGTCGCAGTTCAATCGCGAGTACCGGCGGCTGTTCGGCGCCGCGCCAGGCCAGGACGCGCAACGGCTACGCGCAGCGGCGCCCATGGCCGCATCGCTGTAAATGGCAAAACGCCCTTGGCTCTTGGCGACAGCATTGAGACGCGATGCACCTGCTGTTGCTGATGTGAAACCAGGCCCCCCTCCCCCACTTGGGGCCCGGTCACACACACCAAGTTTGGCTCAACACCGGCGCCTACGAATCGGGTGTTTCCCTACCTCCGCATGGCAAATGGCCGCCTCGCATCAGGGCGAGACGGCCATCGCGCGTCGCGCGATTATTTCCACCACTTCCAGGGCTTATCCCAGTGACCCGGCGGCACCCCGGTCCATTGGCCGATATGGCCCGGTGACGGGACAAAGTGACCAGGCGGCGGAACATCACACCAACCCCACCAGCACCAGTCGTCAGCTTGCGCCTGGCGTGCGCCGATGCCGATCGAGGCAAATCCGAGCGCCCCTGCGGCCGCTGTTCCCGCTGCGATCCTCTTCAGTCTCATCGTGAACTCCTCTATCAGCGGGCTGCCTCACCGCCACCAGGAAGGCGGCCTGCCGCACATTGGCGAAACGGCAAGGCCCTCACGACTATTTCCGGTGTCGATATCGTCCCACTGGACGCGTTCGTTAGCCATATCGACTGTGCCTCTTCGCTTTTTGGGCAGCCGAAAGATCACCACGCGCGGCCTGCCCGCCGCTCAGTACGAGTCGGCCAGCCGCATCCACTCATACTGCGGCCGCTGCGGCCACCCCTCCGGCGAGTCCTCCCATGTTTCCTGGCGGCCGTAAGGGGTGAGGTCGAGCAGGTCGAAGACCACCATGAACGGCTCCTCGCCGCGGTTGAACGTCTGCCACGTGTGGAACACTCGACCACCGTCGTCGCGCAGGAAGACGCTGACCGAGTGGATCTCTTCGTCGTCGACCGTGGCGCCGAAGTCCTCGTTGAACGTCGACTGCGCCGATGACACCCACGGGAGCTTCCAGCCCATGCGCTCGCGGAACATCAGCAACTTCACCAACGGCGCACGCGAAACCATTACGAACGACGTGTCTTTCGCGTGCAGATGCGACAGCGGCCCGATGTGGTCGGCCATCATCGAGCACCCGTCACAGCCCTGCTCCCAGTCCGGACCGAACATGAAGTGCTGCACGATCAGCTGCCTGCGCCCGTCGAACAGATCCCGCAGCGTCGCGGGTCCCGTCTCGGCGTCGAAGGTGTACGCCTGGGTGATCTCGACCATCGGCAGGCGCCGACGCGCGGCGCTCACCGAATCCTTCAACCGGGTGAGCTCCTTCTCGCGAACGAGCAGGTCCTCACGCGCCTTCTGCCATTCGGAGCGGGACACGATCGGCGGCATCGGGGTGGTCATGTCGGGAGCTTGCCACGCGCGGGCGACACCGCTGATACGTTCGGCCCGTGCGCACCAAGTTCGCATTCGATTTCATGACGACCGCTACACCCGATCAAGTCATCGAGCTGATGACCGACTTCTCCCCCAACCGCGTGCACCGCTGGCCGGCCTCGTCCGCGAAGGCGTTCGAGGTGTATCACCTCGGCGAGACCGAGGCCGACATCCGCGAGGGCCAGGACTTCCCGAAGCTGTGGGCCACATGGCACTACGACTGGTCGACTCCTGGGTCGGTGACGCTGACCATCACCGAAAGCGACACGCTCCAGCCGGGCGGCCACATGACGTTGACCGCGACACCCCACGTCGCGGGCGGCACTGCGGTGCACGGCGAGTGGCAGCAGACCTCGAAGAACCTGAGCGGGTTGATCGCGGTGACCATGATGCGGTTCATCGGTCCGCGGTTCTTGTCGTCGTACTACAAGAAGGTCTACGACGGCCTGTGATCGTCGAGCTTGGCGGCCTCCTCGGCGGCCACCTTGCCGACGACCTCGTCGATCGCGCGCCGGAATGCCTGAATGCCGAGACCGATTGCCAGCGGCCGCAATTGGCTGGTCTTGTCCGCAATCATGTGCCACTGCTCGGTCGGTAGGCCGGACTGGACGGACGGCTCCCAGATCGTCTCACGGTACAGGCCGACCAACGCCTGCACGCTGGCAACATGGTGGTCGGCTATCTGTGTCAGCGTCTCTGCCACCTCGTCCAGCGGCAGCCCCATCGCAACGAGCTTCTCGACGTAGTCGAACGTCGACCTGTCGGTGATGACCACGAGATCCTCATCGCGCACCTCGATCAGTCCGCATGAGGAGAGGAGTCGCTCCGCGTCGCTGCCGAGCCGGTCGGCCAGGTCCGCCCGCTTCAGCTCCATCGACGTCGTCAGGTTCGCCGCGTCGAACACCTCGGAAGCCAGGCGACGAACGTCCGGTGCCGACTCTGCCGACCGGTCGAGCATCCTGCGGATGACGTCTAGTGGAAAGCCCTCGGCGCGAAGCGATTTGATGCGCTCGATGCGAGTCATGTGGTCGGCGGAGTAGATCCCGATGCGGCCGCGACGCTCCGGTGGCGGCAGCACCCCGATGGTCTGCCATTCCCGGATGTTGCGCGCGGTCATGTCCACGCGACGAGCCAACTCGTCGATGGTCATAGCCACGGCGACCCCTTGTTGTTTACACTTGCAACCGTTACGGTCTTTTCCGTAATAGTACTCGAAGGGGTTCGACGATGACCCTCGCCCGGAACGTCCAGTTCGCCGCTTCGCTGGTGAAGCCCCTCGGCACGGCCGCCCGGATCAACGCAGTCTCTGGCGTCCGCGCTCGATTGCAGGCCCGTCGCGTCCCGATCGCTGCCGAGACCACGTCGTACGATCCGCTCGATCCGGCCACCGCCGCTCAGCCGCACGCGTCGTATCGCCAGCTTCACCGCGGCGCCCGGGTCCACTACAACCCGAAGCGGTCGGTGTGGATCCTGACCCGGCTCGAGGATGTGCGCGCTGCCGCGCGCGCCGACGCGGTGCTGTCCAGCGCCGACGGCGTGACCCGGACGAAGTTCTCACTGCCGATCCTGATTACCACCGACGGAGAACGGCACGCGCAGATGCGTCGCCAGATCCTGTCCGCGTTCACCAAGGCGGCGCTGGACAGCTGGCGGCCGACGATCGACCAGCTTGCCGCCGAACTCGTCGGTGACGTGCTGGACAGCCCAGGTTGCGACGCAGTGCAGCGGTTGGCGGTACCGATGCCGATGCGGCTGATCGCGCACATGCTGGGCGTTCCTGACACCGATGTCGACGCGTTCCGGCGGTGGTCGGAGGCCGCGGTCCAGGTGACCGACCTTGCTCTGACCCGTCGCGGTGTCAGCAAGCTGGCGGGCTCAGTGGGTGGCTCGCGGGCGATCTACCGCTACTTCCATCGGCAGTTCAGAACCGGCGGGCTCAAGGGTTCCGACACGATCCTCGGCAGACTGCTGGCCAGGACCGAGGAAGGCACGGTCACCGAGGACGAGCTGTTCTATTTCGCCATGCTCCTGCTGCTGGCCGGCAACGAGACGACTACCAACCTGCTCGGCAGCATGTTCGACACGCTCGCGCGAGATCCCGAGTCCTACAACCGAATCCGGTCCGACCACAGCCTCATTCCGATGGTGATCGAGGAGCAGCTGCGCTATTCGTCGCCAGTGCAGAACCTGTACCGGACCGCACGAACGGACTATCCCGTCGGTGACGTCACGATTCCGGCCGGTGCCCGCGTGCTGCTGTCTTTCGGCGCCGCCAACAGAGACCCAACGGTGTTCGAGGCTCCGGACGTGTATCGAGTGGACCGAAATCCCAGCCAGCACATCGCATTCGGATTCGGCGCGCACCTGTGCCTCGGTGCGCAGCTGACCCGCATCGAGGCACAGGCCGTGTTGCGTGAGCTCGTGACGCGAGTGAGCGGGATCGAACTCGCGGGTGAGACGCGATGGTCGACCAACAGCTCGCTGCGCGGGCCCGCCCACATGCGGGTCAAGCTCACGCCAGCGTAGACAACCGCGGAGAGGGGTCCGGTTGCGTTTGGCTGTTGGGCGGCCTACGCGTAGGCCGTGACCACCTCCGCGACGCGACGCAACTGGTCGATATTCGAACTCGTCGGGATGAGGTGCACCTCGTCGGTGCCGATGTCCTGGAACTTGTGCAGCACGGCGAGCAGATCGTCATCGCTGCCTGCCCATCCGGTGGACGGCGCTATCGCGTCGACAACCTGTACTGGAATCCAGTTCATGTAGCGCAGCAGATGCCGGTGTACCTGCGCCCTGGTCTCCAGCGCGTCGTCGCCGATGGCGAACCAGAACGACGTCGCCAGATACGGTTTGGGCTTACCGGCCTGCGCCCAGGACTGGCGCGCGACGTCGAACAACTCGTTCTGCTTGGCGACGTCGAGGTCGAGCGTGGTGCCGGCCAGCCCGTCGGCCCATGCGGCGGCGCTGCGCACAGTCTTGGGGCCCATCGTGCCGATCAGCAACTCGGGTCCGCCGGCCTGGAGGGGCGAAGGCCCAACCGGGACGACGGACTCGGTGACGTTCTCGCCGGCCCAGATTCGCTTCATCACCGAAACACTGTCGGCCAGTCCGCGAATCGTCTGCGTCGCTGGATCAGCCTCGACGGCGTGGTAGTCCTCGAGGCGACCGCCGACGCCGATGCCGACGGTCAGCCGGCCGCCGCTGAGCATGTCACCGGTCGCCAGCTGCTTCGCCAGCATGACCGGATCGTGCAGTTGCGGCACCACGACCGTCGTCACCAATCGCACCCGATCGGTCCACGCCGACAGCGCGCCCAGCAGTGTCAGGCATTCAGGGTTGTCGAACGCGATGCGCTCACCCCAGCACAGTGACGAGAACGGGCCGCCGTCGATGACCCGGGCCCAGGCCTTCAGCGTCGCCGCATCCAGGTTGGGCTCCATCACCGGCATGGTCATCCCGATTCGCACGACGGCGATTCTGGCATGCGTCAGTCGGCGGCTCGTCGGAGCCCGACGACGGTGCCGGAAAATCATCGCGCGGCCACTGCTGGCAACATGGGCCCATGACGATCAACACCAGTTCCATCGCGCACGTCCGCCTCACCGTCACCGACATCGAGCGGTCGCGGCAGTTCTACGAGAGCGTGTTCGGTTGGCCGGTGTTGATCGAGGCGCCCGAGGCCGCCGACGCGGCCACCCAGGAGGCGCTCAGCTTCCTGTACGGCGGCGTCATCTACGACCTCGGCGGCATGTTGGTCGGCCTCCGACCCGTCGCGGCCGACAGTTTCCACGAGGACCGCTGTGGACTGGACCACCTGGCCTTCCGTGTCGCCAGTAAGGCCGAATTAGACGACGCCGCAAAACATCTCGATGACATCGGCATCGAGCACGAGCCGATCAAGGACATCGGCCCGTCCTACATCCTGGAGTTCCGCGATCCGGACAACATCGCACTCGAGCTCACTGCCCCGAAGTAGTCATGCTCAGTGGGTGAGGCGGACAACCCCGGAGTAGGTGTTGTTGTCGGGTTTGCGGGGATCGGGCTGGGGTAACCACGCCAGCGGACGCATCCAGCGCGGCAGCCGATCATCGGCGCGCGCCGCGGTGAAGACCGATTCCACCTCGATGGGGCGCCAGCCGACGTCTTCGAAGCAGGCTAGGCCGTTGGCAGGCGCGAACTTGAGCGGTGCGCTGCCCATCATCGACCTGACCGGCTCACCGGCCCGAGAGAGCGGCGGGCGGGTCCTTCTTTGCCTTGATCGGGTCCTGTGATGGTGGCGCGAAGATGTTGCCCCGCAAGCCGCCTCGGAACGTCTGAACCGCTACCAGGCACCAGGTGCCAAGCAGGCCGACGTAGGCGATGGCGGCGGCGACACGGAACGCCGGCAGACCGGTATGGACGGCCAGCTGTGTGGTGCCCGTGACGAAGGTGCCCACCGGGAAGGTCAGACTCCACCACGTCAGGGCGAACGGCATGCCGCGCCGAAGGGTGCGGATCGTCAGCGCTGTCGCCAGCGCGATCCACAACACCGCGAATCCCCATACCGGAACGCCGTACAGGATCGCGAACACGCCCATGCCGTCTGCCAGGTGGGGGTCAACAGCGAGCGCGGCATTGGCCCCCAGTAGTCCTGCGGCCGTGATGGATTGGCCAAGCGGGCCGAGCACGATCCACAACGTGGGCACGCGGGCGGTGCCCGACGTGCCGAAGTGGGCCAGCCGACTCCACACCATCGTGATGATGATGATCGACGCGACGAGCGACAGCCCGAACATCGCGTAGCAGCCGTACAGCATCGTTTGCCTGCCGGTGCCGGGCGCCATGTGCGGGATCAGCAGTGCGCCCGTCGCCGCCGACACCATCGGTGGCACCACCGGCATCAGCCAGCCGCCGAATGCGGCGTCCGGTTCGACGCGGTACTGGGTGAACATCAGGTACGGGATGCTGACCGCGGTGAACAGTCCACCGAGCGTGCCCGCCGTCCACAACACCCAGTCGAGGTCGACGGCCGCCCGCTCGCCGATCAGGTCCCTGCCGACGAGAGTCGCTCCGGCGCCGACGGTGAGCAACGCCATCGGCGCGGCGCCGTAGAAATGGCCCATCTGCGGGTTGTAGGCGTGGCTGCGGGCCACTGTCGGGTGTCGCAGCCAATGGGCGCCCACCGCGACGATGAGCATCACCAGCCACACCGTCGTCGCCACCCACACCGCCTCGGCGAAAGCGCGCAAACCCGGGATGTGCACCGGCAACGTCGCGCCCGCCGTGGCCACGATGCCGCTGCCCATGACCGAGGCGAACCAGTTCGGGCCCAGGAAGCTCAGCCGTTGTTGTCGGTCAACCGTCGCCATGAGTCGACGGTACTGAGGCGGGGGTTTTCCCCCGCCAGTTCTCGGGAAAACGCTGTGTCGCAGGTCGGCTGCTGTCTATACGTTGAAGCATGGTCGCAGTCACCGACAGGAGTCCTGATGCCACTGATATCGACCAGCTGATCGCCCACACTGACACCGGAGCGGTGGTACTCAGCGGCGCTGCGCGGCGCATCGAAATTCATAACGTGGACGGCGAGGTGGCCACGCGCGACCCGATCAGGACGACCGAATCGTTCAGTGCCACCACCGAAACGGGCGATATCAAGGTCGATTTCGCCGAGACCGCGCCGCGCAACGTCGAGGCTCGAAGCCAGGATGGCGACGTCGTGATCGACGATCCGCGCTAGTGGCAGCAACGACGTCGGGCATCCGTTCAATTTGCCCGCGTAGCGAGCGACAACGTCGTGGTGTCGTGCGCCCGTGACTGTGCGGTCTACGAGCGTTACTTCCAGAGGCGAATCGATCAGCGGCAGACCGAACAACGTCACCAGACCGGGATCGCCGAACACGACGACGCGGGCGATCCCCGTCGCGGTCACGTCGAGCACCGCGATTCCGAATGCCCGCAGGACGCCATCGTCGTCGCGGCGATAGGGCGCCGCCGCGGGCTGGCCGTTGGCGGCGATCGCCACCATCCGCCAATCGCCCTGCACGCCAACCACTCCCGCGAGGTAGGGCAGGCAGGTCGCCCGCCCGGCGAACCAGGTCCGCGCTCCGACCATCTCCAGCGCGGCGTCGTGACGCAGCGCCTCCTCGAGCAACGTGGTGTCAGCGGCCTCGAACGCGGCCATGTACCTCTCGAGCAGCTCGCGCGCCCGCGTTGCCGTCGGCTCGATGACGTCATCGGTGCTCGGCGCGACGTCCTGCATCCGGGCGCGGGCCCGCTGCAGCGCGCTCTTCACAGCGACGGCGCTGATGTCGAGCACCGCGGCGGGGAACGCCAACACATCGCGCAGCAGCAGCACCGCGCGCTGCTGGGCCGGAAGATGCTGAAGGCTGGCGACCAACGCCAGCCGCACGTTCTCCCGAGACGTGACGACGACGGCCGGATCGTCCACCCACGAGTCGGGAATCACCTGCAGCCACGTTACATTCGCCGCCGGCTCGGGCGCTGTGAGCGGGTCGTCGGCGGGCCCGGCCAGGCCCGATGGCAGCACCCGCCTGCTGCTGTGCGCGAGTGCCGTCAAACACGCGTTGGTCGCGATGCGCTACAGCCAGGTCCGCACCGACGACCGGTTCTCGAATTCCTGGTATCCGCGCCACGCCCGCAGATAAGTCTCCTGCACGACATCCTCCGCGTTGTGCAGGGACCCGAGCATGCGGTAGCAGTGCGCGATCAGTTCGCGACGGTACGGTTCGGTGTCGCGGACGAATTCGCTCATGCCGCGGCCGGCGGGAACTGGTAGACCTTCTCCGGCGTGATCCGCACGATCAACCGCTGCACATCCGGTTCTGGTGGAGGCGTCGCACCGCCCATGTGGTGGGCATACATCTCGTAGAGTAATCGCTTCTCCGGGTCCTCGGTGATCTCCACCGTGCCACGGATCACGACGTAACGCCCCTTTTCCTTGTCGATCACCAGCAGACTCACACGAGGGTCACGCGTCATGTTTCGGGTCTTCAGCCGGCTTTTGATCGTGCTGAACGCCACGGTGTCGCCGTCGCGCTTGACGAAGATCACCGACGACTGCGGGCGTCCGTCGGCGTTCGACGTGGCGATCGACGCGATGTGCGGGCCGTCGAGCACGTCGCGCACGATGGCATTGAAAGTTGGTTCCATGCCGGTATAGACCCGACGGCGTTCGAAAAGGAATCGGTCACCCTCACGGCCGCCGTTCAGATGCGGTTCAGGAACGGCAGCAGATGCTTACCGTGAATCCATCGATGGAGGTGACCGCGATGCGCAGGCTCATCATCGCGTTCGTGGCCGCAGTAGCGCTTGCCGGCTGCGGTTCGAACGGCTCGACGTCGGCCCCGACCGGGCAGGCGGGGGCGATCAATACCGACAGCCCCTCAGCGGCACCGTCGCCGCCGGATTGGACGGTGCCGTTGATGCAGACTCCCTACTCCCCCAAGGTCGATCCGGCCCAGTTCACCGACAGGATCACCAACAAGTATTTCCCGCTCGTTCCGGGGACCGTGATGGTCTACGAAGGCAAGCGCGACGGAGTGCCGCTGCGGATCGAGCTGACGGTGACTAACGAAACGAAGGACATCTTCGGAGTGCGGACGATCGTCGTACGGGACATCGTTACGGGAGCCCTGGAGGAGCGGACGTCGGACTGGTACGCGCAGGACGCCTCGGGCAACGTCTGGTACTTCGGCGAGGACACCAAGGAGTACACGAACGGGGTCGTGTCCAGCATCGCCGGTTCGTGGGAGGCCGGCGTCGACGGAGCGCTGCCCGGCATCATCATGCAGGCCCGCCCCGTGCAGGGCGACGCCTACCGACAGGAGTACCGGCCGACGGTTGCAGAGGACGTGGCCCTCATCAAGCAGCTCGGCACCTCGGCCGAGGTCCCAGCGGGTCGCTATTCCGACGTGCTGGTGACGAACGATCGAGACCTCCTGGACCTGAACAAGGACGAGGACAAGTACTTCGCCCCAGGCGTCGGGCTGGTCAAGCTCGGCGGGCTCGTGAACGGTCACCGAGAAGACGTGTGGCTGGTCTCCATCCTGGCGCCGAAGTGACCGACCGAGCCGGCCCTGCGATGGAAGCCCGCGGGCTGTACCACATCTATCGCGAGGCCGACGTCGAGACCATCGCGCTTCGAGGCGCAGCATTGACGCTCGAGCCGGGCACCTGGACGAGCGTCATGGGACCGTCGGGAAGCGGCAAGAGCACGCTCGTCTACGTGTTGGCCGGGCTCGTCGAGCCCAGCGGAGGAGCGGTCGTCGTCGACGGCGAAGACCTCACCCGGCTACCGCCGCCCGCGCGTGCTCGGTGGCGCCGTCAGCGGGTCGGCGTGGTGCTCCAACGGGACAACCTGCACCCGCTTCTCGACGTCGCCGAGAACATCGAGCTGCCGTTACGCCTCGAAGGTCGAGGTCGCACACAGATCCGGGCGCGGGTGGACCAGCTTCTGGACGAGGTCGGGCTCGCCAAACGGCGCCGCCACCGGACAGGGCAGTTGTCCGGTGGTGAGGGGCAACGAGCAGCCATCGCCGTCGCTCTGGCACCGCACCCGCAGGTGCTGCTGGCCGACGAGCCGACCGGTGAGCTCGACGAGGCAACGGCCGCAGGCGTTCTCGACCTTCTGGCGAATCTCAAGGCGCGTGAGGGCGCGAGCATCCTCACCGTGACGCACAACCCGCGGGTCGCCGAGCGGGCCGACCGGCGCCTCGTCATGCGCGACGGCGAGATCCTCGATGGTGCCTGAAGCGCCTGCGATCGAGGCGCTCATGTTGACCCGGACGTATCGAGGTGGCGGGCACGAGGTTCGAGGCGTCGATTCGGTATCCCTCGCCGCCGCCCGGGGCGAGGTTGTGGCGGTTACCGGCCCGAGCGGCTCAGGCAAAAGCACCCTCCTCTTTCTTCTCGGCGGACTCGACACCCCCGACGAGGGACACGTGCGCGTGGCCGGCGTTGACTGGGCGATGCTGCGGGGACGTGCCCGCGCCCGATTTCGCCGGCGAACGTGCGGTTTCATCGTTCAAGGTCTGGCGCTTCTTCCGCAGGCGACGGCCGCCGAGAATGTCGAAGTGCCGTTGCTGCTCGACGGAATCGAGCCAGCGGCACGGGATCGCCGGGTGGCCGGCGCCCTCGAACGGGTGGGACTCGCGCAGCACTCGGTGAAGCTGACCGACCAACTCTCAGGTGGCCAGCAGCAACGGGTGGCGATCGCGAGAGCCCTGGTCGCCGAACCCGCGGTCGTTCTGGCCGACGAGCCCACCGGAAGCCTGGACTCGGTGACCGCCCAGGACATCGTTCGGCTCCTCGTTGCCGCCGCGCGCGAGCGTGATGCGGCGGTGGTCATGGTCACGCACGATCCCACCGTCGCGGCTCACGCCGATCGCGTGGTGGCCATGCACTCGGGGCGGATCCAGTGATCCGCTGGCTCACGGCGCGCACGATTTGGCGTGCGCCGAGACGGGTCGTCCTCGGCAGTCTCGGGATCGCGTTTCCGGTCGCGATGCTGGCCGCGACGATCCTTTTCGTCGATGACGCCAACCGCGCCATGACGCGGGTGGCATTGGAACCGGTGCAGATCGAGATGCGGGCGATGGGTAGGTCGCTCGACGTCGACATGACGTCCGTCAGCCACGATTTGGCTGAGGTGCCCGCGGTCGCCCGCGCCGAACCCTTCGCTGCGACCAACGTGGTGGTGGAAACCCCCGGTGCCGGGAAGTGGACCGCCCGCCTGATCGCCGTCGACCCGTCCTACTTCGCCGGGCGACCGTGGCTCCGTGGCGTCAGCGGTAAGCCGGGCGGCGGCGCGCTGCTAGATGAAGCGCTTCGCAACACTCCCGGATTCGCCTCGGCCGCATCGGTTTCGATCGCATTGCCCGGCGACGCACCGAAGCTCTCCCTCACCCTCCCGGTCACAGGGACGGTCGATCTGCGCCAGGCCACAACGTGGTTCTCAATCCCCTACGGCGACGTGCAGGGCGATGTGGTCGCCGTTCCCCGCTCAATCGTCATCGACT
>Ga0207683_10000420_pt1 | contig 39141 bp, 36 predicted proteins | sample KBSM73metaG_FD_184333 | JGI IMG/M metagenome (GOLD analysis project Ga0207683, IMG submission 184333) | Miscanthus rhizosphere microbial communities from Kellogg Biological Station, Michigan, USA - KBS M7-3 metaG (SPAdes) (version 2) | ecosystem: Host-associated > Plants > Roots > Rhizosphere >... | reverse complement strand
GCGGATTTGACCCGTCCGCGGCGACGTCCCAGATGGCTTGTTCACCCACGATCCCGGTTGTACCGCTCTGCGTAATCTCTGTTGTTCCGATCCGCAGATTCTTTCCGTCCGGCGACCAGACCATATCCGAAACGAAATTCTTCAGCGTGACAAGTTTGCGAGCCTCGGTGCCGTCGGGCTTCGCAAGATAAACGTCCGTTCCCCTTGCGTACGCCAGACTCTTTCCGTCGGGCGACCAGGTGCCATTCTGGCCGATCGAGTCCCCAAGTCGTCGCGGAGAACTTCCTAACACCGGCAGGCTCCATAAAGGTCCGATGGGCGGATATCCACGTCCATCCACGACGAGCAGAGATCCGCCATCCGGCGAAACATCCACTGGCACCATGCCGGGGCCAGGCATCTCGATTCTCGTTGGATCGCCACCCGTTACCTGCACCGCCGCAGCGTCTTCCACAGTCGAATGCACGACCGTCAAAAACAGCCTGGAGCCATCCGTTCCAATCAGCGTCTTCTGCAGTCCATCGTGAGTAAGCTGTGCGTAGTTCGAAACCTGTGGAGTCGAGACCGGTCGCATCCAGAAAAATGCGAATACAACCAATGCGACGAGCCCTGCGATCGCGATTACCACCAGCGCCATCCGCGAACGCGCGGGCCGCTCCGTGTCGACGGGATAGCTGGCGGTCAAGGAGGATGGGGCCGAATCTGATAACGCTTCCAACGCAAATCCGAGATCAGACGCAGACTGAAATCTCTGCTCCGGATTCTTCTCCAACCCCCGTTGCAATACTCTCTGCAATGCAGATGGCGTATTCGGGGCAAGCAGCGCAATGGAAGGAGGCTCATCGTTGAGGATGGCGCTCATTGTTTCCACTGACGTCTGCTTGAAAAATGTCCGCTTGCCCACCAGCATCTCGTGCAAGACCGCTGTGAATGCAAAAATATCCGATCGGTGATCCGCAGGCTCTCCCCGCACCTGTTCCGGAGACATGTAACCCACCGTACCCAATAGCATTCCCGCCACTGTTTGGGCTTCATGTGCGGGCTTGGTAAATTCCAGTTGCTTGAGCTGCATCAATCGCGCCAGGCCGAAGTCGAGAATCTTGATATGGCCGTCTTTTGTGAGAAAAAGATTCTCAGGCTTCAGATCGCGATGAACAATCCCCTTTTCATGCGCCGCGGCAAGTCCGCGCGCGATCTGCGCCCCTAGTTCAATCACCTTTCGAACTGGAAGCGGACCACGCTTGAGCCGCTCGCGAAGCGTTTCGCCCTCGAGCAGTTCCGATACCAGAAATGGCGCACCTTCGTGGATTCCCAGTTGATAGACAACCAGGATGTTGGGATGGTTCAGAGCCGCCGCCGCTCGCGCCTCCTGCTCAAATCTGCGGAGCCGTTCAGCATCCGTCGAGAACAATCCGGGGAGCACTTTAATGGCTACTTCGCGGTTGAGCCGCGTATCGCGAGCACGATACACCTCGCCCATGCCACCCGAGCCAATGGCCGCAAGTATCTCGTAGTGGTCAATGACCTGTTGTGGCCTCAGTGGCATCTGCCTGATTGTATATCGCTTAGCAAAATGTGACGGCAAGCAGTATATCCGGCAGGCAGGCTAGGGGTCGCCTTCATTGCGCAGGAACAAAACGAATTGCAGTGTGGCCAACACCGCAATTCGTGTGCTAGTTGAAGAGGTCCTTCATCTTCTCGAGGAGGCCGGGGGATGTCGGCTTGTTCTCCACCTTGACGGACTTTTCCAATTCGACAATCAACTCGCGTTGAACCCGGCTGAGCTTCTTGGGAATCTGAACGACTACCTTGACGATTAGATCGCCACGCCCCTTTTCGTTGAGGAATGGAACGCCCTTGCGAGCGATGCGGATTTCCTTACCGCTCTGTGTTCCCTCTGGAATCTTCAACAGGACGGGCCCGTCGACGCCCTCAATTTCAATCTCAGCGCCCAGAGCCGCCTGCGGAAAGCTGATGGGGATAACGCAGTGGATGTTCTGGCCTTCGCGCTCGAAAAACTCGTGCGCGCGGATCGAAAGCACCACATAAAGATCGCCGCTCGGACCGCCACTGCGACCTGCATCGCCCTCACCTGTGTAACGAATGCGGGTGCCTTCTTCAACGCCCGGCGGAACCTTGACGTTGAGCTTGACTTCCTTCGTGAGCCGCGTCTCGCCTCTGCAGGTATGGCACGGGTCGCTAATAATCGAACCTCTCCCAGCGCAAGCGGAGCAGGTGCGCGCAACCGAGAAGAACCCCTGCTGATAGCGAATCTGTCCGCGCCCGTGACACTGCGGACATACTGAGGGGCCACGACCGGATGCACTGCCCGTTCCATGACACGTATCGCAGCTTTCGAGGCGGCGAATCTTTACCTCCGTCTCGGTGCCAAATATCGCGTCTTCAAACTTGATCGTGAGATCGTAGCGCAGATCGTCGCCGCGAACTTGCCGCGACCCCCTTTGCTGGCCCCCACCCATGTTGAACATCTCGCCGAACAAGTCGCCAAAGATGTCGCCAAGGTCGACGCTTCCACTGAAGCCGCCGAAGCCACCCGGTCCGCCGCCGCTCACGCCCGCGTGGCCAAATCGATCGTAGGCCGCACGCTTATCGACGTCGCTCAGCACCTGGTACGCTTCACTCGCCTCTTTGAACTTCTCTTCAGCGGAATGATCGCCGGGGTTGCGGTCAGGGTGGAACTGCATCGCCAGCTTGCGATAAGCGCTCTTCAGCTCCTGGTCGCTGGCTTCGCGCGAAACTCCCAGAACCTCGTAGTAATCTGCTTTGCTCACTCTAGGGTTTGTACTCACTCGTTTAGTCTGCTCTTTGCTTATTCGTTGGTTTGTTTCGGATTTGAGACTACGCGCACCAGCGCCGGCCGCAACAACTTCTCGCGCAGCTTGTATCCCCGGCGAATCTCCTCGGCGACATGCTGATCCGGCATATCGACACGCTCTACGGAACCCATTGCCTCGTGATGGCGCGGATCGAACTCCGAGCCGACGGAGGCAACCGGTTGCACCTGCAACTGGCGCAGAATGTCTTCCATCTGCTTCACAATCAGCTCGACTCCAGCCCGCAACTGCTCCGTGGTGCCAGTGGACTTCAACGCCAGTTCAAAGTTGTCGAGGACGGGCAAAAACTGCTCTACAACCATTCCGGTTGCGTAATCGCGAAACTCAATTCGTTCGCGCTCTGCTCGTTTGCGCGCGTTCTCAAACTCTGCCTGCAGCCGGGCCAGCCGGTCTACGAGCTGATCGCGCTCCGCTTTCAGCTTTTCGCTTTCCGTTTTAAGCTGGTCAAACTCCGATCGGATCACCGGAGGCGGTTCGACATCCGTATTTGCTTCAATCCCTGCGGTCTCCGTAGCTTCGGCGGAATCCTCGAGAGCTGCGGACTCTGTTGTTTCTAAAGCTGTCAACTCTGCTTCCTTCTCGGGCATATTTCTATTGAATCCCCAAATGTTCTTCTTCTTGTTCAATGATAAATTCCTCGGCAAGCGCCGTCTCTCTTTGACGAGTTCAAAGTGGCGCAAGATTCATTCGGATCCTGCCGGGAGCTCCTTGCTGTGCGGCCACTAATCCGCAGGAACTTCCAGGATTCGCTCGGAGAGGCGTGCAACGTAACGCACCGCCTGAATCATCTCTTGATATTGGATGCGTGTCGGTGCAATCACCGCCACCGTTCCGAGATTGGCACCGCCCAACCGTGCCGAGGCGCCGATCAGGACAAGATCCTGCATCGCCGGAGAAGCCTCGTCCAGCCCCACTACTACGCGTACTTCCTGTTGACTGCCATCGACATAGGCGGTCAGCAACTCCACCAAACGCTGTTTTGCCTCCAACGCCAGCAGCATCTGGCGCAATCTCTCGCGATCCACCTCTGCGGCGATCAGATTTGACATCCCATCGACGTAAATTACTGAAGCTGCTTCACCTATGGCCAATGCACCCTTGCGGCAAAGCTCCTCGACCGATGCCAACAACTGGTTGTACGCCGCCCGCTCCTCCTCCATCCTTCGTGTGAGTTCGGTGCGAATTCGGTCTATTGGCCAGCCGTGAAAGCTCTCGTTCAGGTACCGAGCGGCCGTTTCAAGCTCCAGATGCGTCAATTCGCGATCCAGCACCAGCACTCGGTCGAGCACCGCGCCTGCCTGCGTTACCAGCACCGCCAGCACCCGTCCGGCGGAAAGTCGCGAGAAATGAATATGTTCCAGCACTTGCTCGGCCGTCGCACTGGCCAGAGCTACCCCCATTCCGCTGGAAATCAGCGCCAGCACATGCGAGGTACGCTCAAGGTACTCATTCGAACTGGCGACCCCCGAAAAGCTCTCTTCAATCTGTCCGCGCCGTTCTTCGCTCAATGGGGTCGGGCTCTGGGACGCCATTCCGATCCCTCCCAGCCGTCCAAGTTGTGCCTCAGGCCGCGTTATCTGCTCAACGTAGTAACGAAATGCCGCCGCCGTCGGAACACGCCCTGCCGAAGTGTGGGGTTGCTCAAGCATCCCCGCATCTCCCAGACTCGCCATCACGTTGCGGATAGTGGCGGAGCTGAGGCCGTCCTTGTTTGCGAAATACTGCGCAACTGCCTGCGAGGCCACGGGTTCGCCGGTAGCAATGTAGAGCTCGATGATCGCCGTCAGCACCAGTCGCTCTCGCGGACTGACACGCACCTCAGGCATATTCGTCGCTCCCCCAATACCGCCATCCAGTCAGCCGACAACCTTAAGTGCCGTGAAATGCCCGGACGTCTAAACCCCTCATTTAACTGCGACTTACAGAGAAAAATGAAGGATTTACCCTCTTTAATTGTAGGGATCGCGAACTTGCACTGTCAAGCATCCAGTTGGGTTCGCTCACAATGCCCGCTGACCCACTTCAACACCACCGCGAGGCAACCGAAAGACCCCGCTCGATCTCTCATTAACGAATATGAAAACCGGGTAGATTCGGAGCGCACAATGCCGAAAAAAGCTTCCAGGGGTTTGGCCAATCCCACACTATTAAAGCCCATCGACAAACACGATGGATTGATTCAAGTCATCATCGAAACCCCGAAAGGCAGCCGCAACAAATTTGCATACGACGACAAGCAGAATATCTTCGCGCTCAAGGATGTTCTACCCGCAGGAATGACATTTCCACACGACTTTGGCTTTCTTCCTAAGACCCTGGCCCCTGACGGTGATCCAATCGACGTCCTCCTTCTCATGGATGAGCCCGCCTTCCCAGGCATTGCCGTCCGCTCACGGCTCATCGGAATCATCGAGGGAGAACAAATCGACGGCAAAAAAACTATCCGCAACGATCGTCTCATCGCGGTCGCGGCGACAAATCACCAGTACGCCAACATCAAGCGGTTGCAGGACATGCCCAGCCGATTTCTTCACGAGCTTGAAGATTTCTTTGTCAATTACCACAAGCTCGAAGGCAAAAAATACAGGCTGATTGGGTGCAAAGATGTCGCGGCTGCCAGGCGCATGATCGAGAAGGCGCGGCAGGCTGCCTGACCGGTCTTGCCATGCCATCAGAGATAGCAGAGTTCGTGATTCGTTTCTTCGTCGGAGGTATCGTGGTCTCCGCCTTCGCGGTTTTGGCGGAAATATTCCGACCCAAAAGCTTTGCGGGGCTGTTTGGAGCTGCGCCCTCAATTGCTCTGGCCACCCTCGGCATTACCATCGCTCACCACGGCAAGACCTACGCGGCCACAGAAGCTCGCTCTATGGTATTCGGCGCGATTGCATTCTTTTGCTACGCAAGCTCTGTCAGCTGGATCCTCATGCGGGTCAAGCCTCGTGTGCTCCCCACAACCATAGCGCTGATCCCGGTCTGGTTTGCGGCCTCCTTTGCGCTGTGGTTTGTAACTTCAGCGATAACTCGATGATGGTTCAAGCCAAATTCAGCGCATTGAAAGGCATTAAGCCCCGCGAGTTTGCACTCCGCTTTGCATTCGGCGGATTGGTTTGTGTTGCTGCCGGCCTCATAGCCAAAAGCTTCGGACCTGCAATTGGCGGGTTGTTCCTCGCTTTCCCCGCGATCTTCCCTGCCGGAGCCAGCCTCGTTGAGTCGCACGAGAAAATGCACAAGGCTCGTGCCGGATTTGACGGAACCCGCCGGGGTCGCACCGTAGCCAGCATTGACTCAGCCGGAGCAGCCATAGGCTGCATCGGTCTGGCTGGATTCGCTATCGTGATCTGGACCCTGCTTCCACGCTGGAATACTTACAACGTCTTCGTGTTAGCCAGCCTCGTCTGGGTGACGCTCTCCGTTGGTTCCTGGATGATTCGCAAAAGCCGCGTCTTCCGCAGATGAGACGATACCCTCGCATCCTACGTTCCGGTGTTCTGCCCCCTCCTTCAATCTCACTGCCAGGAATCAGCAAGCTTCGCTGTGTCTCCGGTGGCCGCTGCGATAGCACTGGATTTTCCGGCTCTGCCTCCGGCGGGGGAACTTGCTGTCCGAGTGCTGTAGCACAGATCCAAATCAAGGCCGCAACGCACGCGATCCGCGGGTGCCCCATGTCCTTCTGCCCCTTCAAACTCTCCGCACACAGTCTAATTGCCCCCCTGTCATCCATGGTGTGATGCACGCTCGTTCTCATCGTTCCCCAACCTCATTTATTCTCACCTTCAGGAGTGCTTCCGCATGACCGCCATCGAATTCTCCAAGCAGGATCGCGCCACCGCCATCGGTTCGATTCAGCGCTACTTTGAAGAAAACCTGACTGAACCGATCGGCGAGCTGCCCGCGGGACTTCTGCTCAATTTCTTTCTGGAGGAGGTTGGTCCTGCGATCTACAACCAGGCCATCAGCGACGCCCAGACCCGCATGCAGCAGCGCGTAGCAGATCTCGCCGGAGAGCTCTATGCCGACGAATTCCAGTATTGGCCCAGAGCCGACGCCAGGCGCAAGACGCGCCGCTGAGGTCGTGGAGAGATAGAGCCCAAACCCACGGATGCCGTTCTCCGCCAAGTGGGCTGGTAAATTCTAAGTAAGACCAAAGTGTTTCCCACTTTCCGAAACTTCTCCTCGGAAATGTTCAGGCCAGGAAAGTGCCATGTCTGAAGCCATCGAAGATGTTCGAATTCAATGGACCAAAGTAGTCCTGCCCCCGGTATTTCTCGAGGAGGAACTCCCGATCACGGAAGCCTCGATCGCCACGATTTTCAATGCTCGCCTCGATGTATCGCGCATCCTCGGGCTGCGCGATTCGCGCCTTCTGGTTCTGGTCGGCCCATGCTCCATTCACGACACAAATGCAGCGCGCGAGTATGCTGCGCTGCTTCGCTCGGCCGTTACCGAATTCTCGTCGGACCTGCACATCGTGATGCGCGTCTATTTTGAGAAGCCCCGCACGACCGTTGGCTGGAAGGGACTCATCAACGACCCGCATCTCGATGGCTCCTACAAGATCAACGACGGCCTGCGCCTCGCCCGCCACCTGCTGCTCGACCTTGCCGAAATGGGATTGCCCACCGGCACGGAATTTCTCGACATGATTTCGCCGCAGTACATTGCGGGCCTTGTGAGTTGGGGAGCCATCGGGGCGCGCACGACCGAAAGCCAGGTCCATCGTCAGCTCGTCTCTGGAGTTTCCTGCCCCGTTGGATTCAAGAACGCAACATCAGGTGACGTGCAGGTTGCCATCGATGCCATCCTGTCCGCTTCGCATTCGCACACCTTCCTCGGCCACACCAAGCACGGCCAGTCTGCCATCTTCGTCACCAAGGGGAACTCCGACACGCACATCATCCTGCGAGGTGGCAGCAACAAGGTCAACTACACCGCCGACTGCGTAGCCGAAACCGTCTATGCGATGGAGAAAGCCGGCATCAAGCCGCGCATCATGATCGACTGCAGCCACGCCAACAGCAACAAGGACCATACCCGCCAATCCATCGTTTGCCATGACGTCGCCGGGCAGATTGCGAACGGCAATCGCAACGTCATCGGCGTCATGATCGAAAGCAATCTTGTCGCCGGCGCGCAGCGGCTCATCCCCGGCCAGCCTCTTATCTACGGACAGAGCATCACGGATGGCTGCATAGACTGGGCCGAGACCCACTCTCTGCTGGGCGAACTCGCCGCGGCGGTGCGCGCTCGCCGTTCCACCGTAAAGTCCTGAACCAATCCGATCGAAGTAATCTTCTTGGGACCACCTTTCCCTTGATGCCGTCATCCTATGTTTAATACCGGACATTGCGGGGGTCGGACCGTTCATTTCCCGTCATGCCGAAGCAACGAAACTGGCCCGCGGAGGAGCTTCCCTCTGAGTACGTGATGCCAAACGAAATGGCATCCTCTCCAGCCGATCATTGGAGGGGATCATGATTGCGAATCTTGCCCAACAGACCATCCTGAAAGACGAAATCGACGGCATTCTCCGCCAGAATCAGGAACTTGCAGTTGTCGGCCAATTTGCCGCGGCGGTTATGCACGAAATCAACGGCCCCCTCGAAGCTGTGACAAACCTGAATTATCTGATCAAGTGCGGGGCGGAAGATGTCGATCAAGTGCGGCAATACAGCCAGCTAATTGATGAGCAGCTTGTCACCCTCACAAAACTATCGCGCCAGACTTTGAGCTTCTATAAATCGGCTGAAACCAGGCAGGATATCGCGATTGCAACACTTGCGGAGGCAGCGCTGCGTGTCCACCAAAAGGCGATCGTCGCCAAGCAGATTCAGCTGCGTAAAAGACTTCCGACCGATATCACAGCCGAAGTTCACGCTGGCGATATTCTCCAGGTGCTTTCGAATCTGGTGGCTAACGCCGTGGATGCGTTGCCGGTGAATGGTGTATTGGGTCTTCGCCTGAAACGCTGCGAGTACGAAGTCCATGTCACAGTTGCCGACAATGGCCCCGGCATTCCCGCCCCAGCTTTAAACAGGATCTTCGATCCGTTCTTTACCACGAAGAAGGAGCGCGGCACGGGCTTGGGACTTGCCATCTCCAAGTCCCTCGTTGAAAAGCATCAGGGACGCATCAGAAGCCGCAGCAGCACTCGCCCTACACGCACCGGCACCACGTTTCGCGTCTCTCTTCCCTTGGCTGCCTCGTCGACCGCCGCTCGATAAACTCCTCTATTTCTGGTTACGAGGAGCTTTCTGCGTCCAGAAGGCCTATAGTTAAGCTACAGACCGAAAGATCTGTTCTCTTCAGAGACGCAACTCTTTTCGCCAATCCCGGCGATCCCCTTGCGAACTGTCGCAAAGGACGGCCTTCAATGGCCAACAATTCTTCAAATTTGATCATCGATGCCCTTCCTGCTCCAGTGAAGGTGTCTCTCCTTGCTCATTTGCAGCCGGTAACGCTTCCCATCGGAACCGTGCTCTCCACTCCAGGGGAAACTCCAAAATACGCGCACTTCATGACTTCCGGTATCGCTTCCGTGGTCACCTTCATGGCCAACGGAGCCGGCGCGGAAGTCGGGTTGATCGGCAGAGAGGGCTTGGTGGAAGCAATCAATCTTCTCGGCCCCGCTGCCTCACCTACCACGGCATTCATTCAAAGTGCTGGAACCGCTTTAAGAATGCCATTCGCTGAATTGCAGGAGCAATTTCTCACTCCCGGCTCTCTCCGCCAACGCATTTTGGAGTGCGTGCAGGGCCATGGCTTCGTACTCAGCCAACTCGCCGCATGCCACGGCCTACACGAGATTGAGGAACGCCTTGCCCGCTGGCTGCTGATGGTGCGCGATCGCCTAGACTCGGACCGCTTCGATCTAACGCAGGAATTTCTGGCTGAAATGCTGGGAGCACGCCGAACCAGCGTCACACTGGCTGCGGGTACCCTCCAGCGGAGCGGCCTGATCGAATACCGCCGCGGCCACATTCATATTATCGATCGCGACGGACTTGAAAGCGCCGCATGTGAATGCTATCCAATCGTGCGCAACCTCGTTTCCAATCTCTATAGCTAAGGCAAGAGGGCGATGCCTGCAGTATCGCGGTCATCGCCCCGCAGCTTGCTTAGGCGTGTCCCATCACAATCGTATGCGGGCTCATCGGAATCGGATGGTCTATGATGCCTTGAAATCCCGCGTCAGTGTACATGCGCGTAAGTTCCTTGAGCGTGTACGCATCGCCTGATTCAGTTGACGTAAGCATCGTCAGGCTGAATGCAGCGGGCATCGGCGGCGAGACGCGATCCTCATTGGGCACAAACTCAAGCGTTGCCGCACGACCGCCCGGCCGAAGAGCTGCACGCACTTTCTTGAGCAAACCGACACAAGTGGGCTGATCAAAGTGATGCAAAAAGTTAGTCAACAGCACTGCATCATACGGCCCGCCAAATTCCACATCAAATGCGCTGCCGGGCAGCATGTCGTAGCGATCCTGAACGCCTGCCTTTTCCGCATTTTTCAGCGCCACTCGCAGCACCGGTGCCCAATCCAACCCCGTCACATGAGCCTGCTTGTTCTGTTTCGCGATTTCGATGCCGAACAATCCATGTCCCGCCGCGATATCGAGCACGCGCATCGGTCCTTCGTGGCCATCGAGTACCACCGCACCGAGCGGAGCAGCCATCGGACCCATCATCGGCGCCATCTGCTCCGCAAACTGCACCCACACCGGATTCTCCGGCTCTACGGTGCCGGCACCCGGAAGAGTCGTACGGCCGGTGCGCACCACGCTCGCCAGATTATCCAGCGGACCACGAAGATCAGGATGGCTCAAAAACTGGGCCACCGACGCCATGCAGGCAGGCGAGCGAGGATCGAGAAATGCCGCACTCGTTGGAGTGTGCGTGTAACGGCCGTCCTCTTTCACGAGCACGCCGTTGATCACAAGAAAATCGCAAAGAATGCGGATGCCACGTTCCGATGCTGAGCAATGCCGCGCTATCGACGCGACATCTCCCGGCCCCTCACCCACGGCGCGAAAGACGTCCAAATCGATTGCCGCCTTAAGGGCCGCGGTCTTTTGCTGCGACTGCACCATTTCGAACACCAGCCCCGGATTTAGCGGAGCCGCGCCATTCCCAGATTGCATGTACAACCTCCTCTTTCGCCCCGTCCAGGGTTGACAGATTGTCTTGGGGAACCCCATGGAAGGTGCGCAAAGTTTACAGGGCGGCCCGTCGGCATGACCAGCAAAAAGGCAAATTGCATCGACGGCAATTTCTGACGCCGATGCAATCTGCCCGGTCTTTATCCCGAAAAGCTATTCGTACCGAAGAGCCTTCGTCGGTTCAACTCGCGCCGCACGAGAAGCAGGAACCAGAATCGCGAGAGTCGCGGTCGCAAGCAGTACCAGAGAGACAATGCTGAACGTGATCAGGTCCGTTCCACTAGTCCCGTAGAGCACGCTGGCGGTGAATCGTCCGAGCACCAAGGCAATAAGAAGTCCGATTCCGAGTCCGATGCCGGTCAGCACAAGCCCTTGGCGAAGGACCATACGCAAAACTGTCCGTGGTTTTGCGCCGAGTGCCATGCGAATGCCTATTTCGCGCGTACGGCTGCGAACGGAATAACTCATGACGCCATACAAGCCGATGGCCGCCAGGGTGAGACCGACCACTCCGAAGATCCCAAGCAACAACGCCGAAATGCGCGGCAAAAGCAGAGATTTATCAACGTGCTCCTGCATCGTTTCGTCATTAAACACCGCCATGTTCGGATCGAGTGCGGCGATCTGCTCGCGAACCGAGTGCGCCAGGCCACGCGGGTTCACCGTCGTCTTCACGATGATGGTCGTGCCGAAGAAGCTCATTGCTTTTTCCGGCGCTGCATTGAGAAAAAGATATGCGGCGTTGACGGGCTTCTCTCCAATGGTGCGCGACTTCGAGTTCCGCACCACTCCGACAATCGTGTAAGTTTCCTTATCCTGGCGAATCACGCGACCGATCGGATCCTGTCCCGGGAACAGGTTCGCAGCCATGGTCTCGTTGACGATCGCAACATGCTGGTCGTCAATCTGCAGATTAAAGTCCCGCCCGCGGAGCATTGGAATGCCGAGCGTTTGGAAATATTCGTTGCCAACGATGTTCACATTCGCGTCGGCACTCTGCTTGGGATGGTCTTTGATCGCATCCACATCGAAATTATTGTTCGTCCCGCCGATGCTGAGCGGCACGATGTCGACAAAGCTCACCGAGCTGACTCCAGGTAGCGCGGAGATTCGCTCGCGAACCTGCGACAGAAACTGAACCGACTTCTCGTGCGAATAGTTCTGGAGCTTGGGATCGACAGCCATCATCAGGATGTTGTCGGGCCTGAATCCAATATCGATCGACGAGGCGTTTCCCATGCTGCGAAGAAAGAGCCCCGCTGTGGTCAGCAGCACAAGAGAGAGCGCCACCTGGACCACCACCAGCGCATTGCGCAGACCCGACCGGCCAACACGTCCAAACAGCGCGGGCCCGTCCTTGAGCGCGTTCACGAGGTCAGGTCTTGATGCACGCAACGCTGGAACCAGCCCGAAGAGCAAAGCGGTGATTAGCGACAAACCGAAAGTGAACATCGCCACGCGCAGATCGACGTTGAAGTCGAACACCACCGGAAAAGGCAACGGAAGTTGGAAATTGGAGATTGCTCGTGCAGCGCCCGCCGCGATCAGGAATCCGACCCCCGCTCCCGACAGCGCCAATAAAAAGCTTTCGATGAGGAGTTGGCGAATGAGTTGGCGTCGACCGGCGCCCACTGCGAGGCGGACAGCGATCTCTTTTTGCCGACCGGCGGCGCGCGCCAAAAGCAGGTTCGCAACATTCGCGCACGCCACCAGCAGCACCAATCCCACCACCACCATCAGAACCGCCATGAGCGTAAATGCAGGTGTCGCCGATCCCGCGATGAGTCCTCCGGCTGTTTGAAGGGTTACGCTCTCGTGGCGTTTTTCATCTTTGCGATACGTTTTGTCGATCCGCTTCTTCACCACGTTCAGCAAGACCGACGCGTTGGATCGTGTAACTCCCGGCCGAAGTCTCGCGCTCAACATCAGCCATTGATTGTCGCGCTTGTTCCTGCCTCCTACGTTCGCTGACAAGTCAGGCATGATCTCTTCTGCCAGGGAGAGCGGCACCCAAAATTGAGAGACGATACCCCGATCAGTTCCATAAAAACCAGCCGGTGCAATGCCAACGACGGTATAGCGCTGTCCATTGAGCACCACTTCCCGATTGAGGATTCCGGGGTCGCCACCAAATCGCCTCCGCCAGAGGGTACTGCTCAGCACCGCAACGTGATCGGGCGCCGGTATTCGGTCGTCCTCTGCAACAATGGGGCGCCCTGCCGCCATCGCCACACCGAGCGTGCTAAAGAAATTGCCGCTCACAGCCTGGCCCCACACGCGCTCAGGCTCTCCCTTGCCACCTATGCTCGCAGGGATCAAAGGAAAGTGTGCCGCAACACCACCTTCAAATATGTCAGTCGTCTGCTCGCGATAATCGATGTAGTCCGGGTATGAAAAACTCTGACCTTCTGAAAACATCACGACGTGGCCAGGATCTTTAACAGGCAGTACGCCCCAGAGCAGCCCATTCGCTACGCTGAAGACCGTGGCATTGGCAGCGAATCCTAATGCAATAGAAATGATGACGACAAGTGAAAAGCCCGGAGCCCTGAGCAGGGTTCGAGTGGCATAGCGAAGATCCTGAAGCAGGTTCTCCATGGTTGGCCTCGATCAAGAAAAAGGTTTCTTGAGATACGATACGCCAACCTTATTCAGGAAGTTCTCTCGTTCGATCGGGCCGAAACATCTTCAGCGCGGCCGCAACACCTGGAAACGTGTGATTGAGTAGCCCAGTGATGCTCCGAGAAACACGTCCGACGGGAAGTGCGCATTGGACGTAATGCGCGACAAACTGATCGCGGTAGCCATGCCATACGCCAGCCACGGAACCCAACGGTGATGAGCGTAGCGGCCGGATACGACCGTAGCAACAGAAAATGCCCCTGCTGCGTGACCGGATGGAAAACTACTGCCTTTGAACGGTGATTTCCCCGCATTGAAGAATGTGTCGTCAAGAGATCCGACGGGAACGTCCGAGGGTCGCTCTCTCCGGGTAATCGCCTTCACCACAAGGTTGACCACCGCGCTGTCTGCGTACGCCTCCGCGCACAAAATTGCCGTATCCACCTGGTAGGAATCGTGACGAATGTAGCCAGCGGTCAAAAGCGCAGCCGGCAATGCGACAACTTCTGCCGTCGTAATTAATGGATCGAACGTATCGTTCAGATCGTCCAAATTCTCCGCATGATCGCGGAAATAAGGCATCACGTGAGGATCGGCATAGATCAGTCCCGCAGTTCCGCCCACAACAACAAGCGTGGGTATCCAATGGCGCCCTTTTGCCAACTGAGTGGGAAAAAGCCAGATTCCTTTTTGATCGTGAAGAAAATCTTTTGGCAAGCTCCGCCAGGAAACATCCCGATCGTAAGCGTAACCTTCGCGCTTTGCCGTCGGCCGCTCGACGTGCGAAGGACTATCAGGCAGGCTGGCGAAATTCTCTTGCGCCGAGGCCGAATCGTGAGAGCAGATACTCGCTGATAAGAAGACAATAATTATCCATAACTTCCGTATTGGTTTCATCGACAGGATTAGATGCGGTCCACGGCCCCAAGGAAGCCACGAGACCCGCATGGAATCTGAAACAGAGGCAGCACGTCACTCTGCGCTTTGAAATAAGCGATCGCCGCCAATTTGCCTGATCATTTTTAGGTCGTACGAACTCGCTCGCTGCTCTACTCGCATCTAAGCGCGATCATCGGATCAACGGCCGATGCGCGTCGGGCCGGCAACCATGCAGCGAATAGCGAGACTGCCGCAATCACCGCCCCCGACGTAAGCAAGATAGCGGGGTCAAACGGACTGAGTTCGTAGAGCTGCGAGCGGACCATATTGGCGGCTCCCAGCGAAATGGGCAGCCCAAGAAGAAGTCCGGCAACAAGCAGCAGAATCGACTCCCGTAGCACCATCCAGCGTACGCCCCCTCCCGTTGCGCCGAGAGCAATGCGAATTCCGATTTCATTGCTGCGTCTCGCAACATTGAAACTCATAACGCCGTAGAGACCGATGCAGGCAAGCAACAGCGCGAGAAGGGCAAAGATAACGGTGAGGCGGGAGATGAGCGCCTCGTGGCTCATGAAGGTTTCGAGATGCTCCTGAATTGTGCGGACTTGGAGAAGCGGCAGATTCGGGTCAACGCTCGCGATAGCCGTCCGAAGATCTTGAATTGTTGCGGCGGGCTCGCCGCTCGTGCGCAGGGCGATTGAGTACGCAAAACTGTCCCCGATACCCTCACCATTTTTGCCGACGATTTGCGAGAGAGGCAGATAAATCATCCTCTGCGCCTTTTCGCGCGGATCACCCGATTTTGTATCTCGCGCAACGCCGACGATTTGCCATGGGCCGGCGACGGCGTCAATGTTGATCTTCACGCTTCGGCCGACTGCGCCGCCATTGGGAAAGAATCGGCGGACCATGGTCTCATTGATCACCGCGACTTTCATCGTGCCGGCCTGGTCAGACGGTGCGATGGCACGGCCAGCGACCAACGGAATTCCCGTAGCTTCAAAATACTGTCCTGAAACGCGATTGATTGGTGAGCCCATGTCTTCTTTTGGCTGTGGAGTGTAGCCGGGGATGCTAATGGAAGACCTCCACGATCCCATACTGATCGGTGGCGTAGAGGAGAGCGCCGCGGCGCGGACACCCGGCAGCGTAGACAAGCGATCAACCAGGCGACGGTTCAGCTCGGGAACTTGTTCAGGTTTGTATCCCGCGAGGCGGGCATCGAAACCCGCAATCAAGAGGCGACTTCGCTCAAACCCGTAATCCTGACCCTGCAAATTGCGAAGTGTACGCAGAAACAGACCTGCTCCGACAAGAAGCAGGAGCGAAAGCATGATTTGTGCGACGACCAATGCCTTCGGTGCCAACCTGCTGCGCGAACCGCCGCCGCTCGAAACAGTTCGCGTATTGGCGCTGAGCACGGGACCAGCAGAAGAACGAGCCGCATGGAGGGCCGGGGCAAGACCAAAGAGAAGTCCGGCGAGCAGCGATACACCGATGGTAAACAGCAGAACCGCCGTGTCGGGAAGTGGATCAAGAGCCGTATAAGTCGCGCCCTCGGCGACAAACACGATAAGAGCGCGCGTCGCGGCGAAGGCAATCGCAAGACCGAAAGCTCCGCCAGCCATGGAGAGTATCAGCGATTCGATGAGGCTCTGGCGGACGATTCGCGATCGAGTCGATCCGAGGGCGAGACGCGTGGCAATTTCACGCTGGCGAGAGACGCCACGCGCGAGCAGGAAATTTGCGAGGTTGCTGCAGGCGATCAGCAGGACAATCGCGACCACAGCCATAAGGATCTTCAGCGACATGCCATATTGCGTTCGCATGAAGGAGACGCCGTGGCTGCCGGGGATGAGACGCACGGTTAGGCGATCGATCTCCTGCAGTCGTGCAGCAGCAATCGTCGCACCCTCGCCAGCGCGAACGTAGTCGTGGATTTGCCGGTCGAGCCACGCTTGATCCGCGCTGAGTGTGGATTGTGTGCTGCGCCGCGCGAACATGTGGAGGAAGTAGAACGACCGCGGCGTGAGCATATTCGGTTGCAGCATGATCTGTTCAACCATGGTGATGGGCACCCACAAATCCGGCGGTTCAAGCTCCTGTTTGAATCCGTGAAAAGCCTCAGGCATGACGCCGACGACGGTGAATGGTGTTGAGTTGACCGAGATCGTTTTCCCAACGATAGCCGGGTCCGCTGAAAGAATCTGCTGCCAGTAGTGATGACTGATGACGACCACGGCGCTGCGATTGGGCGCATCGGCATCAGACGGAAAGATGGCGCGACCGAAAAATGGAGCGGCTCCGAGAACACTGAAGTAGTTGCCTGAGACGAGGCTCGCGGAAACCTGTACCGCGGCCTCTGCACCGCCATTGCGCACGCTCACCTTGGGTGGAAAACTGCTGTAGTAGGCGACTCCGCTGAAGGGGCCGGGTTGCGACTCTAATTGATGCGCGAAGTCGTAGGTGAACTGGTCGAACATCCCAAGATCGATACCGCCCAGAATGCCATCGCCCTCCGAGGTTCCGAAGGTGACGAGTTGCTGCGGATCTCGCACCGGAAGATTGTGAAGCATCACCTGCCGGATAAGCGTGAAGATCGCGGTGTTGGCGCCGATACCCAGTGCGAGTGAAAGCACCGCAACAAACGTAAAGCCGGGAGTGCGAAGCAAACCGCGCAGGCTATGACGTAAATCCTGCAGAAGGATTTCAAGCGAGGATTCCCAGCCAGTAGAACGAATACGATGCTTCAACGCGTTGCCGCTTCCCATTTCGGCGCGTGCCGCGCGAATTGCCTGCTCGGGAAGCATGCCGCGATTCAGTTTGTCTGCCACGGATGCATCGAGAAATTCGCGCAGTTCTTCGTCCATCTCGCGTTCCACAGATTCCTTGCGGAACAGCCCGCGAGCTCCTCTTGCAAGATTCTTGAAAAATCTCATTGCGGTCTCCCTAGCTCGAGTCAGGCTTCCATAATCCGAGCGATCGCTGCGGCCTGCCGATTCCACGTCTCTGATTCGTCTGAAAGTGCCTTGCGGCCCCGTGCGGTCAGCATGTAGTACTTGGCGCGACGATTGTTCTCGCTGGTTCGCCACTCGCTCTTCACGCGTCCGGCGCGCTCCATGCGAGCCAGAGCAGGCAACAACGATCCAGGGTTGACGCGAAACACGCCCTCGCTGACCTGCTCAATGCGTAGAGCCATTCCGTAGCCGTGCATCGGCTCCAGCGCCAGCGTCTTCAAAATCAGCATTTCCAGGGTTCCTTGCACCACGTCATTCTGACCCACGTTCGTCTCCTCTTGATTATCAAGATATACAATCCTTCCTCTTGATCGTCAAGTGAAACCCCCTGCCCTACGCAAATCGGATACATTTTGCGCCCGTCAAACCCGCTATGATTGTTCCCAGCGCGGGACAAGGCGGCGCACGAATGTCCGAGCCTTCCACGATTTTCATCTCGGCTGGCGAAGCCAGCGGCGAGCATTACGGTGCACTGCTCGTCGAGGAACTCAAGCGCCAACTGAAAGCGAATGGCCAGTCTGCCCGGTTCGTCGGAATGGGTGGCGCGCGCATGGTCGATGCCGGTCTCGAGCGCGTAGTCCGGTCTGAAGACATGGCTGTCATGGGTATCACCGAGGTCGTCCGCCATCTGCCACGTATCTATCGCGAATTTCGCCGCCTGAAATCTGCAATCCGCGCGCAGCGGCCAGACATCGCTGTGCTCATTGATTTCCCTGACATTCACTTCAAGCTCGCCGAGGAGTTCCACCATCTCGGAATCCCCGTGATTTTCTTCGTAAGCCCTCAACTTTGGGCATGGAAAAAACATCGCATCAAGCTCGTCCAGCAATATGTGGACAAGATGCTTGTAATTTTCCCCTTTGAAGAGCAGTTCTACCGTGAGCACGGTGTGGAAGCTGAGTTCGTGGGTCACCCCCTGGCCGACCTGCCTCTCCCAACAGTGGGCCGCGAACAATTTGCCCATGAGAACGATCTGGATCCAACCAGTTGCTGGATCGGCCTTCTGCCTGGGAGTAGAGCTAAGGAAATTCGCGACAACTTGCCCGAAATGCTGGCGGCCGCTCAAATCCTTCTCCTGCGAGCACCAAAAGCGACCAACTCATGCAGGTCCTTGGAATTCCTGCTTCCCCTGGCCCCGACGCTCAGGACTGCACAGCGAAAGATGGTGCAGGCGCTGCTGAATGAGCATGGAAAGGGACTGCCGGTCCGACTCGTCACGGATGCCCGCGCCGCTCTCCTGCATGCACGAGCTTCAATCGTCGCCAGCGGAACTGCGACCGTAGAAGCAGCCCTGATCGGCAATCCCTTCGTGGTGGTCTACCGGGTTTCGCCGGTCACCTACCAAATTGCAAAGCGGGTCGTGGACGTCCCATTCGTTGCAATGGCAAACCTGATTGCCGGCAAACTGGTAGTGCCGGAATTGATTCAAAGTGCTTTCACTGCAGTAAATATCGTGCAGCAGATCGAGCCCCTGCTACCCGACGGTACTCCTCGCGAGTCCATGATGAAGGAGTTGGCGCAAATTCGCGGCCTGCTCAACGCCCGCCAGACCAGTCCCGGGGAACAACTCGGAAACGCGATCAGCCGGGTGGCGACGATTACTCTGGAGCAGTTGAGTGCATCGTTGCTGGTTCACGAAACCGTGCAATCTTGAGCAGAGCGGCGAACAGATATCAAAACCGATGGCTATGATATTGAATAACATGCATCTAAGAGTGCGAACGATGAAGCTTGATTTTGGATTTCGCCGCCTACGTGTCGGTTTTGGCTTACTGGCTGCAGCTTTCCTGCTGACCGGTCCTCTTGTTGCTCAAAGATCAGAACGCTCGACCCTGGATATCACCGGCTACATCATTGACGCCGAGATTGACACGACGACGCACCATTTGAAGGCGAAAGCCATAGTGACCTTTAGCTCGCCCGACAACGCCGAGATGGTAAGCTTCGGCTTCCATCCGGCCCTGAAAATCACAAAAATCTATGACGATACGGGAAAGGTCCTCACCGGGGATCGCTCCGCCGACGGAACAATCCGCGTGACGCCTGCCGCAAATTTCGTCAAGGGCCAGTCTACCCACTGGGTCTTTGAATACGAAGGCGTAATCACCGGCAAAGAAGACGGCCCGGTTGAAGGTCTGAAGCTTGCCGCGATCGAAGAGCCCATCACCTACCTGCTTTATTCCTCACGCTGGTTCCCAACCTCGGGCTTTCAAACAGATCGATTCACCGCTGAGATGCATATCCGCGTTCCGCAGGGAATGAAGGTCTTCGCCAGCGGCGCGCAGGGCGGATCCCATGCCGTCACCCTCGCCAGTGGCAAACCGGGCGATCAGTTCGATTTCAATTGGACCAAGCCGGGATTTCCCGGGACTGTAATCGCCGGTCGCTTTATTGGTCCCGCCAGTGCGGGACCGGGCAACGTCAAGGTATACGTGACCGTCAGCCATCAGACCGCTGCCAACGAACTGGCTCAAACCGCCGCCAAAGAATTCGACTTTTTCACCGATCGTTTTGGTACCCCTGAGACCAGCCACCTCAATGTGGTCGAACTTCCGGACGATACCCTCCCCTCAGCGTGGGCTCCGGAGCTGGCGGCAATTGTCGGCAATCGCGTCGGTGACAAGTCCGGCATACGTCTGCTCGCAAACACCATGGCGCGCCAGTGGTGGGGCTCAGAGATCAGCCCCAAAACACTCAATGACGCTTGGATCACAAACGGCATGGCGCGCTACGCCGAGCTGATGTACCTCGAGGAAGAAAACGGCAAAAGCGCGCTCAAGACCGCTCTTCAGGACGTCTCTGCCGGTGCTCTCGCATACGACACGATTCCGCTCTCAAGCGCTGGTCGACTGAGCCCCTTCTCACCGGAGTTCCAGTCCATGACCCTCGAAAAAGGCGCGATGATCTTCCATATGCTCCGCTGGGAGATCGGTGACAAAGCTTTTCTGGCCACGCTTAAGGGGACGCTGAGCCAGTACACGGACTCCTCCATCCGCGCCAGCGATTTAACGAAGGTCGCCGAAGCGCAGAGCCAGCAACAGTTGACCGCCTTCTTCGCGCAATGGGTCGATGGAACAGGCGCGCCGCAATTCACCAATAAATATGCCGTATACCGGCTCGGAAATAATAAGGGCTTCCGCACCATCGGCCAGATCGGCCAGGACCTTGACCTCTTCCGCATGCCGGTTGAGTTGCGCGTGGAGACCGACGGCAAAACCGAAGAGCAAAAGGTCGATGTGGTGGGCACCGACTCCCAGTATGTCGTCGATACGTTTGGCCGCCCCCGTCGCATCGCGATTGATCCGGGAGACTGGGTCCTCAAGTCCACTCCCGATCTCCAGGTGCGCATTGCAATCCTGAAAGGTCAGCAACTTGTCGCACAAGGCGACTTGACCGGCGCTCTTTCCGAATACCAGAAGGCGCTCGACGCCAATTCTCAAAGCTCGCTGGCGAGTTATCGCATTGGTGAAGTGCTATTTACCCAGCGAAACTACCAAGCCAGCGTCAACGCGTACCGCGATGCCTTGCGTGGTGACGGCGAGCCGCGCTGGACTGAGGTTTGGAGTCACATCGCTCTGGGCAAGATCTTCGACATCACTGGCCAGCGCGATCGTGCCGTCAACGAATATCGGCTCGCTGTGCAGACAAACGACAACACCCAGGGCGCGGTAAACGAGGCACGTCTGTACCTGCAGAAGCCGTATAAGCGCCCCGAAGGCGAGTAGTCTCGTCGCAAGGCCAACAGAAAGAACGGGCCAGCCCAAGGCTGGCCCACTCCCGCCTGCAATTCCTGATTTAGTTGTTCTTTTCGGAAGGCCCCGTCGAAAGGACCTCAAGGGATACTTTTGCCAATCCCCTATGGGTCATCTGCAGCTTCTCCGCCGCGCCGTAGGACAAATCAATGACCCGGCCTTCCTCTACCAAATCGCCGCGATCGGTGATGCGAACCACAACGGACCGCTTGTTCCGCAGATTGACTACCCGCACCATCGTCCCGAACGGAAGAGTCGGGTGGCAAGCCGTCATGGCATACATATCGAACGTTTCGCCGCTTGCAGTTTTCCGTCCGTTGAAAACAGAGCCATACCAGGACGCAATGCCACGCAGCAATTTCCGGCGCTTGCTTGCGACTGGGGATGGGTTCGTCGATGGCGCAGCCAGATTCGGCGTAGCATTCGCGAGATCGGGGCTGGCAGTTGCCGCTGGCCTTGGCACCACTGCATCGGCGCGCACCGTCCGGGTGGATATGGTTCCCAACAGTCCGGTCATTGCGACGCACGAAGTGCCCACAAGCAGCCAGAATTGCATTGGCGTCTGGGGGTTCACGTTGCGTGCTTTTGGTCGTTTGAGCATCTTCCCATTTTACTAGCTAAAAGCCAGTATCCTTTAGGATTTAAAAGAGATGCGGCCACAATTCCCGCGAAATCGGCCCATTTTACGGTACGCCTAACTTAACTCATTGGTACAGAGCGAGTTAGGGAGTTGCACAAATATTGATGCAAACTGAAGATTTATCTGGTCTCCGCCTTTCGACAACGAAATCTGGAAACCGCCGGTTCATTGGACTCTAGGCGAAATTCCCTGAGGCTGCAAAGAGTACTATGGGGCACTCTACTTGCGGAAGGCACTTTCGGCACCCGCTTTATTGTTACCCTCGTTCAATTGACCAAGAGAATATATCTCTTTGGGAAACAGTATCTTACCGATATCTGTGACTTCCTTGCCTTTCCCGCGTGGTTGGAAAAAGCGACCGCGGTTCCAAATCTCAGAGCTTTTGCAGATTAATTCTCACTTCCTGCTAGCTTGAATTCCAGGCTGTCTTCAGCCTTCAGCAGGAGGAACGGGATGAACATGAGCAGAAGCGGGCTCGAATTGCTAAAGAAGTCAGAGGGCTTTCGTGACCGTACATATCAGGACGTGGCAGGGTTCCAAACGATTGGATTCGGCCATCGACTCTTACCGGATGAGAACTATCCAGGCGGAATAAGTTTGGCGCTGGGAGAGGCGATTTTGGCCAAGGATGTTCGCAATGCCGAAACTGCCATCCAGCGTCTGGTCAAGGTTCCTCTTACGCAGGGACAGTTCGACGCTCTGGTGGACTTCGTCTTCAATCTGGGAGCGGGCCGCCTTGCCGGATCGACGCTTCTCAAGTATCTGAACTCGGGAAAGTACGACGCCGCTGCCTGGCAGCTTCTCGCTTGGGACCACGCCGGCAGTCAGCAGTTGGCAGGCCTCAAGGCGCGCCGCGAGGCCGAGTTTCATCTTTGGGGACCAATCACAACCCTAAAAGGCGCGGCAGCCTGACTCCTGCGGCATCAGAAGCCTGGCTGGCCAATAGCGATTAGCCGTGGCATCAATCCATCATTTGCTTTTGGAGAGCCTGTCTACTTCTGAACCGGCCAACAAAAAAGCACCCACTCCGTACACGTAGCTTCCGCCGGGACTCAGGTCGCCCGGCGCGGCGCCCACTTTCTGGATCGAGCCCAGGCGGCCGTCAGCGTAGATATGCGTGAGCAGACCCTTCCATGCCTTCGCCACCACAGGCTCATACGTCTTGCGATCGAGGAGCCCTTCGTTGATTCCCCAGGCGAGAGCGAACGTAAAGAACGCGGAGCCGGAAACCTCGGGGTGGGGATAGGCTGCGGCGTCGAGCAAACCGCTTCGCCACAAGCCGTCCTCTCCCTGAATCGCCGTCACGGCCTGCGCCATCTCGCGAAATTGCATCACGTATTTCGCACGCGATGGATAATCGGCCGGCATGTATGGCAGAACCCGTGCGAACCCGCCCAGAACCCACCCGTTACCGCGCGACCAGAACAGCTTCGCGCCGTTCTTTTCGTGCCGGTCGAGGTAGCTTGCGTCGCGGCTGTAAAGATGCGCCGTCGGATCGTATAAGTGCGCAGAGGTCAGCCACCACTGGCGATCCATGTAGTCGAGGTAGCGCTTGTCACCCGTAGCTTTGTAGAGGCGAGCCAGCGCGGGAGGCGACATGAACAGCGCATCGCACCACCACCACAGGTCCTTTGCTGGGTCATCCGGTCGTGCGAGAAGCTTATCGGCCTCCTCCTTGATGGCCGCAATGCGGTCCGGTGACCGGTGCTCGAAATACAACTCCAGGTACGACTGAGCCACTGCTTCGTCATCGGCGTGCGAAAAGCGTGTCCCCAGCTTCCAGCCATTGCGTTCGGCAAAGTGCAGCACTGCGTCGTGGTAACGCTTGTCTCCCGTCGTACGCGACGCGGCGAGCAGCCCGTCGTAAAGTGCAGCGTACGTCCAGTCCGTGCTGAATCGGTTCTCCGCCGTACGCAGCTGCCAGTCTGCCACTTTCCGCATGGCTTTCTGAATCTCGCGCGGCTTGATCGCCGGGCTAAGGTCGGTTGCCAGGGGGCCCGGATTTGCCGCATCGTCTCCCGAGTCACTCAGTTCACCGGAAGTTTGCGCCCGTGTCTCGACCGCCAAAGAAGTGAATAGCCCCGACATCACCACAAGTACAAAAGCAGAAGCAAGATTCCTCTTTATCGCCATCCACTCCCTCGCGCGTACGCTCGAACACACTGGCGCACTACAACATTCACCCGAATGAGCCTATCGTATTGCCTCGGAGACAAGGAAATGCACACCGGCCAACCTAGGAAATGTTGCCTCACCTTTTGAGTTCGATGACTTCCAGGTGCTCTTCAGGCTTCAGAAAGCTCTTGCGGCGAAACCAATCTTCCATCGCAGTCTGCAGCCGATCTAGTGGCACACGATGGCCGGCCTCCAGCAGTCCATCGGCGGCTGGCAGTGTGTCGTCGAAGATCGCCTCGTTCGTGAAGTTGCGCATGGCGAAGTTATCGATCCAGCGCAGCGGGCAGGCGTGGCGCACACCCTCCGGGTCGACCCGCTGGATTGAAAGCTTCCGCACGAACATGCATCCCTCCAAAATCGCGCCTTCGGAGCGATTCGCCCTTCCTAGATTTCCCCGACCAGGGTGGAGTTGTGCTTCGCAAAGACTGCCGCGAGTGCCGCGGGAGATCGCTCCTGCATTGCGTGAATGTCCTGAATGAGCTTGTGAATGTTTGCCGTCATAATCAGCAGATATCTCACCGGCTCCTGCCCTGGATTCCAGTAGGTGTGGACCGTCCCTCGCGGAACGAACACTCCGCTGCCCGCAGACGCCTCGACCTGATCCCCACCAACCTGAACAACCAGCTTTCCTTCGAGCACGTACCATGCCTCGTCATCGTCGTGGTGAAGATGCGGTGGCGCAATCAGGCGTCGCTGGCCCGCGGGACCTCCCGCGTCGCGCCACTCGGCGATAACGAAATCGCTGTCGCCCGATCCCATGATGTTGCCCGCGAGCGGCGAAGCAATCATTGGCAACCTCCCGAATCACGCCAAACTCCGGCCCTCAGGGCTGATGCTCAGGCGCGATCTTTGCGTCCTTGACTTCGTGAGTCTCGACTCTGAAGCGCTTGTAATCGTAGTCACGTTCTGAAAAGTGCTGGCGAAGGTTCTTGACCATCAACACCCGTGCCTGAAAGGTTCCCTCGCCGCCGGTTGGCAGCCAAATCTCTCCATTCACCGGCGCCTGGTCAAATCGAAAGCTCGAACCCTTTTGAATTGTCGCGAGCAGTCCACCCACAAGGCGAAAGTTGTCGTTAAAACTCACTTCTAGGTGCGCAACCTGGCGTCCCGCTTCGTCGATCCAGATCGTGCCCTGCAGTTTCTTTGAAGCGTCCTCAGCCATCCCGTGGGTCTTCACATCCTTGCGGCCAATAAAGTCGAACACGATCGCTGGCGAGCCGCGATAGTTTTCGCGGCGCGGATGATGCACATCCATTATCTCCAGCACCCGGCTGATACTGATGCTCGGACCTTCAAGAGACTGTTCTCGCGGAGTCTTCTCGGCCTTCTCCACCAGCTTGGAAACTCGTTCGGTTTCCTTCTGCTGGTTATGCTCGTCGAGCAACTCCCCGTTGGCTTTCACCTTGCGCTCGATAATATGGCCGTTGACGAAAAAGGCTTCATACTCCGCCGTCTCGGTCTTCTTGATCTGCCCCTTGGCGTCAATGTCCTGAGTCGTCTGAAACGAAGTGTATGTGTAGTTCTCGCGAATCTTGTCGAGTTGCTTCTGGTGTTCCTGAACTTCGCGCATGAGTTGCCGAATGTCGGGCAGGGGCTGTTCCGTCGCCGCCTGGCTCAGTCCTGGAGAAGCACCATAGGATACGAAAAGAATGAGACCTGTAATGAAACCAAGGTTCCGAATCTGCATGCCCCCACTTCCCCAAATGTAACTGCCCTGGTTAGATTACGTTCAAGCGCACTTCGCAGGACTGACGTAACCCGCCTCACGCCGCAAATGGCTGAGTAGAAAAGAGCATCTCGCGCTATCATTTCATACCGACACCGTACGCTTCCCATGCCCGGGCGTACCACTCGCCATCAGGAGGAGAAACACTCATGTTCCGACTACTGATTCATTGGCTACTGTGCGCAATCGCGCTTCTTATCGTTGCGCGCCTCGTGCCCGGCTTTTATGTGAATGACATGCAGACGGCGATGGTAGCAGCGGCGGTAATTGGCCTTTTGAATGCGACCCTCGGCTTCTTCATGAAGGTCATCACGTTTCCTTTGGCTATCGTGACATTCGGCCTGTTTTTAGTGTTCGTCAACGCAGCGATGATCATGCTTGCGGCAAAGATGGTGAACGGATTCCAGGTTTACGGATGGACCCCGGCGATTTGGGGCGCCATTGTGCTCGCCATACTTGGCATGCTGATCCGCTTCATCATGAAGGACGAATAAGCGGGGTCGGTCTCTCAGGAAAAGCTATCTCGGGTCAGCCTTGGCCGGAGCCTTCTTGCGTGCAGTTGTTTTCTCACCCTGCGATTTCTTCGGCATCGGCACAACTTTAACGTCACCATCATTCAGCTTGGGTGTTTCTTCCACAGGATGAGCCAGAACAGGCCCATTCAAAGTCTGCGGTGTGCGCATCGCGCCGGCATTTGAGAATCCACCGGGCGTATTGACCCTCTGCGGCATGGCAATGACCTTCGGCGACTGGGCCGGCTGCACACGCGAGTAAACTCCCCATCCTCCCCCGGCCACAACAAACACAATTGCCGCCGCTGCGGCCGCTCGCGCCGCCGTACTCCTCATCCATCTCCCGCCGCTGAGAGGCATCGACGGCCAATGAAGCACGCGGCCAGTTTGCGGAGCAGCTTGCAATCCGGCCTTTACCCGATCTTCAAGCCCCTGGGGAACCGGCACCGTGGCGATCAGGCGCAGTGTGGCTTCGGCGCCCTCTGCTCCGGGTACGCGATAAGAATCGTCTTCTTTTGAGGGATTCATTTGATACTCCTGCGATGGTCGAGAAGTTCAGCCATCAGGTTGCGCGCGCGAAACAATCGTGAGCGGACGCTGGATTCTGTTACGCCAAGCACTGCTGCGATCTCCACGCTCGATAGCTCCTCGAATGCGGAAAGAATCATCACCTCGCGCTCGCGAGCGGGAAGCTTGTCAACGCATTTGAGAACGTGGGCGTGATATTGGGCCGCCGCCGCCCGCTGCTCGGCACTTAAGCCAGTGGCTGGCAACACGCGTGTCAGCTCTGAAACATCATCCGTCTCCGGTCGCGTCTTGGTACGACGCTTCCGGTCCAGCACGATGTTCCACACAATGCGAATGAGCCACACGCGATGGTCGCGAATCTCGCCAAGCGTGTCGCGATGACGAAGCACGCGAAGAAATGCCTCTTGCACGGCATCTTCGGCGTCAGTGGGATTACGCAGGACAGAAAAAGCTACGCGGTACAGGGCGCCGGCGTACTGGTCGACAAGAGCCGCCAGGGCTTCCTCTTGGGCGTGCTGGCAGTCTTCGTCATGCACAGCGCGGTCGACGATCTCCATCCAACCTGGGTTTATTGTCTGGCTGGCGCTCATACATCAACTGGACGCAGAGGCCGTCGGAAATGCTCAAGACACGAGCACCATGGATGCCAAACCCTTCAATTGCCGCAATACCCCTTACTGGTTGCCGCCGGCAAGCTTCTGCGCTGCGATTGAACCGGCCGCGCCGTCCTTGTCGGAATCCTTGACCTTGGCCCACAAGGCACGCGCCTGGTCCTGTTTGCCCGTCGCAACATACAGGTCAGCCAGATTCAGCTGTGCCACCCCGGCCGAAACCGTCTCTGAAGGCTTGGCAATGATAGCGTTATAGATATCAATGGCTTGCGCGTCGCGGCCGGTCTGACGATAAACATTGGCCAGGGCCAGCTTGGCCAGGTTCGAGAGATTGTGGTCCCACGAATCGGCAGCCTTCTTCAGTTCCGCCTCCGCCGTAGCAGTTTGCCCCAGCTCCTGGCTGGTGACTCCGGCGAAGTAGCGGGCCTTGTTCCCTTCCGGCAACCACCCATACTGCTGCGCTATAGCCGAGAACTGCTGATTTGCGGCCTTGGAACGCTCGGCAGCGGTGGCATAAACGCCCTGTTGAGCCGGTGCGCCCGGCTCCGCGAGTGACGCACCGTAAGTGTCCAGAGCCGCTCCAAGAGCTGCATTGGCCGCTGTCGCCTTGATGTTCCAAAAAATCAAAAATCCTGCGCCCAGAAGAATAACCACGGCGACACTCACAACCCAGCGCATCACCCCGGAGCGGTGACCGCTGAGCCAGGTAACGCTGGTTTTGGTGGCTTGGGCAAATTTGTCGCCTTTAAGGGCGTGACGGGTCTGTGTATCCACTGGGTTTCTTGTCCTTCACTCGATCAACTTGCAGGCGGGGTCCGTACAGGAGGAGGCACAGCGACTGCAACTCTACCAGTCTATCAGCGCGCGAAGAGCAGCGTCCACCGAACCGGCAGGGCAGAGCTCCAGGCAAGAATTGCCCATCGCTATCGTTTCCAGCCCACCGCGGCTAAGGTGCTGGATGGCCTGCATTTTGCGCCTTCAACCACGTATAGAGCGGCGCGAAATAATCCAGCATCGGCTGCGCGTCCAGATGATCGGTGCCTGTCATCTCCTTCAAGGTCTGTTGCCAGGGCTGAGACTGGCCCGCCGCAAGCATCTTTTCGAGCTTTTCTCCCGCAGCTTTGGAGCCATAGAAGCTGCAGCGGTTCAAGGGGCCTTTGTATCCGCTTGCGTCGCACATTGCCTTATAGAACTGGAACTGGTAAATGCGGGCGAGGTAGTACCGCGCATAGGGCACGTTGGTTGGCACATGGTTTTTCGCCCCTGCGTCGAACTCCGCCGGACTTCGATCGACCGGCGGCGCGACTCCCTGGTACTTCTCACGCAGCGACCACCATGCCTTGTTGTAGTCCGCGGGCTTAATTTCCCCCGAGAAAACCTGCCAGCGCCACTTGTCGAGTGCCAGGGCGAACGGCAAAAACGCCACTTTATCGAGCGCAGTTCGCAACTGAAGGGGAATGTCTGCTTCCGCGGGTGGTTCCGTCGTCGCGAGTCCCAGGGTCTTCAGGTACGCCGGCGTGATTGAGAGTGCCACAGCGTCACCAATCGCTTCGTGGAAGCCATCGTTAGCGCCATTTTGGAAGAGGTATGGCTGCCGATTGTAGGCGCGCTGATAGAAATTGTGTCCAAGCTCGTGGTGCACCGTGGTGAAGTAATCGGCATTGACTTCAATGCACATCTTCACGCGCAGATCGTCGACCGCATCCACATCCCATGCCGAGGCATGGCACACCACTTCTCGATCGCGCGGGTGCACAAACTGCGATCTCTGCCAAAACGTCTTGGGCAGCGGTGCAAATCCCAGCGAGGTGAAGAAGTTCTCCCCGTAGTGGACCATCTGCTTCGCTGCAGCGAGGCGCGCGGCATAGCCCGCGTCCGAGCTCAGGTCTGATCCCGTCGCGAAGGCGGGTCCCGCCGCGGGATCCTTTTCTGCAATCTGCTGTTTGAGCGCTGCCTCCAGATCTACCGGCTTGAACTGAGAGATCCGTGGATCGGTTGGCGCGACGACGTCATAAATGTTTCCCCACTCCTGCGCCCACATATTACCCAGCAGTTGAGCGGGAATCATCCCGTCGGCGCGATCGGCAGCCTTGCCATACTTTGCGATCAGCCGGGCACGCACATAGGTGTGCAACTCCCGGTAAAGCGGCTCAAGCTGTGTCCAAACACGATCGAGTTCGGCTGAAAATTCCGCCGGTGTCATATCGTATCCGGCACGCCACAGTTCACCAGTATCGTGGTAGCCCAGTTCCTTCGCGCCAATATTCTGCAGCTCAATGAAGCGCGCGTATTTGTCCTTCATCGGTGCACCGATCGCATGCCAGCCGACCCATAGCTTCGTCAGTTCCTCCGGGTCGCGCGACTTGGCCATGATGTTTGAGATGGCATCGATTCCAAGACACTTCGCGCCTGGCTTTGGTTCCTCTCCGGGTGCGCTGCCTTCGCAGAATTTACCCTTGCCATACATGCCGGTAAGTTGCGCGGCGAGTTGCGTCTGCTCCGCCAGAAGCTTCGGATCCTTCGGAGCCGCGGGGGCGTTCACTTGAAGAAGCTTGATTTGCCGCTTTAACTCCGGCGGAAGCGTCAGACGGTCAAACCGATGGCTCTCCTCGATCAACGCCAGAGAACGCGCCGTTGACTGCTGGTTCAACAGCGCGCTCGTTGCCTCGGTGTCTTCGGTGATGAAGGTTTTCGCGGTCCAATCCGCGTGCGAAGCGTCCACCCCCAATTTCAGCAAATCGGCGTTTGCCCTGTCGACGAACTCCTGGGCTGCAGCGGCGGTCGCCGGTTTTGCCTCAACACCCGTTTGTGCGAAGGTCAATGAAGCAGTGAAAGCTAAAAAGAGGATGGCCCCAAGAGCGCAATGTCGCATGGCCAGAGTATAAATCCGAGGCCAATCCGCTTGTTGTGATGAGGCATACTGCGAAACCCGCTCCGGCCTCCATCATGAAGCTTTGAACCGTAACTCCAGATAATCGCCCGTCAGAGAAGCCCAAGGCTTCATTGCGTAATAAGAGCCTTCGTCTCCTCCGACAGCTGGCCGCTCTCCTTCTCGATCGTCGTCGCCAGTTCGCGAAGCAGGGTAGCGCCGTCGCCACGGTACGCGCTCCCATGCTGGCAGGCAAGCATCGATGGATGCAGTTTCGCCAGACGCCCCAAGATAGCAGTGGTACTCGTCGCATGCGCGTAATAGTCCATCATTCCGCGCATCGTCTCGCTCGCGCTAAGCACCTCAGTCTCCGTCACCGGTGCCATTCCTGAGCCCGGTTGCGTAAACAGATCTCCGCAGAGCAACGTCCCGGTAGAAACATCGAAAAGTACACCACAATCCCAGCCATGAGGAACGTGCGGAGTGTACATCCACTTCATCCTGCGGCCGCCGATCGAAAACTCTTCGCCATCGCCAAGACCCCGAGCGTCCCGGATGGCATAATCATTGATCGATGTGAGCACGCCGATTTCAGTGCCAAAAGGCGTAGCTTTAGGTGCGACCGCCAGAAACTCGTTCAGCGCGCCATACTCATCGCCCTCAAAGTGCGATCCGCCAATCCATCGCAGCCTCTCGACCGGCATCACCTTCTGCACGGCTTCCAGGGTATTTGAGAATAATTTCCGATATCCCGCGTGAAACAACAGCGGTTCGTCGTCGTCGATCAGATAGGAATTGACAGTGAATCCTCCTGGAATCACGTCCAGTGGCGTGCATATCCGGTAGATTCCCGCCGCGACTTCATCAACACGTGTGCCCGTTTCCAGATTTGCGATCATCTCTTCTTTTCCTCTCTCCGGGGACCTTAAAAGACTTTTCCCCGCTTTATTCCCGGATGTGTAACAACCCGTCCACACGTTACACATATAAAGTGTGTTGATTTACAGTGTGCTCATGTACGCGGACCTAAAGGATGCTGATCTGGTGCCCTTGATCGGTTTCGGAACCGACCGCGAAGCCGAAGCGGAGCTCTTCCGCCGGATGGCTCCGCGTGTTCGGCTCTATGGCCTCCGTCATTTGCGGGATGAGCAGGCAGCGCAGGACCTGATGCAGCAGGTTCTAATCACGGCGATTGAGGCGCTCCGCGCGGGTCGTCTGCGCGAGCCGGAGAAACTCGCATCTTTCGTTCTGGGAACATGCCGGATGACCGTGCTCGATCAGCGTCGCGGCGCGCAAAGAAAAGAACGCCTTCTCCAGCACTTTGGAGCCGAGTTTCCAGAGATTACTCACCAGCCGAGCCCTCGTCTCGACCATGACCACCTCGCCCGTTGTGTGCAGACATTAAATGAGCGCGAACGGACCGTAATCGTCATGACCTTCTATGACGAACAAACAGGCGCCGATGTAGCCACTTTCCTCGGCCTCTCAGAAGCCAACGTCCGCGTGATTCGCCATCGTGCGATCCACCAGCTGCGCGGCTGCATGGGGGTCGAATCATGATCAATTGCTCCAATCCCATCGACCCCGCCGTACTCGGCGACTATTGGATCGCTCTGCTTGCCCCCCCCGAAGAAGAAGCCGTTGAAGAGCACTTGCTCGGCTGCGACCAATGCGGAGCGCGTTTGCGCGAAGTCATTGCCCTTGCTGATGGCGTCGGCCAACTCGCTCGCGAAGGTTGTCTGCGAATGATCGTGAGCGACACATACCTCAAGCGCGCCGCCGAAAAAGGCTTGCGTGTTCGGGAATATGCTCCTCCGCCTGGTGGCAGCGTCCAGTGCACGGTAACTGCGGAAGACGACTTTCTAATCGGTCGGCTCGCGGCAAATTTAAGCGGCGCAAAACAAGTTGACCTCAGCATCTGCAACGCGAGCGGCATCGAAGAGTTTCGCCTTCCCGACATTCCTGTTCACCCGAGCGGGCAAAGCGTCATCCTCCACGAATCGTGCACCTTGGCGAAGGCGGCGCCTACATCAACGATGATTGCCCGCCTGATCGCCCACGACGAAACAGGCAGTGAGCGTCTGCTTGGCGAATATACGTTCAATCACACCCGCACAATGCCCGGGCCGGGCGTATGGCCCCAGTTCTGAAGATGCACGAGATTTGACAATGTCCCAACGCTTCGCCTCAGCTTGCCCTTGCGCAGCAGGAACGATAGGCTGATTACATGTATGAGGATTTCCACGTAATCGACCGCTGGACCGGCGAAGACCTTCATTGCTCATGGAGGGCCAACATCGTAGCCATCGCCACACGCCACGCCGACGCAGTAGATATACGTTTTGACGTGAACGGACGCCCCATGTGGATCGCGCTCCCCTGCACCGCGTGGCTCGAACAGAAGAAGCGCAGCGGCAAAGTCATTACCGATCAGCTCGCCGCACAGATCGCCGGCCGCTACCTCAAACAGTTGATCGATGAAGGCTACGACGCCGGCCGCGAGATCTACACCATGACAGTGCCCGAGGTGCTCGAGCATCTCGATGCCGTGGTCGCAGAAGCCAAAGCCCAAGGCGGTATGCCGTTACTTCCCGTCGGCGTTTGAATCTTGCAAGATCATTCGTGCCGCAGAGCTTCCATCGGTTGCACTCCTGCGGCGCGTCTTGCCGGAATCCAGCTTGCAGCAAGCGCCACTCCAATCAAAAGCAGAATGCCTGATGCGAATGTCAGCGGATCGTTCGGCTGGATCCCGTAGAGCATCGATTTGACTGCCCTGGTAAGCATCAACGCTGCCGTCACGCCAACCACGATTCCTGCAAGGGTCACTCCGGTGCTTTCGCGCAAAATCATTGCTCGCAGCTGTGCCGGCTGCGCTCCCAACGCCAGCCGAATCCCAATTTCATTCGTGCGTTGCGCAACGTTGTATGCCATCACACCATAAACTCCCACGCATGCCAGCGTGAGTGCCAGCACGCCGAATCCGGTCGTTAAGGCAGCAAGTGCTCTCTGCATCTGTATGGTTGCGTTGATCTGTTCTCTCTGTGTACGTACATCGATCATCGGCAGATCGCGGTCGACGGACTGAACAACTTGCCGAAGCGCGGGCACAAGAAGCGCCGGCTGCATGCGCGTCCGTACCTGGTAGACCATGCTGCCCACCTTAGTCTGCTGTGTATAAGGCACGAAGAACTGAGCCGGCGGATCGTCATGCAAGTTCGAGTACCGTGTGTCTGCACAGATGCCGACAATCTGAATCCAGTCATTCGAACTTTCTCGATCGGCCTTGAACCTCTTGCCGATCGGATTCACATTCGGAAATCTCTTCCGTGCCAGCGCTTGATTTACGATCGCCACCTTTGGAGACGTAGAGGTATCCTCCGCGCCAAAATCGCGCCCCGCAACAATCGGAATCCTCATTGTCGGAAAGAAATGAACCCCAACCGCGTTTTCGAATTCAGCCTGCCGCTTGGTCTTGTCGAAGGTTTCGCCTTCGGGAACAAAATCGGCATTTCCCATACTTTCGGAGATGTAAGGGATCCACCCCAGCGCAATTTTTTCCACGCCCGGCACCGTGGCGATCCGTTGTTCCAATTGCTGGTGCAATTGCACATCCTTCGGGTGAGGATACCGTCGTGCGGGAGGGCTGATTTCGAAGAGCAACAGATTGTCCGCATTGAAGCCCACGTCAACGGAATTCAACCCGATGAGCGTTCGGACAAAAAGTCCTGCTCCCACCACCAGCAGGGTCGACAGTGCGATTTGAAGAGCCACGATTGCCTTCCCACCCAGTCCTTTGCGTCGCCTTGTGGCGGTCCGCGCAGTTTCTTTGAGATCGCTGCTCACTTCAGAGCGCGCGGCGAGCCATGCCGGAGCCAATCCGAAGAGGACAGCCGTCAAAACCGTTACCGCGGCGGTGAATGCAAACACGCCCCAATCCAGAGGCTGACCGTAGTCGATACGCTCCCATCCGTTGGTCAGAAGCTTCGGTATCGCGTTGCTTCCGAAATATCCCAGCAGCGATCCACCGGCGCCTCCCAGGGCCGCGAGGAGCAAGCTCTCGGTAAACAACTGGCGTAGGATGCGCGCCCGACCTGCGCCCATCGCCAGGCGCACACTCATTTCTTTCTGCCGCTGGGCCCCGCGGGCAAGCAGCAGGTTAGCAATGTTGGCGCAGGCCAGCAGCACGACAAAACCCGTCAAAGCAAGCAACACATACACCGGTTTCTTCAACATTCGGTCAGCAGAATGCAACCCTCTGCTTCCGTCCGCGAGTTCCAGGCGCGGCATCGTATCGCCTGGCGAAACCACCATCGTGGCGTGGATAGCGGCTTGCAGTTGTACATCCAGCGCTGCCTGCGCCTGCGAAGTCTTTACACCTGGCCTGATGCGGCCAATCACATTGACCCACCATAAGTCGGGATCATTCAGGAGCGATGCCTCGCGCTTGGGAGCGATCAACGGCTGCATGCTGATCGGGACAACGATATCGGGCGCCTGCTGAACGTTCTTTACGCCCGTAAATCCGCGCGGATTTACACCCACGATCGTCATCGCGGTCTGATTCAACGTGATCGTTTGTCCCAGTACTGCGGGCGAGCGGTCAAACTCGCGCTCCCACAACCCGTCGCTGATAAGGACCACAGTTCCGGCTCCGGGCGTCGTATCGTCCGACGGCTGCAAAGCACGGCCCAGCTGCGGACGCACTCCGAGCGCGGCGTAGAAATTTCCCGATACCATCGCGGCATCGATGCGTTGCGCGTTCCCGTGCACAGTCGCGTTCATCCCATCCTCTTTGAACGCGATCAGGTCCTGCAGTGTGTCATTGTGCGCGCGTAGTTGCAGGTACAGTGGATAGGAAAAGACTGAACTCGTAACCCCGTCCTGCGTCGAATCGAAGTCGCCCCATATACCGTGAACAAGTTCCTTTCCATTCCAGCGCAACATGCGTAATTCTTCGGGATGCGGGACACTCAGCCTGTCGAGCAACACCCGCTTGGCCACGGAAAAGATCGTGGTGTTGGCTCCTATCGCCAATGCCAGTGAGATCGCAGCGATCGCTGTAAAGCTCGGGCTCCTGCGCAGTATGCGGACTCCATAACGCAGATCCGCGCCAAGTTCGTCCCACCACCGCAAGCCAAGCGACGCGCGCATTCCCTCTTTATGAGCCAGAACGGAACCAAGCGCGATGCGCGCCCGCCGCGAAGCCTCGGCGCGGGAATGACCTGCCCGAATAAGATCGCCGATCAGGCTCTCAAGATGGTTCTCCAGTTCCAGGTCCATGTCCGACTCAATGCGACCGCGCTGAAAGAGCGCCCGAAGCAACGAGCGCACTTGCGCGCCTATTTGCCGCAGAAATGCAAAAAGGCTCCTCATGCTTTCTCCGGAGTAGCGCGAAGAATGTTTCCGATGATCCCGGCCATGCGATTCCATTTGTCAGTTTCCATCTGCAATCGGTCGCGGCCCGCCGGAGTCAGACTGTAAAACTTGGCACGACGGTTGTTTTCGCTCTCGCCCCATTCGCTCGTGATTACACCCTGGTGTTCCAAACGATAGAGCGCGGGATACAGCGACCCTTGCTGAATGGCAAGCTCCTCGCCAGAGATCTGCTGAATGCGAAGCAACACTCCATAGCCATGAAGAGGGCTCAGCGAAACCGCCTTCAAAATCAGCAGATCCAGAGTTCCCTGCAGCAGATCAGCCTGCTCGTCTCGTTTTTCATGGCTCATGCGCTCTCCTCGATGGTCTAGGAAAGAGATTACGCGGCTTCTCCTAGACAGTCAAGGAGAGAAGGCTGGAAACACCTGAGTTAGGCATGAAAACTCGCACGATTACTAGTAAGACAGATCACAGTTACTCTGTGTACTATTTCGAATTGCTTGATGTATGGGCCTGAATAAAAATGCAGAAAGGAGAATCAACCTATGGGCCACGGAATTATCGCGTGGATCATCATCGGATTGCTCGCCGGCTGGATCACAGGAAAACTGATGAAGGGGTCAGGATTTGGCTTCATCATGGACATGGTGGTCGGCCTGGTCGGCGCACTCGTCGGCGGGTTCCTCTCGAATCTCCTGGGATTCGGCGGAGTCGGACAGCACGGACTTATCATCAGCATCGTAATCGCCGTAATCGGAGCGGTGCTGCTGACGTGGGTTGTTCGCCTCATCAGCGGGAACCGAAGCGCCAACCTCTAGCGGATGCTGTGTTCGAGACTTAGAAGCTGGAGCTACTTCGCCACAACGAAAAGTGCGTAATGTAATGTCCCAAACGAAAAAAGGCCATGCCGTGGAGGCATGGCCTTTTCTTTAGGAATAATGCCGGCGATCACCTAATCTCCCACACAGTGGCCCGTGCAGTACTATCGGCCAGCGAGGCTTAACTTCCGTGTTCGAATGATCTCGCAGTATGAGTCGCTGGCAAGTACCGCGACGATGCGTAGAACTGACGGGATAAACTCGCGGTTGGATCAGGACACTACCTCGTTTCGGCGGAAGCCGGAAAGCGAATCCGAAGTAAGGCATGCAACAACCCGGCGATAAGTAGGCATCCACCGATGAAGAAAAGCGACGCATTCAGCCCGCCTGTGGACTGGTTGAGGATTCCAACCAGCCACGTCCCAAAGAATCCACCGATCTGGCCAAAGGTGTTGATCAGGCCAAAGCAGGCTGCCGCAGCCGACTCGCTCAGAAACAGCGTCGGCATCGACCAGAACACCGGCAGGTAGGCCACAACAAAACCTCCCAAAGTCAGCACCGCCATAGTCACGCCGAAGTGGCGCGTCGACGGGATAGTGAAATAGACGAGAGAGCCCAGAAGCAGAGGGATGGCGGCGTGCCAGCGGCGTTCTCCAGTCATGTCGGAATGCCACCCGTTAAAAAGCATGCCGGCGATTCCGGCGAGCCCGGGAAGCGCCACCCACCAGGCCACTTGGGAGACGGGCATACCCGACAACCGCTTTACAAAGGTCGGAATCCAGTAGACGACGGCCTGTTGCCCGCAAAGGGTGAGAAAGTACGGGACCATGAGAAGGAGAACCCGCCTCTCGCGAAAAGCCTGCCCGATCGTCATGACTCCCGCGCTCTTTTTAACGTCCAGTTCGCGCCTCAATTCGTCTTCAATCCTCGTCCGTTCATCAGGTGGCAGCCAACGCGCATCTCTCGGATGGTCTGCCAGATAAAAGATAGTGATCACGCCGAACAAAACCGGCACAATGCCCTCCACGATGAAGATCCAGCGCCAGCCGGCGACTCCGCCCCAATGAACGCCGAGGAGCCACCCGGCCAACAGAGATCCCACCACCGAGGCTGCGGGCACAGCCGAATAGAAAAAGGCAATAGCCTTGGCACGATCGGCGACGCGAAACCAATGGGTGAGAAACACGATGATACCGGGGAAGAAGCTGGACTCGGCTGCGCCGAGCAGCAATCGCGCCGCATAGAATTGGCCCGGCGTTCGAATGAAGCCTGTAAGGATCGTGACGAGTCCCCAGGTGATCATGATGCGGGCGATCCACTTGCGCGCGCTCCATCGCTCGACGATGACAGCGCCCGGAATCTCGAACAGCAGGTAGCCGATGAAGAAAAGACCAGCGCCAAGCCCGTAGATGCGATCGCTAAGGCCCAAGTCGACACTCATGCGCAGATTGGCGAACGACAGGTTAGCGCGGTCGATATAGCAGATGAGGTAGAGCAGGAATACGAACGGCAGAAGATGCTGCGCCGCCCTACGCCTGGCGCGCTTGCTTACGTCCTCGCCAACAGTCTGCATAGATAGAGGTACGCTAGCCGGACGCGGTGTTTCATTTCTTTTCAGCTCGAAATTAGAGCGAGGAGCAGAGGAAGAAGCTTACCGAGCTGGAGGAGTTACCACGTCCGGTACCGGCCAATTTTGCTACGAGGCGGGATATTTTGGAAGGAAATTAATCCAAGTGTATCCAAGCGTGCCAAGCGAACGCTAACAGGATCTGGGATGTGTTCTTGCCCTGAAACGCAAAAAGGCCATGCCGTAGAGGCATGGCCTTTTCTTTAAAAATAATGCCGGCGATCACCTAATCTCCCACACAGTCGCCCGTGCAGTACCATCGGCCCAGCGAGGCTTAACTTCCGTGTTCGGGATGGGAACGGGTGATCCCTCGCAGTATGGTCACCGGCAAATTGAGGCGTTTTCAAGGCGTCAGCCTTGAGCCGAAATCCTGAGCGTTAGCGAAGGACTTCGACGCCTTTGTCTTGAATGGCGCTTGGCGGGTGGTTGCCCGCAGCCTGTTCGCGGCGTCTACTTTGTTCCGGATGGTTTCTCCCGGAGGCCCGTAGGAACGCGAACTGCAATCTGGCGCCAAAACTTTGCTCGTCAAAGCTAATTGCAACGAAATTGATTGGTATTACAAGGCTTGTTAGAAGAGTATCCGCGTTTTGTACTGCGCGGAGTTAATTCTATGGACAAGCCGAACGGGCGATTAGTACTGGTAAGCTTCACGTATTACTACGCTTTCACACCCAGCCTATCAACCAGATGGTCTTTCTGGGCCCTTCAGGGAGATCTCATCTTGGAGCGTGCTTCCCGCTTATATGCATTCAGCGGTTATCACAACCGAACTTCGCTACCCAGCCGTGCCCTTGGCAGGACAACTGGAACACAAGAGGTTCGTCCATCCCGGTCCTCTCGTACTAAGGACAGCCCTCCTCAAATCTCCTACGCCCACAGCAGATAGGGACCGAACTGTCTCGCGACGTTCTGAACCCAGCTCACGTACCGCTTTAATAGGCGAACAGCCTAACCCTTGGAACCTTCTACAGCTCCAGG
>Ga0207683_10000417_pt1 | contig 39374 bp, 40 predicted proteins | sample KBSM73metaG_FD_184333 | JGI IMG/M metagenome (GOLD analysis project Ga0207683, IMG submission 184333) | Miscanthus rhizosphere microbial communities from Kellogg Biological Station, Michigan, USA - KBS M7-3 metaG (SPAdes) (version 2) | ecosystem: Host-associated > Plants > Roots > Rhizosphere >... | reverse complement strand
CGTAGAGGCAGCCCGAGAAGGGGATGCCGCGCCGTGCGAGCTCGGCCAGCAGCGGCTCGTGCACCTGCCGCGCGGCCTCCGCCGTGGCCGCGTCGTCGAACCACGGCACCGGTGAGTACGCGCCCATGCCGCCCGTGTTGGGCCCGGTGTCGCCGTCGCCGATGCGTTTGAAGTCCTGTGCCGCGGCCAGGGGCCGCGCCGTCTCGCCGTGGCAGAGTGCGAGCAGGGAAACCTCGTCGCCGGCCAGCAGTTCCTCCACGACGACCGTGGCACCGGCCTCGCCGTAGGCCCCGCCCACGAGGCAGGCCTCGATCGCGGCCAGGGCCGAGCTGCGGTCGGGACAGACCGCAACGCCTTTGCCGGCCGCGAGCCCGTCGGCCTTGACGACGCACGCGCCTCCGAGCTCGTCGACGGCGCGGCGCGCCGACTCGACGTCGGTGCACGTCATGGCGCGAGCCGTCGGCACGCCCGCGGCCTGCATCAGCTCCTTCGAGAACGCCTTCGAGCCCTCGACCCGGGCAGCACCGGACGACGGGCCGAACACGGCGATGCGCGCGCGCCGCAGGGCGTCGCCGAGACCGAGCACGAGTGGCAGCTCGGGGCCGACTACGACCAGCCCGATCTGGAGGTGGTGGGCCAGCGCGACCAGGCCGCCGACGTCGTCGACGGCGACGTCGTGACAGGTTGCAACGCGCGCGATGCCCGGGTTGCCGGGAGCGCAATGCAGGTCACTACAGGTGGGGCTCGCGACGAGCGCCTGCGCCAGCGCGTGCTCCCGCCCGCCCGAACCGACGAGCAGGATCCTCATCGCGCCGAGTCTAGGACACCGGTGAGAGCGGCGGCGCGATCTCGGCCGGTGGCAGCAACTCGAGCTCCCCCGCAGTCACGTCGTCGCCGCAGCGCAGGCAGCGCCAGGCGGTCGGTGGCACGCGCCCGCCACAGCCGATGTGGGCCGCGAGGTAGTCGGGCTCCGCGCGGCCGAGGTGGTCGATGCCGAAGCGGCCGAGCGTCACGATCACGGGCGCGAGCGCACGGCCGCGCTCGGTCAGCGCATAGCTCGCTCGCAGCGGGCGCTCGCTGTAGCGCTCGCGCGTGACGAGACCGAGGTCCTCCAGCCGTCGCAGGCGGCCTGCCAGCAGATTCGGAGCGATGGGCTCGAGCGAGCGGGCGAGATCGCCGTAGCGCGTGATCCCGCGCAGCAGGTCGCGGACGATCAGCAGCGTCCAGCGGTCGCCGACGGCGTCGAGCGTCGCGGCGACCGGGCAGTCATCGGGGTAGGTGGACACGGGGACACTTTACATCGTATAGTCACTTGATTCTGTCTAGTCACCACGGAGGTGAGGTTGTGATCGCGTACGTCGATGGGAAGTGGACGCCGGCCGAGGAGGCCCGGATCTCCGTGCTCGACCACGGTCTCCTCTACGGCGATGGGGTCTTCGAGGGCATCCGGGTCTACGGCGGAGTGCCGTTCCTGCTGGACGAGCACCTCGACCGCCTGGCTGCCTCGGCGCGCGCGATCGTGCTCGAGTTGCCTGCCGGGAGGGAGGAGATCGCGGCGCTCTGCCGTGAGGCGGCGCAGCGCGCCGAACTGGACGATGGGTACCTGCGGCTGGTCGTCACCCGCGGAGCGGGCGCACTGGGCGTCTCTCCGCACACCTGTGCGCGCGCGAGCCTGATCGTGATCGCCGCGCCGCTGACGCTCTATCCGGCGGAGCGCTATCGGGACGGCGTGCGCCTGGTCACCTCGAGCCTCCGCCGCAGCGCCAGCGACGCCCTGCCGCCGCAGATCAAGAGCCTCAACTACCTCACGAGCGTGCTCGCGTCGATCGAGGCCCGCCGGCAGGGCGCCGACGAGGCCGTGCTCCTGAACGCACAGGGGCTGATCGCCGAGTGCACCGCCGACAACCTCTTCCTCGTCAGCGGCGGGCGCGTGCTCACACCCGCGGTCGCGAGCGGAGCGCTCGCGGGCATCACCCGTGCCCTCGTCTCGCGTCTGCTCAACGAGCAGGGGATCGAATGCGTCGAGTCGCCGCTCACGCCGGCCGACGCCTGGACGGCGGACGAGCTGTTCCTGACCGGCACCGGCGCGGAGATCGTGCCCGTCTGCGAGATCGACGGACGGCCGCTGCCGCTCGCCCGGCCGGTGACCGAGCGCGTGCGCGCGGCCTTCGCCGCCTACGTGGAGGCAAGCACGCGCGCCGCGGTCGTCGAGGCCTCGGCCGTCAGCACCTGATCGCGACGCGGGCCGACGCTGACGAGCCCGACGCGCACGCCCAGGCGCTCGGCGACGAAGGCCACGTAGCGCTGCGCCGCGCCCGGCAGATCGCCGAACGTCCGCGCGCCGTCGATCGGCTCGCCCCAGCCCTCGAGCGTCTCCCACACCGGCTCGGCGTGGTGAAAGTCGGACTGGTGGGCAGGGAAGTGCTCGCTTACGCTGCCGTCGCGCAGCTTGTAGGCGACGCAGACCGGAATCTCCTCGACGGCGGAGAGCACGTCCAGCTTCGTCAGCACGAGCTCGGTGAAGCCGTTCACCCGTGAGGCGTAGCGCAGCCCGACGAGGTCGAGCCAGCCACAGCGCCGCGGCCGCCCGGTCACGGTGCCGAACTCGCCGCCTGCCTCGCGCAGCGCCAGCGACGCGTCCGGACCGGCCTCACTCGGGAACGGGCCCTCGCCCACGCGCGTGAGGTAGGCCTTGGCCACGCCGGCCACCGCGCCGATGCGGGTCGGCCCGATGCCCAGGCCGACGCAGGCCGCGCCGGCGATCGGGTTCGAGGAGGTGACGAACGGATAGGTGCCGTGATCGAGGTCGAGCAGCGTCCCCTGAGCGCCTTCGCAGAGCACGCACTCGCCCCGGTCGAGCGCGTCGTTGACGAGCAGCGAGACGTCGGAGATGAAGGGCGCCAGGCGCTCGGCGTGGCGCACGGCCGAGGCCTGGATCGACTCCGCGTCGAGCCGGCCGATGCCGTACAGGAACCCCAGCTGCTCGTTCTTGAGCTCGAGGGCGGTCGCGATCTTCTCGCGCAGGATCTTGGTGTCGAGCAGGTCCTGCACGCGGATGCCGACGCGAGCGGCCTTGTCGGCGTAGGCCGGACCGATGCCGCGGCGCGTGGTGCCGATCTGCAGCGCTCCGAGGTGCACCTCGGAGGCCTGGTCGAGCGCGCGGTGCCACGGCATGACGAGGTGCGCGTTGCCCGAGATGCGCAGGCCGGCGGCCGAGCGACCCCTGGCCTCGAGCTCGTCGAGCTCCTCGCACAGCACCTCGGGATCGAGCACGACGCCGTTGCCGAGCACGCACATCACGCCCGGGAAGAGGATGCCGCTCGGCAGCAGCCGGAACTTGAACGTCTCCTCGCCCACCTGCACGGTGTGCCCGGCGTTGTTGCCGCCCTGATAGCGCGCGACCACCGCGAAGGACTCCGCGAGCAGGTCGACGATCTTGCCCTTGCCCTCGTCGCCCCACTGGGCGCCGACGACGACGGTGGCGGTCGCAGGGGTCGTGCTCACCGCGCCAGGCTATCGACGGTGGTTACGCCCGCGCCGCGGCGTAATCGTCCACGAAGCGGGTGTAGCGCGACTGGAAGCGCAGGTTGATCGTGCCGACCGGCCCGTTGCGGTGCTTGGCGATGTGCACCTCGGAGAGATCGTTGGACGGATCGTCCGGGCGCACCTCCTCGCCCTCGGACTTGCGGTAGTAGGCGTCGCGGTAGATGAACATGACGACGTCGGCGTCCTGCTCGATCGCGCCCGACTCGCGCAGGTCGGAGAGCACCGGACGCTTGTCCTGGCGCTGCTCCACCGCGCGCGAGAGCTGCGAGAGCGCCAGCACCGGGGTGTCGAGGTCGCGTGCCAGCATCTTCAGCGAGCGCGAGATCTGCGAGATCTCCTGCACGCGGTTGTCGGTCGGGATCGAGGCCTGCATCAGCTGGATGTAGTCGACGACGACGAGCGCGAGCCCGCCGGGCTGGCGCGCGGACAGGCGGCGCGCCTTGGCGCGCATCTCCATGACCGTCATCGCGCCCGAGTCGTCGATGAAGAGCGGCGCGCTGCCGAGCGTCTCCATCGCCCCGGTGACGCGCATCCAGTCGCCGTCCTCGAGCTGGCCCTGCTTCAGGCGGCTCTGGTCGACCTTGCCGACCGAGCACAGCAGGCGCTGGGCGATCTCGGCCTTGGACATCTCGAGCGAGAACAGCGCGACGGGCTTCTGCAGCGTCACCGCGACGTGCTCGGCGATGTTGAGCGCGAGGCTCGTCTTGCCCATCGACGGCCGGGCGGCCAGGATCACCAGGTTCGACTTCTGCAGGCCGGAGGTCTGGCGATCGAGCTCGCCGAAGCCCGTCGGGAGGCCCGTGACGCCGCTGCCGTCGCCGTTCTCGAACAGCAGCGTGAGGCGGTGGAAGGCCTCGTCGAGCGGCTGCTTGATGAGCGTGAAGTCCTCCGTCGTGCCGTTCTGGGCGATCTCGTAGACCTTCTGCTCGGCCATGTCGAGCAGCTCGCGCGTGTCGCCGGGGCGGTCGTAGCCGAGCTGGGCGACCTCGGTGCCGACGCGGATGAGGCCGCGCAGCATGGCCATCTCGCGCACGATGTCGGCATAGCGCCGTGCGTTCGTGACGACGGGGACGGCCTCGGCCAGGGCGAACACCGCCGGGCGGCCGCCGACCTGCGCGAGCGAGCCGCGCTGGTCGAGGCGGTCGCAGACCGAGACCTGGTCGACGGGCTCGGACTGCTGGTAGAGGTCGAGCATCGCCGCGAAGATCTCGCCGTGCCCGCCGCGATAGAAGTCGTCGGCCTTGAGCACCTCGGTGGCTTCGGCCACCGCCGCCTCGGACAGCAGCATCGCGCCGAGCACCGACTGCTCGGCGTCGAGGTCCTGGGGCGGCAGGCGCCCGGAGACATCCTCCCTCTCGGGCGCGCTCACTGTCCTCTCCCCTTCACCAGGGGCACAGTAGCCGTGGAGTCCGGCGTACGGCCGAGCGCCCTGCGTCGCATATCCGCTCTTTGCGCCGAGAACGCGTTCGCTGCCTTCCGGGAGCTGGTGTCAGGCGGCCTGCGTGAGGCGGATCTGCGTGATCACGCCGTGCGCGGCGTAGAAGAGCGGCGCCAGCGCGTGCAACCGCTCGCCGAGCTCGCTCGCCTGCGCACCCGCGCCGAGCAGCCCGCCGGGAGTGACCGCCACGAATTGCACCCTGCCCGCGGCGGGCAGCGGTGCTTCGTCGATGGGCGAGAGCTGTCCGAGCAGCTGTGCGCCGGTCTGGATCCAGCGATGCGTGGCGGCGGCCACGTCGTGACGGGCGCCCGCGCCGATCACGCCGCCGCCGGTGCTGTAGTAGAGGCTCGTGGTGCCGTCGGCCACGCCGACGAGCGTCGCGACGGCATTCGCCATGCCGCTGTCCATCAGCAGGGCGACCACGGGTGCGTTGAGCGGAGCGCTCGGGCCGAGCGCTTCCCTCGTGAGGCCCAGGGCCAGCCGCCGGAGGCCCGCGTAGGCCTCCGCGGGATCGTCTTCCGCCCCATCACCGCCGTTGCGGCCAAAGAGTTTCATCTCTCGCAAGCTAGTGAGCTCGCGAGAGCGCGAGGCACCCGAGAGGGGCAATTCCGTGCAGTCCGCGCTGCCGCGGGGCTGGGGACTCAGTCCTCGGGGACGGGCAGGTCGAACGTCGAGCCCTCGGCGGGCACGACCATCGTCTTGACGGTCGCGATCACCTCGGGGAAGACCTCGATGTCGACCTGGTAGGTGCCCAGGCGGCGGATCGGGTCCTCGAGCTGCACCTTGCGGCGGTCGACGCGGATCTTGCGCGCGCGCCAGATCTCGTCGGCGATGTCGGCCGGCGTGACGGAGCCGTAGAGCCGGTCGCCCGCACCCGCGAGCACCGGGATCGTGAGGATCGTCGTCGTCAGCGTGCGCGCGATCTCCTGCGCCTGCTCGGTCGTGCGCGCCTGCTGCTTGGCGCGCACCGACTCGGTCTGCTTGATCTCGTTGATGCGGGCCTCGGTCGCCTGCTCCGCCAGCCGGCGCGGGACGAGGTAGTTCCGCAGGTACCCCGACTTGACGGAGACGACGTCGCCGCGCGCGCCGAGATGATCGACGTCCTGCAGGAGGATCGCCCTGTGCTGCTTGCGCGCCATCGGCTCAGGCCCCCGTGTACGGCAGGAGCGCCATCTCGCGGGCGCGCTTGATCGCCACGGCCACCTGGTTCTGGTGACGGCGGCAGGCGCCGGTGATGCGGCGCGAGCGGATCTTGCCCTTCTCGGAGATGTAGCGCCGGAGGGCGTTCGCGTTCTTGTAGTCCACCTCTTCGACCTTGTCCTTGCAGAAGTGGCAGATCTTGCGCTTGCCGCCGGTCTTGTCGCCACCGGGGCCGCGGCGCTTCGTGCTGGTCTTGCTCGTCGGTCGGGCTCGGGCCACGTCGATCAGTCCTTAAATCAGAACGGGATGTCGTCGTCGTCGGCGATCGGCGCCGACGTCGGCATGGGAGCGTTGCCGGCAGGTGCGAAGTCGCCGGCGGGGCGCTCTGCGCCACCACCGCCGCCGCCACCCTCGCGGCCGCCCATGAATTGCGTGTTCTCGGCGATGATCTCGACCGCCTGGCGCTTGGTGCCGTCCTGGGCGTCCCATTCGCGCCACTCGAGGCGGCCGTCGACGAGCAGACCGGAGCCGCGCGACAGGTAGCGCGCGACGCTCTCGCCCTGTCCGCCCCAGACCGTCACGTCGAAGTAGTTCGGGCGGTCGGTCCACTGACCGCTGTCGCGGTCCTTGACGCGCGTGTTCACCGCCATGCGCAGCTTGCACACCGAGTTGCCGCTCGGCAACTGGCGCAGCTCCGGGTCCTTGGTCAGGTTGCCGGAGATCACGACGCGGTTGATATTCGCCATCGTCTCGCCCTTCTCAGCTCGTCATCGAACGTGTGTTCGTGAGTGTAGGAGCGCGGCCCTCGGAGCGCCAGGCGGGAAGGCGAGTTGGCGCGGATGCGTGACGGACCGTGACGTTCACGACACGGGAGCCTGATCCTCGGCCTGCTTGCCGTGCGAGCGGCCTGTCCTGCGCACGACCATGTGGCGCATCACGTCGTCCGTGATCCGCAGCACGCGCGTGACCTCGTCGAGCGTCTCCGTCGAGCTCGTGAAGTTCACGATGTGGTAGAAGGCCTCGCCCTTGTGGTCGATCTCGTAGGCCAGCTTGAGGCGACCCCACGCATCGACGGACTCGAACGTTCCGCCGCCCTGCTCGACGATCTGGCGCGTGCGCTCGATGACCTCGTTCTGCCGCGCCTCATCGGCGTCGGCATCGAGCATCAACATCACCTCGTACGGGTGCACGGTTCCTGTCTCCCCTCTCCGGACTCAGACGGCTGCGTCGTACGGTGTCGACACCGCTTCCACCCCCGGCCAGGAGACAGGGGCGACGACGCAGCAGAAGGCGTTGTGGTTTCGAGCAGGATAGCCGACCCCGAGTCCAAACGGCCCCGCCGACTTCGACTAGCCTGAGAGCGACTCGACGGAGGAGGTGGCACGATGGCAAGAAAGTGGTTGATCGGCGGACTGGCCGTCGGAGTGGGTGCGCTGGTCGCTGTACCCGATGCCCGCACGTGGCTGCGCCGCCGCCTCGGTCTCGAGCCCGAGGACCGGCGTTGGTTCGAGGAGGAAGGCGCGGACGCCCCCGAGTACGAGGGCGACGAGCCGCTCGACACCCGCGAGGCCCGCTTCTCCCTGCGCGCCCGCCTCTCCGAGGACGGGCCTGTCGAGCCGGCAGCCCCGGTGGCTCCGGCGCCGTTCGAGGTTCCTTCCGAGCCCGAGCCGGCGGTCGCGGAAGCGACGCCCGAGCCCGAGCCGTTCCCGGCCGCGACCACGCCCGAGCCCGAACCGGAGCCCGCGCCCTTCGCCACGCCGTCGAGGCCGGAGGCCGCGCCGTTCGGAGCCATGACGACGCCCGAGCCCTACGCTCCGCCCGCCGCCCCGGAGCCCCAGGCCGAGCCCGCCCCCGCCCCCGCCCCCGCCCCCGACCCCGCGCCCGAGCCCGCGGCATGGCCCTCCGCCGAGCCCGCTCGCTCGCTCGAGCCCGAGTCGACGCCGTTCACGCCCCCGGAGCGCGAGACCGGCTACGCCTACGAGAGCGTGCCCTCGATCGTGCCCGAGGCCGACGCGCCCAAGACACCCGGCGAGGACACCGACGAGGTCGGGCCGTTGCCTCCGGTGAGCTCGTGGGAGCCTCCGGTCGCCCCGCCGCCTCCGCCGCCGACCGAGCTCCGGCCTTCGCTCGACCCGCCGAACAGGCCCTTCCCGAGCCGGCCGTTCAGCAGCGAGAGCGCGAGCTTCCGCTCGGCCATCGACGCCGCCCGCGAGCGCGTGCACGGTGCTGCGCGCGAGGCGACGCCCGACGAGGGCGACGACACCGAATCGAACGACGAGAACGCCTGAGCACCTGAGAGCGCAGTGCGCTCAGCGCGACGACGCCGCGGCGTCACAGGAGCGGCAACGCGACGTGTAGCCGTCGGGGAGCACCTGCACCTCGAGCCGGCGCCCGCAGCGCGTGCAGAAGCGGGGCGGGTCGAGCGGGCCGCCGCGATCGCAGCTTTCGTGCGCGTCGCTTCCGCAGCGCGGGCAGAAGCTCACAGCGCTTCGGCGAGCGGCCGCAGCGGCATGCGCAGGTCGTCGAGCATGCGCAGGTCGTCCTCGACGCTGCGGCCGAGCGTCGTCAGGTAGTTGCCGACGATCAGCGCGTTGATGCCCGAGACGAGCCCGAGCGCCTGCAGCTCGCGCAGCGTGACCTCGCGCCCGCCGGCGTAGCGGAGCGTCGCGCGCGGCAGCACGAGGCGGAAGAGCGCGATCGCCTTGAGCGCCTCGAGCGGCTCGACCAGCTCGCGCTCCTCGAGCGGCGTGCCCGGCCTCGGGTTGAGGAAGTTCAGCGGCACCTCGTCGGGATCGAGCGAGGCGAGGTCGTAGGCGAGCTCGACCCGCTGCTCCCAGGTCTCTCCCATGCCGATCACGCCGCCGGAGCACAGCTCCATGCCGGCGCCACGCGCGCGCAGGCACGTCTCGTAGCGGTCGTCGAACGAATGCGTCGTGCAGATCTCCGGGAAGAAGGAACGGCCGGCTTCGAGGTTGTGGTTGTAGCGGTCGATGCCGCCCTCGGCCAGGCGCCGCGCCTGGTCGTCGTCGAGCAGGCCCAGCGAGCATGCGACCTGCATGCGCGTCTCGCGCTTGATGGCCGCCGTCGCCTCGAGGGTGCGATGGAGCAGGCGCTCGTCCGGGCCGCGCACGGCGACCACGATGCAGAACTCCGTCGCTCCGGCCGCCTGCGAGCGGCGGGCCGCCTCCACCATGCCGTCGACGTCGAGCCAGGCCGCGCGCACGGGCGTCGGGAAGCGCGCCGACTGCGAGCAGAACGCGCAGTCCTCGCTGCAGCCTCCCGTCTTGCCCGACACGATCGACTCGACCGACACCTCCGCTCCGCAGTGCGCGAGCCGCACGCGGTGGGCCAGGGCGCAGAGCTCGGGGACACGGTCGGGCGTCAGCGTCGTGATGGCCATCGCATCCTCGCGGGCGAGCGGCTCGCCGCGTCCGAGCACCTGTTCCTCGATGGCCTGGAGGTCGATCACGCCGAGACCATAGCGGGCCAGCCATCCGGGTCGTAGGGGAGCGTTCCGAGGAGCGGAGCGATGCGGCGCAGCTCGTCCAGGTTCGTTCGCTCGGCGACGTCCGGGTCGGCGCGCGTGCCGCACACGACCACGCCGGCCACCTTGATGCCACGCGCACGCGCGACCTCGACCGTCAGCGCCGTGTGGTTGAGCGTGCCGAGGCCCGGTCGCGCCACGATCAGCAGGGGCAGGTCGAGCGCCAGCGCGAGCTCCGCGAATGTCTCGTGGCTGCTGATCGGGACGAGCAGTCCGCCCGAGCCCTCGACCAGGAGGCCGTCGCCACTGGCGCGCAACTCGCGCGCGGCGGCGACGATCGGCTCCAGGCTGGGCTCCGGCGCACCCTCCAGCCGGGCCGCGACGACGGGCGCGACCGGGGCTTCGTAGCGCAGGGCGGTGCGCACGGCGATCCCCGGCACGCGCGCCGCGATCCAGGCGGCGTCGTCGTCGTCGCCGGTCTGCGCGGCCTTGAGCACGGCCACGCGCCGGCCGCTCGCGACGCAGGCCGCCGCCAGGGCGGCGGTGACGTAGGTCTTGCCGACGCCCGTGTCGGTCCCGGTCACCAGCAGGTCGGCGAGCGCGGGCAGCTCGCGGGCCGTCACGCCACGTCGGCGTAGGCGGCCAGCAGCGCGTCGGCGAGCAAGTCGGACTCCTCGTCGCGGATCGAGAGCGGCGGGCAGACGACGATCGCGTCGCCGAGCGGGCGAATCACGAGCCCGTGGTTGCGCGCCGCGCGGCAGACCGCGGCGCCACCGCCGGCCACGGCGAGCATCAGGCCATGGCCACGCACCGGATACGGCGCCGCCGCGAGCCGAGCCCGCAACCGCTCGGACTGCCGGTCGACGTTGCCGATAGTTCCGTCCTGCTCGTAGAGCGCCAGCGAGGCGCAGGCCGCGGCGCAGGCCAGCGGGTTCCCGCTGTAGGAGTGGCCGTGGTAGAAGGTGCGCTCGGGCCCGCCGAGGAAGCTCTCGTAGAGCTCCTCGCGCACGAGCGTCGCCGAGAGCGGCAGGTAGCCGCCGGTCAGCCCCTTGCCGCAGCAGAGGATGTCCGGGGCGACGCCCTCGCGCTCGCTGGCCCAGAACGTGCCGGTGCGACCGAGTCCCACCGCCACCTCGTCGCAGATCAGGAGGCATCCGGCCTCGTCGCAGAGCTCGCGCGCACGCGCCAGCCAGCCCTCGGGCGCCACCAGGATGCCGGCGGCCGCCTGGATCAGAGGCTCGACGATGACGGCGAAGACTTCGTCGCCCTGCTCCGCGAGCAGCTCGGCGAGCCCGCCGGCTGCCGGGTCGTCGATCGGGCTGGGCGCGTGCAGGGCGGGCCCGAGCAGCGGCGCGAAGGCTGCGTGGAAGGCGTCGATGCCGCCGGCGGAGACCGCGCCGAGCGTGTCGCCGTGGTAGCCGTTGCGCAGTCCGACGATGCGCGTACGGCGCGTCTCCCCGCGCAGCTGGGCGTAGCGCAGGGCGAGCTTGATCGCGACCTCGCAGGCGCTCGCGCCGCTCTCCGAGAGAAAGGCGCGGGTGAGCCCGGGCGGCGCCGTCTCGAGCAGCGCGTCGGCGAAGGCCACGGCGGGCGGGTTCGTCAGGCCGAGGAACGTCGTGTGCGCGATGCGATCGAGCTGCTCGCGCACTGCGGTGTCGATCTCGGGCCGGCGGTGCCCGTGCACGTTGACCCAGAGCGACGCGTTGCCGTCGAGATAGCGCCGGCCGCTCTCGTCGATCAGCCACGAGCCCTCCCCGGCGGCGATCACGAGCGGGTCATCGCGCTCCCACTCGGCCTGCTGGGTGAAGGGGTGCCAGAGCCGGATGCGGTCGAGCTCGGCCACGGAGGAGCGAACCTGCGACATCCTCGCCGATTCTGTCAGAAGGGCGACCTAACCCGCAGGACACCCGTATCGTCCAATGGTTTGCAGGCCGGCGTGCGCACTCGCGCGAGCGCGCGTCGTCTACTTTTGTGCGCGTCAAATCCATTCCGGGGGTACCTACTGTGAAGAAGATCGTCCTAGCGCTGATCGCGGGAGTCCTCGCAGTCAGCCTGATGGCCGCGACGGCGGGTGCCAAGCGCACCGCTGCTCCGCCGACCCTCAAGCCCGGCACCTTGATCATCGGCATGACGCCGCCTGCACCCGGTTTCGAAGTGGGCACGTTCAAGGGCACGACCGTCATCAATCCGAAGGGCATGGAAGTCGATCTCGGCAAGGCCATCGCCAAGAAGCTCGGCCTGGCCAAGGTCGAGTGGTACTACCTCTCGTCGTTCCCGAAGTCCTACGCGCCCGGCCCCAAGCCGTACGACATGTACTTCGGACAGGAGACGATCACGCCCGAGCGCTCCAAGAACGTCGACTTCTCGAGCCCGTACATCGAGGCCGACCAGGGCGTCATGGTGCGCAAGGGCCTGAGCCCGCTGCCGAAGTCGATCGCCGACCTCAAGAACCTCAAGCTCTGCGCAGCCTCCGGCACCACGGGCGCCACCTACATCAAGGTGCACATCAAGCCGAACAAGCCCGTGCTCAACCCGAGCCAGACCTCGGTCATGTTCCAGGAGCTGCAGAACGGCCAGTGCGACGCGGTCGTCTACGACATCCCGATCATCGGCTCGGAGCGCGCCTCCAATCCGACCAAGTTCGGGCCCATCGTGGGCCGCATCGTGACGCACGAGCAGTACGGCATCGTCTTTCAGAAGGGCAGCAAGCTGCGCCCGCTCGTGAGCACGATCGTCAAGCAGTTCGTGGAGGACGGCACGATCGGCAAGATGCAGAAGAAGTGGCTGGCGGCCGACTTCGCCAAGCTGCCCGTCTTCAAATAGCCGAGACGCACGACTTCAAGTAGGGTCGCGCGAACCATGCAGCGAATTCTCGAACTGTTCTTCTCACCGCATGCGTTCCGCGACGTCCTGCCGGACATCTGGCTCGGATTTCAGACGAACATCCACATGATGGTCGTGGCGGAGATCCTGGTTCTGATCTTCGCCCTCCTGATCGCAGTGATACGTGGAATTCCAGGGCGCGCAGCGATTCCGCTGCGCGCCCTGACCATCTTCTACGTCGACTTCTTCCGCGGCACGCCGCTGATCATCGTCGCGCTGGTGATCGGGGTCGGCGTGCCCGCGGCCGACGCAGGCTGGATCTCGAGCCGGGCCGCGACGACCTATGGCATCGCGTCGATCACGATCGTCTACTCGGCGTACGTCGCCGAGGTCTACCGCGCAGGCATCGAGTCGATCCACCAGAGCCAGCGCATGGCGGCGCGCTCGCTCGGGCTGAGCTACGCGCAGACGATGCGCTACGTCGTCCTGCCCCAGGCCATCCGCCGCGTCATCCCGCCGTTGCTGAACGACTTCATCGGCCTGCAGAAGGATACGGCGATCGTGTTCGTGATCGGGATCGGCGAGGCGGTGCTCGCGGCGCAGAACTACTCGACGGCGTACAGCAACTTCACCGGGTACACCGTCGCGGCCGTCTTCTTCGTGATCCTGACGATCCCGCTGGCGCGCTTCACCGACAGCATCATCCGCCAGCGCGAGCTGCGCGAGCGAGCCGCCCAGTGAGCGCCGAGAGCTTCGTCAAGGTCGAGAACGTCTCCAAGTCCTTCGGCGAGAACCAGGTGCTGACCAACGTCAGCCTCGACATCGCGGCACACGACGTCGTCTGCCTGATCGGCGCCTCCGGCTCGGGCAAGTCCACGCTGCTGCGCTGCATCAACCTGCTGGAGAAGGTCGACGCCGGCTCGATCACGTTCGACGGGCAGACCATCACGAACAGCAAGCTGAACGTGAACGAGCTGCGGCAGCACATCGGCATCGTCTTCCAGGCCTTCAACCTGTTCCCGCACATGACGGTGCTGCAGAACGTCACGCTCTCGCCCCGCAAGACGCGCGGCCTCTCGAAGAAGCAGGCCGAGGAGCGCGCCTACGAGTTGCTCGACCGCATCGGGCTGCGCGAGAAGGCCGAGGAGTTCCCCGACCGGCTCTCGGGCGGGCAGCAGCAGCGCGTCGCCATCGTGCGCGCGCTCGCCATGGACCCGAAGCTCATGCTGCTGGATGAGATCACGAGCGCGCTCGACCCCCAGCTCGTGAGCGAGGTCCTGCAGCTCGTACGCGACCTCAGCGAGATCGGCATGACGATGATCATCGCGACCCACGAGATGAGCTTCGCGCGCGAGGTCTCGACCAAGGTCTGCTTCCTGGACGCCGGCGTGATCCTCGAGGAGGGCCCGCCGAGTCAGCTGTTCGGCGACCCGAAGGAGGAGCGCACGCGCGCGTTCCTGAGCAGCATCCTCGCCGCGGGGCGCATGTGAACGCGTTCCTGAAGGGCCTCATGGCCCGCAAGCGCACGCCGCTCACGGTCTCGTGCATCCTCGCCGCGCCCCTCTACTTCCTCTCGTTGATGCTGGTGTCGCTGGCGATCGACCGGCCGACCGTCGTCAGCTGGACGCACAACGGAAAGCTCATCACGCACTACCACCCGACGAGTACGGGCCTCGAGGCGAAGATCTGGGCGGTCGCGCTGATCCCCTCGGCACTGCTGATCGCGGTGGGCGTTGCGGCCGTCTTCATCCGCTACGGGACGTACATCGTGTGCGCCGCGATGCTCGTGATCTCGGCCCTCCTGCCGCACAGGCTCGACACCTGGCAGGCGCATCACACGATGCGCTATCCGCCGGGCCAGGACCTCATCGTCGACACCTCGCCGAACAACCTGCTCAGCCAGGGCGAGTGGGAGCAGAGCGCCCGCGAGACGGTCATCAGCCTGCAGAAGTGGATGATCGGCCTGGCGATCCTGTTCGCCCTCGGATTCGCGCTCGCCGACGAGTTGCGCCGCCGTCGCGGCAACCGCGCAGCACCAGCGCTCGGGCTGCCCGCCGTCGCAGGCACGACGGACGATCTGCTCGCGGTCGAGGGGCAGAGTCAGCTGCTCAGGGATCGCGGCGCGACGGGCCGGCCCGGCGGCGGGCCCCTCCGCTGAGCGAAGGCTCCGCCGGCGGCTCACCGGCTAGTCGATGCGGCAGCGCCGATCGCCGCCGAGCAGCTCCGACTGCTGGGCATTCGCGACGTCATCCGTGGTGGTGCTGTACGGGCCGGGCGGGGCGAAGTGGGTCTGGACGAGGGGCGAGACGCCCGGGCCGATGGCCGTGGCGCGGTAGGCGTCGCCGGTGCCCTGCCCGTTCCAGCCGGGCGAGCTGGCCGGATGATCGGCGAACGTGTAACAGAAGCCCGCGGTCGGCGGATGGGTCAGGAAGCTGTTGACACGGCGCCAGGTCGGGCCTGTCAGATAGTCGACGTAGATGTTGCGGCCCTGCTTGTCCATGGGCACGCCCTGTTTCGTCCATTTCGTGCCGAAGACGGGCTTGTTGTGGAACGTGAAGCTGCCCCAGAGATGCTGGTGCTTGCCGTGATAGCTGTAGTCGGTCTGGATCGCGAGCTCGCCGGCGTCACCGCGCCAGTGCGAGATGTAGAGCTCCGCCGGCGCGCTGTCGCCGCCGTAGTTCTTCCACAGGCGCGACCACTGCTGCAGCGCCCAGTGCGAGCCGTCGGGCGCGTCGCAGGCCGCGATCTGGAATGGCAACTGCGGGCCCGTGTACATCTTGCAGCTGTTGCTGAAACGCTTGTAGTCGGCCATCTTGCTCTTCCAGCCGCCCGAGTAGTCGCGACTGAACTTCTCGGCCCAGTCGACTGCGCCCCAGTAGAGGACGTGGCGCTGGACGCCGTGGGCGGTGTAGGAGACGAGCGCGACGTTCTTGCTGTTGACCACGAGGGTGGGCGACGCGACGCCGCGGTCGACGATCTCGGCCGCGCCGGCGGCGACGGGCAGCATGAGCGCAAGGAGAGAGATGCAAAGGGTGGCGAGTAGTCGGATGGGAACATGCATGCCCTCTTGATCGAACGCTCAACGCATTTCCGATATCCCTCCCCGGATTCGTTTTTGTAGCGGTTTTCTGGGGAGAAGGGCGGGTCTCGGAGGCGGACAGCCGCTACCCTGCGCGCCGATGAGCGAGCAGATCATCCTCACGCTGCGCCGGCTGGTGAAGCGCTACCCACCGGACCGCACGGTGCTCGACGGCATCACGCTGGCGTTCCTGCACGGCGCCAAGATCGGCGTGCTGGGCGCGAACGGATCGGGCAAGAGCTCGCTGCTGCGCATCATGGCGGGCATCGACACGCACGTCGGCGGCGACGTGCTGCTTGCTCCCGGTGCCACCGTCGGCATGCTCGACCAGGAGCCCCAGCTGGACGAGACGCGCACGGTCTACGAGAACGTCGAGGACGGCATGCGCGACACGCGCGACCTGCTCGACCGCTTCAACGCCATCTCCGCGCGGCTCGGCGAGCCGCTCGACGCCGACGAGATGGAGAGCACGCTGGCCGAGATGGGCGAGGTGCAGGAGCGCATCGACGCGATCGACGGCTGGAACCTCGAGCGCACGCTCGCGACCGCGATGGATGCACTGCGCGTGCCGCCAGGCGAGGCCGAGGTGAGCACGCTCTCGGGCGGCGAGCGGCGCCGCGTGGCTCTCTGCCGTCTGCTGCTGCAGGCGCCCGACCTGCTGCTGCTCGACGAGCCCACGAACCACCTCGACGCCGAGTCCGTGGCGTGGCTCGAGCGCTTTCTCGCCGACTACCGCGGCACGGTCGTCGCGGTCACCCATGACCGCTACTTCCTGGACAACGTGGCCGGCTGGATCCTCGAGCTCGACCGCGGCAAGGGCATCCCGTACCAGGGCAACTACTCCGGCTGGCTGGAGCAGAAGCAGGCCCGCCTCGCACTCGAGGAGAAGGGCGAGTCGGCGCGGCGGCGCGCGCTCGCCCGGGAGATGGAGTGGGCCGGCATGTCGCAGAAGGCCCGCCAGGCCAAGGGCAAGGCCCGCCTGCAGCGCTACGAGTCGCTGCTGGCCGAGGAGGCCAACGTCCAGATCGACCGCCTCGAGATCCACATCCCGGCGGGCAACCGCCTGGGCGACGTGGTCGTCGAGGCCTCGGGCCTGAGCAAGGGCTTCGGCGAGCGCCTGCTGATCGAGGATCTCGACTTCTCGCTGCCGCCCGGCGGCATCGTCGGCGTGGTCGGGCCGAACGGAGCGGGCAAGACGACGCTGTTCCGCATGATCGCCGGCCAGGAATCCGCCGACAGCGGCACCCTGCGGCTCGGCGACAGCGTCGAGCTCGCCTACGTCGACCAGTCGCGGGCCGCGCTGGACGGTGAGAAGTCGGTCTGGGAGGAGATCACCGGCGGCGTCGACCGCATGCGGGTCGGCCCGCGCGAGGTCTCCTCGCGCGCGTATGTCTCCAGCTTCAACTTCCGCGGCGGCGACCAGCAGAAGAAGGTGCGCGACCTCTCCGGCGGCGAGCGCAACCGCCTGCACCTCGCCAAGCTGCTGCGCACGGGCGCCAACCTGCTGCTGCTCGACGAGCCCACGAACGACCTCGACGTGGACACGCTGCGCGCCCTCGAGGACGCGCTCGAGCGCTTCGCCGGCTGCGCGGTGGTCATCAGCCATGACCGCTGGTTCCTCGACCGCGTCGCCACGCACCTGCTGGTGTTCGAGGGCGACTCCCACGTGCGCTGGTTCGAGGGCTCGTTCGACGAGTACGAGCGCTGGCGCCGCGAGACGCTGGGTGAGGACGCAGCCGCGCCCAAGCGGCTCCGCTACAAGCCGCTGGTGCGGCAGTAGCGCGACTGCAGCGATCGGGGTCGGGGCCCCGCTCGGCAAGGCCAGTGCCAGCCGACCGCAGGGCTAGGCTGCGACCCCCATGCTGCGGATCGTCCATACGGCGGACTGCCACCTCGACGCTCCCTGTGCAAGCCTCGATCCCGCGGTGCGGGCGCGGGTGCGCACTGCCGAGCGCGAGGCGTTCGCACGCGTCTGCGAGCTGGCCGTCGAGCGGGGCGCGCACGCGCTCGTCGTCGCCGGCGATCTCTTCGAGCGCAGCGAGGTCGGGCCGGCCGCACTGCATCACGCGCTCGCGCACCTCACGCGCGTGCGCGCCGCCGGCATCGCGGTGATCCTCGCGAGCGGCAACCACGACCCGGGTCGCGCGCTGGCTCCCCTCGCACAGGCCGGGTGCACGCTCGCTCTCACGCACGAACCGGTCACGGTCGAGCTGGCCGACGCCGACGGCACGGTGCTCGGGCACGTCGTCGCGATCGGGCATGCAGCCGCAGCCGAGGGAGCGAACCTCGCCGCGCTGATGCCGCCCGCGCCCGGGGCCGTCTCGATCGCAGTGCTGCACGCGCAGGTCGACGGGGCGGCGGGAGCGCGCGAGCGCTATGCGCCGTGCGCGCCCGAGGACCTCGATCGCGGCTACGCCTACTGGGCGCTCGGCCACGTGCACCTGCGCCAGCAGGTGAGGGCGCATCCGCCTGCCTGGTATCCAGGCTGCCTCGCGCCCCACGACGTGGGCGAGCCGGGAGCAAAGGGCGCTCTCGTCGTCGAGATCGACGCCGCGGGCCGCGCGGAAGTCGAGTTCGCGGCGCTTGCGCCGGTGCGCTTCGAGCGGCTCCGCCTCGACGACGTCGGCGCCTCCGGGCTCGCCGGGCTGGCCGGCGAGGCGATGGTCGCGCTCGAGGCGACGCAGCCTGGCTCCCCGGGGGAGGATCTGATCGTGCGGCTGGACCTGCGCGGCCGCTCGCCGCTGGCGCTCGCCCTGCGCGACCCCGAGGAGCGCCGCGGCTCGGCCGAGGAGATCGCGCTCGCGCTGGGCGCGCTCAGCGTGGAGCTGCGCTGCGAGCACCTGCGTCCGCCGCTCGATCTCGAGCGCCACCGCGGCCAGCCGCACCTGCTCGGCGCGGCGCTCGAGATCGCCGGCCGGGCTGCATCCGAGGAGATGCTGCTGGACGAGCTCGCTCCGGCGGTACTGGCGGGTGACGACTCGGGCGACCCGGCGGCTCGCCGCGCGTACGTGGCCGGCCTGCTCGGCGAGATCGACGAGACGCTGGCCGAGGCGCTGCTGACCGAGGCCGCTCCATGAGGATCGACCGCATTCACGTCGGTGCCTACGGGCCGCTCGCCGAGCTCGAGCTGGACGGACTCGCCGAGCAGGACGTGCTCGTCGTCTATGGCCCGAACGAGGCCGGCAAGTCGAGTCTGCGGTCGTTCATCGCCTCGCTGCTGTACGGGTTCTCACCGGCCGCGCGCGAGGACCACCCCGCCACGCCCGGCGACGGCCACGCCCACGGCGAGCTCGAGCTCGTGCTGCCTGGGGGCGGGCGTGTGCGTGTCGAGCGCCATCTGCGCACGCGACCCGCCGGTCGCGCCTGGCGCGGAGACGCGCAGGAAGAGCTCGCCAATCGCCCGCTCTCCGAGGTCGCCTGGCTCGAGCGCGGCACCTATCTCGCACTCCACGCGTTCGACGCCGACGAGTTGCGAGGGCTGGACGCCGCGACCTGGCGCGAGATCGAGCAGCGCCTGCTGGGCGGCGCATCGCCCGCGTTCCTGCGGCCCGCGGCGCTCGCCGCGCAAGATCTCTCGGCCGCTGCCGACGCACTCTGGCGCCCCGATCGGCGCGGCAAGCCGCGCTCGGCCGAGCTGTCCGCCCGCCTCACCGCGTTGCGCGAGGCCCGCCGCGACGCGCTCGCAGGCGCACACGCGCATGACGAGGCGGCCGCCGAGCTGGCACGAGTGCGCGACGAGCTGGCGCGCGCCCGCCGGGAGGAGGCCAGGCTCGACGCGCGCCGCGACCTGCACGATCGCCACGCACCTGCGCTGCGCGCCTGGCAGGAGCTCGAGCGCCTCCGCAGCGAGGCCGAGGAGCTCGTGCCCGAGGCGCTCGCGGCACGCGTGGGCGCTCAGCCGGGCGAGCGCATCGAGACACTCCGCAGCGAGCTCGACGAGCGTAAGCGCGAGCTGGCCGGCATCCGGGCCGAGCTCGAGGCCGCGCAGCTCGCGTCCCGCCTCGGCGAGCGCGAGCGGGCCCTGATCGAGCACGCGGCGACGATCCGCGAGGCTGCCCTGGCGCGAGCACGCGACGAGGGCGACCGGGATCAGCTGGCGGTCGAGCGGACGCGGGCCGAGGCGCAGGCCGCTCGCAGCGACGATCTCGCCCTGCGGGTGCTCGGGCATCCCCTGCGGGAGGCCGACCGCTCTGCGCTCGAGACGGTGCAGATCGCCGACCTGCAGGCGGCTGCGACCCGCTGCGAGCGCTCGATGCCGGCAGCCAGCGCACGCGTCGCGCACGTCCCGAGGGCGGCCGTCGCCGCTGCGGCGGCACTCTGCTGCCTGCTCGTCGTGCTCGCCGCCGCGGCCATCGGGCCGCGTATTGCGCTGGCGGCAGGCGCGCTGCTCGCCGCACTCGGCGCCCTGGCGCTGGAACGCGCGCGCCGCGGCGCGCGCACGATGCGCACGGCCCTGGCCGAGCGCACTGCGGGCTGGAGCGACCTCGTCGCGGCGTTCGGCGACCTCCGCGTGGCCGAGTCCCGTATCGCCCACCCCGACCACACGCTCGTCAGCGACATCGAGCAACTGCGAGCCGTGACTCGCGAGCAAGCGCTCGGGACGCAGCGGATGGCGCAGCTCGTCGAAGCCGAGCTGCGTGCGTCCGAGCGCGGCGCCGCGCTCGCCGCGGTGCTGGGCAGCGACGATCCCGAGCGACTCTCGGAGGAACTCGAGACCGCGCAGCGGCGCGATGCCCAGGCCACGGTCGCGGGCGAGCGCGCCACCGAGCTGCTGCCTCGCGCAGCCGAATCTGCCGAGCGCGTGCAGAGCGCCGGCGAGCGCCTCGCGCAGCTCGAGAGCCTCGTCCGAAGCGCCTCGCCGTCGGGCGACGAGGCCGAGGCGCTGGAGCGACTCCATGCCGCCGCAACCCGGCGCGTCGCCGCCGACCAGCGTGAGCACAGCCTCGTCGCAGGCGTGCCCGAGCTCGATGGACTGCTCGCGACGGCTCGTGAGCGTGAGGCGAACGGTGAGCGCCTGCTGCTCTCGGACGAGGAGCACGCGACGCTCGTGGCCGAGTTCCGCGAGGCACGCGCGCGCGCCGAGGAGCTGATGCTGCGGGAGCAGGGGCTGAGCGCGGAGCTCGACCGGCTGGCAGCGGCGCGCACGGTCGGCGATGTCGAGGGCGAGTTGCACGCCGTGGAGCAGGAGCTCGCCGCGCTGCGCCGGGAGCGCGACCGGCTGGCTCTGGCGGCGTCCATCGTACGGCGGGCCGAGCGCGAGGTGCGCGAGCGCTATGCGCCGGCCTGGCTGCAGACTGCGAGCCGCTATCTCGAGGCGATCACCCACGGTCGCTACACCGGCATCGCAATCGTGGAGACGCCCGCCGGCGAGCCCGTCCTGGAGGTCACACGCACGGGCGAAGCCATGCCCCTGCGCGTCGGCCCCCCGCTCTCGCGCGGCACGCTCGAGCAGATCTACGTCGCCGTGCGGCTCGCGCTGGTCGATGCGATCGATGCCGAGGCGCGGCTTCCGCTGTTCCTCGACGAGCTGTTCGCCCACTGGGACGCCCACCGGCTCGATGCCCTCGTGCGCGTGCTCGGAGAGATCGAGGGGCGCCAGGTCGTCGTCTCCACCTGCCACGCGGCCCTGGCCGACCGCCTCGAGCGCTCGTGCGGCGCGCGCGTGATCGAGCTGGCTGGGCCTGGCGGCGTCGTCGTGCAGCGCCCGCCGCGCCGGCTGGCGGTGGCGACGGCGGTGCCCGAGCAGGAAGGCCCGACGCTACTCGACCTGCTCGAGGGCTAAGCGGCGGCCACGAGGCGCTGCATCAACTCGACGGCCTCGGCGTCGCCGAGCTCCTGCTCGACCGCGAGCGACCTCCAGGTGCTGAAGGCGAGCGCGTGACCGATCACCGCACTGACGCGCCCGCGAGCCCGGCCGCGGGCACGCCGTCCCTCCATCAGCGCCGTGCGCGCGTTCTCGAGGTAGGCGTGAAAGCGGCCGAAGTGGTGCGCGACCGGCGCTGACACCGCCTGGTCGCGGTGGAGATTCTCGAGCATTCGCCGGGTCGATCGGTAGAACGCGTAGAGCTCGGCCAGGGCGACATGCAGACGCTCGTCCGGGTCTTCGATGGCGGCCCAGGACGCCAGATCGGGGACGGGGTTGGCCGCTCTCCAGTGCGACGTGCAGGCCTCGAACAGCGCCATCTCGTCGGGGAAGTGGCGATACAGGGTCGAGCGGCGCACGCCGGCGTGCTCGGCCACCGCGCTCATCGACGTGCGCGCAGGGCCGAGCGAACCGTGGAGCTCGACGGCGCTCTCGGTGATGCGCCGCCGCGTCGCCTGCTCGAGCTCCGCGCGTCGCTTCATCCGGTAGGGGCGCTTTTGATCAGTCATAGGTGTCCGAGGAATATTGACAGATCCGGAGGTCCTCTGTATATTCACGCGACACTACTGTCCGATTAAAGGAGTGAACGTGAGCACCATCGAGACCAAGGTCGTGGGACCGAAGGACGGGAAGGCCGGCTTCCTCGGGAGCATCGGCGTGCGGTTCATGGTCGACGGCGACGAGACCGGAGAGCGCTTCTCGCTCGTCGAGCACCCGATGTCGCCGAGAGCGCTGGCAGCGCCTCTGCACCGCCACCTGCGCGAGGACGAGTACAGCTACGTCCTCGAGGGCCGCGTCGGCGCGCTGCTCGGCGATGACGTGATCGTCGCGTCGCCCGGTGATCTCATCTTCAAGCCGCGCAATCAGTGGCATACGTTCTGGAACGCGGGCGACGAGCCGGCGCGCCTGCTCGAGATCATCTCGCCGGCCGGCTTCGAGCGATTCTTCGAGGAGCTCGTCGACCTCGGCGGCGCGCTCGAGGCGGAGCCGAGCGCCCTCGCCGAGCTCTGCGCCCGCTACGAGCTCGAGATGGATCCCGACAGCATTCCCGGGTTGCTCGAGCGCTTCGGGCTCCGCATCGGAGAAGACACGGCGTAGGCCCGGGGCACGCGGTGGTGGCCGGGACGCACGGCTCCCGGCCACCACAACTACGATTCAGCCGTGGCAGCGACCGCCGAGCGAACGACGATCGCCACCACCGGGCTGACCAAGCGCTACGACGACATCGTCGCGCTGGACGAGGTCAGCCTGGAGCTCGCCGACGACGCGATCGGCCTGCTGGGCGCGAACGGCGCCGGCAAGTCGACGCTGATGCGGGCACTGCTCGGCCTCGTCGAGCCCGACGCCGGCACGGCCAGGCTGCTCGGCATCGACGCCGCCGCGCGCGGCCTGGAGCTGCGCCGCCGCATCGGCTACATGCCCGAGCACGAGTGCCTGCCGAGCTGGATGACGGCGCGTGACCTGGTGGTGCACCTCGGCGAGCTGCGCGGCCTACCCCGCCGCATCGCCGTGCTGCGCACGAGCGAGGTGCTCTTCCAGGTCGGTCTCGAGGAGGAGCGGCTCCGCCTCATCGGGACGTTCTCGACGGGCATGCGCCAGCGCGTCAAGCTCGCCCAGGCGCTCGTCCACTCACCCGAGCTGGTCGTGCTCGACGAGCCCACCAACGGTCTCGATCCACAGGGCCGCGAGGAGATGCTGGAGCTCGTCCGCAGGCTGTCACGCGACCTGGGCATCCGCGTCCTGTTCTCGTCGCACGTCCTCGAGGACGTCGAGCGCACGTGCGACGCGGTCGTCGTCCTGCGCGACGGCCGGGTTGCGGCCCAGGGCCGCATCTCCGAGCTGCGGGGACGCGAGGCCGGCAGTGCGCGCATCAGCGCCGTCGGCGACCTCGGCGCCCTGCGCGCCGCGCTCACCGCACGCGGCGTGCGGGTCGAGGACGGCGAGGAGGGCTGGCTCGCCGTGCACGGCGACCCCGCGATGCTGCCCGACGCGGTGCGCGACGCGTGCGCGGAGACCGACGTCAGCCTGCGCGCGCTGCTCCCCGGCGACCGCACGCTCGAGGACGCCGTGATCGGGGCGATCGCATGAGCGCGCGGCTCGAGGACACCCGCTACGCCCGCTACGACGGCGTGCGCAGGCCGCCCTGGTACGCGCTCGTCTCGCTGGCCCGCTGGAGCGCGTTCGGGGCGCTCGGCGCGCGCAAGAGCTGGCGCGCGAAGTTCCTTCCGATCTCGCTCACGCTGATCGCATTCCTCCCGGCCTTCGCGGTGCTGGCGATCCGCGCGATCGTGGGGCAGAGGTTCGCCGACCGCTTCCCCGAGCGGATCCCCTACCGCCAGTACCTCACCGAGATCGGGCTCACCGTCACGATCTTCGCCGCCATCCTGTGCCCCGAGCTGCTGTGCCCGGACCGGCGCGACAACGTGCTCTCGCTCTACCTCTCGACTGCCGTCGGGCGCCTCACGTACGTGGCGGGCAAGTTCCTGGCCGCGCTGGTGCCGCTGCTCTGCCTGACGTTCCTTCCGGTACTCCTGCTCTTCATCGGCAACACGTTCTTTGCCGACTCGGCCACGAGCTACCTCGCCGACCACTGGCTCGACTTCTTCCGGATCCTGGCCTCCGGCCTGCTGCTGGCGTCGTACGTCAGCCTCGTCGGGCTGGCCGTCGCGTCGTTCACGAGCAGGCGCGCGTTCGCGCTCGGCGGCTACGCGGCGCTCATGCTGATCCCGACCTACGTGGGCGGCGCGCTCGTGTTCGGCGCCGGCCTCGACCGCCACCTGCAGCTGATCATGCTCGGCCGCCTGCCGATCGCCGCGACGCGCGCGCTCTACCCGGGCTCGCAGGATCAGGACCAAGCGCTGGCCGGCTGGTGGTGGTGGGCCGCCTGCGGCGTGGTCATGGCCATCTCCGCGGCCTGCCTGTGGTGGCGCTACCGGAGGGCCGACGCCTGACGCTGACCTTCCAGGGCGTCTCCAAGTGGTACGGCGACACCGTCGCGCTGGCGGAGGTGTCGTTCGAGCTGGAGCCGGGCGTGACGGGCCTGCTCGGCCACAACGGCGCAGGCAAGTCGACCGCGCTGGCGCTCTGCGCCGGGTTCGCAGATCCCAGCACGGGCACCGTGCGCGTGCTCGGGCACGACCCGCGTCGCGAGCCCGAGGTCTACCGGCGGATCGGCATCGTGCACGACCGGGACGGGCTCTGGCCGTTCCTCACGGCGCGCGAGCTGGTCGAGATGATGGCCGGCCTGCGCGACGTCCCGGATCCGCCGCGCGCGGCCGCCGAGGCGATCGCGTGGGTCGGCCTCGAGGACGCCGCGGAGCGCCGCGTCGGTGGCTTCTCGAAGGGCATGCGCCAGCGCGTCAAGCTCGCCCAGGCGCTCGTGCACTCACCCGAGCTGCTGCTGCTGGACGAGCCGCTCAACGGCCTCGACCCGGTACAGCGCCGCCACGTGGTGGAGTTGATCCGGCGCCTCGGCGCCGAGGGCCGGACCGTGCTCGTCTCCTCGCACGTGCTGCACGAGGTCGAGCGCATGGCGCCCCGCGTCGTTGTGCTCGTGAACGGGCGCCTCGTCGCGGAGGGCGAGACGGGCGCCATCCGCGATCTCATTCGCGACCGGCCGCGCACGCTGCGCATCGCGGCCGGCGGCGCGGCGCAGGCGCTGGCGCGCGAGCTCGTCGGCGAGGGCCTCGCGAGCGGTGTCCGCATCGACAACGGCGCCCTGGTCGTGGAGACCGGCGACATGGACGCGCTCGGCCGGCGTCTGATGCCGCTGGCGCGCGATCTGAGTGCGACGGTCGACCGCGTCGAGCCGCTGGGCGACGACCTCGAGAGCGTGTACACGTACCTCACCGACCACGCCCGCGGACGGGGTCGCTGAGTGAACCGCACGCTCTTCCGCCTGGCCATGCGCCGTCTGCTGCTGCGCCGGCGATCGGTTCTGCTGGCGCTTGCGCCGATGCTCGCGGCGCTCGTGGCCGTCGTCCAGGCCGCCGGCGGGACCGCCGACGCGCAGGCCTTCTCCGGGCTCATGGAGCAGCTGTTCCTACCCACGATCCTGCCGTTCCTGGCGCTCGTGATCGGCTCCAGCGCGATCGGCGAGGAACGTGACGACGGCACGATCCTGTACCTCGCCTCGACGCCGCTGCCGCGCCTCGCGATCGCGCTGCCCGCCATTGTGGCCGCGGCGGTGACGACGGTCGTGCTCTGCCTGCCCGGCCTCGCGATCGTGATCGCGCTCTCGCCCGGCGACGACTTCAGCGTCTCGGCGGCCGCCTGGGCGATCGCGGCGGTCGTCGTCGGGGCCTGCGCGTACGCAGCCGCGTTCGGGGCGCTCTCACTCCGGGTCAAGCGCCCGGTCGTGATCGGCCTCATCTACGTGCTCTTCTGGGAGGGCTCGATCGCGACGTTCGCGCCGAGTGCGCGCTGGTTGTCGCTGGGCGCCTACGCGCGCGCCGTGGTCGCGGGCGGCCTGCCGTCCTTCACCGACTACAACGTGCCCGCAATCGGCGCCCTCGCGGCGGCGGCGCTGCTCGCGGGCGTCGCGGCGCTGGCCACGTGGTGGTGCGGCCGCCGCCTGGCTCGCGTCGAGTTGCCCTAGCGGGGTCGCAGGGATATGGTCGGCCCGTGACCTACACCCTCCTGCGCGACGGCGATCCGAGCATCGAGTCGATCCAGGGCGTGTTCTTCAAGATGCGGCGCGCACTCGGCACGACGGCGTTCGGCATCAACGAGGTGCGCGTGCCGCCGAACGCGGCCGGCCAGGAGCACGACGAGGCGGAGACCGGGCACGAGGAGGTCTACGTCGTACTCGAGGGCGGAGGCACGTTCACGATCGAGGGCGAGGACATCGGCGTCAGCGCCGGCGACTACCTCCGCGTCGACGCCGCGGCCACCCGGCAGGTCATGGGCGGGCCTGGAGGCATGCGCTTCATCGTCGTCGGCGCTCAGCCGAAACCCAGCTACGACGGGCGCGAGTCGCTCTAGTGACCGCTCCCGACACCCATATCCCCGAATCGGGCATCACGACCGCGACGACGGTCCGGCCCGTGATGCTGCTGACGCTCGACGTGCCGCTGGACGCGCGCGCTCAACGCTTCGCGCTGGAGGCCGCGCTGGGCGCCGGCTGCCCCCTGATGCTGTGCGATGCCGTGCCCGTCGGGCCCAACTCGGCCGCCGCGGTGCTGCGCATGCGCGGGCGACCCGACGCCGACCGCTCCCTGCGAGCGGCCGCCGGCGAGGCGCGCTCGCTGGGGGTGGAGGTCGACGAGCTGATCTTCCACAGCCCCCGGCCGGTCTCGGCGGCCACGGCCCTGTGCGCCGAGCGCGGCGTGGGGCTCCTCGTCTTCGGGCCGTCGCGCGCCGCGGCCGGCCGCTGGCGCTACCGCGCCTGGTCGCGACGGGTGCGGCGCGACACGCCGTGCCTCGTGTGGCTACCCGACGACTGAGCCGAGGGCGAGCTGCTCGATGAGTCCGGCGGCCACGACGGTGCCCGACCTGCTCTGCAACCGCTGCGCCATGGCGGCGAGCCGCGCCTGCAGCGGCGCATCGAGAAGCAGGCGGTCGACTGCGCCGGTGAGCTCAGCGGCGTCGCACTCGTAGGTCGCGAGACGCACGCCGAGCCCGGTCTCGTGGATGCGCTGCGCATTGTCGTACTGATCCCAGAAGATCGGCAGCACGACCATGGGCTTGCCGTGGTGCAACGCCTCGCAGGTCGTGTTGTTGCCCCCGTGCGTGATCACGAGGTCGACCTGCGGGAGGATCGCGGGCTGCGGCAGATGGCCCTCGCCGCACATGTTGTCGTGCAGCCGGATCTGCTCGGCGAGCGGGCCCTTCGACACGATCACGCGGTGCGTGGTCTCGCCGAGGATGTCGACGAGGCGCTGCATGAGCTCCACGTCGGCAGATCCGAGGGACCCGAGCGAGAGGTAGAGCAGCGCCCCAGGCCCTTCGCGCAGGTGCTCGGGAAGCGCCCACTCCTCACTCGTGCGCACGCTCGTCTGCACGTTGTGCCAGGTCGAGTCGAGCGGGAGCGAGCGGCCGTAGTCGACCTCGTCGGGATAGCCGTAGATGTTCAGGTGCGGCGAGGTGTCCATGAACTCGAGCCCTGGCAGGGGAGGTGCGCCCGCCTCGCGGCGAAACTCGTCGAACGACGCGTGCAGGTCCGCATGGGTACGCCGGAACTCCTCGCGGAAGGCCTCCCAGCCGGAGCGGTCGGCCTCCGGGTACCCCGAGAACACGGGCGCCAGCGCAGGGTCGGGCAGCTCGAGCGGGTTGCAGGAGACGATGCGCACCCAGCGGCGGCCGCTCGCCGCGAGCGCCGGGAAGGAGACGACGTTGTCCTCGACGATCACGTCGGGCTGGAGCTCGTCGATGATCTCGAGGAGCCGCCCGTGCACATAGCGCGAGCCGTCGCAGAGCGCCTCGAACGTCGGCGCGACGAATTCGCCGAGCTGCTCGAGCGTGGGCTTGCGGAAGACCGGCGCCGTGTCGTGGATGAAGTCGATCCAGAACTGCCCGGGAACCTCTTCCTGCTCAGGTGGCGGACCGAGCCGCATGAGGCGCTCCTCGAACCCGCGCGCCTCGAGCGTCCCGGCGAACGACTCCTCGAGGATGAAGACCACGCGGTGCCCGCGCTCGCGCAGCACGGCGCCGATGCCCGCGCAGTTGTTGGTCGGCCCGTGGGCCCCCTCGGGAAAGAAGACGATCGTCGCCATCGGGCCTCAGGCGCTGCGGTTCCCGGCGAAGGTCATGCCGATGACGATCGTGACGAGAGCTGCGGCCGGGATCGACGCGATGAATGCCCCGGCCGCTCCGAAGACCTCGTACGCGCCCATGGCGAACGGAATGCCCGCCAGCACGCCGGGAGCGAGGAGTGGACGGCGCTCGGCCATGAACCGCGGGCCCGCGAGCCACGCGACGACGATGTTGATCTGGACGAACGCGGCCGCGAGCATCGCGAGACCGCCGGCGATCGGCCCGGCAAAGAGGCCGACGACCCCGAAGACGAGGGCGACGAGCGTGAGCACCATGCCGCCGCGAATCGCCTTCGCGTCGCGGCGGGCGAGCTCCCTGAACGGCTCATCCATGAACGGCCGGCGCGGGGTGGGCGGGCACAGGGCCCGCCCACCCCGGGCAGATCAGTCGCCTGCCGTGGCCTCGGCGCGGTGCTCCTCGAGCACGCCGCCCTTGTGCTGCTGAACCGCGTAGTAGTAGACGAGCCCGAATCCCACGAGGAAGATCGTGGCGACGATCGGGCCCCACTTGTAGGTGTCGTCGACGTACAGCGCGATGCGCGGCCACAGGAGGTTGATGGCCATGCCGGCGCCGTACACGATCGCGAGCACGTTCGTGATCATCGCCCACGAGCCGAGCGAGAAGAGCCCGTCCTGGGCGTCCGGCAAGTTGCCGGGCCAGCCGCCGCGCCGCATCCGCACCAGTGGGACCGTGACGCCGAGGTAGGCGATGTACATCAGGATGATCCCGAGCGCGACGATGATCGTGAAGGCCGACGGGTTGACGATGTTGAACGCCAGGATGATGAGCGCGATCAGGCCCGACGTCAGCGCAGGCACGACCGGCACCCGGCGCTTGGCCGAGACGCTCGCGAGGGGGCGAGCGAACGGCAGATTGTTGTCGCGCGCCATGGCGAAGAGGATGCGGATGCTCATCGCCTGGATGGCGAGGCAGCAGACGAAGATCGCGAGGATCACGTCCCACAGCCAGATCTTGCCCCAGGTGTCGCCGAGCACGTCCTTGGTGATCGTGGCGAGACCGCCGGCCGTCGCCGGCTGGTCGACAGCCATGGTGCCGAAGCCGATCAGGAGGAAGCCAAGGATTCCGGCCGTCGCCAGGGCGCGCAGAAGGGCACGCGGGGCCGTACGCCGCGGATCTTCGGTTTCCTCGGCCAGTGAGCCCGCCGTGTCGAATCCGTACATCACGTAGAGCGGCATGATCGCGCCGAGCAGCAGCGCGCCGGTGTAGCCCCACTTGTGCGCCGCACCCGTGCCGTCGGTCTCGAACAGCACGGACGGCCCATGCTGGATGTTGATGGCCAGCAGGATGATCAGGCCGACCGCGCCGACCAACTCGGCGATCACGCCGATGTTGTTGATCCGGGAGATGATGCGCACGCCCATCATGTTCACGGACGTGGTGAGCACGATCAGGACAGCTCCGAGGATGAAGGCGTTCTTCGCGAACGCCGGATCCTGGAAGAGGCAGTTCTTGGAGTAGTCCGTCGCCGGACCGGGCGTGCAGTCGACGAACTGGAACGAGGTGGAGATCTGCGGAAGGATCACCTGCCAGGCCAGCGCGACAGCCGGAATGGTCACGATCTGCGCGCAGAGATAGATCCAGCCCGTGTTCCAGGCCCAGGACTTGCCGGCCAGCTTCTTCGACCACTGGTACACGGAACCGGCCAGTGGATAGTGCGCCGAGAGCTCGGCGAACTGAAGCGCCACCATCATCTGACCGAAGAAGACGACCGGCCAGGCCCAGATGAATGCGCGACCCGCGAATGCGAATCCCAGCGCAGCGGTCTGGAACATGCCGGTCAGGATGGAGATGTACGAGAAACCCGCTGCGAAGCTCGAGAATGCCCCGAGCGAGCGGCTCAGTTCCTGCTTGTACCCGAAGGACGCAAGATCGCGTGCGTCGGTCTGGACCGGTTCACTCATTGAGCCCTCCTGGTGCTTGACTCCGTCGGCGGGAAAGAATGCGCGTGCGACTTTCTCACGCGCACCGCCTCAAAGCAAGCAGGGCTCAGTCGCGCAACCGCTCGCCCTTGGGGTCGTAGAGCGGCTCGTGCGTGACCGTGGCGCCGTGGTGGGAGCCGAGAATGTCGACGTCGACCTGTGTGCCCTCGGCCGAGAGCTCCGGCGGCAGCCACCCCAGCAGCACTCCTCGCCCGACGGTGTAGCCGAAGTCGGCGCTGGTCACGTAGCCCACGGCGTGGCCGTCGCGCTCGAGCGGCTCGCCCCCGTAGGCGGTCGCGTCGACGTCGTCGAGCACGAGGCAGCGGAGGCGCTTGCGCGGGCCGCGCGCACGCGCCGCGAGCGCAGCCTCGCGGCCGTTGAAGTGGGGCTTCGTGAAGTGCACCGTGAAGCCGAGACCGGCCTCGAAGGGCGTGTGCTCGCGGGTCATGTCGACTCCCGCGAAGCGGTAGCCCTTCTCCATGCGAAGGGAGTTGAACGCGCCCGTCCCGCACGCGACGATGCCCGCGTCGGCGCCGGCTTCGAACAGCTGATCCCAGAGATACCGCCCGTGCTCGGTCGGCGTGTAGAGCTCCCAGCCCAGCTCGCCCGCGTAGGAGATGCGGAGCGCCAGCGCCGGCACGGCGCCGACCCAGATCTCGCGCGCGCTCAGGTACGGGAACGAGAGGTCGTCGGGGCTCAGCCGTGCCAGCACCTCATGTGAGCGCGGGCCCCAGAGTCCCAGGACGCCGAGCGACGAGGAGACGTCGCGCAGCCGGACGGAATCGCCCTCGGGCAGCTCGCTGCGCAGCCAGGCGACGTCGCGCGGGCCCGAGCCGCCGCCGGTGACGAGCAGGTAGCGCTCTTCGGCCAGCCGCGTGACCGTGAGGTCGCAGACGCAGCCGCCGTCGTGATCCAGCACGGTCGTGTAGAGCACGCGGCCGACGGGGCGGTCCATCTCGCTGGCGCAGACGCGGTTGAGCCACTCCGTCACGCCCGGCCCCTCGGCCTCGATCTTGACGAACGGCGTCAGGTCGAACACGCCGACGCCCGTGCGCGTCGCCAGGTGCTCGCGGCCGATCGTCGGCGACCAGTGCCGCTGCGCCCATGTCGAGCGGTCCGGCATCACGTCCGGGAGGGGCAGCGCGTCGTTGGCGCGAAACCACTGCCCGCGCTCCCAGCCCGCGCTCTCGGTGAGCTCGGCGCCGTGGTCGAGGAAGCGCTCGTGCCAGGGCGTCGTGCGCACCCCACGCGGATGCGCCAGCACCTGCCCGGGGTGGATGATGTCGTAGACCTCGTCGTACTGCGTGCGCCCGCGCGCCTTGACGTAGAGCGGGCTGCGCTGGAACTGATGCAGCCGGTCGGGGTGCATCGGGCCGAGGTCGAGCTCGCAGCGGCCGGTCGTCATGAGGTCGACGACCGCCTTGGCGGTGCCGCCGGCGTGCGTGACCCAGATGCCATCGGCGAGCCAGAGACCTCCGACCTGCGACGTCGGGCCGGCGAACGAGTTGTTGTCGACCGCGAACGAGAAGTGGCCGTTGAACGTCTCGGCGATGCCGACCTTGGCGAGCGGCGGCAGCAGCTCCTGCGCCCAGCCGAGCGACTCCGGCCAGTGCTCCTCCGAGAACGGGCCCGTCGCGATCTGATGGCCGTCGGGATGCCGCTCGAGCTCGGCCGGCTCGATCGTGATCGGCGCGTGGCCGTAGGCGCCGATGCCATAGCCCTCGCCGCGCTGGCGGAAGTACATGGCGCGATCCTGATGGCGCAGGATGGGGTGATCGATGCCGGTCGCACCGGCCAGTTCGGGCAGGGGATCGGTCCACGCGAAGAGGTGCTGCATCGGCTGCATCGCGACCAGCGGCAGGCCGAGCGCGCGCATGAACTCCGGCGCCCAGAGGCCAAGGCACACGAGTGCCGTCGACGTGCGGATCGAGCCCTGGTCTGTTTCGACCGCCTGCACCCTGCCACCGGCCATGTCGATTCCGGTCGCGCGCGTGCGCCCCACGAAGGTGGCGCCTCGCGCCTCGGCGGCTTCCTGCAGCGCCTGGCAGATGTCGACGCCCCGGGCGATGCCATCGCTCGGCACGTGCAGTGCGCCGTGGAGGCGCTCGCGGTCGAGCAGCGGGATGTGGCGCAGCGCCTCATCCGGCGAGATGACGTGGCTCTCGAGCCCCCACGAGGTCGCGTAGGCGTGGCGGCGCCTCAGCTCGACGAGGCGCTCGGGCGTCGTCGCCACCTCGAGCGAGCCGACCTCCCACCACGTGCGGCGCTCCGGCGTGTCGAGCGAGCGGTAGAGCTCGCTCGTCCACTGCGCGAGCGTGCACGAGAGCTTCGAGCCGTTGGTCTGGAAGCAGAGGCCGGGCGCATGGAACGACGAGCCGCCGGTGTCGCCGATCGGCCCCTGGTCGACGACCACGACGTCGCGTACGCCGGCAAGCGTCAGGTAGTGCGCGGCGGCGCAGCCGACGATCCCCGCGCCGAGCACCACGACCTCCGCGCGGTCCTTCATGCCACCTGAGCCGAGCAGATGCGGATGAGCTCGCGCTCGAGCCCGCTCTCGCCGACGACGACCTCGCTCAGCGGAAGGCCGAGCAGCGAGGCCGCGTGCTCGGCCGACCGGCGCAGGGCCGGCGTCGGCTTCTGTGCGAGCCACAGGCAGCGCCGGTAGGCGTGGAAGTAGTCGTCGCGCAGCTCGGGGTAGCGGTCGAGGCCGAGCGAGCGCCAGACGGTGTGCTCGAACGTGCGGGCGAGGAAATCGGTGAGGAAGTAGGTGCCGGGCTCCTCGGTGAGCGCCTCGCGTACCTCGTCGAGGCCGAACAGGTCGTAGCACGTGTCCCCGGCGAGGCGCTCGATCCCGGTGCCGTCGAGCAGGGAGTCGACGGCGCCGTAGCTCCCGCAGTCGGCATAGGCCACTGCGATCCGGTCGTGCCGTCCGCGCAGCTCGGCGAGCTTGTCCGCCACCGCCGGCGCGATGCGCTCGGGGCGGTTGTGCAGTTGCGGAGGCAGGGCGTGGACCTCGAGGTCGAGGCCGCGGCGGCGAGCGATCGCACGTACGTGCAGCGCGAGAGCCCCGCATGCGACGACTCCGACCGTCATGCCGGAAACGCGAGCTGGTCGATGAAGAGGTCGTTGAAGTCGGGCCGGTCGGACAGCTCGACGTACTCGACCTCGTGCACGAGGGCGGCGGCCGCAGCGCGCTCCTGGGCCGAGAGCAGGATCATCTTCGCGCCCTCGCCCGCGACGTTGCCCGCGGCGACGATCCGGGGCAGCGCGAGCTTGGGCACGAGCCCGATGCGCACCGCGCTGGCCGGCGAGAGATACGACCCGAACGAGCCTGCCAGCAGGACCTGCTGGATGTCGGCGACCTTCACGCCGAGCTCCTCGACGAGCAGGGCCCAGCCGGTCGCGATCGAGGCCTTCGCGAACTGCAGCTCGCGCACGTCGCGCTGCGACAGGTAGACGGCTCCCTCGGGATCGCCCGGCTCGCCCGCCCAGGCGAGCACGAAGATCCGCTCGCCCTCGATGGCAACCAAGCGCTCGGCCAGCACGGGGTGCAGCTCGGCCGCGGCCTCGTCGGGGATGAAGCGACCGGAGTGGTCGAGCAGGCCGCTCTTGACGAGCTCCGAGACCGCGTCGACGAGGCCCGAGCCGCAGATGCCGAGAGGCGTCGCGTCGCCGATCACTCCGAGCTCGACCTCGTCGTCCTTGATGCGCACCGTCTCCACCGCGCCGTCGGCGGCGCGCATGCCGCAGCGGATCTGCGCGGCCTCGAAGGCAGGCCCGGCCGGAGCGGCCGTGGTGAGCAGCCGCTCGGCGTTGCCGAGGGCGATCTCGCAGTTGGTGCCGACGTCGATGAACAGCCGCAGGCGCTTGTCGCGGGTCATGCCGGAAGCCAGCAGGCCCGACACGATGTCACCGCCGACGTATGCGCCCAGCGCCGGGAAGACGTGCGCATGCGCCCGCGGGTGCACGGTGACGCCGAAGTCGCTCGCTCGCATGAGCGGGTAGCTCGACGCGGCCATGATGAAGGGCGCCACGCCGACGGGCTCGGGATCGACGCCGAGCAGAAGCTGGGTCATCGTCGCGTTGCCGGCCAGCGCGACCTCGTAGACCTCCTCGGGCGCGACCTCGCCGTGCTCCAGCACCTCGCCCACGAGATCGGCGAGCGTCCCCTGTGCGAGCTCCTGCAGCTTCGGCAGGACGGTCGGATCCATCATCGTGGCGGAGATCCGCCGGATCACGTCCGCGCCGTAGGGCTGCTGGCGGTTGAGGATCGAGCGCACGGCGACCGGAGTCCCCGTCGAGAGGTCGAGCAGCGTCGCCACGACGGTCGTCGTGCCGAGGTCGAACGCAATGCCGAAGATGCGGCCCGTCGTGTCGCCGGCCTCGACGCCGATCAGCTCGTCGTCGACGACGACGGCCGTGACCTTCCAGTCGCTCGCGCGCACGAGCTGCGGCAGCGTGCGCACGACATCGACGCCCACGCGCAGCTCGAGGTCGTCCATGGCCGCGAAGATGCGCTCGAGATCGCTCGCCTGGTCCTGCAGCGTGGGCTCCGAGAGCTCGAGATAGCGCTTCTGCACGCTCGGTCGCAGGATCACCTGGCGCCCGACGCCGACGGTCGCCGCCTTCGGCCGGGTCTGCAGCGGCGGCACGTCGATCACGAGGTCGCAGCTCGCCTGCGCGCGGCACGCCAGCCGCCAGCCGTCGCGCAGCTCGTCGGGCGTGAACGCGCGCGGATCGACCGCGCTGACCGGCAGCTCGCCCTCGACGATCCGCACCTTGCACTTCTTGCAGGTGCCGTAGCCGCCGCAGGTCGAGTCGATCGCGACTCCGTTCCAGCTGGCGGCGTCGAACAGGCTGACGCCCGGGGGCACGCGCACCTCCGGGCCGTCGGGCAGGAAGCGCAGCCGGACGCGGCCGACCCCTTCGCCGGTCATTGCCTCCTGAGAGGCCACGCTCACGAGGGCACAGCCGCCTGACGCGCGCGGTGTGCCGAGATCCAGTTTGCGCCCCACTCGTCCTTGCCGAGCATGAGATCGCTCGCGCGCACGCTGCGCACGCATTCCTCGGAGAGCGCGTTCATGATCGCGCTGGTCAGCCCGTGGGCCGAGCCCATGGCGAGGAACGCGGCATTCAGCGTGTGACGCTCCGGCAGGCCGAAGGACACGTTGGATGCGCCCAGGCACATGTTGACGCCCAGCTCGTCGCGGATCATCTCGATCGCGTCGAGCGTGATGCGGACGGCCTGCGGATCGGCCCCGACGGTCATCGCCAGCGGATCGAGCACGACGTCCTCGGGCGGAATCCCGTGGTCGCCCGCCACCGAGACGATCTTGCGTGCGATCTCGAGGCGCTTCTCGGCAGTCTCGGGGATGCCCGTCTCGTCGTTCGTGAGGCCGATCACGGCGGCGCCGTGCTTGGCCACGATCGGCAGGATCAGCTCCAGGCGGTCGTCCTCGCCGGTGACCGAGTTGACGAGGGCCTTGCCCTCGTAGGCGTCGAGGCCCGCCTCGAGCGCCTCGATCACCGAGGAGTCGATGCACAGCGGGATGTCGGTGTGATCCTGCAGCAGCCGGATCATCTGGGCGAGCAGCTCGGCCTCGTCGACCAGCGGGATGCCGGCGTTGACGTCGAGCATGTCGGCGCCCATGGCGATCTGCGCGTCTGCGTCCTCGATCACACGCTCGAGGTTGCCGTCGCGCAACTCCTGCGCGAAGGCCTTGCGGCCGGTCGGGTTGATGCGCTCACCGATGATGCAGAACGGCTTGTCGATCGCGATCGTGACGGTCCTAGACCGTGACTGCAGAACCGTGTCCACTCGCGTCTCGCTCCTTGGTTGTGGGGATGCCGAGCCGCTCGCACAAGCGCCCGACCGCGTCGTCCTTGCGGAACGAGATGAGATGCAGGCCGCGCACGCCCGGCTGTGCGAGGGCGTGGCGAGCCTGTTCGACAGCGAGCTCGAAGGCTTCTTCGCGCGGGTCGGCCGCGTTCTTGACGCGCTCGATCGTGGCGGCCGGGACCGAGATGCCCGGCACGTCGGCGTCCATGAACTCGAGCGGGCGAGCGCCTGCGACCAGGCAGATCGAGGGCAGGAGCGCCGTGTGCTGAAACAGCCCGATGCGCGCCCCTTCGGCGCAGAACGCCTCGAGCTGCTCGGGCTGGTAACAGATCTGCAACTGCAGGAAGCGAGCGCCCGCGCGCGCCTTCTTGAGGGCGCGTTGCGCGCGGTAGGCGAGCGGCGGAGCGCCCGGGTTCTCGACGGCGCCGATGAAGAGGTGCGGGGCGGGCTCCAGCTTGCGGCCCGAGAGGTACTCGCCGCGCGCGAGCGCGGCCGCCGTGACGATCACCTGGGGACCGTCGAGGTCGAACACCCGGCGGGCCTCCCGCTCGTCGCCGGCGGTGACGTCATCGCCGGTCAGGCAGGAGATGTTCTCGATGCCGTGGAGGGCCGCGCCGACGATGTCGGCCTGGATCGCGAGGCGGTTCTTGTCGCGGCAGACGACCTGCATGATCGGCTCGACGCCGAGCATCTTCAGCGCGATGGCGACCGCGAGATTCGAGGCGTGCGCGTGCGCGGCCGTGTTGTCGGTCGCGTTCACGGCGTCCACCCAGGGTGCGTACTGCTCGAGCTTGGCGCGCACCGCGTCCAGACCGCCGCCGTCGACGATCGGCAGCTCCCCCGTGACCACGAGGCCGGACCCGGCCAGTTTGCGCTCGAGCTCGGACATGCGCTAGCCGTCGTCTCCGGGCTTCCAGCCCGCGGGCGTCTGCCGGTCGCGCTTGCTGAGGAAATTGGCCCAGCTGGACGTGTTCTTGAGCCGGTTGTCGACCGGCGGGCGCATGTCGTTGTACTCCTCGCGCCAGTGCTTGGGCAGCGCCGGCATGCCCTCGGCGCGCTCGAAGCCCTTCAGCCACACGCAGCGCATCTCGGGCTTGACCTCGCAGTTGCCGTTGGCCCGCACGCCTCCGCAGGGCCCGTTCCGGAGCGTCTTCGGGCAGTTCATCGGGCAGGTCATGCCGGTCGAGTGCAGGACGCACTGACCGCACATCTGGCAGCCCCAGATGGGTCCCTTGACCGCCTTCTCGATGAGGGCCAGCGGCTTCACGCCGGAACGAGTGCCCGCTTCTTCTCGATCAGGTCCTTGGCCAGCCGCACGGCGGTGGACGCGTCGGCCGCATAGCCGTCGGCGCCGACCGCGTCGGCGTACTCCTGGGTCACGGGCGCGCCGCCGACCATGATGATGACCTTGTCGCGGAGGCCGGCCTTCTCGATCGCGTTGATGTTGGCCTTGAACATCGGCATCGTCGTCGTCAGGAACGCCGAGAAGCCGACGATCTCGGGCTTGTGCTCCTCGATCTGCTCGATGAACTTCTCCGGCGGCACGTTGACGCCGAGGTCGATGACCGTGAAGCCGGCGCCCTCGAGCATGATGTTGACGAGGTTCTTGCCGATGTCGTGCACGTCGCCCTTGACGGTGCCCATCACGAACGTGCCGATCTGCTGCACGCCCTCCTCCACGAGCAGCGGGCGCAGGATGTCGAGCGCGCCCTGCATCGCGCGGGCGGCGATCAGCATCTCGGGCACGAAGTAGTCGCCGCGCTCGAAGCGCGCGCCGACCTCCTCGAGCGACGGGATGAGCGCGTCGAACAGCATCGAGCTCGGCTCCATGCCCTCGGCGAGGCCCAAGTTGACGAGGTCGGCGACCTCGGGCTTGTTGCCGATCAGCGTGTTGTCGAACAGTCCCTGCAGGATCTCGTCATGCGTCATGGTCATCCTCGCTCCAGGGTGGGGTACCCGAGTCGGGTGGACAGGACGGCGGCCTGCTCGACGAGCAGCGCACCCATGTGGTCGAGCTGGGACGGCCCGAGCCGGAAGCTCGGACCGGAAATGGAGAGGGCGGCAACGCAGGTGCCGGTGGCGCCGCGCACCGGCGCCGCGACGGCCGAGAGACCGACCTCGATCTCGTCGATCGCCGTGGCGTAGCCGACCGCGCGAATCGTGTCGAGCGCGGCCATGAGGTGCTCGCGCTCGCAGATCGTGTGCGGCGTGAAGCGGGCGAGCTCCCCCGGCGGCAGCGCGGCGGCGCCGAACGCCAGGAAGACCTTGCCGTTGGCACCGGGATGGAACGGCACCGTGCGCCCGACCCAGTTGGCGGCGCCGATCATGTGGCGCGAGTCGACCTGCGCGAGGTGGTTCACGCCGAGGACGGCCGGCACGGCGAGGTTGATCGTCTCGCCGCTCTCGGCCGCGAGCGTGCTCAGCACGGGATGGGCGAGCTCGACGAGGTCGGTGTCGTCGACGCCGCGCTGCGCGAAGCGCAGCAGCGCCGGGCCAGGACGAATGGCGCCGCGGGCCGAATCGCGCTGGACGAGGTCGTTTCGCTCGAGCGCGGCGACGACGCGCGAGGCCGTGCTCTTGGGCAGATCGGTGAGGCGCGCAAGCTCGCCCAGGGTCGTCGGGCGATCCTGGTCCAGCACGAGGACGAGCAGCTGCGCGGCGCGCTCGATGGCCTGGGAACCGCTCGGGCGAGTTGTCTCGCCTTGACTCAGCACGTGGGACTCATGTTTCCTATCGTGGAATCTAGCGCCGATTTGCCGGTTCCGTCAATCACCCATCAGACCGGGGGCCGCATGTTCGTCAACAAGCTGCCGCGGTACGAGATCCTCTCGCCCGACGCGGTCGAGACCCTCGAGCGCGGCTGGAAGCGGATCGTGAGCGAGCTCGGAGTGGAGTTCCTCCTGCCGGAGGCGGTCGAGTTGTTCGCCAAGGAGGGCATGCGGACGGAGGGCGATTGCGTCTGGCTGGACCCCGACTTCATCCTCGAGCAGGTGGCCAAGGCACCGCGCAACTTCGAGGTGCAGGCGCGCAATCCCGCCCACAACGTGCACATCGGCGACGACAGCATGGTGTTCTCGTCGGTCTACGGGCCGCCCTTCGTCCGCCAGGGCGACGTTCGCCGCGACGCGACGATCGACGACTACCGGAACTTCGTCCGGCTCGCGCACTCGTTCCCCGAGCTCGACATGACCGGCGGCACGATCGTCGAGCCCAACGACACGCCGCTCGACTCGCGACATCTCGACATGGTGCTGGCGCTGCAGACGCTCTCGGACAAGGCCTACATGGGCTCGGTCACGTCCGGACCGAACGCTGCGGACACGATTCGCATGACCGAGATCCTGCTCGGCGGCCGCGAGGCGATCGAGAAGACGCCCGGCGTCGTCTCGCTGATCAACGTCAACTCGCCGCTGCGCTTCGACGACCGCATGCTGTCGGCGATGTTCGAGTACAACCGCGCCCGCCAGCC